>Ga0172371_10001615_pt1 | contig 35821 bp, 35 predicted proteins | sample Lak12m_FD_114543 | JGI IMG/M metagenome (GOLD analysis project Ga0172371, IMG submission 114543) | Freshwater microbial communities from Kabuno Bay, South-Kivu, Congo - kab_022012_12m | ecosystem: Environmental > Aquatic > Freshwater > Lake | place: Democratic Republic of the Congo: South-Kivu... | reverse complement strand
GCATGGTGATAAAAATTCCAATAAGAAAAAATCCCAAATAACTCAAGGCTGCAGGCCATTTTCTCCATACTTTGAAGCTAAAAATGGTCCAAATGGCTATTAAAATTAAAGTTACCGGAATTGTACCAAAAGAGTAGGAAGCTCCCCACCAAGAAATAAAATTAAGTTTTAAAGATGGAATGAAGTTTGATAAAAGTTCCAAAGCGAAAAATCCCAGTACAACAGGATTAAAAATCGGTGAACCTTTCCATTCCATGAAATATTTTGAAAATATGACGAAAGCCACGACAAGCATGGTGGCTAAAGCGTCGGTTGGCTTTGATCCGTAGTGGAGTACTAAAAAAATTATCAGACAGCTGATGATAGTATTCCAAATATTTTTGTTTTGTTGAGTGAGATATTTGAAAACATAAAAAATAATTATTCCAAAGCCTAAAGTAGCCGCGAGATGAATGAAAATTTGCAGCTGAAAATTGTTTTTTATGATCGCGCCAATGGCGAAAATGATTAAAAGGGCAGCTGTTTCCTGGATGGCATTTAGCTTGAGTTTCATATTTTGATGAGATATATTTTTTCTACTTATAACTTAGTCTTAAAAAATGGAAAAAACAACTTTACGTTCATTAGTTTTATTAACAATTATTACTGGTTCTATTTTTACTTTTGTCGCCTGCAGTTCTAATCAAAGCGCTACTACAAGTGGAAATGCAGCTGTGAATTTTCAGCCGGTAACTCAGGATTCAGGTGTAAAAGTTACGACAAAATATGCTGATGGTACTTATACTGTTGATGCTCCTTATGGCACTCCGGGTGGCGATACCGCGATAACAGTTACTGTGTCTGTGAAAGACGATACTGTCCAAGATGTGAATGTTGTGGGGCAGGCTAATGGTGGTGCAGCGAAACGTTATCAAGGATTTTTCATTGATGGGATTAAAAGTGAGGTGATTGGTAAAAAGCTGGATGATGTAAAAGTTGGAGTGGTAAACGGCGCTTCTTTGACTTCAGGTGCTTTTAATGAAGCTGTAAATGCAATTATCGCTAAAAAGGCGTAATTTAAAAAAATAAATTTATGAATAAAAAAGTTTTTCGTTCATTGTTTTTGTTGACGATAATTACCGGTTCTATTTTTACTTTTGTCGCCTGTGGGCCGGAAGTAAAAGAGCCTGTTAAGGCGCCTGCGGTTTCATCTACGCCGACGCCAGTGCAGATGCCAGCGCCAGCACCTGCGCCTGCTCCTGCGCCTGCGCAAGTTGATTCGACTCCTGTTTCAACTAAATATATGGATGGAACTTATACTAAAGCCGGTAGTTATCAATCTCCGGGTGGAGATGAATCGATAATAGTGACGGTATCATTGAAGAATGATGCGGTACAGTCGGTTTCTGTTGATAATCAGGCAAATAATGAAGCTTCTAAAAATTTTCAAAGTCTTTTTATTGAGGGAATTAATGACCAAGTTGTTGGTCAAAAGATTGATGATGTAAATGTGGGCGTGGTCAATGGATCTTCTTTGACGGGAATTGGTTTTAATGAAGCCATAGGGCAGATTCGTTCCGCGGCTCAAAAATAAGTAAAATTTATGGAACTTGTTTCTGCTGATTACGATGTTCTGGGTACGAAGCTGTGGATTTATGTCGTGGGGAAAAACCCTGCGGCAAAAGAGTCCATAGAGAAAGCTTTTTTGCGTGCGAAAGAGATTGAAAAAAAATATTCACGTTTTATTAAGGGCAATATTTTGGCTGACCTAAACGCGAAAGTGGGTGAGTGGCAAACGGTGGATGAAGAGACTTATGCTTTATTGAAATTTGGAGAAGATTTAAATAAAAAAACGCAGGGAGTTTTTGATTTGTCCGTAAAAGGAATTTTGGAAAGCTTGGGTTATGATGAAAATTATTCATTTGAAGAAAGGGGGGAAGGCAGTTTGGGCAAAATGGAATTTTCCGCTGATGGTAAAGTAAAAATAAATGCCCAAATTGAATTTGGTGGAATTGGAAAAGGATACGCGGTGGATGAGATGGCAAAAATTTTGGCAGAATTTCCTGGATATTTTATCAATGCCGGAGGAGATATTTTTGCAAAAGGTTTGAATGAAAAAGGAGAAAAATGGAAAGTTTATTTTGAACATCCGTTGGAGGTGGAAAAGATGATGGGGTATACGGAAGTGGATGAAAAGGGCATGGGATTTGCTTGCAGCAGTCCCACGAAAAGGCAGTGGGCGGGCAAGCATCATTTGATTGATCCGAGAACTAAAAAACCGGCCGATAAAATGTTGGCGGTTTATACTCAGGCGAAGAATTGTTTTTTGGCGGATGCGTATTCTACGCCACTTTTTGTCATGGGTTATGATGAGGCGAAAAAGAATTTGGATGATTTTCCAGTGGAGGCGATGTTGGTGGATGTTAGCGGCGCTATTTATCGTAGCGGAGGTTTTAAAGGAGAATTGTTTAAATAAAAAGAGCCCCGCTATGGCGAGGCTCTTTTAGTTGATTTGTCTGATAAACTCTTAGTTTGGCAAAGTCATCAAGAAATTTCCGAAGCTGAATTCTTCTTCTGTAGATGAACCGGCAAAATCGTATTTAGCTTTGATTTTTCCATTTGCAGCGTCTACTGAGCTTACAGTTGCTTTTTGGAATGTTCCAAATGGAGCTACGTAAACTGTATCGCCAGCTTTTGGACTAACTTTGAATGGCACAGGAGCACATTGGCTCTTGTCGATTGTCGTGAGAGATCCAGCCCAACCGCTGATCATAACCATGCTACCGGATGAATTGATGAGTGTAGCTTGTTTATAATCTGTAGAATCACGATCTTTACAAGCAACAGTTGTACCTTGCTGCCAATCAGCTGATAATACGTTGAAAGAATCCGCTTTCAATGTCTCTGTTCCCATATTTTTGCCATCGAGATATGCAACTTTTGGAGTAGCACCGCCTTCGATTACATAAGCTCTTTGTAAACCAGAGCCTGATTGCCACCATGTCAAAACAATGTCTCCAGTTTTAGCTGTCTGACCTGCTTTGATTGGAACGATAAGCGCGTTTGGAATTGTAACCGTATCAATGATTTCTTTTAATTTTGAAGCTTTTGCTCCTGGTTCTACCACTGTAGAGTTGTAGAAAATGTATGTACCGCTACCACTTTTAATAGCGTCGTCGATCATTGAACGAGAAGGAGCGAGAACTGTGTCTCCAGCTTTTACGTTCAAAGTTACGTCTCCGAAATCGAAAGGAAGTTTTTCCGGATCGATAGAGGCAGTAGTAGTGCTTGTGCTTGCTGAAGTATCAGCAGCGGGAGTTGTCGTAGCTGGGGCAGTAGTTTTGCTGCTGCAAGCTGCGAGAGTAAGACTTAGAAGTCCTACGGAAATGAGAGGAAGAATTCTTTTGCTCATTTTTTATAGGTTAGAGAATATTTACGTACGTATTCTCCTTAATTCGACGATTATTGTCCAGATTAAGAGAAAAAAATTGGCTGCGAAAATGATTCTAATGTGTTGAAAAAACCTTGCAAATTTTTCCGGTTTATTTAAAATGCTTTGCGAAACAGATAAAAAGTTTGGAGAAATCTTCTTACCTATAAAATGTTAAGAGGTGCTCTCCAGCTTGCCCGAATTTAGGACTTATGCCGTTGTAGCTCAGTGATAGAGCACTCCCTTGGTAAGGGAGAGGTCGGGGGTTTGATTCTCCTCAACGGCTCCAGTTTTAGTGGGTTTTGGTGATTAATATGAACATCATTGTAGTTAACGGCATGCAAAATTAAATTGGCTTGTATAAGCCGAAAACGCGCGGACTCCCCGCCCCGGGGCGGCCGATTGGTTGTGCACGCGCATGCATTTTAGTTTGGTTTTGACACTAAATAACGTGGCAAATTCAGACTAAAATGTATTTATGCGGGTCGCCTCTTTTAGTATTCCGTGAAGTAGTTGCCTTGTCCTCCTTTGCGATTTGGCTTGGTTGATTTTAGTGGGATGGTGGTATTTTTTGGTTGCTGTTCCTTTAAAATTGCAGTCCATTCTCTAGTTTCTCGTTCATCTGCAATTTTCATGTCTGCAAAATATTGGTCTGCGCTTGCGGCTTCTTCCGCTTCGTTGAAACCATGTGTTTTTGGTTTGCTTTGTACAGTCTCCTTAGCCCATTCTTTGTAGGTAGCTTCTTTAAATTCTTGGGCAATTTGATCTTGAGCAACTTGCTTTTCAAGATCGCCGATAGTTGCCTCTATGTGTTCTGCGTCTGTTATTAAAAATTGCGCTAAGTTGTCTGGTGCGTTGCGTGGTGTGCGGCGTTGAGCTGAGCGTTCTTTTGCGCGTGTTTGGAATGCTATTCCGAGCTGATCGTGAATCAGTTGTCTTAAATATTTTGTGTTTACGGCTTCAGTCTGAGATTCAGGTTTGTAAAATTGATCTAGGACTTTAGTGATGGCTTCATTAATACGTCTAGAAAGTGCTGGACCTCTGTATAGATTGGCAGAGTCTGGAGCGTTTATTTCTTGTAAAACTAAACTGGCCAAGTCATTGTTTGCAGTGGTCTCTCCTTTTTGTTCTTGCCATGGGCCGACTTGGGTGCGGTTTGGAGGTGTGCGGCGATGGTTCATGCTTCTGCCAGATGTCTCTTTCGTGAAAGCATCTGGTCCTTTTCTATTTCCATGTTTGAAATTTGCAGGAGTTTTTTATCTTGGGTGTCCCAGTTTAGAGCTCCAATTTCTGATCCTCTGATGGCCATTCTTTGCATTTCGCCGCGAGAGGCGCGAGTACGATGTTCTGTGTTCATTGGTGAATTTGGGGTCTGGGGGATGGCGCGTTGAGGTGACTCGTTGGTGACGCGAGCAATGTCTTCGCTAATACCTCTGCCGGTGTTTGTTATTGGGCCGACTAATGTGGCTGCGGTGATGGCCACTGCTACTACTGCGTGATTTCGTGGAGATTCTCTCCTTCCTTCGGGACCTCTGAACATATTTTTTTATTAAGGATTGGGGCCGATATTAAAACTAGCAAGATAGTATGTCAAATGTGGATAATGTCCAAATGGAGCGCTTATTCCTTTGACATTAGCGAAAATTTAGCTAATATGCCTTTGCTTTAAATTAATTTTGTTTTATGTCACACGGAAAAAGTCAGTTTGCAACATGGTATTGCAAAGAAGAAATCGAAAAAGACGGGGTAAAAGGTGTATGTAACAAGGCTCACTCCACTGTAACAGATTACGACAAGCGTCGTGATGCTGAAATAACAAAGGAATTGAGCATGTTCTGCCCAAAATGCCGAAAGCACACAACACACAAAAGAAAGGACACTAAAAAGGGTAATGCTTAATCGTTTTGTTGCGATAAATCGCGCTTTTTGTTAGAGTCTCCTTATTATTTTCAAATTATTTATATGAAAAATAGAAGGAGATTTTTTTTGGTTTCTATAATTGGAGTGGCGGCTTTTACTTTGTCGGCTTGTGGATTTGGTAAATCTGATAAGCCTTTGGAGTCGGCGTTTTCAAAGGATGCGATGATAACGATGGTTTTTGATTATACCAATGATGGTCAAAAACTTAATTTTGAAAGAATATTTGAGCAGTTTCCGACTACCGGTTTTGTGAAAATGTATGTCAATCTTTTTCAGCAAAAAATAAAAGATACCAATATATCTTTGGATGATGATTTGGCGCCGATTTTTAAAGGAAAATGGGAGATAGGGTTTAGTGTTATCGCTTCCAAGGATAGTGTAAATTCTGTTCCAAATCTTGTTGTTGCTGGTAAATTTGCTGAGATTGATAAGGTGAAGGCGCTTTTGAATAAATTAGTGAATAATGCTCAGGGATTTTGGCAAAATGTAAAGTATGAAAAGAAGGATGGAGTAGAATATTGGACTGGATCTTTGAGCAATGTTTATTTGGCGATAGATGGGGATTTATTGATAATTACGAAAACTGATGATTATAGAAAGGCGGCAATAGAAAGAGTGGAAAATAATGATGGTTTGAATAAAAACGATAAATTCAAACAATATCTGGTAAAATATCCCGACAGATTGATGTATATGTATGTAAATAAAGGGTCCGATATAGCTGCCAAATCGATTATAGCGGACGCTTTTGGGCAGAGATATAAGGATAAATTGAGTGCTAGAAGTAATTCATTCATGAATTTTGTGGCGACCGATGATGGGTTTAAAACTTTTTTTGATTCGGATATAGATTCAAATAGCGTGGGATTTAAATATTCCGTTTCGGTTCCGGATTATAAACTTGCTTTGATTAATAAAGTGAATAGCAAAGGACTTTTTTATTATTCTGAATCAAGTAGTCTGATGAATGGATTTTTTGGAGACTTGGTGGGCGCGGCGGAAAACGCCGAGGTTAATTCAAAGCAGGCTCCTGATAATAGCGTTAAAAACAGTTCTTTGCAGACAGATGTGCTTGGTGCTTTGGGGAGTGTCGTGACGGACACCTCGCCTGTTGCTAAAATTACGAGTTTTGCCGATAAAATTCGTTTTATTTTGGATGCACCGAATGCGATTGCAATTTATGATAAGGGTAATATTTTGCCGGCCATATCTTTTTATTTCCAACTCAAGGCTGAGGATGCCGACAAGGCAAAGCAGTTTTTGGCGGATTTTGATGGTTATGTGGATCAGGTGATTACTGAAATAGGAAAAGTGGTGAATCCAGTGGAAGGACAGGGAGGCTTTATTAAAAAAGATGTGGTGGCTATAAGCGGAGGAGCATTGCATAAGGTGTATGTGGACTGGAAGGCTGCTCCTCAGAATTTGATTAATGATTGGAGTGCTAAAAGTGGAATAGATGTGACCAGCGTGAAAAATGAATTTTATTATGGGCTGATGGGGGATAATGTTTTTGCGATTGCCTGGTATCCAAATTTCCCTGAAGAATATGGCAAGGATGTGATTGCTCAAAATGCTGATTATCAGGAGGCCTTTGGTAGATTGGACGGTAGCTATGGTATGTCTGTTTTGTATTTAAATACCAAATCTTTGATTAGTTTCCTGGATAGATTTTTGCAGTTGGCTGTGAATGTAGAATCTACGAGTAATGTGGGTAAGGATTTAACTATTGGATATGTGAAATTATTGGAAAAATTTATTGGGACGGTGAAATATGGCATTGCATCAAGTAAATATAAAAATGGCAGCATTAGCAGTATGGAGGTGGTGAAGATCGAAAAAGTGCAGGATGATGCTGTTCCAGCCAAATAATTGAAAATTAAAAAAGGGGTCGCCAAGAGCGACCTCTTTTGTTATAGTGCTGCTTGCAATTTTGAAATATAGGGCCTTCGTATAATGGTAGTACAGCGGTTTCCAAAACCGTTAGCGTGGGTTCGATTCCTACAGGCCCTGCCATTGAGGCAAAATTTGCTTTTTAATTGATTTTAATGACACTGGCTGCGATTGATAGACAATTTGGGACTGATAATGAGTTTTCCCAGGGGGTGGATCGTTCGGTTAATGTCTTGAGAGAGATGGTTAATCAACTGATTGAACAGCGAGGTGGGGTTGGTTTGTCAGTGGATGGTTTTTCTAAAAGAATTGATATTAATTCTTTCCCTGAGGGAATGGGGGATATAAACGAGGTAATGAGGCGGTTAAAGTCGGCTTTACAGAGGGTGTTTTTGGATGAGTATCTTTCTTTCAAAGTTGTATCGGCAAAAAGCGGGGTTATCAGTATTGAAAAATCGGATCGTCATAGTAGAGTGCCTTCGTTTCAAATGTTTTCAAGAAGATTAGAAAATAAAGGCCGTCTGAATGTCGGCAGGCTTGATTTTTTAAATGGTGCGACGACGGTAAATGTTTACGGAAAAGAGGACTCTAATGGTAAGATATTTGTTCTGATTTCCAGAAGTGCAGATTTGGATTTGCATGATGATGGATTTCAGCAGCATACTGTGGAAATAGATGCCCATGGTAGAATCACTCTTACCGGTATTTTGTTGCCGGAGATTTTTAGGGCTGCACAAGATGTAAAAATTTACAGTAGAGGTGATTATGCTTGTATAGCTCCGGATAGTGGCGGATCTTCGAGGTTTGCTTCTTTTGAGTCGTATAAACAGAGTGTGTTTCCATTGATTGAAAATAGGTGATAAATTGTATATAATTTTTCCAGTATATTAGATAAATTTTTTATGAAAAAACTTTTTTTATTCGTCGCGGTTTTGAGTTTGTTTACTGCTTGCGGTGGCCCTAAATTCAAAGCTAATGATGTTGTTTTGGCCGATTGGTATCAGGGAAATTGGCACATAGGCAAGGTGACGGAAGAGTGTAAAGAAGGTGGTTGGAAAGTTGCTTTCAATGATAGTTTTTATAATGCCAGCGGAGATAAGCAGGCGGTGTGCTATATGGAGGATAAATTAGTGGGAAACGCGGCTCCTGCGGCGAGTGCGGTGAAAGTGGGCGATACGGTTTTGGCTGAATGGATGGAGGATGCTTTTTATGCCGCGAAAATTGATAAGATTGATGGCAATAAATATTCGGTGAAATTTGTTTCCGATGGTTGGCAGTCACAGCTGACTTTGGAAAAATTGAGAGTTATGCCTGTTTCTAAAACAAAGTGAAAATGATTTCTGTTTTATTTATTACTTTCAGGGAAGCCCTGGAAGCTGCGTTGGTGGTTGGTATTATTTTGGCTTATTTGACCAAGGTTTCTGGTTCACGTGAAAAGAAAACAGTGTGGATGGGCGTGCTTGGTGGAGGAATTTTTAGTTTTGTTTTTGCTTATTTTTTTCAAAAATATATTGGAGAATTTGAAGGTGTATCGGAACAAATTTATGAGGGCTCTACGATGATTATTGCGGCGCTTTTGGTTAGTTGGCTGCTCTATTGGATGCTGAAGAATCGCAAACATCTTAAGGCGGATGTGGAAAATAAAATTGGCAATCATGTTTCTAAAAATTCTCGTTTTGGAGTTTTCTTTTTGAGTTTTGTGGCGGTGATGAGAGAGGGAGTGGAAGCGGCGATGTTTTTACAGGGTGCTAGAATTGAATTTGGTGTTAGAGGACAGGAAATGATTTTGGGGACTATTTTGGGGATATTAGGTGCGGCTTTTGTGGCGTGGCTTGTGTTTAAGGGGATTTTAAAGTTCTCATTGAAATATTTTTTCAATATTAGCGCGGCTTTGTTGTTGTTTTTTGCGGGAGATTTATTGGTGAATGGAATTGGAGAATTGCTGGAAGCGATGGGTCGTTAAAGCGGACTGCGGAAGTTCCAGTTTGGTCCGGCGGCCGCGATAATAGCTTTTGAAAGGGCTAATACTTCCGCTGATAAGACTTCCGGTTCCGGAATTTTGCCTTTTTCTCCGGCGTGAATTTGAATTTCGGGATGTTTTTCTTGTAAACCTTGAAGGGTTTTTAATAGGCTTTTTTTAAAAACGCTAATTGCTCGGCCGACATCTTGTACGTCATCCGGCCTAATTATTGCCTCCGGTTCTGTTTCGTTTGACCAAATTGTAAAACGCGTGTGAGGGTCACGTCCCAAGTGTCCGTAGCGGAACATGGCAATGTTCGCATCTTTTGCTCTAGCTATTTCTCCCACAAAAGTAGTTACGCATTGTTCATATTCATAGAAAGCGCGAAGTATTTCGTGATAAATTTCTTGAAGTTGTTCCGGGTCTAAATTTGCGTTTTTGTCGATGCTGAAATTGAAATCTAGGGAAGTGGAAAAGGGTTTTGTTTTTGAATGAGTGACTTGTCTTTTTACCGTGTCGGGAATTTGTTCGCGAAGTACGCGCATGGCTTCCAGTTTATCGTGGCCTTCGACGGGAACTATATCGGCGATGTCTTCCAGTTCAGCTAGGGCAAGAAGAATGTTTGGATCTTCGGAGTCTGCCATGGCCTGAATTGTTTGCGCGGAATTGCCGGTCAGATAGACGCAGTAGTCGGAATTTGCATCTTGTAATTCATGTAGAATTCTTTTTGAAAGAGGATCGTGGCGGGTGGCATTAACCACTTTGATTGAATTCAGATCCATGATTTCGATGCCATCTACCATGTCTGCTCCGGCTTCTGAGGAAATAACTCCATTCTCGAATTTTAATTTGAAATATGGGGCAATTTTTGCGAGTAGGGCTGCGGCTTTTTCTGAATAGTCCTGGTGGCCGGCGGTATTTTTGAGAGCAAGTCTGAAGCCGAAACGATGAGGTGGGCGTTTTAGTACTTTTATTTCAAGTTCGGTTACGCCTCCTTGTAAGCCGGCAAGACCTTCGTGATCCTGAAGATCTTTTTGATTTGTGAGGGTGTGAATTTTTTTGCCGTCTGTCATGTTTACCCTGGTGGCAATTTCGGAAAGTTTAATGCCTGAGGGGCCCTGGCCTCCGGTGGCAAATACGGCTCCGGCAAGAGCGCTGTCTATACTTGTGATGTCAACCGCAACCCAATAGTCCGGGCCGAGTTCTCTGGCCACGATTTCATTTACTTGGGAATAAGTGAGGCCGGCTCCTACTGTGACGGTGTGATTATCTGGGCCCAGCTTATGGCGATTTATGACTATTTGATTACTTTTGTTTTCGAGATATTCTTCGGGCTTGGTTGGCTCCAGATTCGTAAGCCCTTTTGGCTTAATGGCGATTACGCCCTTGAGATTTTCGGGTTGAGATTTTGGGCCGAAATTATTTGTCGCGCTGGTTAGGGCGCCGATAAAAACAATTCCGAGATTATGCTGAATGGCGAGTTTTGCTGCTTCGTGGGGATTGTCTGTTTCCAATTGAAAATTGCAGGGAAGTGGCTGTCCTGCATAATCTTTTAGGGGATCTTTTGCATCTATCGGAGTGACTATTCCCAAATGACGAAAACATGTCATGGTCGCGGCTTGTTCGACGGCACGGGCTAATTGCAGTCCTCTATGAAATATTAGTCTCGGCGCATTTACTGTTGATTGCGATTCGACTCTTCTTACTTCGAAGCCATGTTCTGGGGTTGCTTTGAAGGGAGGTTCTGAGTATATTTGTGGGCTTGTTGTAGATGTTTCTGTCGCTCTGTCCATGTTTGTATTTATCTGATGCAGGCCTAATTTACATGGTTTTAAAAGGAAGTAGAGTGAGGAATTTATGGTTTTTGATTTTTCTCTTGTTTATGCACTTGTTTTTGGTATCCTTGGTGTGTTGAAATGTCGTCAACACTATGTCTCAACTGATTACATCATTTCTTAGAAATAACGATTTTAATAATAAAGACGAACTGATTTATCTGGATATTTTTCAGCATGGACAATCTTTTGCCAGTTCCATTTCTTTGAGAACCGGCATTGATAGAACGACTGTTTATTCCGCTTTGAAAAGGCTTTTGAAAAAAGGTGTGATAGCGCAGACGAAAATGAATGATGTGAAGGCGTATATTGCCGTGTCACCGGAAATTTTTATGGATGGGATTGAAAGAAAAATTAACGATTTGGAGACAGAGAAAAAAATGGCGGGGCTTTTTGTAAAGGAGATGGCAAAAATGAAAAAAAGTGCTTTTATTGAGCCGAAAATTAAAATTTTTGAAGGTGAGGACGCGATTATAAATTTGTATAGTCAGACTTTGGAAAAAGGTGGAGAGCAAAAGTCTTTTCTTACTTTGGATTCTTTTCCGGCGGGTTTGAAGGAATTTTTGACCAAGCAATTTATTGAATTAAAAAAACGCCGAAAAGTTTTTAGTAGAGTGCTGGTGGCTGAGGGAAAAAGGAGCGAGAGATATAAAACTTTAGATAGTGTTTCCAATCGTGAAACCAGAATCGTGAGCGGTCATCCTTTTCAGTTGTATGCAGAAATTATTTTGTTTGGAGGAGACAAGGTGGCGATCATAGATTTTCACCAGCAAATTTATGGCATGGTGATAAGTAGCGGAACCTTTTATAAGACGGTGGAAACTCTGTTTGATTTTGTGTGGGGAAAATGATTATCTTCCTTCGCGAGAACGGCTAACCGGAGTTGGATTTACCTCTACTCTTGGTCGTGCTGCTGGTGCCGGACCTCTAGCTATCGGTGCGTAAAGTTTTTAAATTAAAGTCAGGAAAAAATAATATGTTGACATAATCGCATCTGTTAATTTAGAATCGCTCTCTGTTTTAGGCTTAAAATAAAGGGATATGCCAAACCGAAGAGGAGAAGGTCCGGAGGACTCGGGAATTATTACTGTTTAGCAACTTTTCCTAATGCGCAGTTTGTATTTAGATAGAAGGGCTGAAGATGATGCAGCTAGGAAGAGATATGGATTGGAAGTTTTTCCTGAAGATTCTTTTTTTGCGCGAATACGTATTATGTCTGGGTATAGAGAATATGAGGCTGTTGTTGGAGATCTTTATGCTAGGTATATGGCTGCAGATGAGCGAGGAAAAGCTTTAATTATTGCTGAATCTGAGGATGTGTATGTACAATTTAATATTTTTAGATTTGGCCCGGAAACGGTAGAAAAAATGGCTGATAGAACCAATGCTAACGTGGGAGCTAGTGTTTTTGGTGAAGGGGAATTTCAAAATTATGGTTATGAGATTGGCAAGGAGGATTTGGTGAAAATTGAGGCTTTGAAGACAGAAGTCGAGAAATTAAAAAGAGATTTTAGGGCTGTTTTGGAGAATCCCGGTTTAAGTTTGAAGAATTATCATCATGTTGTGCGGACTATTGGCGAAAATCCAGATGATAGTCATATCGAGCGAATGGCGATATCTGCTTGTTTATGCAATGAAATGGCTCCTTGGCATTTGGTAAAGACTCCTTTAAGGGCTTTATTGAGGTTAGTTTTTGGAGGTGTAAATTCTTTGCAGAATTTTGGAAAACAACTGGATTTTTGTGCGGATGCTGCTTTGGTTTCAAAAATTTTGGCAGATGAAATAGGTCATCGCGGACAAATAACTAACAAGCATCCCAATGGTAAATTGATGGATGAAGGAAGGCATCAGTGTTTGGTTTTTGAGGATGGAGCACGTATAGATCCTTTTTATTTTGGGCACCTTTCTGGATATTTAGCCGATCCGGCAAATTATGATAAAGAATTTAATGCTTTATCATTTAGAATCCAAGCATAAGATCTCTGATATCCTGATCGATAAATTCTTGGTTCCAGACAGGATCCCAGACGATGTTTATTTTTACTGATTTAATGTCTTTGTAGAGGCGCATGCGATCTTCGATTTGCTTGAGCAGGGTGGGGCCGTATGGGCAAGCCGGAGTGGTGAGAGTCATGGTGATTATGCAGTTGCCGTTTTTGATTTTAATATCGTAAATGAGGCCGAGGTCGACGACGCCGAGATTAATTTCCGGGTCGATTACTTTGTTTAATTCTTGCCAATATGGCTCGACGCGAAGTTCACGGGGGATGGGGAAGGGGTGGCGGAGAGGTGTGGCTTTTTTTGAAATTTTCTTTGGAGTCATTTGGTGCTTTTTTTACAGAGTATTGCTGCTTTTTTTGCCGTAACTAATCCGAGGAGAGCGCATTTTACGCGACCGGGGCTGATTGGGATATTTAACATTTTGTAGATTTCGTCGTTTTCTATTTTTTTAATTTGTGCGGGAGTTTTTCCAATCAATTTTTCGGTAAGCATGGAAGCTGTGGCTTGGCTGATTGCGCATCCTTCTCCGGAAAATTTGGCTTCGATTACTTTGTCTTTTTTGTCGAGGAGGAGATCGATGCGAAGTTTGTCGCCGCAAAGTGGGTTGTGTTCGAGAGCGCTGCCGGATGGTTTGGCGATAGTGCCTTTGTTCACAGGGTTTTTAAAGTAGTCGAGAATGATTTCGGAGTAAAGTTCCATCTATTTAAATAATTTGATTGTTTTTTGTAAGGCTTTTTCTGCGCGGTCGATGTCTTCCTCGGTGTTGTAAAAATAAAAACTCATGCGGGCGGTGGAAGAGAGATTTAAATGTTCAATTAATGGCTGACTGCAATGATATCCTGAACGAATTGCTACGCCTTCGTCATTGAAAATTTGGGCGATATCGTGGGGGTGAATTCCTTTTATTGAAAAAGAAAGAATTGAGCTGGTATGTGTTTTTGGCAAAATTAAGCGCACGCCATCTTTTTCGTATTTTGAAAATTTTGAAATGGCGTATTTCAATAATTTTTCATCGTGTTTTTGAATATTTTGGAGTCCAACTTTTTCGAGGTAGGTGAGCGCGGCATCAAAGGCTATTACGTCCGCGATATTTGGAGTTCCCGCTTCGAATTTCCAAGGTAAATCGTTCCAATAAGCTTTGTGTTGTTCGACGGATTTGACCATGTCGCCGCCAAACATAAAAGGATTCATGTCGGAGAGTAGTTCGTATTTTCCATAAAGTACGCCGACACCGGTAGGGCCTAACATTTTATGGCTTGAGAACGCGAGAAAATCGCAGTCTAATTTTTTCACATCGGTAGGCATGTGGGCTACGCTTTGAGCTCCGTCGATTAAAACGATGGCGCTGATTTTGTGAGCTGCATTGATGATGCGAGTGAGATTTGGCATGTATCCGAGAACATTGGACATGGCGGTAATGCTCACGAGTTTTGTTTTGTGGCTGAGCATTTTTTCATATGCGTCGAGATCTAAGGTGAGATCTTCTTTGATCGGAATTATTTTTAATTTGGCGTTTTTGCGACGGCAAAGTTCTTGCCAGGGCACAAGATTTGAATGATGTTCGATGGCGCTGACGATAATTTCGTCGTTGGTTTTGATATGCTCTTCTCCCCATGTATAAGCCACTAGGTTTATAGATTCCGTGGTGTTTCTGGTGAAAATAATTTCTTTTGGAAGATTGGCGTTAATAAATTTCATGACATGTTCGCGAGTGCCTTCATAGGCCGCCGTTGCTTCTTCCGACATGGTGTGAATCCCACGATGAGTATTTGAGTTGAAAGTTTGATAGTAGTTGCTGAGAGCTGCGATTACTGATTTTGGTTTTTGACTTGTGGAAGCGTTATCAAGATATACTAAAGTTTTTCCATTTATTTTTCTGGAAAAAATTGGGAAATCTTTTTTTAAATTTTTTGGATTAAACATCTTTGATGACGATATTTTTAAGTGCTGCGTCGATTTTTTCAACTAAAGATTTTTGAGCTTCTTCATCCGGAATATTTTTGAGTTCGCTTTCCAGAAAATTTCTAATCAATAAAGTCTTTGCCGATTTTTTATCCAGTCCGCGACTTTCCAGATAGAAAGCGAGGTCTTCGTCGATATTGCCGATGGTTGCGGCATGACCCGCTTTTACATCATCGGTTTCGATTTCCAGGCAGGGAACCGTGTTGGTTTTGGCGTCTTTAGACAACATTAAAGTGTGATGAGCCAAATAGCAATCTGTGGAATGAGCGTTTTTCTCGATTTTTAAATTGCCCAGATAGTCCACTTCCGCTTCGTCGAAAAGGGCCGAACGCAAGGTATAATAGGCTTTAGTGTTGCGATTTTTGTGAATTGAAACCGTTTCCATTGGAAATTTTTCTTTGTTTTTTCCAATCATGATCGCGAGGAAATGCAAAGTGGCATTTTCTTCTTTGAATTCGAAAGTTAGGCGCTGAGTTTTCTCCCATCCTTTGTCTAAAAAAAGTACATAGCCGAGGGTCTGGTCTTTGGCGATCGTAATGGTTTCAGTGGAAATTTTATCGGTGATGATGAGTTTGTACATAATTTGTTGTTATCCGACTGAGCCGGTCATTTCCAGTTCCAATAAGCGATTCAATTCCAAGGCGTATTCCATCGGTAATTGTTTGATAATTGGTTTGGCGAATCCGTTTACAATTGCCGAAGCCGCTTCTTCTTCGGTGAGGCCGCGTGACATTAAATAAAATAATTGTTCTTCTCCGATTTTTGATACGGTGGCTTCATGAGCGATGGCGACTTCGTTTTCTTCGATTTTCATTGTGGGATAAGTGTCTGAACGAGAAGCGTTATCCAAGAGAAGCGCGTCGCAAGATACATGGCTTTTAATATTTTTCGCGTTCTTTGCCACTTTGAGAAGTCCGCGATAAGTAGAACGTCCCGCTCCTTTGCTGATGGATTTTGCCACTATTTTTGAAGTGGTATTGGGGGCGTTGTGAATAATTTTTGCGCCGGCGTCTTGATGCTGATTTGTATTGGCAAAAGCCAAAGATTGGACTTCTCCGCGAGCTCCCGGTTCGAGCAGATAGATGGCCGGATATTTCATGGTCAATTTTGAGCCGAGATTACAATCAAGCCAGAACATTTCCGCGTCGCGATAAGCGAAAGCGCGTTTTGTGACGAGGTTGTAAACGTTGGTGGACCAGTTTTGAATTGTGGTGTATTGGACACGGGCGCCTTTTTTTACAATGATTTCCACGACGGCTGAATGAAGTGAGTCGGTGGAGTAGGTGGGCGCGGTGCATCCTTCCACGTAGTGTACTGAAGACCCTTCGTCAGCGATAATCAGAGTTCTCTCGAATTGTCCCATATTCTCGGCATTGATACGAAAATAGGCCTGTAAAGGGAGTTCGATGTGTACATTTTTTGGTACGTAAATAAAGCTTCCTCCCGACCAAACCGCTGAATTTAGAGCGGCGAATTTATTGTCATGAGCTGGAACCACTTTGCCAAAATATTGTTTGAAAATTTCCGGATATTTTTGTAGGGCTACGTCCGTGGAATCAAAAATTACGCCTTTTTTTGTGAGCTCCTTTTGCAGCGAATGATAAACCATTTCAGATTCAAATTGAGCGCCAGTGCCGGCAAGAAATTTTCTTTCCGCTTCCGGAATTCCAAGTTTTTCAAAAGTGTCTTTAATTTCTCTGGGAACGTCTTTCCAGTTTGTTTTTGGCTTATCTTGCGGTTGTAAATAATAGTGAATTTTTTCGAAATTTATTCCGGATAGATCGCCGCCCCATGAAGGCATGTTTTTTTTCTCAAAAATTTTCAAAGCATTCAGACGATATTCGAGCATCCACTTAGGTTCCTTTTTTCGTTTGGAAATTTCTTCAACTATTTGTGGCGTAAGACCTCCTTTTGGCGTCTTGAAAACGGCTTTATTTTTTGTTTTAAAGCCAAATTTATAGTCGCCTAAAGTATTATCGATTAATTTTTGTGTAGACTTTGGAACTGCCATTATTTCGTGTTTTTTAAAATGTCTTCGTAGCCGTTTTTTTCCAATTTATGAGCCAATTTTTTATCGCCGGATAAAATTATTTTTCCTTTTGCCATTACATGAACGAAATCCGGGGTGATGTAATTCAGCAATCTTTGATAATGGGTAATCAAAAGTACTCCCAGGCCGGTTTTTTTGAATGTTTCGGTAATGCCTTTTGCTACGATTTTCAGGGCGTCTATATCCAGGCCTGAATCTATTTCATCCAGCATGGCTATTTTTGGTTCCAATAAGGCCATTTGTACTATTTCAGCTCTTTTCTTTTCGCCGCCGGAAAACCCTTCGTTGACAGAGCGAGTGATGAATTTTTCATCCATTTTCAATAGTCCGATAGTTTTTTTGAGCATTGGCATGAATTCCATCGGTGAGATTTGTTTGGTTTCACCGGCGGCTTTCAAATTTAAATTTTTGGCTAGTCGTAAAAAATTCCCCAAACTTACTCCGCTGATTTCAAGAGGGTGCTGAAACCCTAGGAACAAGCCTAAGTTTGCTCTTTCATTTGGTTCCAGTGAAAGAATTTCCTTGCCGTTAAATTTGGCAGAGCCTTTTGTTACCTCATACTTTGGATGACCCATGAGGACGTTGCAGAGGGTGCTTTTTCCTGATCCGTTTGGTCCCATGATGGCATGAATTTCTCCCGAATGTATGGTCAAATTTATTCCGTTGAGAATTTTTAAATCACCGATGTTGGCATGAAGATTTTTTATTTCTAGCATTTATGAAATGAAATTATCTAATGTTTTTGTGGCTATCATCGCCTGAATTTCCTTGTTGATTTTGGCGAAGCTTGGGCGAATGGTACAGAAACCGATTCTTTTACAAGCGACTTTATTCAGTTTGTTTAGACAAGGGACGATGGCGATTGGCCCTTCGAGAGCTTCAATTATTTGTCCTAAATTATAGTCTTTTAATTCTCCATTTAGGCTGTATCCGCCGAATTTTCCTCTTTCAGCCTTGATGATTCCAGCTTTTTGCAATAAGCCGGCGATTTTTTGCAAAAATAAAAATGAGACGTGTCCTTCTTCGGCTATTTTCTTGATTGAAACTTGGTTTTTGTCTAAGGCGAGGGATCTCAAAAGTATTAGTCCGTAATCAACTTTTTGAGTGAGGTGAAGAGCTCCACTGCGCTGTTTCGGATTGCAACAAGATTTTGTATTCATACCGGTTTAGTATTATTTGGATTAGAATCTATAGCAAAGAGTTGGAAGTGTCAAACGTAACGGCATGGTGCTATAATCCGTATGTTCAATCAGTGACGAATTTATTTCCTAAAAAATCAAAAAAATGAAAAAACTTGTTTCAAAACTTGGTGTTTTTCTGGTGATGATTTTGCTTATTGGCAATGTTTTTACTTCAAATGCCGTGTTCGCGGATACGAAGGTGTTTAGTGATGTAGATTATACCAGCGATAATGTTCAAGCTATTTCTTATTTGAAGGATAATAAGATTGTGCAGGGTTATGGAGACGGTACTTTCAAGCCTGGAAATAAAATTAATCGTGCGGAATTTTTAAAAATAGTGATGGAGGCTTCAGATACTTTGAATACAAATTCTTTGGAAATGGCTCCACATGATGGTTTTACGAATTGTTTTAAAGATGTGCAGGACCAGTGGTATGCGTCTTATGTTTGTGTTGCCGCAAAACAGAAATTGATCAAAGGGTATGACGATGGATATTTCAGACCCGAACAGGAAATAAATTTTGCGGAAGCTTCTAAAATTATTGCTAACGTATTGAAATTAGATGTGCCTTCAGCGGAGGATGGAGATACTTGGTATAAACCTTATGTTTCGGCTTTGAGTGATCAATTTGCAATTCCTACCGATGTGGGTGGTTTCGGTTACGATATTACTCGTGGTCAGATGGCGGAAATGGTTTGGAGAATCAAGACTAAACCGGGTTATGTAAAAGCTGTGGGTTATGATACTTTGCAAAGAAGAGAGGTGGCTGCGTCTACCGGAGGAAAGCTGGAAAATTTCAATTCATGTTTGGATTTGAAAGACTATTTGCAAGAAAATTCCAGACAAAATCCACATGTGATTATGTATGACGCTGTTCCCGTGATGGCGCCGACTACCGCGGCTCCGGCTCCAACGAAATCTGCAGCACCGGAATCTGCCGGCAGTGCCGCAACGAGTTCCGCCGCGCCTGATTATTCAACTACGAATATTCAAGTACAAGGCGTGGATGAAGCGGATATCGTGAAAAACGATGGGCAATATATTTACATGGTGAAGGGAAGTACGGTGAGAGTGGTGCAGGCATATCCGGTAAGTTCAATGGTTGAATTGGATAAAGTGAAATTTGATGATGAGACTTTCAGTCCTTCAGACATGTATGTGGATGGTAATAGATTAGTAGTGATTGGCAGTGTGTATTCTTCCTTGTGGGATAAGCCATATGTGAATCAAAAGATGGGAATGATGCCGATAATTGGAGATAATTATTATTATGGCAGCGTGACAAAGATGTATATTTTTGACATTAGCGATAGGTCAAAAATTACAAAATTGAGAGATCTTACTTATGAGGGTAGCTATACTTCGTCGAGAAAAATCGGAAACATGGTTTATTTGGTTTTGAATAAGCCTGAATTTAAATATGTTTTGCCTGCGGGTTGGGGTGAACATGATGTCGTGCCTTTGTATGAAGATTCAAGTGTCGGCAAGACGGATGTGGTAACAAAATGTGAAAATATTATTTATTTGCCGGGTTCAAACAGTACAAATTATATAGTGTTAGCCGGTGTACCAATTGATACCGCTGATGGTAAGACAGTGAACGAAGTGGTGCTTGGTTCTACCGGAGATGTTTATGCTTCGACAAAGAATTTATATGTCGCTGAAGCAAAATATCCATGGTTTTATTACGGCAATAATGTTGAAAAAGAGCAGACTGAAATTCATAAATTCAGTTTAAGTCCGGATGAAATTAAATATTTGGGAAAGTCCGATGTTCCGGGACATATAATCAATCAGTTTTCGATGGATGAAAATGGAGATTATTTCCGTATTGCCACGACTTTGGGAAATCTTTGGGATACTTTGCATCCGGCTACAAACAATGTTTATGTTTTGAATGCTGATTTGAAACAAGTGGGTCAGATCGAAGGAATTGCGCCGGGTGAAGAAATTTATTCAGTGCGTTTCGTGGGCAATCGTGTTTACATGGTGACATTCAAAAAAACCGATCCTTTCTTTGTGATTGATTTGTCAGATGCTACAAATCCAAAAATTTTGGGCAAATTGAAGATTCCAGGATTCAGTGATTATTTGCATCCATATGATGAAAATCACATTATAGGTTTTGGTAAAGAAGCGGTGGATGCCAGCGAGGAAGAAATATTTACGAGAGATTTGAATTTTGCTTGGTATCAGGGGCTCAAGATAGCGATGTTTGACGTGACGGATGTTTCAAATCCGGTGGAAATGTTTAAGGCAACAATAGGCGATAGAGGCAGCAGTACGCCGGTTTTGTATGACCATAAAGCTTTGCTTTTTGATAAGGCTAAAGGACTTATGGCTTTGCCAGTGACGGTCGCGGAAATTCCACAGAAATTAAAAGACGATCCCAAGACTCCGGCCAATACTTACGGTGACGTTGTTTTCCAAGGGGCTTATGTTTATAACGTAAGTTTGGATAAAGGATTTGAACTTAAAGGAAAAATTACGCATTACGATCCGAATGAAGTGAAAGATAAGGCCGGATATTATTGGTATGGGGACAGTGATATTTCAAGAATTCTTTATATCGGTGAAAATTTATATACTGTTTCACAGGCAATGATAAAAGCGAACTTAATCGATGGATTGGGTGAACTTAAGAGCGTGAAATTGGCACAATAAATCAATGGTGAGCGGCGGCGTGGGCTGCGTGTCCATGTCCGCCTCCACCGAGGCCGTCTATAGCGTTTTGTATTTTTTCGTTTGTTTTAAGCATGAGACGAGCAGGGAGGTCGAGTGTTTCCCATAGTTCGGCATTGGCGACGAGCACTCCGCTGGTGATAAGTTTGGTAAGGTTTGCGGGGATTTGAGTGGTTTTGGTCCATAGCCAGGCTGGAATGGTGAAAAGAGGTTTGCTTAAACCCTTGAGTAATTTTTGGCCGATTTGACCGGGAAGATTCCAAAGTGCTTCTTTGAGTTGTGTTCTGGTTTCATTACCAACTGCTTTAATGTCTACGGAATTTTTACGAGCTTCCTCGATTCTTTTGCTGTTCCATGGACCGGAAGTGGCGTTATTATGAAGAACATTGGCATAAACATCGGCTTTGTTCAGCGTAGGGTTGATCACGCTGACTACTTGATCTATGGCATTGCCACTTTCGGCGTGTCCTCCATGGCCGCCTCCATGTCCACCTCCCGACATTTTGATTAGATATTTTTCTCCGAACATGCGGAAATTTGGGTAATAATTGATCTTGTAATTATACCATTTTTTGAAGTTTTGGGCAATCTGTCAATCATTTTGCCATGGATTCTGTGGTCTGTCGGTCCGGAGGAATATTGTAGTAATCGAAGAGGAAAGTCATGATGCGACTTGAAGTTTCTGCGGCTGTGCTTGAGCCCCATTCACTGCTTCTCGGATGATCATATTTCACCAAAACTACGAATTGGGGATCTTTTACCGGGGCGAAACCTGAAAAACTACCTATGGTTGTACCTTTACCGAAGAGGGCGATGCCGTGTTTATAGGTTTGGGCGGTACCGGTTTTTCCGGCTACGGCATGGCCGAGGACTTTACCACCTTTACCTTCACCATTGTCTACGGTGTAGATCATGATTGAGCTGATTTTTGAGGCGGCGTCCTCTGAAATTACACGGCGAATTTGGCGTGGTTCGGTTTTGGTGACTTTGCCGTCGGAATGTCTAATTTCATCAACAATATATGGCTGCATTAAAAGGCCTCCGTTGGCTAAAGCGCAATAAGCTTCACCCAATTGAATCATCGTTATAGTGAGACCTTGTCCGAAAGCGTGAGTGGCGAGTTCTGATTCGGTCCATTTGTCATAGTATTCCACTTTGCCGGCAACTTCATTGTCGAATTCTATTTCGGTGCGATCCAAAAGTCCGAATTTTTTGAGATAGGCGTAAAAAAGCGAAGGTCCCATTTTTTTGGAAACGAAAGTCATGCCGGTATTTAAAGATTTGGCGATAACCGTTTGCATGTTTACAAGGCCCCAATATTTGTTGGTGGAATCTTTGATAAAGAAGTCATATTTCTTAGTGTAAACATTCCAATCCACTCCCACCGGTCCATTATCGATGTAGGTTGTATTTGGGGTTACGTCGCCATCGTCGAAGGCGGAAGACATGATGATGGGTTTGAATACGGATCCGGGTTCGTATGGCCATGAAACAACTTTATTGTGATAAACTTCCGGTCCGCGGAAATTGGTGTAGCGATAATAGTGAGTATTGCCTTTTTCGTCCTGAGTTTCAAATACCGGATAGTAGTCTAAAGTAACGTCGTTTACGTAAAAATTGTAAACTCCTTTGTCTTTGGTAGGAGCCAGTTTTTTGATGTCGTCCGGAGATAGTTTTATTTCTGTTTTTTTGAATACGTCGCCGTAGTGGTTAGGGTCGAAACTTGGGTAGTTTGCCATGGCTATGACTGCTCCGGTTTTTGGATTTAGGATTAAAACTTGACCGCTATCAGCTTGATATGTTTGAGTGTCTTGCGCGAGAATTTTTTCCACTTCCAGTTGAACGGAACGGTCGATTGTGAGTACGACATCATCGCCGTCTACGGATGATTCCAAGGTGCTTTCTCCGACGGTTATTTGACGTCCGATAGAATCTTTTTTGGTTTGTAATTTTCCTGTTTTACCTTGAAGTTGAGAATTGAAAGAGCTTTCTATGCCGTACTGACCCATGTTGGTATTGTCCACGTAGCCAATCACGCTTGCCGCCAAAAATCCTTCCGGATAGTAGCGGAAATATTCTTCTTTCATGGATACTCCATTGAGCATTTTTTGTTTATCGGCTTTGAAAAGTGCGTTGATTTGATCGGAAATTTTCGGGTCCAATTTTCTTTTGAGAACCACGTAGCGATTGTCTCCTTTGAGGATTGTTTCAAGTTTTTTTGAAGGAATTGAAAGGAGTTGAGTGAGAGATGAGGCGGTTACTTGAGGGGAAGTAATTTGATCGGGGTGAGCATGAACTGATTTTCCCACAATTTCGATTCCTGAAAGATTGAGAGATTTTATTTGGCCTAAAGTTTGATCATCTAGAATTTCCGCCAAGAGAATGTCTTTACGTTTTTTTTCGCTGATTTCAGTTAAAAGATTTTGCTTAAATTGAGTTTCAAGTTCGGCATCGGTCAAAGGAGTAAGCAGTTTTTTCTTGTCGTCTTCGGAAAGATCAGGGGGAAGATTACCGGCAATTTTTTCGATGCGTGCCTGGTCGGCTGCGCGTTCATCCTGGAGGCTGAATAATAATGGTTCAATTTTTCCAACCACATAGTTTGGATCTTTAATCAAAGTGGGATCCGCATAAATCATGTTCATTGTGGTATTTGTCGCGATGGAAAATTCTTCGTTGGAGTGGTGGTCTTTGATAATGATATTTCCCCTTTGAGCCGGAAGTTCCACTACGCCAGATTGCTCCTGAGTGGCCAGGTTTTGATAGTAGTCATGCGATAAAACTTGAAGCTGGAATAATCTAACAATGATAATTGTGCAGATGACTGTACTGCCAATAATGAAAATATTCATTTTGTTGAATACCTCTTTCGGCTTTAAGCTCCGCAAATATCGCATAAGGTAAGATTTTTTATTCGAAATGCCCGGGAATTATATCGTATTTACATTTGTTTTTCTATGCTATAATCTCCCAGCATGTTTAGAAAAACAACATTTCAAAGTGGACTTAGATTGGTGACCGAAAAGCTCGAAGGAACCAAGGCTGTAACGGTTTTAGTGCTGGTGGGAGCGGGAAGTCGTTATGAACACCAGGAGATTCGTGGAATATCACACTTTTTGGAACATATGTTCTTTAAAGGCGCCGAGAGATTTAAGGATACTAAAGAGGTTTCTGAGGCTATTGATAGTGTGGGTGGAGAATTTAACGCTTTTACCGGCAAGGAATATGCCGGGTATTATGTAAAGGTGGCAAGTGAAAGTCTTGAAGTGGCTTGCGACGTGCTTGCCGATATGTTGATAAATTCCAAATTCAAGCAGGAGGAAATCGAAAAGGAAAGAGGCGTGATTTTGGAAGAATATAATATGTATCAGGATACACCGATGTATCAAATCGGTTGGAATTTTGAAAATCTCGTTTTTGGTGAACAGCCTTTGGGTTGGGATCAGATTGGAACTAAAGAGTTGATTCGGACTGTAAATCATGAAGATTTTGTGAATTATAAGGGAAAACTTTACACTCCGGACAATACGGTGATTGCGGTGGTGGGAAATGTGGATCATAAGCAGGTTGTGGAAATGGTAGGTAAATATTTTGAAATGGAAACCGGTGAAAAAGCGTATAATTTTAAGAAAATTGAGGAGAAGGATGGAGGAAAACTTTATTTGAAAGAGAAAAAAACCGAACAGGCGCATATAGCAGTGGGTTTTCCGGGATATTCAGAAGAGCATAAGGATCATTGGGCGCTAAAACTTTTGTCGGTAATTCTTGGTGGAAATATGAGCAGTAGAATGTTTCTGGGTGTGCGTGAAGCAAAAGGGCTTTCTTATTACATAAATACTTCTACTGATAATTACATGGATGGAGGCGTGATTGTGACCAATGCCGGAGTGGATTTGCTTCGTATTGATGAGGCAATCACCGGCGTGATTCATGAATATAGAAAAATAAAAGACGCGGATGTACCTGCGGCGGAATTGAAGAAGGCAAAGTCATATTTGAAAGGTAAAATGGTGTTAAGTTTGGAAGATTCTGAGGAATTTGCCCATTTATTGGCAAAATATGAGCTTTTACATGGAACGGTGAAGGATCCGGAAGAAATTATGAAATTGATAGATAAAGTCACGGTAGAGGATATACGTCGCGTGGCGGAAGACCTTTTCCAGGAAGACAAAATGAAATTGGCGGTCATAGGGCCTTATGACGAGAAAGAAAGATTTTTGAAGTTATTGAAATACTAAAAGGTCTTTAGGGGTAGCGCCTTGTAAAAAAAGCGGTTTTTTGCTATAATTACATGATATAAAAATAAAAATTATGGCGGAAATGGCTCCGGAAAAACAGGCAGAATTTGATAAATTTAAAGTCGAGGGCTATAAAAACCCGGATGGCAGTTCTTTTGATCCGGATACTTCGATTTATACTCGTGGTAAGGATGATAAGACCGAGCCGCATTCTTTTAAAGTCGCCAGTTTAGAGGAGGCCTTTAAGTTTAAGTCCGCAGAGGCGGTGCCATATAAAGAAGCGGAGAAGGAAGCTGCAAGAGCCGAGGTAAAAAATGAAGCGGCAGGGGCGAAAGTTGAATTGAAAACGGTAATGAGTTTGGACAATCTGAAGGATCAAATGAAGGATAAATTTGTGAATTTTTCCAAAGAAGTTGAAGTGGAGTCGCAAAAAATTCAGGGAGATTTTACTCTCGATAAAAACTTTAGTGATGCTGCATTTGACGCGATGGGAGAGAAAGTTAAAACGGAATTGATGAAGGCTTTGAGTCCTTCGGGAAACAAGGATAGATTCCAGATTTTGGTGAAGGCGGTGAACGATTATGTACAAAAAGAAGGACAGTCTTTGTCCGCAGATGATGTATCTATGCTTTTGGCGAGTTTATATTCCGCTTCGGCCAAAGGTTCTTTGAAAAAGAAATTTGATGAGCTACGACTTGGCGAATTTGCCAAGAAAACGGAAAAATCCTATGGAATACATTATGAAGTGGCTTTTGATAAGGGGGGATTGAGCAGTAATTTTACTCCTGCGGATGCTTCTTTTAATGAAGAATATCAACAATATTTAAAAGATAATCCCAAAGCTGTCGATGCAAATGCGGATGCGGCGAATAAAGCGCGTCTTGACCGTGCGAAGAAGTTTAGAAGCTCTTTTGCCGGAAAGATGATGGGAACGTTTGGTCTTGTAAAATTGGAAGAGCCGCCTGTGGATAGTGATGGTAAATTGATTCCGGAAGTGCCTGAAGCGAAGGCCGCGCGTGAGGCAAGAAATGATCAGCTCTATTCAGATGTTTTGAAGGGAGATAATTTTATCGCCAAGTGGTTTATTTTTATTTTTGGCGGTGGAGCCATGCTTGATGGAGGAGTGGCGGATATAGAAGCTTCGATTAAGGATATGGATCCAAAATATAGAGGAATTCTTAATACTTTGCAGAAAATTGCTTCTAATTCTCCATTGTCTTTGAAAAAAACAGCTGAGCAATTGGCGGCGCCCGCTGCGGAAATTTTGGGACTTGATAAAGGAAAATTTGCTGAGGCCGTGAAAGACTCGAGCAAAATCCCCGAGAAAACATTTAAATTGACTGAAGGTTTTGATGGAGTTGAAGGTCAAAAATTGGTCGTGACTTTGAAGGATGGAGCGGAAATGGTTTTACCGAAAGGACAGAAAATCAGAGCAAATGATAAAGATGAGGTCGCCGGTGAAAAAGATGATAAAGGCAATGCCGTGGATAGAACTTTTAAAGATGTAGTGCTTAATGTTACCGGAGCGATTCCGGCCGGAACAACTTTTAGGGGAAAGGTGCAATTTAAACAGGAAAAAATGGCTGGCTAATTAAGTCTTGTTTAGCTTTTACCTATGGGCTAGAATGGCCCTGCTTTTTTCAGTATATATTTAACTTTTTTATTATGTCAGTATTCGAACAAACGCTAGTTCTTCTTAAACCGGACTCAATTCAACGTGGGTTGGTTGGTGAAATTACTTCACGTTTTGAAAGAAAAGGTTTGAAACTTGTTGGGATGAAAATGATGGCTTTGGATGAAGCTGTTTTACGTGAACATTATGCTCATATTGCCGATAAACCTTTTTTTCCCGGTGTGGCGAAATTTATGCAAAGTACGCCTGTGGTGGCAATGTGCTGGGAAGGTCTTCAAGTTGTAGATACTGTGAGAAAAATCACCGGTATTACCAATGCTCGTGAGGCTGAGGCTGGATCAATTCGTGGAGATTTTGCGATGAGCGTGGCTTGTAATGTAATTCACGCGTCAGACAGTGTGGAAAATGCAAAAAAAGAAGTGAAGAGATTCTTTAAAGAAGATGAGATTTACGGCTACGATAAGTCTGAATACATGCATGTGTATGCTGAGGACGAGAGAGCAGCTTAATAATAAAAAAATGGGTATAAGAGAACTGGAACAAAAAGCGGCGCAGATCAGGCTTGATACTCTTGAGGCTTTGCACAAAGGAAATCAAGGGTATGTGGGAAGTTGCATGTCTGTAGTTGAAATTCTGGTTTCTCTTTATTATGGCGAACTTTTTGGAAATAAACCGGTGATGAAATATGATCCAAAAATGCCCGGAGCCAAGGATGGAGATTATTTGGTTTTGTCCAAAGGTCACGCGGTGGCGGTGCAATATGCGATTTTGGCGGATTTGGGATTTTTTGATAAATCGGAATTAAATTTTTTGGGGAAGCCGGGAGCGATGCTTAAAAGCAGACCTTCTTCGAAAGTTCCTGGAATCAGCGCTTCAATGCTTTCTTACGGACATGGACTTTCTGTGGCTTTGGGTTTGGCTTTAGCATTGAAAATGGAAAAGACTTCCATGGCGCAAAAAGTGTTTGCGGTGCTTGGCGATGGAGAGTTGGTAAACGGTCAAGTGTGGGAGGCGGCGATGATGGTATCAAGATATAGATTGAATAATTTGGTGGCATTTGTTGATAATAATAAAGTTCAAAGTGGACATCTTTTGCAGGTGGAAAATTTACAAAGTAAGTTTGATTCATTTGGCTGGCAGGTGATTCAGGTCACGAATGGACATGATTGTGATCAGATTTTGAATGCGATACAACGCGCCCAAACGATTACCAGAAAACCGGTATGTATTTGGTGTCATACCGTGGTAGGAAAGGGCGTGGATTTTGCTGAAAGAAAGCCAAATTATCAGGATGCAATGTTGAGCGATAATGAGATGTCGGCAATAATGCCAAAACTTAAAGAAGTTTATGAACAGTACCTTACTCAAACTAGGTAAAAGATTTAAAAATCTGGTTATTTTGAATACCGGTTCGGTAAAAAATGCCGATTGCGAGGAATTCATGAAATTTTTTAGTGATAGGTATTTTAGTTTTGGTTTAGCGGAGTCAAATATGGTTTCGGCGGCGGCCGGTTTTGCCATTGCCGGCAAGACTCCGGTGGTTTTCGGTAGCGCAAGATTTCTTTTGAGTACGGCATTTGATCAAGTTTACAATGATATTTGTTTGCCGAATTTAAATGTAAAAATTGTAGGGCTCGGTGCCGACGGGGAAGTGGATAAAGAATTGGTAAAAGTTTTGCCAAATATTAAAGCTGAGGAAGGCGATTTTTTGGTTTTGGAAAAAATGCTTGATGAATATGGACCGGGATATTTGAGATTGGTTTAGAAAAAATATTTGTGATAGGATAAAATCACTTAATTATACTCTATGTCCGATTTTCCAATTAAAATATTTTCCGGCACATCTCATCCCGAGCTTGCCAAGGAAATTGCCAAGTCTCTTGGTTTGCCAGTTTCAGAAATGCTTATTTCGCGTTTTGCCTGTAATGAAATTTACGCTAAACCTACTCAAACGGTTCGCGGTACTGATGTTTTTGTGGTCCAAACTTGCAGCGAAAGAGTGAATGAGGATTTGATGGAACTTTTTATAATGTTGGATTCTTTGAAGAGGTCTTTTGCCGGAAGAATTCATGTGGTGATGCCTCATTATGGATATGCCAGGCAGGATCGCGTGGCGACTCCGCGTGAACCTATTTCAGCAAAACTTATGGCCGATCTCATTTCTACCGCCGGCGCTGATCATCTGATTACAATGAAATTGCATAGTGATCAGGAACAGGGATTCTTTAATTTTTCAGTGGATAATTTGAATACGGAAGGATTTTTTGCGGATTATTTCAAAAAGAAAAAAATTAAAAATTTGGTGGTGGTCTCTCCGGATGCCGGTGGCGCTAAAGACGCAAAAAAGTTTGCTGATTTGGTGGGAGCGCAATTGGCTATTATTCATAAAACCAGACCGGCTCACAATAAAGCTCAAGTGATGCACGTGGTGGGTGATGTAGCTGGGAAAACGTGTTTGATTTATGACGACTTGATTGATACGGCTGGAAGCGTGACGGCGGCAATTCAAGCTTTGAGAAAAATGAAGGTGAACAAAGATGTTTATTTGGCCGCGACTCATGCCGTTTTTTCCGATCCGGCGACAGAAAGATTTAAGGAGGCGGGATTTAAAGAAGTCGTGGTTTCAAATTCAATTCCTATTCCGGAAAGAAAAATGTTTAAAGGGCTAAAAGTTTTGTCAGTGGCTCCTTTGTTGGCAAAAATAATCAGAAATGTTCATGAATCAAGATCCGTAACTACGGCATTAACCAATAACTAATTCATTATGTTTGGAGAAAAAGCAAAACAACTCGTCTTTATCGGCAGCGATCACGCGGGATTTAAGGTAAAAGAGCAATTACACAAGCATCTTAAGGATGCGGGTTATGACGCGACTGATTTGGGTACTTTTACCGAGGATCCTTGTGATTATCCGGATATTGCCAGAGAAGTAAGTGAAAAAGTGAGAGAACATGAAGGCTCTTTGGGAATTTTGATGTGCGGCACAGGTATAGGAATTTCCATGGCGGCGAACAAGATGAGGGGAATCAGAGCCGGTTTGGCCACCGATGAAAATATGGCTGAAATGGCTCGCAAACATAACAACGCGAATATTCTTTGTATGGGTGCTAGAATAAGTACGCCGGAGATGATTGTGAAAATGGCTGATAAATTTTTGACCACCACATTTGATACTGAAGAAAGGCATGTGCGCAGAGTTAGAAAAATTGATGAACTTTAATTTTAATGTCTAAAAAAGTACAAATAGCTCCTTCTATTTTATCTGCTGATTTTGGAAAGTTGACGGCGGAAATAGCGGAAGTGGAAGCGTACTGCGACAGAATCCATTTTGATGTGATGGATGGAAATTTTGTGCCAAATATTAGTTTTGGCGCGCCGATTTTGAAATGGGTAAGGACGAAATTGCCGATTGATGTACATTTGATGATTGAGCGTCCATGGCTTTATTTGGAGGATTTCGCGAAGGCTTTGCCGAGTGGCAGCCAGAAGCATGAGAGTGTGATTATTGTGCATTCGGAGGCTTGTGCCAAGAGTGGAAAATTCAGTCTGGAAAAAGTTTTGAAAATGATTAAAAAATTAGGTGTGAAAACGGGAGTTTCCATTAAACCGAAGACTTCGGTGAAAGTTTTGAAGAATGTTTTACCGCTGCTTGATCAGATTTTGGTGATGACGGTAGAGCCTGGGTTTGGCGGGCAATCTTTTATGCCAAATATGGTTAAAAAAATTGGAGATTTAAAGAAAATGGGATTTAAAGGTGAGATAGCTATCGATGGAGGTATTAACGCGGAAACAGGTAAAATTTGTGCTGATGCGGGCGCGAATATTTTAATTGCCGGCAATTATATTTTTGCGGCGAAAGATAGGGTGAAGGCAATACAAAGTCTTAAATACTAATTGCTGCATTGACGGCGTTGGTGTTTTTATTGTATAGTATCATCCTTTTGCTAATTGTATGCCCAAGGATGTAGTTGGAGATAATTCGAGTAATGTTTTGGAGGGAGAAGTCCTGCCGGCTGTTCATGTGCGTTCCGGCAGACTCGGTTTGCATGATTTACAGGAGGTTTTACATATTTCTCAAAGAAATGTTCCCAAGGGTTTTTTGGATTGTTGTAATAGAATAATTTTGCTTTTGGATAAGGAGAGATTGGCTCAAAATAAACGTCCTTTGGGTCCTCTTGAGAAGATTATTTTGATTAATGAGATGTACAGGACTTGCCTGGAGCATATGGGGCGGAAGAGGAAAAGCGGAACGTCTTATTTTGATGATCATTTATGTGGGGCGACGGAGCTTTTAATAGAGCTTGAGGGAATGGTGGGTTTGTCCACCGTTTTGGCGACTTTAAAGCATGATAATATAGAGGATTTGGCTGATGAAGATAAAGTCAAAGAAGCTAGAGCTGCAGCAGAAAGGGCATTTGATGACGGGTTTCAAGTACATGGTATGAGTGCAGCATGGGTTGAAAAGAGAAGGGTTCAAAGTATTGAAGAGGCGGGGAATCAAGCGAAGCAATCTGAAGAAAGAAGGTTGTCCGGTGAGTTGATTGATACTACTAATTATGCTGCTGATTTGGGATTGGATGAAGTCGAAGAGCGAGGGATGAGGGAATTGATTAGAAATGTACAAACTTTGGTAGGTGGAGTGACTAAATTTCGTAAGGCCAAAAGGGAGGAGACGGCTGAGGCTACTTTTAAGAGGCTTTTGCAAGTCGCGGTAGAGCATATTAGAGCTATTTATATTAAATTGGCTGATCGTGCTCATAATACTTTGACTATTGAGGGTCATGAAGATAGAGATAGACAAGTTGCCATTATGGAGGAGACAGAACTTCAATATTTATCTTTGGCCAAGATTTTGAGAATCAGAAAAATGGTGCAATTTTTTGTGGAAAGGTGTTGTGAATTTTTTAATAAAGATTTGTTGTCTCAGTTTGAAAATTTGGCGATGGAGCGGAGAGGTAGGCTTGGTAGTAAAAATAAGGGATATATTAAACGTAATATCAAGAAGATTGTTCATCCTAGTAGTGATTTTAAAATTACAGGTGTGGAATTTCAGGATTTGGATTTATCTCATTATGTGGGGTTGGTGGAAAAACCTTTCAAAGATATGACTATGGATGATTTGCCTATTGGCGAATTTGATCCGATGGAAGAAATTTTGATTACTCTTGATGTGCCGGATCCGAGTAGGCGTTTGGCAGTTTTGAGTCAGGTTGCAATAGATATTGAATCTAAATTTGCGATTAAAGATATGGCGGCGTTTAATAGAAAGATGGCTCCTGTCGGTGACCCGGATAATATGATTGGAATGAGAGTGGTTTGTTATGATCCAAAATATGGACATTTGAGATTTAGAATTAACGATAGAGTTTCAGAGGCACGTTCAAAGCGTGGAGTTTTGGCTGATGATGCTTCTCAATCGACGCCGGAGGACGTACGTGCAATGATTGGTGTGATTTTGAATAACAAATTGAGGCATTTCCATGGATATGCGGGGGTGAAGATAATTGCGGCAGATGAATTGTTGAAGCCCAGAATTGAGGTATTTACACCTACCGGTGAAATAAAACGTTTGCCGAGAAATTCTACCGGTTTGGATTTTGCGGCTGCGGTGCATGGAGAGTTGCTCGTGAGGATGAAAGGGCTTTCTGCTTTGTCCGGGATGACTTCCATGGATCCAAAAATGTCGGTGGATCCTTTTGCTCACTTAAAAGATGGGCAGGTGTATATTGTTGAAACTTATGAAAATGATAGTCAAAGTGAGGTGAAGCCTGAGTGGCTTTTATTCGCCAATACAATTGCGGCTCAAATGATCAGAGGTCATCTTACAAAATTAGATGACGCTGAGGGACGTGGTTGTGAATATCTTCAAAGGTTGGCTGATGTTTTTAATGTAGGTTTAGATGAGCTGATAAATGTAATTCGCAAAAAATTTGCATCTCAAAATAATCGTACGGGAAAAAGTTTAAATCAAATTTGTTCTGAAGTTGCCAATGGAGTTTTGAATCCCGTGGCGATATTTGCTGATTATTTAAATTTTAGAAATAATCGTTGGGAAAATGGTATTAAAAATAGAAAATATTGGCAGGATTTAAGAGATGAAGGTGTTTCAGATGAGGATATTGGTAGACAAATGGAAATGGAAATTGCAAAAATTTCAAAATGGGAAATAGAAGTATCTTTGCCTGAACGTGCTGGAAGTTTGAGAAATTTTAGTGAAGAGTTTAGCGCGGAGGTTGGAATTAAAATTGATCAAATTAAAGCTCATACTCCGGGGCGTGATGGAAAACCGGGAAAGTTGAATTTGGTTTTTGATCTTGGGGATAATGAAATTGATATGTATGATTTTTTGACAAAGCTTGTTAAGCTGAATTTTAAATACTCCGCAAAAATAGCCAATCCGGTAGTGAATAGGCTGGCTGATTTAAGAAATGTGGTTGAGTGATTTGAAAAAAAATTTTTTTGGTGCGCCCGACAGGAGTCGAACCTGTGACCCTCAGCTCCGCAAGCTGATGCTCTATCCATCTGAGCTACGAGCGCATGTGAAGATAGCTTTTCCAAGCGGGGGAATAGTAATAGAAAAGCCATTTTTAGGCAAGGTGAGACTTTGAGCCTATTAAGATTTCAACTCTTGCTCAAGCTCTTTTAGCTTGTTTTGGTCCGCTGACGCTGATGTTGAATAAATGAGACTTTTGGCCTCTTTTAAGAATTCAGCGATGCCGTTTTTGATTGCCTGATGATTTTTTTCCAGATTTTCTCCGGCTGTTTGATAATCTATAACGGCTTGGGTGTATGTGATAATCATTTTTTTTAAATTAGGCTATCTGAACTTCTTTTTTTGGAGCTTCGACAGGATTAAATGAAGCTACGGCTTGATCTACAGCTTTGATTGAATTTTCAGCTTGAGCGATAAGGGCCTTTTCAGCTTTGATGGAGGAATCGGCTGCTTTGGCATCTATAAGTCCGTTTCTCTCCTTTACGATTCCATCGATTCCTTTTAAGGCTCTGCCAATTTCGCCGTTTACATCGGCATCTGTTACGTCGTAGAGTCCGTTTGCTTTGGCAGTTTGTTTAGCTCTTACGAATTTTTCCAGGGCAGGTTTGATTTGATCCGGAGCATCGATGGCAACTTTTGAACCAACTCCCCATTTATCTAATTTTGCGCGAGCTTTTGCTTCTACATCGGCGATTTTTTTGTCGTATGTCTTTTCATATTTGGCAATATTTCGTGTATGAACTTTGATAGCAAGCTCTTGGTTTTTTTTAAACGAATCTAATCTGGCGATTACAATTTTCTGGATAAGCTTATTACTTTTGGCTTGCATGGCATCGGCATATTGCTTGAGAACTGCTTTTTCGGCAGCGTAGTCTTCCTGATTTGCAACAGCGTTCATCATGGCTCTATCATTTAGGGAAAAGCCGTCTGTTCCCACGAAAGTTCCGTTGTTGATGGCATTCGTATCGTCTTTGAGAGCGTTTTGTGCTGCGCGAAGCATAAGGCCATTACGCGTTAAGCTTGCTTCTGCGTCATCGAGAGCTCTTTTAGCTATAACTTTACTGCTTTTATTGTCATCGACGTCTTTTTGTGCTGCGGCTACAGCATTGAAAAGACCTTCATATTTTTTATACATAGCATCTATACGTTTTGCTATGGCATCTGCATCAGGGAAATCTTCATCAAGTGATGCTTTTGCCGCGTCTGTAAATTTTTCTTTACCTAATTTGCCGCCAGAAGATTCTAAATTTGCTTTGCTTAGAAAACCTTTTAGATTGTCCTGGGCTTTATCAAGCCTATCCGCATACATACTTTCGAAGCTTTCAGATCCGCTGATATAGCCTTTTTGCAGTTTGATATTTGCTTCGTCTGCGGCGATTGCCCTGGTGTAATTATCAATTTGTGGTTGAAGGACTGCTGTTTTTTGAGCTAATGCGTCGATTTTATATTTTGGTAGTAATTCTTTTTCAGCTTGTTCTTTCGAAGCTGCATGGAGAGCGGCTTGTACGTCGTTGGTTTTATTTAACCAGCCTGATTCGAAAGCGCTTTTATATTGATCCCGGATGTCTTTGGCTTCTTCTTTGGATACGCCCATACTTGTGAGCATGGCGTCGAGATTTTTAGCTCCATCATCGATTGCCGCCCGATTTTTTCCGGAATACATAGCTTCTTGGGCTTGTCTTGCTTTGTTATAGGCTTCAGCAAGTTTTACCGGATCATTTTTTGCCGCCTCCATGTCTTTCAAGGCTTGTTGATGAGCTTGTTCTTTGGCTTGAGCTGCCTGTTGTTCGGGATTTGGAGCAGCTGTTTCTACTTTTGGTGCTTGAGCGGCTTCTTGAGGTTTTGGAGCTTCGCCAACAAACGCGAGACGCGCAGGTTGAAATAAAGAAGTCTGATAGACACTTGCATGAAAGAGATTTTTCATATTTTTTTGTTTATTTTTATTTTGACTTATTGTTATTTTATCACTTTTTTATTAAAATTGCAAGTACGAAGTCGGAAGACGTGAATTGCGAAATTCAGTTTATGGCTTGTGAAAAGCGCTTTCGACTTGAAAATAGAGTTCGTATAAGCAGCCTTAAAGCTCTGCTTTCAAAGAGTGAAACTGCTTATGTAAGCCAAAAAATCGACCAGAATCTGTGCGCGCGCACAGATTCTTATACGAACTTTTTTTAATAAAACTGGCCAATTATCTTTGTTTTGAGCATAAACTGAATTTCGCAATTCACGTCAGAAGTTTTAGATTTTTCTGAAAAGATTTAAGGTTTCGTGATGAATTTTGTTATTACTGGCAAAAATGTCCGCGCCAAAAAGGTCAATGGGGTTGCCATTCGTGTCAGTGACATGACCACCGGCTTCCTCGATAATTAAAGCTCCGGCAGCGATATCCCATGGTTTTAAGCCAAATTCCCAATATCCTTCAAAACGACCGGCAGCTACGTAACAAAGATCGAGAGATGCTGCTCCGAGTCTGCGAATTGCTTGGCAGCGGCCCATCATGGCATTGAAATAGGGGAGGTTTATGCCCTGGTTTTTATAGGGAAATCCCGTGGCGAATAGAGAGTTTTTT
>Ga0172371_10001612_pt1 | contig 35850 bp, 22 predicted proteins | sample Lak12m_FD_114543 | JGI IMG/M metagenome (GOLD analysis project Ga0172371, IMG submission 114543) | Freshwater microbial communities from Kabuno Bay, South-Kivu, Congo - kab_022012_12m | ecosystem: Environmental > Aquatic > Freshwater > Lake | place: Democratic Republic of the Congo: South-Kivu... | reverse complement strand
CGCCGTCGAGGTTGAACGTCGCATCCATGTCGGCATCGGCACTCGTCGTGAAGTAGCCGAACGGGCTGAGGCGGACACCGCCTTTCGACCCCGCGATGAAGCTTCCCTCGAAGGCGTTCATGTGGATCGCCCATGCCTCGATAATGTCCAGCGTGACACCGCCCTTGAACCGGACAAACCCGAGACCGAGCTCTTCAACGTCGTAGTTGCCGGACTTGCGCCTGCCGGCGTCCATGTCCGTTTCCTGGTAGACCTTGCCGCTGATACGCTCAATAGCGGGCATCTGGAGCAGGAACAGCATCTGGGCGATATGGTAGACGCCCATGTCATACAGCGCCCCGCCGGCAGCCACCTTCTTCTGCACGAACGACGACGTGCCGTAGCCATCAACGAACGGCCTGCCGCGCCTGCGCCAGCCCGTTGACCGCGCATGGTAGACCTTCCCCAGCTTGCCTTCCCCGATCAGCCGCCGGGCAACCTTTGTCTCCTTCGCGAATATGGTGGAGAGCTGGATACTGAGATGCTTCCTGCATTTCCTGGCGGTGTCCAGCATGGCCATGGCATCAGTGTAAGCGCCCGCCATCGGTTTCTCGCAATACACGTGCTTGCCCGCCTTGAGCGTGGCAATCGTCACCGGCGCATGGAAGTTGTTGTGAAGGCATACGTCCACGGCATCAATGTCGTCCCGCGCGATCAGCTCGCGGAAATCGGTGTGCACGTGCGGCACCTTGTATTCGGCCGCCACGCGTTTCGCCTCCGCTTCATTGACATCGGCAACCGCCACGAGTTCGGCCGCCGGGATCTCCGAGTACTGCCGCAGATGGTGCTTGCCAATCTGCCCCACACCGATAACGCCAAGCCTGATCTTCCTGTTCATCCACCCTCTCCTTTAGAACATGTACGTCACGCCCGCAGACAACACCGGCCAGACCACGAAAGAATTCACATCCTCCTGCATGTCCGTCTTTTCGTCTGCCAGGTCGGCATTCAACGCTCCCTGCTGCGCAGGGTTTGCCGCCACGGCACTGAGATCCACTTTCGGGGCGCCATGGAACATCACGCCGGCGTCCAGGGTGAAGAACCATCGCCCTTCGCCCGCAAAAGGATTCCCCATGCCGATACCGATATACGGGCAAAGGCTGTTGAAGGAAACACTGCCGTCAACGCTGTTCACCGCGTATTCGCGATCGTTGAAGTCAATCGTATCACCGGGCTTTGCTGTCAGCTTCAGCTCGTTGTTGTTCAGGACAAGCCCGCCGGTGACCCTGAAACGGCTGGCCCACGGATGCCAGTCGGCAAATGCGCCCACTGTGAAAAGGCCCAGCTCGGCATTTATGTCCGTGCTCCCGCCACCATCGCCCTCTTCCGGCTCTTCTGTCTCGCTCATCTTGTAGGTAAAGAAGTTCAGACCTGCCCGCCAGTTGAGCTGTTCATTGAACGGCATTGTCACATCCGCTCCGAATCCCAGCGTTCCCAGCTTCGCCGATGCGGCAATATCAGCCCCGCACGCGAAACTTGCCAGGCAGCATACCACCAGTCCCACCGCCAACAGTGCGTTCATCCTGCTGTTCATGAGTCCCCCTTTTTCCACCATGCCCGCATACGAAGCATCAGTAATCCGGGCGCCCTGTTTTCCCCGGCCCTGGAACTCTGCTGCTTGGTTAGCCCTTATAGCATGCCGACTGAGGGGAAATGCAACCGAAATGAATCCTTCCATACCCGGCCCCATCGGCATCCATGCAGGGTACAAAAAAGTTCGCCTGCAGGCTGCTTCGGCCTGCAGGCGAACCTGTGCAACATGACAACTTCAGAAAGGATCAGAACTTGTACGCAGCGCCAACAGATACAACCGGCCACACGCTGATGGCGTCGACCTGGTCCTGCACGTCCTGCTCCTGCTTCGCGACCTCGGCATCCACTATGCCCTGTGTGCTGGGCACGCTCGCCGTGGCCCTCAGGTCCACTTCAGGTGTTCCATGGAACATGACACCCAGGTCCATCGTGAAGGACCAGTTCCCTTCGCCCTTGAACGGATTACCCATGCCGATACCGACGTACGGGCACGTGCTGGCGAACGTCACATCGCCGTCAGCTTCGCTCAGCGTGTAACGGCGGCCGTCTACCGTGATCGCGTTCGGTGTGACGGTAATTTCCGCCTCATTGCTGTTGAAGAGTACACCAACCGTCATGCGGAAGCTTCCCGCCGTTGGATGCCAGTCTGCGAAGGCTCCGGCCGTCATACCGCTGAGCTCAACGCTCAGGTCCGTGATCACATCGTCGGCTTCCTCACCGGGATCCGCCAAGGAGGTGATGTCGAAGGCAGGCAGGAAGTTCACCACTGCCCTGGCGTTGAACTGGTCGCCAAGCGGCATGGCAACGTCCGCCCCGATTCCGAGCGTGCCGACCTTGGCCGATGCCGCAACATCCAGTGCGCTTGCCATCCCGGCCAGACAGCATACCAACAGTCCCGCCACCAACAGTCTGCTCACTACTCGTCTCATCGAATCCTCCTTGAGTTGGTGCCCCGAAACTCCACTTTCCAAGGCACTTTACCGCTAACGGGTAACATTGTATAGTACGGTTCACTGGGATTGTACAACTGAAATGAGTTCCTCCTGCATATTCTGCCGCATCGTGAGTGGTGAACTGCCTGTGTGCAAGGTGCTTGAGACACCGGACGTGCTGGCGTTCATGGACATAAACCCCGTGATCAAGGGACATGTCCTGGTCATCCCGAAGCCGCACCACAACCCGATCACGGACGTGCCGGATGAACTGCTGGGCCGGACCCTTGCCGCCGTCAAGCGAGTGGTTGACGCACAGGTCCGGGGCCTTGGCGCCGATGGAGTCAACGTGACCCAGGCCAACGGTGAAATTGCCGGCCAGATCGTTCCCCACGTGCATTTCCACGTGATCCCGCGTTTCGAGAAAAGCGATAACCCGCGCAACTGGATCCCCGGCAAGTACACCTCAACAGATGAGATGGAATCATACGGCGCAAAGATCCGCAACGCCGTCCGGCCGCGGGTTTGACCGTCTGCATGCGAATATTTGTCGCGGGCATGCCTGCTGTGGCGCCACTGGAAGAAAGGACAACATGGAACAGGATCCTTTTGCCGAAGCCGTAGATGCAATCTGCGACAAGGACGACCGCTATGACCCGGAAGCATACTACTTCCTGAAGGACGGCCTTGAATTCACTTCCAAGATGCTCAACAAGCCGGCCGACGGCGCCAACAGGCACGTCTCGGGCAAGGAACTGCTCGACGGACTCAGGGCATTCGCCCTGCAGGAGTACGGCCCCATGACGCTAAGCGTTCTTCGCTCCTGGGGGATAACGAAAACGGAGGATTTCGGCGAGCTGGTCTTCAGCCTGGTCGAAACCGGCCGGCTGGGCAAGACGGAGACTGACAACAAGGCCGATTTTGCAGGCGGGTTCGACTTCGACGAGGCCTTCGCCAAACCGTTCCGCCCCGTCTCGCCTCTCCCTTCAAAGGGCAACGCCCGCCAGAGGAAACACGGCGTAGGGTCGCCTCGCCCGGGCCGTAACGAGGCGAAACCATGAACAGCCGGATTTCCGTCCACCTTCCGTCCTGGTTCGCAGGCATCTTGTCGGCCTGCTTCCTGTTCCCATGCAACGCCTTCCCCGCGGATGAGCTTTCAGTAAAGAATGAGCTCGATCGCCTTCAGCAGGTTCAGTCGGGAATCGAGCGGTTTTTCCTCGATAACGGTGTCACGTGCCTCTTTCGTCGCGATACGACCGCACCGGTGGCATCAATCCAAATATGGGTGGGCGTGGGTTCCATCCACGAGGAGGAATACCTCGGCGCCGGCCTCTCACACGCCGTGGAACACATGATCTTCAAGGGCACCGAACGGCGGAAAGCCGGTGACATATCGCGGGAAATCGACGACGTCGGCGGTGATGTGAATGCCTACACGTCTTTCGACAGGACCGTGTTCCACGCCGACCTCCCCGCGCGCCACTGGCGCGTCGGCCTCGATGTCCTTGCCGATGCCGTGCTGCACTCGACCTTTCCCGCCGAGGAATGGACTCGGGAGAAGGACGTCATCCTGCGCGAAATCGCCATGAACAACGACGAACCCGACACGATAGTGTCGCGATTGCTCTGGGAGACAGCGTACCGCGCCCACCCGTACCGCTTACCGGTCATCGGCCACGCAAGCATCCTGAAGGGGATCACCCGCGACGACCTGCTGGCTTTCTGCCGCCGGAACTATGTCACCGACAACATGCTTGTCGTTGTGGTCGGCGATCTGCAGCGCGAAGAAGTCAGGGCCGGGCTCCAGGATATGCTGGGCGGAATTGAGCGACGGACGCGCCGGGCAATTGTGCTGCCGGCAGAGCCGGCACAGGCGGCCGCGCGCCATATCCGGAAGACAGGAAAACACGAGGTGGCTCGTCTTGAATGGGCCTGCCACACTGTGCCGCTGAACCACCCTGATGCGGCAGCCCTCGAAATACTCGCCCAGGTCGCCGGGCAGGGAGACAGCTCGCGGCTCCAGCTCCGCCTGCGCGACAAACTCCGGCTCGTCCATTCGATCAGCGCATGGTCCTACACTCCGAAGGAACCGGGGTTGTTCGGTATCTCGGCCGTGTTTGACCCCGAACGCAAAGAGGCCGTAACCCGTGCCATCGAAGACGAAGTTGCATCCTGGTTGGACGACACTTTTTCGGCCGCAGAAGTCGCCAAGGCTGCCAGGATGCTTGTTGTCCAGGAACTCGCAGGCCTGCAGACGGTCAAAGGACAAGCCGACAAGTTCGCAGCGGGCGAATTCTACGCCGCTGACCCGCGTTTCGCCGAGACATGGATAAGGCGCCTTGCCGCGGTCACCCCGGCCGATGTCCGTGCAGTAGCACGCAAGTACCTTGGGCCGGATAACCGGACTCTGGCCGTGCTCGCGCCTGAGCCTGCAGCTGCTGATGCAGCAGCCGTCCAGCCTTTACAGGCCGGTACAAGCCTTCCCGTGCGGACGCTTCTCGGCAACGGCATCCCGCTGATCGTCCGGGAAGATCACCGCCTTCCGTTCGTGAGCATCTGCGTGGCACTGCGTGGCGGCATCCTCTCCGAAACAGCAACCGACAGCGGCATCACCCGGCTTGCCTCCGAACTGCTGGTGCGCGGAACACCGGGCCGCACGGCCGAGGAAATCGCAAGGGACATCGAATCCCGCGGGGCGTCATTGGAGCCCTTCAACGGGTGGAACAGCTTCGGGCTGAAGGGTCACTGCCTGGCACAGGACACACGAGTCCTGCTCGCCACCATGGTGGAGTGCCTGCTCAAGGCGGATTTCCCTGAACAGGAACTGGAGAGGCGGAAGGTGATCCAGCTGGCCGAGATAAAGCAGCGTGAGGAGGACCCGGTCTACCTGGCGCAGAAGGCCCTGGGCCCCGTTCTCTTCGGAGAGCATCCCTACGGGCGTGACCTCCTCGGAACATCCAACTCGGTTAGTTCACTTACGCGCGACATGGTCCGGCAGCACTACCTTCGGCACCTTGTGGCCAGCAACATCGCCGTGGCCTGTTTCGGCGACATCACGACCAACACCGCAGCTTGGCTGTGCAACCGCGCCTTTGCCGCAGTGCCGGCCGGCGCGCTGCCTTCCATCGGCGGCGTTGCGGCCGCGTCGGCCCTGCCCGGCCGTACCGAGCAGAGGATTCCGAAAGAACAGGCGGTGCTGTTGCTGGGCTACCGGGGCATCAGCCTGTCAGACCCGCGGTATGACGCCTTCCGCGTACTGCAGGACGTCATGAGCGGGCTGTCGTCCGACCTCGCCATGGAAGTACGCGAAACCCGCGGCCTTGCGTACTACGTCGGCGCGTACCAGCGAGTCGGCATCGAACCGGGCAGTTTCGTTTTCTATGCCGGCACCCGCCCCGACGCCGTTGCCACCGTCGAAGACCTGATGCGCAAACAGGTGGACCGTATCATCTCGACAGGAATCCGGCAGGACGAGCTGGACCGCGCACGCAACCGGCTTATCGCGCAACACGAGATGTCGCTCCAGAGCGACATGGATACCGCCATGAACTGCGCCCTGAATGAAATCTACGGCCTCGGGTACGATTACGGGTACGGCACCGCAAAGCGTCTTGAGGCGGTCACCGTTGACAGGATAAAGGAGGCGGCTGCCGGCATCTTCAGGAAAGAGCGATCCGCCGTTTCAGTCGTCCTGCCGGAACAAAGCACTGCCCCATCTGCAAAGGAGAACAAACAATGACAGAACAGAAATACACCGAAAAAGACCTGCACAAGGCGCTCTTCATGAACCTGGTGATGATGCTCGCATCCTCTGCCATGCAGCAGATGGGCAAACTGGTCAACCCCATCACGAACAAAACGGAAACAAACATCGAGGGTGCCCAGGTGACGATAGACATGCTGGCCATGTTGCAGCAGAAAACGGCAAAGAACCTTGATACGGATGAGCAGCGCATGATTGACCAGACGCTGACATCCCTCCAGTTAACCTTCGTGGAGACTTCACAGACTGCCGGCAAGACAAAACCGGCGCAGGACACCGCGGACAAGAAGACCGACGCCGGTTCAACGCCTCCCTCACCTGCACCCGAGGCCGGCGACAAGAAGGATCCCAAGTTCCGCAAGAGCTACGGGGAATAGACCGGGACTCTACACCGGCCGTCTGTCCCGCACAGATGTCGGATGCGCCGCGCCTGCCCACAATGCCCGCCTGCATCGCTTTGCGAAGCAATGCTGGCGGGCGGCGCCACTACAGTCTCGATCCCCATCTGTCCAGTTATCCAGTCAACTCATTCTTGTCAGCGTGTCCTTCTGTAGGTCTTTTCCCTACACAACAGGTCAACTTTTATTTTGCGCTTCATCCTTTTTTCCAGCACTATCTGGCGCGTTTTACTGTATCTGGCGTGCATCATGAGTCAAAAGCATCAGAAGCAGCTCAAGGACCATCGGATTCTTGTTGTCGAAGACGAGGAAGCCTGCCGCCACGTCCTGCAGACATTTCTCACCATGGCGGGGGCAACGGTCACGGCGTTCGCGCGGGCAGAGGAAGCCGTCGCCTCGCTGAAACAGCAGGCATTCGATGCTGTCGTCACCGACATATGCCTGCCCGGCATCAGCGGCCTTGACCTCCTGCGCAGCATCCGCGCTTCGAGAACCGACTTGCCGGTCATTCTTGTCACCGGTTTCACCAACGTTGATTCTGCTATCGAGGCCCTGCACCTCGGCGCGCAGGACTACCTTCTCAAGCCTATACGGGCGGCGGACCCACTAGTGGGGTCGGTAGCCCGCGCAGTCGAACACCGCCGGCTCCAGCAGCGCGCGCGCCTGCTCCAGCGCCGCCTCCGCGAGAGCGAGGAAACTTTTCGCGTTCTGTTCCAGGAGGCCAACGATGCCTGCTTCGTCTATGGCCTCACCGCCCGCGGTTTGCCGGGTCCCACTATCGAGGTCAACCAACTGGCAACAACGCTCCTGTCACGCAAGCGTGAGGCAATCCTCCACACCATCCTCACGGAAATGATTCCGACCGAGTATCGTGGAGACATGCTCCGCCACCTCAAAGAGGTCCGCAAGGGCGGGACTGCCCGGTTCGAAACGGTTCTCGTCGGCAGGACCGGCAACCGCGTCCCCGTTGAGATATGCTCGCGCCTCGTCCCGCTCAAGGGGCACAAGGTGGTAATGTCATCCGCGCGGGACATAACAGACCGCGTTCTCATCGAACAGCGGGTCGCAGATGCCGTCGAGGATGTCCGGTCACAACTGGGCCGGGAACTGCACGACGTGCTGTGCCAGGACCTGTCTTCCATTTCCGTCTTGAGCGGACTTCTCCGGAAGAAAGCGGGCACCGGGCGATCTTCCGCCGCTTCCGACGCCGGGACCATCCACGATCTTTCGCGCGACGCCCTCCAGGTTGCCCGGCGGCTTTCGGCAGGCCTGTTCCCGTCGGAACTCGACCATCTCGGCCTTGTCGAAGCCCTCCAGCATCTCGCCGCAACCGAACAGCGTGTGTTCAAGACCGGCTGCAGGTTCGAGCAGGGCCGGATCGAAAACGCGCCCGCGGGCTCGATGGCACTCCACCTGTACCGTATCGCCCAGGAGGCAGTCCTGAACGCGCGCCGGCACGGCCGCGCAACGGACATCATCATCCGGCTTACGGGCCACAACGGCGTCAGCACGCTTGCCGTTGAAGACAATGGATCGGGAATCGGGACAAAGCTCAATCCGCGTAACGGGGTCGGTCTTCACATCATGCGCCACAGGGCACGGATCATAGGGGCGGCGCTGGATGTCACCCGGCAACCGGGAAAGGGAACCACTGTCACATGCACATGGCCAACACTCAGGACACCTGCAAGGAAACCATGAAACAGCACCGCATAATGCTCGTCGACGACCACTCGCTGCTGCGCTCGGGGCTCGTACGTGTGCTGTGCGACGAACCGGACATGACCGTCTGCGGCGAAGCCGATACCGCGCAAAAGGCCGTTTCAATCATTCCCGAATGCAAACCGGATCTCATGATCGTCGACATCAGCCTCAAGGATATTGACGGACTCCGCCTCACCAAGCTGGTGCGCCGGCAACACCCTGCCATGCGGATTCTCGTGTTGTCCATGCACGACCAGTACCTTTACGCTGGAAAGGCACTGCGCGCCGGGGCCAACGGGTACCTGATGAAGGAAGAAACAACTGAACGGCTGATCGAGGCGGTCCGGGCAGTCCTTGCAGGCCGCACGTGGCTGAGCAGTGAGATACGGGACCAGGTGCTCCATACCGTTTCAGGGCCGGCCGAAAAGGCCGCGACCTGTGATCGCCTCAGCGATCGCGAGCGCCAGATATTCCGCTTCCTCGGCATGGGCTACGGTAGCCGTGCAATCGCCCACAAGCTGTGCATCAGTACTAAGACCGTCGACACGCACCGCGCCAGGATCAAGGTGAAGCTCGGCATCGATTCCGCGCCGCGCCTCATCCTTGCCGCCGCCGAATGGGCCCACCGCGAAGGCTCCGTTGCCCCTGCCCTGTAACAGCGGTAGCCAACCCGGAAAACAGATTTCGACAGGATGTACAGGATTGGGAATTGCCTTGCGCCTGATCAGGCGCAAGGCAATTCCCGTATGACTCCTCTCCGGATATCCTGTTATCCCGTCCACTCTCCTAATCTATATCTTTCCCAACTGACTGATCACTGGTCACTGATAACTGCCCCCTTCTCCATCACGCCGCTGCCGGCCGCTGAGCCCTGGAAACCAGCCACAGCCACGTGAAGCCGAACAGCAACGCGAACAGGATGACGTGGCCTGCCGTCGAACCTATCCAGGGCCGGTGCATTGCAAACTCCACACTGGTTTCCTGCTTCGGGTCAACCTGCACCGCCCGCCTGAAGAGAAGCTGCTGGCCGTCCTCGGGCAACGTCACAGCAATGGCCTTGGTCACACCCGCCGCGGCCGACTGCTGCTCTATCATCTTGTCGGCCACCAGCGACAGCGCGTCCCTGTCCTTTTCCGACAGGCGCTTTTCGACCGTCTCCGCATACTCCTGCGTAAACTCGCCGTCACTGAACCCGGCAGGCAGATCCTGCTGACCGTCCACTATGTTGTTGTTCGTCCGCACCGCGCTGCGGCGGTGCACCAACCCCACCTTGACCTGCTGCCTGACAAGGTTGCGCAACTGCACCCTCGCGTCCTCGTTCAGGTTCTCGTCGCCCTGGGAGTAGTGGTATGCCTGCTGGAACGCTTCCTTCGCTTCCATCGGTTTGCCGGCCTTGGCGAGCTCGCCCGCAACACTCATAACCTCCCGGGCCCGGCTCAGGTTCGCCTCCCTTTCCATCTGGTTGCGGGCGACGTAGTTCCCCGAGTCGAACTGTACAATGCATCCCTCATCGCGCACCGGCTCCATCGTGCCGCCCATGGCGGAGCACACCTGGTCCGGCGGCACAAAGAACTGCCACTCGATGTTGTTCAACGGCAGCCCGAACCGCGGCGCCTCGTGCTTCTGCTTCCTGCCGAACCAGCTCCGCCCGGCCTTGCCCGCGTACACGAGGTTCACAGTGGTCGAGGATGAAGCCGACTGGCCCTCCAGGGGAATCCTGTAGAGAGCGCCGTCACGCGAAGTCGTCACCTCGCGCCCGTTGACCAGCACCGTCCAGATGCTGTCGGAACGATCAGGCAATGTGACCTCCAGGAACCGCTGGTCGCCGACGGTCATCGTCAGCTCCGCGGTCGTCAGCATCCGCCTGTTGCCGGAGATCACTGAGGTCATCCTCAGGCTGTCTATGCTGGCAGGCAGCACATCCGCGCTCTTGTGGCGGACAACCGACAGGTTGAGCGCGTAGTCCGGCCGCACTGTCCGGTAACACAGGACAGCGCCCGACATGTCCCCCGCCCCGAACGTGGGCGGGACATTGCGCGGGTCCTCGACCTTCAGGCCCCTGAGATCGCCCTGCGCCTGCACCTGCACCCGCCCGGCACACGTTACAACAAGATACCCGCGCGGTATGTCCGCGTTGAGTACCTGCAGCGGGAGAATTGTTACCTCCTTGCGGCTGGAGTCATACGGGACCTGGTAGTTCACGGTGAGGGCGTATGTATCCTCCACCTTGTTGTGCAGGTCCACCTGCCAGATGCCTGTCTGCTTGTCGGATTCCAGCACGCGCGCGACATTGCGCCCAGATACCGACAGGACCACACCTGGCATCGGCGCCTGCAACTGGAACGTCTTGACCCCTGCGTTCTCGATGCGGAAGTGAATGAAAGCCCTGCACTGGAGCATGCCCTCGGCCAGGTCCACCCAGTGCAGCACCTCGGGCCGCACCGACGGCGCCATCACGTCCGCCTTCAGCTTCACTTCCCAGTTCGGGCGGAGCAGGTCGAACACCAGCACCCCCGCCTGCCTGATGCCTTCCTCGCCGGCCTTCTTCGCATCGACGCCCGTCTGCTGTTCAACCATCAGGCGCACCCCGCGTTCCGCCGAAACGGTCACGCGGCCGGCGTGCTTCGCGGCGCCGTCAACAGTGATACGCGGCACGGTCATTGCCGGCTCAATCCCCTTCCCCGCCCGCGTCACCACGAGATTCACCTCGGCCTGGTCCGTCACCTGCCGGCTGAAATGCACCACGACTGCATGCTCGGAATCCCGCACTTCGTCCCAGTGACTGACCTCAGGTCCCGTCAGTGTTTCGACTTCGAACCCGGATGGCAGCATGATCTTCGCAGAGAAGATGCCGGCCTTCGCCACCTGCAGCGTCAGTCTTGTCGCCAGCACGGTCCGCTCGTCGCTGATGGAGACACTGGCGGATTCGGCGACCCGCACTTCCGGCGTAACCTGTTCAGCATCGATGTCCAGGGCGACCGCCTCCGCCTCGTGGTATCTGAACGCGCGCCTGACAGGAGTCGACTCCGGCGCTTTTGCGTCCTTGGCCGCCTGTATGGCCGGACGGACAAAGTCCTCGATATGCATCGGGCTTGTTCCCGCCATCTCGCCGACGCGCACCTGCACGTTCTCCGGCGCGGCAACGGCCAGGGACCCCCGCTGCCGTGCGCTCCCCTGGATACGTATGGCTCCCAGCCGCACATGGTACGGCAGGCCGTCGACGGCCGACTGCGCGAGAACGGTCATGGGGAAATCGCCAGTCACAGCCGTCTCAAGAATCACCTCCAGGCGCCTTTTCGCCGGGTCAAAGCTCCAGGTTGCCAGCCCGGCAGCCTGGACAGCCGTCACGCTCATGCCTTCCGGTGTCGCTATGACAAATTCCCGCATCTCGCCCTGCGCTATCTGGAACCGGATCGTGTGGACCATGTCCACCACCCCGGCCCGCAGCGTGGCCAGCGTCTGGACCTCGGTGTAAAATACCGGCGCCTCCGTCTTCGTGACACGCGCGCGCGGCCGCCATGTCAGAGTCGCCCGGCGAACCGGCCCGAATACCGCCTCGGCTCCGGAATCCTTCTCGCCGTCGCGTGCCTTGAACAGCACCGCGGCCGGGGCCTGGATATCGAGGCCGGGTTCCGGTAACGTCACCACCACCCGGTTCCTCATGTTCTCAGGGAGATCAAGGTCCAGCTGCGACAGGCCGCCCTGGTTCGCCTTCACCGGCAGCCTGTAGCGCAGCTTTATCACGTGACGGCCCTTGTCCGTCAACTTGAGGTGGTAGCCGCCAGCTCCAGCCACGAGCTCAGACTCGCCCGTCTCGGCCGAGAAGTCCTCTACCACGCTGTCCATGCCTAGAAGGACCAGTTCAGCGTCGTCTTTCGTCAGGAACTCGGCTGTCATTTCTATATCCGCGCTGGACTCGGCATCCCTGTCGGTCTTCGGACCCGTTATCTGCAGCGACACCAGCTCAGCCACTACCGGCGGTACGACCGGGACCTGTTCCCCGGCGCGTGCCGTCGCAACTGCCACGGCACACGCCACGGCTGCGACGATAGCCAGGAATGCTGTTGTTGCGTGACCGCCCCGGGAGGGGACTGGTGGGTACTCGAACGGGCTGTCATCCGCCCCGACAGCCTTCCGTCTGCGACGGAATACCAGCTTGAACGGCAGGCCCAACGCACGGCCGATCCGCCTGATGCCTGCACGCTTCAATCCGCGGATGATCGCAACCACGACGCATGCCAGCGCCGCAAGCGCCAGCAGTAATCGCCCGGCAAGGGCTTCGGTCAGGCCGTAGATGACCAGTGCCAGGCCAAGGGCGATGATTGCCGGACTGCCTTTACGAGAATACGCCCGCAGAAGGATGGCCCAGCCTGCCGCCAGCATGACAAGAAACAGGATCGCCGAGTGACCGTAGCCGACCCACGCCGGCACAATCCACAGGCGGAGCTTCACCGGTTTCGTATCTGCCAGCACAACGGTGCGGGTGAAATGCATCCCTGCGCTGCCGGCGTCCGTCCAGATATCACGGAGCCTGCTTCCGCCGCGACCGTCAGCAAATGCGCGCAGTGAACCGGTCACCAGGCGCGCCAGGGTCGGTTCCTGTTCGGCGTTCTCTTCATGCGCTGTCATGTTCCCGCTCCACCGCCCGGACACGTAGCCCTCTGGCAATTCAAACCTCCAGTCGACAAAAGTTGCGTGAGTGTGCGGCAGTTCGGGCAGCCGGAACGGCCTGCCGAAAAGCCCGCTCCACCAGAATCCCAGTCGCCCCTTGCTCTCCGCGTACGTGACTTCCACCTGCAGGGGATCGTTCGGATCCTTGGGCCTGTCCACCGGCACCAGTATCCCCTCCTCGCTTGTCTGCGACGCCAGCGTCTGCATGGTGCCGTCGGGCGCGATACGCTTTACCGACCACAACGAAGCGCCGGCGGGCAGACGGAGAACGAGATATTGCCTTGATGCGTTCTTTATGTAGTAGACGGCGTGCGTGACAGTCTCGCCGTCCCTGCTGACAAGGGTACTGAGCGTGACGTAGTCCGAAACCTGGTCCAGCAACGGTGCTGTATCGTAGGGCACGATATTCAGCATGATCTCGTGCGGGCCGCGGACGTATTTCCATGCGCCTATGATCGGGTCCGACACGGGCGCCGCGTATGCCGAAGGGACTTCGGCGCGTTCAATCCTGAAGATCGACGCCGGCAGCGGCTGCGCCTCGCGGACACTGATGTTCGCGGAACTCGCGGCTGCAATGTACCCGACCTCGCTTTCCGTTCCCAGCGTCTGGATCCCGCCCACCGGTATTTCCGCCCCGTGGTACGCCCACTGCCGGTTGTAGGTTGCCAGCATGGTGTAGTCCCCGAGGATTTTCTTCTGCAAACGGACGGTGCAGCGGTCCTTTTCCCTCGTCCAGCCCTCGATATCGGCGCCGGTGAATTCGATCGTTTCTGTGGATTCCGGGACCTGCACCACGAATTCCTGAACAGGGGCGCCGCTGACGTGGTACGTGAACGTCACGCTGCCGTAGAGCACACCCTCTCCTATCGAGAGAAGGTGGAATGATTCCGAGTGGATCGCCGTCGCTGTCTTGTCGATCTTCGCCGACAGCGCCCAGTCCGCGTCGCGGAACCTGTAAGCCTGCTGCGCGTTCGGGACCCTGACGGGTACCGACCCGGTGTGAATTTCCTGCAGGCCGCGGATTTCGGCCACGGACAGCCGCGTTCCCGTATCCGTCGCCAGAACAAGACATCCGCGTTCCGACTTCGAATCCCGCACATGTATCACCGGTACCTCGAATGCCGTGTTGCCCGCGGAAAGCGTCTTTTCCATCTGCACCTGGATCATCGCCGGTCCCAGCACGGCCTCGCGGAAAGGTACCACGATGAGGCGACGGCCATTCTCTTCGCGGAAATCGACATCGGGCTCGGAAATATGCTGTCCCGTGACCGAGGTGACAGTCCACGTGGGGTCCGTTAAGGTTTCGATGATGAGCTCGCGCGCGGGAGCATCCTTCACGTCCGCCTGTACGGAAACGGCAAAATGCAGTTCGTTGTCCTCCTGTGTCAGCACCAGCTGGTTGTCGGCCATCAGCGTGGTCGCGATGTCATCCGCCTTGAGGTCGACAGCAAACGGCATGTTGGCGTACTGGTAGGCGAACGCCGTGCGGGCCGGCCGGGCGCGTTTCTTCAGGTCCGGACCGGCGTCTATTTCCGGGAATGCCGCGGGATCAACCTGCGTGAGCCCGGCAGCCTTCTGGACCTGCAGTTTCACCGCGTTGTCGGTTCCCACGAGGAGGAATCCGCTTGTCCGCATCACGTTTCGCGGCGTGAGCACGGGAAGTCGGCAGGATGTCGGGAACTTCGCCAGGGGCATTTCGTATTCAACCTGCAGCCGATAGATGTCCTCTCGCGGCCGACCCAGCACAACCACCAGCTTGGCGCCGTTAGTCCCGGCGCGCTCAACCTGCCATGTCTGTATGTCCTCACCCCGTACCTGGGTGATATTCACATCCGGGATATCCAGTTCCATCCGGTTCATGCGGCCCTGGATGACGCGATACGTGAAGAGGGTGTCCATCCGTAATGCCCCTACACTAGTGGTGGCAATGGTGTTCGCCTCGCAGGCGACGGCCAGGTCGGATTCCAGGTGCCGGATCTCCGGTTTCCACCGCACATCGAAGGCAGTCCCCGATCCGAGGAACGCGGTGACCTCCGCCTTGCCGTCCTCCGCCTTCTGCCGGGTTACGTTCAACGCGCCGGGGAAGTTCACTTCCAGGTCTGGCCGGTCACACACCACGGACAACTTGCGTATGGTGGACACCGGTATGGAGAATCCCGTCTTTCTCCACTCGCCCTCTTTCGCGGCGCGGCTGGCGAACCGGAACGTGACGGCGTAACGCCCGTCCGATTTGAAATTGAGAAGGTAGCTGCCTCCCTCCCTCGTCAATTCCGCCCGCTTAGGCAGCTTGCCGTCCAGGTAGGCCACATCGCCCACCACCAGCGGCAGCACGCCGTTCTTCGGGACCTCGGCTTTCAGGGTCAGGACGAAGGTGATGTTCTCACCCTCTATCTCACCCTGCAGCTTCAGGTCGGATACACTGATCGTGTCGTTCTCGCCCGCCCATGCGGAAAGACCAGTCGCCAGCACCAGCATCAATCTAATCCATCGTTTCATGGCTTTCTCCTTTTCATGCTTGTCGGTACAAAAAGACAATTACGGCTCGGCAAGCCTCTCCCTCCATCCGTAAACCAACCACTGTCATGGAGACTGGAGGGCGAGGCTTGCCGAGCCGTCCCTGACCGTTCACCCCGGTTCAGCGCTGTTGAAGAATTGCTCACTTTCTGTTCTCGACGTTTCATAACCGATTCAAGGCACACCACACCTGTCCTATGGTTCCGTGAAATGGACGCCTGTCTCGGGCCGGCCTCTGCGCCGGCGCTCCACAGAACATCCCGGCAAAACAGGTCACGTCTGACCGTACTGCCGGTTATTTCATCTGCACGGGCGTGGACGTCCCAGGTTCCGCCCGTGAACAGCTTCCTGCCTGCTCGACCAGCCGCACCAGTTCCTGTACGCGCGGATCGAGTTTCAACTCAAGAGCCACTGGCCGCAGCAGCGTTGCGACATCCTTGTACTCGCTGCCTGCCGCATGGGGGCTGCCGCGCAGGATCTCGGCAAATTCCGCCGTGGCCGCGGCCAGCATGAAGCCGGGACTGGTCCTCTCGGGGACCCTCTTCATGTGCTCCGGCATCATACGGGTTTCGATTTCCTCCACGCGCCCGTCTGCCACTCGCTGGTACCGCACGCGCACAGTGGCAATCAGTCCCTCTGGCTGGGCAATGGCTTTCCCCGAAGGCATCACGGTACTCTCGAACTCGTACAGGGCAGTAACGGACTTGCCGGACCCGACTTCGCCGGCATCGACCGCGTCATTCCTGAAGTCTTCCTTGTTGAGGCGGCGGTTTTCGTATCCCACCTGGCGGTACCGCGCCACCGCAGCCGGATTGAACTCCACCTGTATCTTCACGTCCTTCGCAATAGTGTTGAGCGTCGCGGCGAGGTCATCCACGAACACCCGTTTCGCCTCCTCGACCGAGTCGATAAACGCGTAGGTGCCATTGCCCTTGTTGGCCAGCGTTTCGAGCATCACATCATCGTAGGCACCCATCCCGAAACCGAACACCGAGCAGAACACGCCCTGTTTCCGGGCCTGTTCGACCTTGCCGAGTATCTCGTTGGCGCCGGTACCGCCGAGGTTGGCGACACCATCCGAAAGAATGAGCACTCTGTTCTCCGCCCCGGCCGTGATGTTCCTGAGCGCAACCTGGTAGGCGCGGTCCATGCCATCTTCCAGGTTAGTCGACCCGCTGCACTGCAGGCCATCCACGGCGTCCAGTATCTTCTGTTTCTCGGCCGCGGGGGTGGATTCCAGGACGATCCGCGCGTGCGAATCGCACTGGACCAGCGCAACGCGGTCGTTTGGACCCAGCTTCTCAACCAACATCTTCACGGCCCTGCGCGCCAGGTCCAGCCTGTCCGGCTGTTCCATGGAACCGGAGGTATCCATGAGGATGGTCAGGACTGCCGGCCGCTGTTCTTCGCGGCCAAGGCGCTGGCCCTTCACGCCTATCTTGAGCAGGAAGAGGCCCCGGCCGAACGGCGAAGGAGCGCATTCGGTGTACACCTTGAAGGTGTCTTTCTCCGGGGCCGGGTAATTGTAATCGAAGAAGTTCACGAACTCCTCGACGCGGACCGCTTCCGGCGGCGGCAACAGGCCGCGCAACAGGAAGTTGCGACACAGCGTGTAGGACGCGGTGTCGACGTCGATCGAGAACGTGGAGAACGCCTGATCCACAGTGTTCACGAACTGGTTCACGGCAGGCGCCTCGAAATGCGCCGCGCGATCCGAATCGTCGATCGCGGATACAAGGGCCTCCTGCATCACCGTCAGTTCCGTCTTCTTGCTGTCTGCCGGCTTACTTGCCTTTGCCTTCTGCTCGATACGGGTGACCACGCCGGCAGCCACCAGTGTCTCGTTCTCCTTGTTCCTGGCCTCTGTGACCTTTCCGCCAACAGCACGAAGAGGTTCGTCGACTGGAGCGTGAACGGCCGACCGATCGGCTTTCGCGGATACTGCATCACTCATATCTTTCGCCGGCGCATCCGGGACAAATCCCAACTCTGCTTCAGCGGTATCGCCTGCCGACTGTTCTTCAACGGTGACAAGCGCATCGGCGTCACTATCCCATCCGTCACTTCGTGCTTTTCTGCCGCGTATTGGTTCTGACGGTAGCTTTGCCAACGCGGGAGCCTTTTCGCTCGCCGAGCGAGGAGGTTCAGGTGCAGCAGCAGGCACGCCAATGCTTACGTCGTTGACCACACGAACCTTTTCTTCGAGTGCCGGGGCTGTTGTCGCCGCTGGAGCGGTTTCTCCCTCGCCTCGCTTTAGTTCAACCTGTGCTTTCTTAAGGGCCTCAACGGCACGTTTCTGGTATTCCTTTATCTGTTCCGGTGGAAGCCCTTTGGCTATCGCATCTTGTGCCTGACTTGCCGAGTGGGCCGCAATTCCGAGAGATTCAGAACGGATATTCAGCAGCGACGCTTTCACGTGCAAGGCTTCGGTCCTGGCCATGAGCCGGTTCAGATCCTCGCCCGAATCCCGGCCTGTTGCCTCTTTGGTTTTGGCCGACACTTCCCCCGCCGCGATCCCCCCGACCGATGCGTCTGCCGCGGTAACCGAGTCAACCCTGCTACCCCTCTCCATGTTTGCATCGCCCTTGCCAATCGTCCCCGAACCAGCCCCGCTTTCTCCATCGGCCATGCCCTGACGACCGATATTGCCGTGGCGGTGGGCTTCTTCGGCGGTGCTGCGTTCAGACTCCGTCAGATCACCTATCAATGCTTCCAACTGCGGCTCCAAAGGACCAAGCTGCATGAAAGGCATTTCCTTCGGGTCAAACTGCGCAGTTTCAGCCGCTGCGGCACCATCCTCTCCGCCAACTGCCGCCACTTCGTCAGCGGCAGCAGGCGCTTCAGCTTTTTCGCCCGCAATTTCCTGTCCCTCGGCATTACGGTTGGCATACGCGCCCTTCATGACCATGGGGCTCCGGACCACGGAAACCGAATCAAAGGGCGCAGGTTTCGGCGCGGCAGGCTGCGCAACTGATGCAGGCGGGAGCGGACGCAGTGCTTCTTCGACGGCAACACCGTTGACGGTAACGCGGGCCGTTCCTTCGCCGAGTTGGGCGGCTTCTTGTTCCAGGACGGTCTTCTCCGGAGCACCGGGCATGTTGGGGGTAGTAGAATCGTCCGCGCCCGCACGGTCGTGCACATCCGCCTCCGCAGGACTGATCGGCCGGTAGAAGGACTTCTTGCCTTCCTCAACACCTTCAAACCAAACCGTTCCTTCTGGCGAGGGTGCTTCCAGCTTCTTCCCTTCCTTTGTGCGCAGACCCCTGATGGTAAAACCATCCTGTACTGTTCCTGGCTCAGTTCCGTCCTGCAACCGGACTTCTCCACTCGCCATGACCTTGTCATGCATGGTGAAGTGCCCTAGTCTGGTTGCCAGCCATACGAACCCGGCAACCACCACTATCGATGCCGCCACGGCCAGCGCCTGGTGCGGGGCCGTGAACCACACAGCTATCCTGCGCGGCAGTTTCACAGGAGCGGCCTGCTTTGCCGCAAAGATTCGCTTGCGAGCCGCCTCGGAGAACTTCGGCACCGTGGAAGAGGCCGCCAAGGCGTCGCGCAGAAGACCGAGGGTCTGTTCGATTTCCCGGGCGGACGCCCGGCAGGCCTCACATCCATCCATGTGCTCGCGTACCGCTTTTGCAGCCGGCTCATCCAGTTCGCCGAGCAGGTACGGGACCAGCTTCTCGTTGATTTCCGCGCAGTTCATGGTTTCACCACCCCTGCCTGTTTCAAACTCGCCGCAAGCTTTCGTACTGCATGATGCAGTATGTTCCCGACATTGCCCTCGGTGCGACCGGTTACCGAGCTGATTTCCGTGTAAGAAAGTCCCTGGTCCAGCCTGAGCAGCAGCACCTGCTTCTCGCGCTCGTCCAGCTGTTGCACGTGTTCCATCACGAGCTCCCGCTTTTCCTCTTCAGTCTCCCCGCAATCCTGGTCGGCGGTGGAGAAGGCTGTTTCCTGGCCCGTCTTGTCGTGCAGGTTCCTGAGGCGCGATTCCCGGCGGATGTAGTCAACCACCTCGTTATGGGTCACGCGGAAGAGCCATGCCTTCATCTTGTCGGTCGGACTGGCGCCGTCCTGGAGATCCCTGAAGAGCTTTACAAACACTTCCTGCACAACGTCCTCTGCGGCGGCTGAATTCCGCAGGATACGTGTAGCGTATTGCAGGAGCGGTGTTTCGTACTCCACCACAATCGCCTCCATGAGGGCTTCTCGACTCCCTACCTGCCCTGTTTGTGCCGGTCCGGTGTCCATCTTGACCCTCGATCGTTTCCACCCTTGAGACGTCCGTGGCTCCGGGTTTCTTCACACTTTTTTCACCTTTCGGCAAGCTCGTAAGCGGCGGCAACGGATTGCCGCCCTCCATACCGGGATGGAGAACCGACCGCAGACACGATTCATGGAGGGCGCCAATCCCTTGGCGCCGAATGAACAACATCCCGGCGCGAGGCAAACACAGACTGCCACCCCGGGCTGGACACCTGCAGCCGTCGGACTATTATGGCTGGCACCAATCCGGGGAGGAAGAGCCATGCCCAAGTTCTGGATGAGTGAAGCGTGCGACCTTGCGCCCGATCCTGAGAGCGGGGTGTTGATCACCCGCCTCACCTCGGCAGTCATGTCGAATATCAATATCTACGGCGAACAGCCGTACACGACGAGGGACGGCAACCGTATCGCAATCATGCGTTCGCCGTACGCCGACCCGCGGCTCCCGCCCTACGATCTCTGTGTCATTGATCTCCGGACCTACAAGCTGCTCCCAATTGACCAGGGCTGCACGAGCAGCTTCATCGCAACCGCGGCATGGAGCGGTGTGCTCTTCTACCTGAACTCATCCCGCCAGCTCGTCAGGTACTCGCTCGACACGCTTGAACGCAGCGTGGTCCTGCGCGACTGGCCCATGCCGGACAATTTCACGCTGCAGAGCGCGTCGCCTGACGAGCGTTACCTCATCGGCGTCATCAACGACGAAAACTTCATGGCGGCAATCGTCCGCGTGGACCTGCGCGACGGCACATGGAAGAAGATATTCGAACACAACGAAGTGGTGAGCCACCTGCAGTTCAACCCGGTCAACGGCAGGGACATCCTTGTCCAGATCAACTGCGGCGCCCAGCTGAACCACCTGCACGATATGCGCCTGCTCAAGAACGGTCCCGGGAAGGTCTGCGCAACACACGTGATCATCAGCGCCGACGGCGGGAATCTACGCAAGCTGCCGATCGGCGAACCGATCACCTGCAGCTCATCAGGTCATTCCGCCTGGGTGGCCGATACCGGCCGCATGGGCTTTTCGACACACTTCAACGACATGGCCCATGCCGGGCCACTAGACAAGCGTTTTCCGGAAGGCAATTTCTTCACAGCGGGACCGGGCGAGAAGAAGCCGCGCGTGTTCCCGTCACCGTCCCACCGGTTCAACCATGTGTCGATATCACGATGCGGGCGCTATTTCGTATGTGATTCATACCTCTACGGGATCCCCGGCCGGATACCACTGGTGATCGGCAACATCAAAACGGGCAAGTGCCGTGCGGTCATTTCAAATTGCGGCGCGCAGGGCGGCGGACCGGCCTGTTCGCATCCCCACCCCTACCTCACCGCCGACAACAGGCATGTGATCTACAACGCCGACCCGATGGGCATCTGCCACGTCCACAAGGGCCTGATCCCGGACGAGTTTTACGAGAGTTTGGAGTAGAGGACAGGTCAAGGCGGCCCGCCTGCAGCGCTATGCGCAGCATTGCGGGCAGGCGCCTTGACCCTACCATCCGGAACAGAACAAAACAGTTCGTAGAACGGGTAGGGACGACGCGCTGCGTCGTCCTTCCGGAGAGAAGCTTCAGGAAGAGAAGACGGCAGACCGGGAGGTCTGCCCTCCAGCATCCAATTGGACGCCTGACCACACCATGGAGGGCAGAACTCCCCGCCCTACTTCGCAGGCGGAGGGGTGATCGGTTTCGCCGTCCAGGGACTCTGCGGGTAGCGGGCTTTCAGCTCCTGGACCGCCTTGTCGCTTTCATTCCTGTTGCCGGCCAGGAGAAATGCAGAAGCAGCTTCGTACAGGCACTCCGGCACGATGGTTTCATCGTCGTACAACACTGCGACGCTCATAAAGTAGCGCGCGGCCGCGGCAAAATCGTTTGCAGCTTTGGCAGAGCGGGCCAGTCCCACGTATGCCCTGGCCCGAACCGCGAGCTGGGTATCGTCGGTCGCCAGGCGCGCCGCCGTCGCAAAGAACTCGCCGGCCTCTTTCTGCTGCCCGGCCGCCGTCTTGATCTCTCCGAGCCGCAGGGCTGCTTCGGCCGCGAATGTCGTGCGCGCTTTCGTATCCAGCGCGGCCTGGTAGGCTTTCTCAGCGGCAACCTTGTCACCTTTGGCAAACGCGGCCCTGCCCTGCAGGCCCAGCCCGGTCTGTTTCCACGTTGCATCAGGCGCCGTTTCCTCGAGCGCCTTCGCGGCGCGGATGGCGTTGTCAAACTGCGCCTGCGCAATCCCGTACTCGGCCAGCCAGCGGACCAGGTCGGGCTTAAACCGCGCCTTGACGGGGGTATCGAGCAGCGGGAAGAGCAGCACGGCTGATTCGTTTGTTGTACCGGCCCTGTGCTGGGCCATTGCGAGTTTGAACCTGATCTCGAGCCCGAGCTCCGGCTTGGGATTGGCGGCAAGGGCCTGTTTGTACGCCTCGACCGCCGCCGCGGCCTGGTTTGTTCCGGCCAGGATCATGCCCTGCCAGAAAAGCGCATCGGCCTTGAACTTGCCCTGGGGATTCTTCTGTGCCAGGTCCTTCAATGTGGTCATGGCATCCGCCTTGCGCTTCAGGCGCAGTTCCGCCATGGCTTTCTGGTAGAGGGCCTCTTCGCCTGTCGGGTCCGTCGGGTAATCCTTTACGAGGCGGCCCCAATCGCGCACGGCCTCCTCCTGCTGCCCGGCTTTGGCGAAACAGGCCGCCGAGGCGAACAGCGCGCGTGACGCCAGTTCATGTTTGGGGTATTTCGCAGCAAGCTGGCTGTAGTACTGCGACGCTTCTTTCCAGGAGCCCTTCGCCTGGAGGTTATGGGCAAGGCGGAACAAGGCGTCGCAGGCCATTTCGCTGTCAGGGAACTCGTTCACGATCAACCGGTAGTACTGGATGGCCTCATCGGTGTTTTTCAATGCCGCGTGCGATTCGGCCATGATCCACAGCACGTCCTTGCGGGCGCCCTGCTTCATCTTCACGTTCCCGGCTTCGTCAAGAGTCTCCTTGTACTTCCCGAGCCTGTACCAGCACAACGCCCTTTCGTAGCGGACTTCGTTGATGTAGGGCAAATCCTTGAATTTCTTCTGCAATTCGTCGTACGTGGCGAGCGCTGCCTCGTTGCTTCCTAACTGCCGCTGGCAATTCGCCTTCAAATACAGCCACTGTGCTTCCTCGGCAGCTTGCGCCGCGGTTGGTTCCTTCGTCTCGCGCAGCACTTTCAGAGCATCCTCGGTCTGTTTCATCGCCTCCGCAAACTGGCCGGCGTGGTGTGCGGCCCATGCCGCCTGCAGCCTCGCCTCAATAACGCGCTGGTCTTTCGGGTACTTCGTCAACAGCTCCTTGTAAGCCGCGGCGCTGCCGTTGAAGTCCTTCCGCGCGAACAGCAACTCGGCCAGATGGAACAGGGCTTCAGCGCCCAGGCGCTCAGACACCGGCTTGGCGGCAACCTCCCTGTAAAGCTCCAGGGCGCGTTCGACTTTCACTTCGGCATTTGTCACCGGTGGATCGCATGTACCGCCATAAATTGATGCCAGCCTCAGCGTGGCATAGCCTGCCTGCAGCGTGCCGGGATGACTCGTGCGCACGGTCTCGAACAGCGGCATCGCCTCCTGCCCGTTTCCAACGCGCAGGAGCGCGTCCGCCAGCAGGTACCGCACGAGCGGCAGCATGTCGGCGGGCGGGTTCTCCTTCATCAGGATCTTCAGCAGGTCGGCCGCGGCCTGGGGTTGCCCCACTTCCATGAAGAGATCAGCACGCTGGTAGCCGGCGCGGAAACGGTACGGGCTCGCCGGGAAACCCGTATACACCTGGCGGAATGCGCTTTCCGCCCCGCTCTTGTTGCCCAGATTGCGCTGCGCCTCGCCCATCCTGAACCAGGCCACGTCGGCCTTCGCGCTCCCGGGGAACTCCTCGACAAACGCCTGATACTCTTTCACCGCCAGCTCGTTCATCCCGCGCGAGAACAACCCGTCGGCAAATTGGAGCCGCTCCGTCTCAACAGTATTCGTCGGAGCAGCAGCGGCACCTGCCGCAAAGCAGAGTCCCAGCAGGACACTGAGAAGCATCCGAACCGGCTCCATGCCGCGCACCCGCTCGACACGCTCAGGGCAGGCAGCACGGCCGCTGCAACTGGAGTGACCAGTAGTGTAGTGGCGCCGCTGTGCGGCGCATCCAAAACCCGGAGACCGTTCTTTGAACAACACAACCATGATTCTTGCCTGAAACAGGAAGTTGACGAATGAAGCCTCAGTCCTTTGAAGCGGTGGTGGCAAAGGAGATGTTCCATATCTCGGCCTGCCTGCAGCGATCGAGCACGCGGACAACGTGCTCGTATGCAACGGCCTTGTCAGCCCTGATCAGCACGGGCTGCCCGGGAAAATACTCAGTCAGGCGCTCCAACAACGCGGCCAGGGCCTTCTCGTCCGTCACATCCTGCCGGTTCACCACAACGCGGCCGTCATGGAGAACGTTGATAATGATCTCACCCGGCAACCGCTCGGGTACCCTGCCCGTCTGTGCCGTGGGCAGCTTGATATTGATCTCCGTTTCCCACGTGCTGAAAACCTGCGTGGCCACAAAGAAACACAGCATCAGGAACACGATGTCAACCATCGGCGCCATCTGGAAGCCTGTTTCCCGCAACTGGTATTGTCCGATGAAGTTCATTGTTCTTTCGCCACATGCAGCGCCGTAAGGATTTCCGTTGAAGCAGACTCAAGCCTGGAGACCACCTTCATGCCGCGCCGGCGGAAGTAGGCATAGAACATCATTGCAGGGATACCGATGAGCAGTCCGTATGCCGTGGTGATCAGGGCCATGGCCACGCCCTGCGCGAGGACTATCGGCTTTGCCTTGGCTATGTCGTACGCAATCACGCTGAAGGCCTGGATCATGCCGAACACCGTGCCAAGCAACCCGACCATCGGCGCAATTGCCCCGACGTCAAGCAGGTACTGTGTTGGCCCGAGGATGGACTCGGCCTGCCGGCGCCCCTCGCCTTCCATTATGTCCTTGAGGAGAACCGGGTCCGCCTGGCCAACTGCCTTCAGGTACTGGAGTGCCGCAAACGTTACGGCCGAGATGGCGCAGGGCTTGAACTCGCACAGGTGGCGCGCCTCGTTCAGGTCACCTTCCCTGATCTTCGCCAGCAGTTCCATGACCAGTCTTGGCGGAGCCACCTGCCGCCCGCGCAGCACTGCAAGGAAAAACACCACCAGGGCGAGACCGATGACCGACAGCGCCGTCAACACGTGCATGAGCCAGCCGCCAGCCTTTATCATTTCCTTGAGAGTCATCCGGCCCGGCCCCGTCACAACCGGTTGCGCCGGCTGGGCCTGCTGCGGCTGCTGGACCTGCTGCGCCGGCTGTGTTTGCTGCGGCTGCTGGACCTGCTGCGCTTGCTGCGTTTGCTGGGCAAGGATCGGCGCTGCTGAAAGAAGCAGAATCGCCACGACACTCGACAATCTACCGCAATAACGTTTCATCACCGCACATCTCCCCTCATGCGAACTGACCCGCAGAACATCGAAGTGCGAAAGCATCGTCAGACCCACCCCGGTTCCGCACTTCTACATTCAGTATTCCTGGTTCTGCGGTTCTGCTGTTTATCCGGAACCACACGAAACGTGTGAGTTCCCCGACTTCGCCTACGCCCTTCCCCCCATCAGTTTCGCCTCAACCGCCCTGCAGCGTTTCTGTTCCCCGGAAACCCATCGCACCGCGCCACGGACCCTGCGGGCGTATGCCCGGAAATCCAGGCCCATCGGCGCACCGACATGCCGTTTGGCCGCGATCGCTTCGAGCGGGTCACGACTCCCGAGCGCCGCCAGGTCACCTCGAACCTGCCGGTAGGCATCACGGAACGGTACTCCCTGTTTCACCAGTTCGAGCGCCCTGTCCGTGGCAAACACGTCCGGCGTGAAACCGGCCTTGAGGGCGCGCTGGTCTACTTTCGTTCCGGACACAACTTTCGCCATGATACGCACGGATGCGATCGTGGTTGCAAGCCCTTCGATAAACGGCTCCTTGGTCTCCTGCAGGTCGCGGTTGTATCCCCCGGGCAGGCCGGCAACAACAGACATCACCTCCTGCGACTGCCCCATCACGCGCCGCGCCTTCGCGCGGACCAGCTCGAGCACGTCCGGGTTCCGCTTCTGCGGCATGATGCTGCTGCCAGTGCAGTACCCGGCGGGCAGGACGAAATAGCCGAACTCGGGCATGGAGTACAGGATCATGTCCTCTGCAAGACGCGACAGTGAAAGCATAACCTGCGATGCCGCCGCAAGGATTACCGACTCGCACTTGCCGCGGGCATTGCTGGCATATAGCACGTTATGCACGGGCTCGCGGAAACCGAGCAGCCGGGCCGTGAGGTTGCGATCCACGGGAAACGGAACTCCGTAGCCGGCAGCAGACCCGAGCGGGCAGGCGTCGTTGTAATCGAATGCCGCCTTCAGCAGGCGCCAGTCATCAAGAAGGCTTTCTGCGTGAGCTGATGCCCAGACACCGACCGAGCTTGGCATCGCCGGCTGCAGATGCGTGCGGCCCACCATTGGAACCCTTACACAGCGACTCGCGAGGGAAAGAAGCCTGTCGGCCAGCCCCGCAGTCGCACCCATCAGCGACAACAGTTCAGCCCGGCCGTAGATCCGCAGGTCGACAGCCACCTGGTCGTTGCGGCTCCGCGCCGTGTGGATGCGCCGGCCCGTGTCCCCGAGAAGCTTTGTCAATTCACGCTCGACGGCCAGATGGACATCCTGGTCTTCCGGCGCTATCTGGAACCTTCCCTGTTCCGCTCGCCGCATGATCCGCTTGAGCGCCGCCGTAACACGCCTGCATTCGGCAGCCGAAAGAACCGGTGGCTTCGTCCGCACCCGGGACAGCATGGTGGCATGGGCGGCGGATCCGAGGCAGTCGGCGTGAACGAGTACCCGGTCCAGGACAAGGTCCTTGCCCACGGTGAACCGGAGGACTTCCGGGTCAATGTCGCCTACAATCGTCCTGCGCGATCGCCGGGTCTTCGTCATGGGTACCCCCTGCCTGCCCCGCCAAGTGGTTGCAAAGCATTAGCCCGGAATATTACGCGGGCCGGCGTTTCATTCAAACACATTCGACGGGCCGGGCGGCACCACGTTCAGTATGCGGAGGTCTTCCGCCTCCAGCCCGCTCTCGAGCTCGGCCAGCCTGGCGTCTGCTTCCTGCAACAGCCGCTCCAACCGTTCCCTGCCGGACCACCCGTCCAACCCGTCCAGGAACCTGCAGTACAGGTCTGCAATGTTCATGAGCTCCTTGCCCCTGCCGGTCGACAGCAGACGTATTGCCGCCGTCTCATGCCGGACACAGACCGGGAGCCATTTTGCCTCCCTGAAGTCAAGCAACCGGGAGAGGCCTGCGCCGGGCGCCACGTCCGCGTCCGCCGGGATGCCGCCTTTGCCGGCTGCAACCTTGAGTTCATCCCTGAACAGGGCGATTGCACGGCGGGTCGGTACACCGGGCTGGTAGACCATGTGTTTCTGCTTGAGTACCCACCGGTCCCACGCGTCATCGAAGTCACGCTTGTCCTTCAGCCCCCATACGGAAGTTGCCAACCACCAGTGGTCGAGCGGAAGGCCGTCGGCGAGCCTCGACTGCATAGCCCGGAAGCGCGCCGGGCTGTCCGCCAACGACACCAGCCAGCCCACGAGCAGTCCCGCCTGTGCCTGGAACATCAGCGGGTCCGACTTGCTGCTGACTGCGGTCCCGGCCGCCCTTGCGAAGAAAACGGACAGTGGAGGAACTGAACCGTTTTCCCATGCGTCGAGCACCCATTCGCTGTTGCGCGCTTTCCTGGCTGCCGTAAGGTTCTGCCTGATCCCTTCGCTGAGCCACTCCGGGACCCGGTTCGATGCCACACCGTCCGGATGCATTTCCTCCGTCGATTCCTTCCCCGGCAGGCAGTCCACCCAGTAGTCTGCAAGCAGGCGCACCAGGCAGGCCTCGACCTGGACCTGCTGGACAAGGTGGCTGTTGACCAGCACCATGCGGTACGCGCGGCGACCCTTTTCAAAAAGGATGCCGGAATCGACGCGACCGGCCCGGGCATTCGTGCTGGCCGAATGGGAAATTGTGAATACGCCTTCAGGCCCGGCCATGCGCGTCTGGAGGATATCCTCGAAGCGGCTCGTGGTCTGCTCTACCCACCGCAACAGGTCCTGGCTCACCGATGGATCATCCCCGCGTACGATGAAACGGCCCGATTCACTGGTATAGGTCCGGACACGCTGCCCGGGAAGGATGCCGGAAGCCCTTTCGCCATCGGCGGATAATGACGCCGGGGAAAGGAACAGCCACGTTGCCGTGAACAAGGCAAGCGGCCATGAAAGGGTCCGCTGAAACCAGCGGCTCATTTCTTTGCTGCCACCACCATCAACTTGCCGGTGTCAGCCTTGAGATCCGTGATGTTGGCCATGCCCTTCCATTCCTTCTGCGCGGCGAGGACACCGTAGAGGCCTCCCACCGCGATCTTACGGAACGGACCGGCCACGGGCAAGTGCCCGACTGATGCCTTACGTACGACGGCCAGTCCGCCGACAGGGACGCAGGTCACATCGTACGTGACGCGCAACTTGATGCCCTTGGCGAACTTCGGCGCCCACAGCGTCTTCGACATGCGGGCCATGAACATCCCCTGTGAGATCGTGATGCGTACCGAATCAGCGCCGATCTTGCCGTCCTTGAAGAACTGGAAGTAACCGTTGATGTCTTTTTCGGTGTATTCCTGGCGAACCGTCTGGCCGGGAACAAGCCCTGCCGCCATGGTCAGCTGCGTCTCTACGCGGCGTCCGCCTCCCCGCGTGCCCTCGGCACCGACAAGAGCGGTATTCGGCCAGAGCGCCAATCCCACGCATATCAAAAGGATCAAGACTACTATCGCGGGCAGGATCCACCAGAACCTGGAGAACAGGGACTTGCGGTTTGCCGCGGCGACTTCATCGCTGCTCATGTGCTGCAAATCGAGTTTGCCGCCGCACGCTATGCAAAACACACGACCAAGCGGATTCTGTGCATTGCATTTCTTGCATATCAACATAGCCATACAGGCCTCCCGCGATTGCCGCACCCGGTCAATCGCTGCTCTTTTTGTCAGGTGTCTTCTTTTCCGGCGTTTTGGCTGCCGTCCCGGATTCTGTCCCGGTCTTTTCCTTCTTTTCCGATTTCTCCGGATCCGTGCGCACTGACTTCTTCTTGTAGTCAGTCTCGTAGAAACCGGAACCCTTGAAGATTATGCCTGATCCGCGGCCTGGAAGCCGTTTCACCCTGCCTTTGCACTTCGGGCAGGTCTTCACCGGGTCAGCCGTGATGCTCTGGAACAGTTCGAACTCGTGGTCGCATTTCTGGCATTGATACTCGTAGGTTGGCATACTCCTTCAGTCTCCAGCTTCTCTGTATGTGAATAAACAACATAACCCGTGACGCCGCCAATGTCAAATGCAGGGGCAGAGGCGTATCCGGGCGCAAGGTAAGTCCAGGCGCTGGTATGGCGTGTTCTATACACCGTCTCTTCGGCTCACGAGGCCGTTCGCCCTCCAGAACGAATGGAAGGCGAGGCAGCCAGCCCTGTAGGCTGCCCGTGCAGCGCTGCACGTAGCCCATGTCGTATATCGGAACGACGGGGATCCGGTCCGGCTTTCCTCCCCTCAGAGCAATCTCGACGCGCTCACGTGGTTTCACAGGCGGGCCCTACCCGTTCAGCAATTGTATCACTGCAAACACGATGAAAGCGATTCCCCCGACAATCAACACAAGGGCAGCCGACGCGACGACGGCAGAAGCCATGTAAATGAAATACCGGGCAACCAGTCTCTTCAGGAACGGCAGCTGGTCCGTCAACGGCGAAGTCTTTGCCAGGATCACCGACTGGATGGGAAACATCAGCAGCAGGATCGGCGTTGCGAAAGCCTGCATACGCGTATCCTGGTCAGGTTCTCCGACCAGCCAGCCGGTCACAGTCTGCCAGAGGGCCAGGGCGCTGGCCAGGACGGCACCGCCAAGAAGCAGGAAGAACCACGACCACTTGAAGCCCTTCTTCCTGTAGAGCGTGTCGAACGACGCCATGTAGACAAACTGGATAACCGCGTAGACGTAGTACATTATTCCCCCCGCTACTTCAGGTTAGGGAACTATATGACACTCCGCGCGACAGAAAACAGTTCTTTCGCGCTTTCTCACTGACGCGGGGAAGGCGGCTCCACGGAGTGTCGCCCTCCATGCTTTGATCAACAGTTGTTCGAGAAGACTGGAGGGTAAAGCTGTGCCTGCCCGTCCCGATTCGTTGAGATCGGGACTGCTCGTTCCGGCGGGAAGCCTGACCGAGAACCAACGCGGCGACAGCTCGTGCTACGTAGCGAAGAGGCTTCACTACTTCGCAGAGTAGCAAGCGCCGCGGCTACAACACGTATGAAAACATTATCTGGAGCCCCTTGTAGCCACGCCGCTCTGTCGGCGTGCCGGGGAATCCCGGGTTTTCGGATAGGCTCAAAGTACTCAATGGTTTTCGGAATCCAGTATCCAGCATCCCAAACGTCCCTCCTTTCCTCTTGCCTCGGGCCACCGGTTCACGTAAACGCATCTCGCGAACAACACCTGTGCACCGGAGGAGAAGCCGATGAAGAAGCCTGTACGCATCATGCCCTGTCTCGACATGCAGAATGGACGCGTCGTGAAGGGCGTCCACTTCGTTGATATCAAGGATGCGGGCGACCCGGTCGAATGCGCGCGGGCATACTGCAAGGCCGGCGCCGACGAGCTGGCTATGCTGGACATCACGGCAACTGTCGAAAACCGCGGCACGCTCCTGGACGTCGTGCGGCGTACGGCCAAAGCAGCCACCGTGCCTTTCACGGTGGGCGGCGGCATCTCGGACATCAAGTCAGCCGAGGCGGTTCTCTCCGCCGGCGCAACAGGCGTGTCCATTGCCAGCGCCGCATTCCGCAGGCCGGATTTCATCAGGGAGGCCGTGAAGGCGTTCGGCGGCAACCGCGTCACAATCGCAATAGATGTCGACCGGAACAGGAAGATGCCGTCGGGTTACGAGGTCTACATCGACGGCGGCCGGACTGCCACGGGCAAGGACGCCATCGAATGGGCCAAACAGGTTGACGGGTACGGCGTCAAGGTGATCCTTCCCACAAGCAAGGCGGGCGACGGCGCCCGGACGGGCTACGATCTCCCCGTGATCCGCGCCATGCGCAAAGCGGTGAAGGCTGAGCTGGTCGCATCCGGCGGCGCCGGCAAACTGGAACACTTCCAGGAAGCAGTCGAGGCCGGGGCAACGATCCTTCTCGCCGCTTCGGTATTCCACTTCAACATCATCAGCATACCCGACTTGAAGAAATACCTTAAGGACAAGGGCGTCAGCGTCAAAATGGCGGCAAGCCGCAAGGCCTGAAATCACTGCAGGAACCTGGAGGCGCGCAATGAAACGGACAAGGGCCGGATCGTCTTCTTTTTCCCCCGAGCTCCGAAAGATGGACGCATACTGGCGCGCGGCCAACTACCTCTCCGTCGGCCAGATCTACCTGCTGGATAATCCCCTCCTCAAGGAACCCCTGCGGCTAGAACACATCAAGCCGCGCCTTCTCGGGCATTGGGGAACGACTCCCGGCCTCAATTTCATATACGTCCACCTGAACCGCATCATCCGCCGGGACGACGTGAACATGATCTACATCATCGGCCCGGGCCACGGCGGCCCGGCAATCGTGGCGAACTCCTACCTGGAGGGTTCGTACAGCGAGTACTACCCGAACGTGTCGCAGGACGCCGAGGGCATGAAGCGGCTCTTCCGCCAGTTCTCGTTCCCGGGCGGAATCCCGAGCCATGTAGCCCCGGAAACCCCGGGCTCAATCCACGAGGGCGGCGAACTCGGCTATGCGCTCTCGCACGCGTTCGGCGCGGCATTCGACAACCCCGACCTCGTCGTCGCATGCGTCATCGGGGACGGCGAAGCAGAGACAGGCCCGCTCGCAACCAGCTGGCATTCGAACAAGTTCCTCAACCCGGCCTGTGACGGCGCGGTCCTCCCGATCCTGCACCTGAACGGCTACAAGATCGCGAACCCGACAGTCCTCGCACGCATTCCGGAAGACGAACTCAACAGCCTGTTGACCGGCTACGGCTACGAACCTTTTGTCGTGGCCGGGTCCGACCCGGAACGGCTGCACCTGAAAATGGCGGAAACAGTGGATGAAGTGTTCAGAAAGATCCGCGACATACAGGCCCGTGCGCGCAGGAATCCGAAGGCCGCGAAGAGACCGCGCTGGCCCATGATCGTCTTCCGCACACCGAAGGGATGGACCGGTCCGAAGGAGATAGACGGGAAGAAGACCGAAGGCTCGTGGCGTTCACACCAGGTCCCCCTTGCGGAACTGGCCGAAAAACCTGCCCACATCCGGATACTCGAAAAATGGATGAAAAGCTACCGACCGGAAGAGCTCTTTGACGAAAACGGCCGTCTTCTTCCGGAGCTGGTGGAACTTGCCCCACGCGGTAGACGCCGCATGGGCGACAATCCCCACGCCAACGGCGGCTTGCTCCTGCGCGACCTGTCGCTTCCCGATTTCCGCAAGTACGCGGTAAAGGTCGACAAGCCCGGCTGCGTCGAAGCGGAGGCCACGCGGGTGATGGGCACTTTCCTGCGTGACGTCATGAAGATGAACGCCGGCGCCCGCAACTTCCGCGTGTTCGGCCCCGACGAGACCGCGTCCAACCGGCTGGGTCCCGTGCTCGAGGCAACTAACCGTACCTGGGTGGCAGACACGGTCGAGGGCGACGACAAACTTGCGCCTGACGGGCGCGTGATGGAAATCCTTAGCGAGCACACCTGCCAGGGCTGGCTGGAGGGATACCTGCTTACCGGGCGGCACGGCTTCTTCTCGTGCTACGAGGCATTCATCCACCTGGTTGACTCCATGTTCAACCAGCACGCGAAATGGCTCAAGACCACCAGCCACATACCATGGCGGCGCCAGATAGCGTCGCTGAACTACCTTCTAACCTCGCACGTGTGGCGCCAGGACCACAACGGGTTCTCGCACCAGGATCCCGGCTTTATCGACCACGTGGTAAACAAGAAGGCGGAAATCATCCGCGTGTACCTGCCCCCGGACGCCAACACCCTGCTGTCGGTCACCGACCACTGCCTGCGGAGCAGGCACTACGTGAACGTGATCGTCGCCGGCAAACAGCCCGCGCTCCAGTACCTGACCATGGATGAGGCCATCCAGCACTGCACGCACGGCATAGGCATCTGGAACTGGGCCAGCAATGACCAGGGCGGCGATCCCGACGTTGTCCTCGCATGCGCGGGCGACATTCCAACGCTCGAAACGCTCGCTGCAGTCGACATACTGCGCCGGCATATGCCGGACCTGAAGGTTCGCGTCGTCAACGTCGTGGATCTCATGACGCTTATCCCCGACACGTCGCATCCGCATGGCCTGTCGGAAGAGGACTTCTGCAGTCTCTTCACGATGGACAAGCCGATTATCTTCGCCTTCCACGGCTACCCGTGGCTGATCCACCGATTGATGTACAGGCGGAAGAACCACAAGAACCTCCATGTCCGCGGCTACAAGGAGGAAGGCACAACGACGACGCCGTTCGACATGGTCGTCATGAACGACCTCGACCGGTTCAACCTCGTTGACGACGTGATCGACAGGCTACCATCGATGCAAAACAAGGCGGGCCACCTGAAACAGTGGCTTCATAACAAGCTGATCGAACACAAACAGTACATCGCCGAACACGGCGAAGACATGCCGGAAATCCGGGACTGGAAGTGGCCGTATTGAGTCTGGCCGGATCCTTGATGCGGAGCGGGAAGACAGAAGTCAGGAGTCAGAATTCAGAATAGAGATTGGACAGGATTACAGGACACCCCCCTTCGCGTCCTTTGCTACCTTCTGTTTAAACATCCGGAATCCGGATCTTCAACGCTAAGCACGCAAAGGTTCGGAAAGGTCAGAAGTCAGAACAGAGATTAGACAGGATTGCAGGATGCGGAGCTGATGCTGGATGCTCTCACGTCCCACGTCGTTACGTCCTACGTTGACACATTCCCCTTCCTCCCTCCTCCCCGTATTGTCTTGCTTCAGCCCACGGCTTCCTGTTTCGTCTTCCGCGTCGTTCCGACAACGGAGGGCATTGATGTTTCCAAAAACTGAAGTCCGTGAGCATCGCGGTGCGCCTGCAATGTGGATCGAGGGAAAGCCTGTGTTCCCGCTGATCTTCATGACCACCGCTGATGGCCTGGACGAACTGCACAAGCTGGGCTTTGAAGGTTCGCACCTGTACACAGACGAGTACCAGCTGGGCTGGGAAGGCATCGGCAGGCACGATTTCGCCGGGTTTGATGCCCAGTTTCTCCGCGCCCTGGAGGCTGACCCGAAGGCATACGTCGTTCCCCGCATAATGCTCCATGCCCCGGAAGACTGGATGAACCGATATCCTGATGAACTCGTGGCTTACGCGGATCCCGAGGGCATGGATGACAAGTCGTGGGGCGGCCCCCGCAGGCCGAGCTGGGCGTCCGACCGATGGAAGCAGGACGCCGCCGCGGCATTGAGCATGTTGATCACCCACGTAAATAAGGGCCCGTTTGCGGAACACATCATCGGCTGGCACATCGGTGCGGGTGTCTTCGGCGAATGGCACTATCCGAACCCCGTTCACTATCCCGACATATCGCCCGTATTCGTCAAGGCGTTTGAATCATGGCTCAGGCAACGCTACCCCCACCAGTCCCCCCCGCCCCGCATCCCCACCATCGCAGAACGCCGCGCGGCAAGCCATGGCATGTTCCGCCATCCCGTGCAGGACAGGTGGATGCTCGACCATGCAGAATTCTTCCACTCGCTCGGCGCCGCCGCCCTCGAACTCTTTGCCGGTGTCGTAAAGAAGGAGTCCGACGGCAGGTGCCTGGTTGTCGCTTTCAACGGCTACCTGCCCGATCTCGGCGTCAGCCACGAGGCAGACCACCGGTCCTTCTCGCAATCCCTGCGCAGCAGGAACATCGACGTCTTTTCGAGCCCCCATTCGTACAGGCGCCGCCGGCCCGGGGAGGATGCATCCATGCGCGGGTTCATGGGCAGCGTCCGCGCCATGGGCAGGCTGTGGGTGAGCGAAGGCGACGACAGGACCAGCCGCGCCGCGAACACCTGGCAGGCAAAATTCACCCACGTTAAAACTATGGAGGAAAGCGCCGAGATACTCTGGCGCGCCTTTGCCCAGGCGCTTACACACAACGCCGGGTTGTGGTTCATGGACCAGGGCGCTCTGTGGGATAAGAAACCCGAACTGCATTTCTACAATGATCCGCTCATAGTGAAGGCCTTTGAACAGATGGGCCGCGTCGCGGCAGAGTCCATGGACAGGCCCCGCACGCGCTCCGCGGAAGTTGCCGTGGTCTGCGACTACCACTCGGCGCTGTATTGCGCCGACCCGGGATTCGGCGGCAATGCCGTGCAGAACGTCCTCTATTCGGAAACCCTCGCCGAGATCGCGAAGTGCTGCGCGCCCTTCGACATGTACCAGGTCACAGAGCTGTTCGACCCCGGCGTCCCGGCCTATCGCATGTACATCCTGCTGGACCTGTTCCACATGAACGACGACCGCTACCGGAAACTGCTCCGGCTCCGCGATAGCGGGGCCAGACTGCTCAGTTTCTACGCCCCTGCCTACATTGACGACAAAGGCTTCCGGCCCGACCGCCTTTCGGAACTGGCCGGCGTCAATGTCAGCGGGAACATGCAGCCTTCCGCCGCCCCCGACAGTCCCGTCCCGGCTTTCGTGGCGCCGGGTCTGGCAGGCAGTACGATCCACACCGGCAGGAGCTGGTACTGTCCCGTCCCGCCCGTTCCGGCGCCGGAGTTGCGCACGATCCTGAGACAGGCCGGTGTTCACCTCTTCATGGATACCGGTGACATTGTATTGGCCGGCGGAGGTTACGTCATGGTCCACACAGCCACCGGCGGGGACAAGGTTCTAAGGTTGCCGCGGCCGGGAACATGG
>Ga0172371_10001610_pt1 | contig 35928 bp, 32 predicted proteins | sample Lak12m_FD_114543 | JGI IMG/M metagenome (GOLD analysis project Ga0172371, IMG submission 114543) | Freshwater microbial communities from Kabuno Bay, South-Kivu, Congo - kab_022012_12m | ecosystem: Environmental > Aquatic > Freshwater > Lake | place: Democratic Republic of the Congo: South-Kivu... | reverse complement strand
GAGCGTTAGAAAAACTTTGTGAACTATTAACAGATTCTGAAACTATATATCCCGGCACAGAACTTAGGCTGATTTACAAATTAGCGACAAATTAATGTGCGAGAGGTCAGGAAGTCTGAAATTACACTAAAACACCCAAAATTACACTAATTACACTACTGATTACACCGTGTAAAAAATTAACAATCATGTTATTAGCGTTAAAAGTGCGTTTAGTGTAAAAATTTTCAAGTTTATTCTGTATAAAATACCAATCGCCACTAAAAAGAAAAAAAATGAACACAATAACAGACGAAATCGAAAGCAAAAAGAATGAAAGCCCTGAACGAATTGCCTTGCAAAATGAAGCTCAGGCATTAGCCGAATTAATTGTTTCACTGCCTGACATACCCGAAATGTTAAGGGCACAAATTGATTTAACCGATGATACGATCATTGAAAAATATCTTGGGGATATTCATTTGAAAGTGCAGGATTTGATCGAAAGGACTTTCAATGTAAATAACTATAATGGTACGTTGTCGAAAGACCGCGCATTAACAAACTTCACACGAATATGCGACTTAAAAGAGATACGGTTTTTTAATCCATTTAATCTCTTCATTTTAAGAACGAAAAATTATAACTCATTACTCCGGAACAGATTTTAATATGAACGTATCACAGCAACAAATCAGCAATCATTTAACCACAGAGGGGGGAACTTATATCATGGTTGACGAATACTTAAAAGGCGTGGTTGCGTCAAAGTACGAAGTTAAACTAATCGAAAAACGAAAGTATGTAATAACCAGAATTTGGGAACCGATCGAAATATTCCATAACATCCCTTTTCTTACAAACAAAAATCAAACCTTTGATGTCTACATCAGGCCGCTCGATGATCGGTTTATCCTGCTCGATGATCTTAACATCAGTGTTCTTTCGGCATTGGCTGAAATTAAACCCTGCCTGTTAATGGAAACTTCGCCGGGAAATTTCCAGGCATGGGTAAAGCTCCAGCAGGTTCCCGCCGAAAGATCGGAACAACTCCAAATATGGCGCATATTAGCGGCAAAGTTTCATGCCGACATGGCCAGCGCAAAGCCAGGACAGATTGGAAGACTACCCGGTTTTTATAATAGGAAAGAAAAATATCATCCTGACTACCCATTTGTAAAGCTCCTCAGATTTATGGACAGATTTTGCACCTGGGAACCGGACAACCTGCAAAGCATCATCCCCCCCTCTGTGGTTAAATCTTCCAATACCACCAAAGCCGGAAGAGATCGCAGCGCGTTCGATTTTGCCATTGCCTGCAGCATGATCGAAAAAGGCAAAACCGATGATGAAATTAAAATTTACCTGCTACAAAAAAGCGATAAGGCACAAAACAGGCATGATGATTATATTGGCAAAACCATAAATAAAGCAAGGAAGAAAAAACAAGGATTTTAACGAATTTCTGACTTCAAAACGAAAATGAAACTTCCGAAAGTTCCCTTCCGATTTTTTGAACCCCCTCAAGGATGCGTTTGGTTTGAATTGTGGAAGGCTTTTTAATACCTTTGATGTATTGGCTTAATAAACTTTGATTCATCCCGATACGTTGGCTTAATGCCTTTGCATTGATAACCTTGTAAAACGCAAAAAAACTTTCCAGATCGTATTGAAAATTAATTTCATCAATGGTGTACCGAACTCTTTTTCCTTTAAAGGCTAAATTCACAGCCTCCAAAACATTTTCCTTAAGTTCCTGGAATGTTTCTCCCTGAGTGCCTATAAAATCGTTTCCAATTTCAGTGGTGGCACTATATCCGGAATCCTCTTTTGTAACATTCATTTTAATTACAGGCTTTTTCATCTTTTTGGTGTTTTTAGGTTTGCTTTTTTTAGTATCGCCTGAAGTAATCCTTTTTTTACTTCGGCCGGCCCATGAAAAGGAATTGATAAACTTCCATCTTTTTCCGGGTGTTTCATTATAACGTGGCTTCCGGCCTGCCGTTCAATTAACCATCCATTGGTTTGTAGAAATCTTATCAATTCGCTACTTTTCATTAACAACAAAAGTAATAAATTTATTACTTTCAAGAAATCCAATTTTTTGTTATTAAGGTGAATTAATGTTTAAACAGTTTACAATCAATATTTTAATTATCTGTAAACAAGCCCTTCAAATTGTCCTTTGGAAATGAACGCCGTAAACATATTATTGCCGGATAATTTTAAAAACTATAACCAAATGAAAAAGATTATTAATGGAGTGCTTTACGATAGCGAAAAAGCACAAAAAATTATCGAAGTTGAGGCCGGAATCGGGAACCGGAAATTGTACAAAACTGTAAACAGCAATTTTTTCACACTCGAAAATGATGCTGAAATTGTGCCGATGTCGAAACAGGAATCAATAGATTTTATGCGTATCCATCAGGCGAAAATCGAACCTAAGAAATTTCAGCAGATTTTAAATGTGTTTTTTGGGTTTAATGATAAAATCCAGAATCCACTTAAAAACGCTCTTAAAATTGCCGAAGCATCAAATGAAGTTCTGCATTTGTCGCAACCCGGCAGGCAGTTTCTTTTAGCAAAAAACGAAAACATTGATTTGCTTACATCAGGCGAAGCATTGGCCTGGATTGAAGAAAATCAAATCAACATCACTAACCTTGACTTGGTTTTACACAATTGGTTCCCAACCATAAAACGCGCCTAACCATGACCACAGCAAGAACCATTTATCCAAGTGTTGTTTCGTTTCGACTAAGCCGAACCGACAAAAAAAAGATTGTTCAGCATTGCAACCTGCAGGGGTTGACTTTGAGCGAATATTTTAGAAAAATCAATGCTGAAATTTTAAACAATAAAAAAAATCAGTAAACATGACAAAGTTAAAAATCGGAGTTTTAACCACAGCTCCAACAGGCGTACCCGCCAAAGCATTTCAAACCGAAATTGAGAAACAAGGCCATGAAGCTGTAATAATTTCAGCAGCGGACGCCTGGTGTCTTATCAGTGAAGCAAACGGTCATGATCGGATTTACACCCGCTCCAAAGATGACGAAAAAAGCCAACGCATCTTTACTAAAGACCTGGACGGAATAATAGTAAGGCTATCCGGTGGCCGGGCGAGCTATTCGTTAAATGTGCTTAGGCACTTCACTAACCAGGATATTTTTTGCACCCTGACAGATTACAGTATTATGACCAGCTCCGACAAATTTTGGTTATCGCAGATCGCGAGCAAAAACCGGGTGCGGGTTCCCCGGCAAATCTTATCAGTTGATGCAAAAGATCACACCGAACTGATAAATTCAATTGACCCGAAACCCCCGATTTTCGCTAAAATGGTGCACGGCAGCGAGGGCAAAGGCTGTTTTGTCATCGAAGGTGCTATTGTTGGAAAAATGTTCCTGGAATCAATGGAAGCCGCCGGGCAACCTGTTATCCTGCAAAGGCACTTAACCAAAAAAGCCGAAAAACGCCGCGAAGATCACCGTATCTGGTGCATCGGGGCCGAAACCGACAGCCCTGTTTTTTCTGCAATGGCGCGTATTTCCACCAGCAGTGACCCCAGAACAAACTGGTCCATCAATCATCTGGCCGAAGCATACGAACCAACCGAAGAAGAAAAACAAATGTGCTTACGAATTTCAAAGGCCATTGGCGGGGGTGTCGTGGCTTGTGACACAATGCAAGACCTTGATAACAAACAGTATTATCTTATCGAAACAAACACAATTCCAGGCTTGGGAATCCGGGATATAGTGGGCAAAGATAAAGACCCAGTAATGTTGACAGTAAAATACACCATCGAAAATTGCAAACGTCCGAAACCAAACAAAGCCTTTTGGGATAACATCGGAGCAAACGGCAATTTAGACCTGCTAAGCATCAGTATTGACTTAAAGCAACCAAACCACCAGAAGTTTTTAAAAGAGGCCGTTTCTTTGGGTTTCGCTGAAAATGACGGCATAAAATTGTTAAAAGCCTATTTAACTTCATCAGTGGTTTAACAGTCATTGCATTTTTAAGCTGTTTTTATGATACCTACTTTTTAATGATGACAGCTTAAGAAATAGTCTTATCATTTAAAGCCTCAACTGTTAACGTTTAGTTGAGGCTATTTATTTGTTTTTCAGTGGCTTACCGTCACATTTCACCTTTTGAAGTGCCGTGTCATTGCAGACCTTCGGCAGGGCGGGTCGTCCATAACCTACTGTTAGTCCAACTTTTCAAAAGTTGGCAAAGGTTAAACCGTTGTAATTCAGTACATTTCTCTAAAATCATGTTACATTTACCCCCTGTTTAGCTATTTTATTGGGTGTCACTCGTCAATTTTGGGTTGTCAGTGTGTGTAGAACCTACAATTTTATGAGGTTTTCTGGATAATTTGAAATTTTGCCAGCATCGGCAGCTTGCACCGTCCCCCAGCACCGACCCCTTTAAAAAGAAAACGGTTGATAATATATTGATTATCAACCGTTTAACCTTGTTTATTTTGTGACTCCGAAGGGACTCGAACCCCAAACCTTCTGATCCGTAGTCAGATGCTCTATCCAATTGAGCTACGGAGCCTTATTTCTGCTCCGTAGTCATCCGCTAACTGGCGGACAATTGAGCTACGGAGCCTTTATTTTGGCTGCAAAAATAAACAAAATTCAATTCCCTGTTTTTTTTGATACAAAATTCATCATTTTATATCGCATTTTAACATCTTTTCATTGTCGAGAAAGGCTTCAAGACGGTCACCGATTTTAACCGGACCTACACCAGCCGGTGTTCCTGTAAAAATAAGGTCACCCATTTTGATCGTTATAAATTCAGAAACATAACTAATGATGCGATCAATAGAAAATATCATCAGGCACGAATTTCCATCCTGGACCTTTTCTCCGTTTTTCAATAAATGAAACGGTAGGTTTTTAAGATCAGCTATTTTTGCTTTGCTTACAAATTTGCTGACAGGTGCTGAATTATCGAATGCTTTTGCAATTTCCCAAGGCAATCCTTTTTCTTTACAAACCTGTTGCCGGTCTCGAGCCGTGAAATCGAGACCAAGGCCTATTTCGTCGTAATAAGTATGTGCGTATTTTTCCTGAATGTGCCGTCCGTTTTTCATTATTTTTACGACAATTTCGAGTTCATGATGAATTTCTTTTGAAAATGCGGGATAGAAAAACGGCCGGTTCCTTGTAACCAAAGCTGTGTCGGGTTTTAAAAAAAATACGGGTTCCTGGGGTAATGGGTTGTTGAGTTCCCTCGCATGATCGACATAATTTCGGCCAATACAGATAATTTTCATAACTAAATTTTTATTCAGGCAACAAATGTAGGACAATTTATATTTTGGCTAAATCAGGAAATCCAGAAAACTAATCATGTTTATTTTTCTTTGAGGATCCTCCAAATATCGACGAAAGCCAGCCTTTGATCATAAAAAATGTGGTTTGTGATGGACTTAGCTCCCTGGCTGCATTAAAATCTTTTACGGCTCCAATATAATCTCCTGTTGCTTGCCTTGATTTTGCCCTGTAATAAAGGGCTTCAAAGTAATTTGGGTCCCTGTTTATAGTAGAAGTAAAATCCTGAATGGCTTCCTTGTAGCGGTTAAGAAGGTAGTTATTAAATCCCCTCAGAAAATAAGCCCCGCATAATTTAGGGTCTTCCTGGATTGCTTTGTTACAAAGTAAGATAGATGTTTCGAAATCCTTTTGATCATTTAATTCGATGGCAATTCGTATGGATTCGACGGCCGAGCTTTGCGCTGAAACAATTTTTATTAAAAAAACAACTATCAACAAAAAGAATAACTGTCTCATTACATAACTAATTTGAGATTGTCCGGTATAAAACGTTTCATCAAATAAAAAAGTTACCGCAACCGCTGATTTTATTGAGTGTTTACCGAACCCTTGTTGAACTGCCGGAGTTTGATGGCGGTAATTGTCTTTTTTGTGGACAGGGGGAAATCTGATTTCATCATCCAATCGTAATAGGAGGGTTCCTTCAAAAATATTTCTTCAACCGATTTGCCTTTGTATTTTCCAAAATTAAAAACTTCCTTTTTTTTATCGTTAAATATCAGATGTCCAATCAGATCGGCATTTTCGTGTTGTTCGGAAAAGCTGCTGAGTGCTGCAATATCGTTAATAACGGGTTCCATTATATTTCCATCGCGATCTTTAATTTTAACACCTTGGTACCTGTCGAGCTGCGCCTTCAGAACTTCAAAAGTTGCCAGCGTATCGGCTTCGGCGGAGTGATGGTTTTCGAGGTCTTTTTGGCAGTAAAACTCATAGGCGGCTTTCAGTGTCCGTGGCTCCATCTTATGGAAAATGTTCTGTACATCCACAAAACGTCTTCCTTTTAAATCGAAATCAACATCGGCCCGCAAGAATTCCTCTACCAGCAGCGGAATGTCGAATTTGTTTGAGTTATAGCCGGCAAGGTCAGCATTTCCAATGAAGTTGCTCAATTCTTTGGCGATTTCTTCAAATTTTGGGGCTTCTTTTACATCTTCATCAGTGATACCGTGAATTTCTGTTGATCGGGCTGGAATTTGCATACCCGGATTGATGCGTATGGTGTAAATTTCCTGTTTCCCCGAAGTTAAAATTTTAATCACACTTATCTCTACGATCCGATCGGTAGCGACTTTGATACCCGTGGTTTCGAGGTCGAAAAAAGCAATTGGTTTTGTAAGGTTAAGTTCCATAATAAAAATATGAATTTAAGCGGCAAGTGATTGAGAAAATGAGTTTAAAAAAAATATTTTGAGTGGAGTATGTTTTGCTAAATTGTCTGGTTTACATCAAAGCTTTCAAGGTATTCCCTGATTCGTTTCAGATACATCCCGCCGAGTGCTCCGTCAACAATCCGGTGATCGTAAGCCAGTGACAAAATCATAATCTGTCTGATTGCAATAACATCGCCCTGATTGGTTTCCAGAACAACCGGGCGTTTTTTTATTGCACCTAAACCAAGGATCGCCACCTGGGGTTGATTGATAATCGGTGTACCAGTAAGGCTGTCGAAAGAGCCAAAGTTGGTAACTGTAAATGTCCCTCCCTGAATTTCGTCGGGATCGAGTTTGTTTTTACGGGCACGGTTTGCCAGATCATTTACGGCTTTGGCCATACCGATAAGGTTTAGTTGATCTGCTCCTTTGACTACAGGAACAATAAGGTTTCCGTTTGGAAGAGCGGTTGCCATCCCAACATTTATGTTTTTACGGATAATCATTTTTATTCCGTCAACAGAGGCATTTACCATCGGAAAGTCCCGTAGTGTCCTCGCTGCAGCCTGAATAAAAATAGGAGTGTAGGTTATTTTCTGGTTTTCGCGCTTTTCAAAACTATCTTTTACCCGGTTCCGCCAATTGACAATATTGGTTACGTCAACTTCAATAAAAGAGGTAACATGGGGTGAAACTTGTTTCGACATCACCATATGGTCGGCAATCAGCCTACGCATCCTGTCCATTTCAACGATTTCGTCTCCAACTCCGGAAGTAACTTTTGGGGCTTCTGTTTTTGGCTGTTGAACTAACGAAACCTGGAATGGTTCGGCTTGTTTTTCGACTTTCTTTTGCCCCCTGTTTTCGATATATTTTATAATATCCTGTTTGGTCACCCTGTTTTCGACGCCACTACCCGGAATTTGTTCCAGCTCTTTAAAAGAAATATTTTCGGTTTTGGCTATGTTTTTTACCAAAGGTGAATAAAACCTGCCTGATTTTGAAAAATCAGCGGTGTCAGCTTCCGGAATGACAGGACTTGCAACTGAGGTTGCGGACTGTAAATTTTGGATTCCTTCCTGAATGATGGTTGACACAGCTACATCAACGGCCTCTCCCTCGCCTTCCATTTCGATAATTGCAATCACTTTTCCTACTGCAACCACCTCTCCTTCATTGAACAGAATTTTAACGATTTTCCCTCCAACCGGCGAAGGAATTTCCGAATCAACTTTATCTGTTGCAATTTCAACCAGCGAATCATCTTCCTGAACATTGTCGCCTTCTTTTTTAAGCCATTTGGTAATGGTTGCTTCGATGATGCTTTCGCCCAATTTGGGCATGATAATTTCAAATTTTGCCATTTACGCCTGTATTTCTTATGCTAGATAAACGCTATTTTAAATATGGAGAACAAGAATTTTCGATAAAAGTTCAACAAAAGCGTCGTGTTTCCAAAAGTAGTAAAATGGAAGTTAATAGCATGTTAAGTAATTTTAAAACTCAGTATTTCCAAGGATATTAAAGCCTTTTAAGATAATATTCAGGTCGGTTTTTGTTTTATAGTCGCGTGCATATAAAAGATTAAGTCTTTCCAATGTCTCCTGGTTTAAGTTATTCACCTTCAGAGCAATAGCCGGATTTAGAATACCCTGCCTTATAACTGGTAATTTATTATGATCGTGAGTGGTGGTTTTGCAATAGCCAACCCAGGTTCTTCGTGCGAAAAGAACCATAAATATATTTCTGATAAAACCAAAAGGTTGCCTGACAATAAATACCGAAACCGGAAGGCTTAAAATCAGGAAAGTACTCATCACCATATCGAGAAAACGTTTGTTGCGAAGGTTTTTTATTTTACTTATCGAATTTATTTCGAGGGTATATAGATCACCGGCCGTATTAATCGAATTGCTGCCAATCAGTGAAAGGCTTTCAGGAGGTGCTATTTTATACTCTACATGCGGATACTGGAGCTCCGACATCTTATCGATAATGATCCTCGCAGGGATGTTTTTCGAGCAAAATATGATTTCGTTAATTTTGTAAATATTGATAATATCACCGATCTGATCGAAATTGCCTATAAATCCATCTTCGTGTTTTAGGTCTTCCTGGAAACTAACAAGCCCGATAAAAGCCGGCTGGGTTTCGATAGTAGTGAGCAATTTGGCAACCCGCCCGGCTTCTTCTTTTTTACCAACAACCATATACCTCTTGTTTTTAACATCACCGATTTCGAAATATTTAACACCAAAAAGGTTAAATAAGAGCCTCGTTCCGGTCATAGCAATGTAGCCCCACAAGGCACCTAAAAGTATCATCGCCCGCGAATAGCGCATGGTCTCATCCAGCAAACTATAAAACACAAGTATGACAACAGTTCCGCTGAACAAACCTCTGAATATCCTGAAAAGACTTATCGGGCGATCATAACCACCCGAAAGGTACACCGAGATGAGCCAGATGAAAATGTAAGTTGGAACGGCAATCAGCAGGAATTCAGGTGGGTAATTTCCGCCTTGTTCACGGAATACCACTGAGTGAGCCCAATAATCCTGAATAAAGTAAATTCCGAAAAAGATTAGAACAGCATCCAGCAAAGGCAGGAAAGTATGATCGGTAAGTCGTTTGAAAATAGCCAGAAAAGCCCTGAAATAAATGGCAAGATTGATGAGAAGCGAAAAGGAACGTGCATTTTTTTGTGAAAAGTGTTTTCGGGCAAAAATCATCATCGCATTGTAAAACACAAGCACATAGTTGATGCTGCTTTTCCTGGTGCTTTCGCCTTTGTAATGAATAATCCTGGTTTCGGGGAAATAATAATTTTTGTATCCGGCTTTTGTAATCCGGTATGAGATGTCGATATCTTCACCATACATAAAAAAAGATTCGTCGAGGCCACCGATTTTATCCAGCACGGTTTTTCTTATCAAAAGAAAGGCTCCTGAGAGGATGTCAACTTCATGAATCTTATCGGTATCAAGATAGCTGAGGTGATACTGGCCGAAAGTTCTCGATTTTGGGAAAAGCCTTGCAAGTCCGAAAATCTTATAAAATGCAACGATTGGAGTAGGTAAACCACGCTTGGATTCAGGAAGAAATCTACCCTTTCCGTCAACCATTTTTACCCCCAGGCCGCCGGCATCAGGCTGAGCATCCATAAAGCTGATGATCCGGATAAAGGTATCGTCCTCCACGATAGTGTCGGGATTGAGCAGTAAAACATATTCGCCGGCAGCATGTTTTATGGCTTGGTTGTTGGCTTTGGAGAAGCCGTAATTTTCGGTATTTGCAATAATTTTTACTTCAGGGAACTTATCGGAAACCATCTTTACCGACTCATCAACCGAATTATTATCGACCACAAAAACCTCACATTCAATACCCGCAGTGGCCTTTCGAACGGAATGAAGACATTGTTCGAGGAAGTACCTTACGTTGTAATTGACAATAATTACGGAGAGTTTCATTCGCTTTTTTAAAATTCAATGCAAAATTGTGATGCCAAAGATAAACACAATGTTCGAACCTAAATTGCATTGCATAAAACAACCATACAGACTGTCTGATTTTTAGTTCGGTTTAAAAGAAGTGTTTTTATGGAAAACCAAAATATTCGGCTGTTTAGATTTCAGTATTCTGATTTGCGGTCGCAGTTTTAGTTTAAAATCAGGATTTTAAAATTTCCGGATGTTAAAATCATCCCGGCTATTCGTTGATACCGGGAAAAATATAGAGTGGAATGTCCGAATGGAAAAGCAACTCCCTGGTACGGTCCTTGGAAAACAAACTTTTAAGGAATCCTTTCCGGTGATGAACTAAACTAATGACATCGATTTGATTTTCCTTTACATAATTGTTGATGCCATCAAGGAAATCAACATTGTCGATCACCCTGAAAACAAGCCTGCCTGTTTTAATCTCATCTTCAAAATATGATCGCAACGACTTCATCTTCGCTTCATCGGCAAGTTTGTCGTTTTCGATATTAATGTGAACGCAATGGATTACAGGATTGTAGGTAATTAAAAGTTCAAAGAGCCGTCTCAGATCTTTTTCGTCCTCATTGTTAAAATCGGTTGCATACAACATGTGTTTAAAGCCTGTGTAAGTTGCGTTGATAGGTACAGTGAGAATCCGGCATTTTGCATGTTTTACCACTTTCGACGACACTTTTCCGGTAAGGATATCCTTGTTTCCCTTCCCACGGGTACCCATCACAATGAGGTCGGGATCATATGTTTCGGCTGTATTTAAGATTTCATCTTCAGGGATTCCGCCTGTGAGCGTATGCACTACTTTTACATCCCTTATATTTTCAGCATTTATTGCATTAACAAGTTTTTCTTCAAGTTTCTGCAGGTCCGCTTTAGCCTCTTCCCTGATCTTTACCATCATTTCCTGGTTAAACATTTCGTTGGTATCAACTGAGTAGGGAAAGCTGCTGCTGGCAATGATTACATAATCAAAGTAAGCATGAAACAAACGGATTTCACCACCTGCTTTCTTTGCAATTTCGAGGGCAAATTTGCATACAGTTTCGGTGTGATCGGAAAAGTCCACAGGGACGAGTATTTTCTTCATAACATGTTTCTCTTAGGTTCGTACAAAAATAATTTTTTTATTTGAATTTTTTTCACTTTATGTAGCAAATACCGGTGTTCCAGATTTATTTAGCTTTTTATTTTGTTTTATAGTAAATAGGGCTAATTTTGGGCATTCAAAATCAAGGTTTTAAAAAGGTGATGCATTCATACAGCAACACTTCAGTTATCATTATTGGGTAAATTATTAAATACCAGTTTATTAATGGATTTAGATTTTAGTGATGAGGTCCTTTGCCAGATTTTGGATAATACAAATGCGTGGCTGGAGATTGTCGATGCGGAAGGCAGAATTCTTTTTTTTAACAAATATGCCGAAAAGCTTAGTGGCTACAATCGTTCACTATTTCTGAATAACTGCAGCCAGTGGGACTTGTTGTTTTTAGGTGAAACAGGCAAAAAACTTAAGAAGATTTGTATTGATCTTATTGCTGCAGAGCGTGAGTTCCAGGTCAAGGAAACTGAAATCCAGGTGGGGGGGGGTGATGTAAAAACCATTTCCTGGTCAGGAAACCTGATCAGGAGAAGCGATCAGGAAATTTTAGGGATGTTGCTTGTGGGTGTTGATGTTTCTGAAAAGGTGAGAATTGCTGATGAAATTTCTGCAAGCGAAGAAAAATATCATTCGATTTTCGACACTGCACCATTAGGTGTTTTCAGGTCTGTTCCCGAAGGCAGGTTCATCGAGATGAACGGGCAAATGGCCTCATATTTAGGATATGAAAGCCCTCAGGAGGCAATTAGTCAAATTTCAGACATAGGGAAACAACTTTATGCTGATCCGGCAGTACGGTTTAAAATTATTGAGGATGCAATTAATTCTCAGGATGTTGTAAGTTACGAGACTGTTTTCAGGAAAAAAAATGGTGATTTCTTTGATGTACGATTACATTTCCACACCCGTAAGGATATAATGGATGGGAATGTGGTTATCGAAGGAATGATTGAAAATATTACTGAGAGAAAAAAAACAGATAAGGATTTGAAAGACAGTTATCAAAAATACAGCACCTTATTTACACATTCCCCAATTTCGTTGTGGGAAATCGATTTTTCACAGGTAAAACGTGAATTGAATAAATTACAGGAGTCCGGAATTGCGGACCTCGAAAAGTATTTTGCTGAAAACCATGACGAATTGTTACGTTGCCGTTCCTTTTTAAGGGTAATTGATGTTAATGAAGCGACATTAGAGATGTTTGAAGCTGCTGATAAGGAAGAAATTATTTCCCGTTCGAATGTTCTTGCTACTGGTCGTTCTAAGCAAACCGAAATAGAATCTCTGATGGCATTTGCCAATAATCAGAAGGCGTTTGTTTCGGAAGCGGTTTACCAAACGATGAAAGGACATTTGAGGCATGCCAGAGTAAGATGGATCATTGCACCCGGAACACATAATTCTTATGCCCGGGTTTTTGTGAGTATGGAAGATTTTACAAAACTCAAAGCTGAGCAGGATGCACTCAACCGCCACGAAAATGAAATGTTGTCATTAATCCATGCAATGGACGATCTGGTGATGATGATCGATAACAAAGGCAAATATGTATTTGTTTCCCCGGCAAAACAGGATTTGTTGATCGGACCAGCTGATGAATTGTTAGGGAAAAATATTTACGATTTTTTCCCAAAGGAACAGGCGGATAGCTATTTAGAGCAGATAAAGCTTTGTCTGGCAAAGAATGAAACGATTAAATTTGAATATCCGCTAAACATCAAGGGCCGTGAGTTATGGTTTGATGCAAAGATTTCACCTGTTTCCCAAAATGTGGTCACCTGGGTTGCAAGGGATAATACCGATCGTAAAGCTTCCGAAAAGTCAAATGAAGTGATGTTGGCTATCGCCAGGGCGGTAAATATTGCTGATGACCTTAACGGATTATTTGAAATTATTCGCGCAGAATTATCACGAATTATTGATACAAGTAATTTCTTTATTGCTCTTTATAACAAAGAATCAAATACAATCAGCCTTCCTTATTTTAAAGACGAGAAAGATCATTTCGATACCTTTCCGGCCGAAAAGACCATCAGTTCGCTTGTTTTGAATACAAAACGTTCGATGTTGCTCGCCGAAGATCAGATAAAGAAGCTCGCCGCCGACGGTGTGATAAATATTGTAGGCTCCCAGGCTAAAGTATGGATGGGAATTCCATTGCTCGTCGAAGGCGAAGTAGTTGGAATTATGGTGGTTCAGAATTATGAAAAAGCCGACACTTTTAATGAAGATCATTTGAAAGTGCTCGAAGTGATTTCTCCCCAGATCAGTCTTTCAATCAAGCGAAAGCAATCAGAGCAATTACTCAGGGAATCCGAAATGATGTTGCGTGAATCAAACCTTACCAAAGACAGGTTTTTTAATATTATCGCCCACGACCTTAAAAATCCGTTTAATGCAATTATCGGTTTTTCAACTTTGCTGAGTGATGAATGGTTGGAATTTGGGGAGGAGGAGAAGTTTTCGATGATTAATTCGATAAAATCGTCGTCAGAAGGCGCCTTCGAATTGCTTACAAATCTCCTGGACTGGTCGAGGCTGCAGGTTGGAAAGATTAACTACGACCCGGAATTTCTTGATATTTCCGGTCTTGTAAAGCTAAATTTCAGTTTATTAAAACCGGGTGCAGATGCAAAAAGTATTAGGCTTCAAATGGGAGAAACCTGCGACAAATTTGTCTGGGCTGATCCCAATATGATCAACAAAGTGTTGCGGAATCTTATTTCGAATGCAATAAAGTTTACGAAACCTACTGGACAGATAAGAGTACACTGTTCAAAAAATCCGGATATTCCCGGAAACATTGTTATTTCTATTTCGGATAGCGGTGTTGGTATGTGTGGCGAAGAAATAAAAGACATCTTTAGCATCAGCGCGAACCATTCTTCTGCCGGTACCGCAGGTGAAACTGGAACCGGCCTTGGTTTGGCACTGTGTAAGGATTTTATCGAAAAAAATAAAGGAAAAATTTGGGTGGAAAGCACGAAAGATGTTGGAAGTACTTTTTATGTTGCCCTTCCATTTAAACCTGTCGTTTAAACTTGAAATGTTAGCCCGCCTTATGATAGGTTCCTGTTAAGAATAATATTCAAAATTCCCATGTACCGATTTGATTGTCAATTTCCTTTCTGATGCGGTTTCGCAATGGCCGATTATTCTGGCATCCACATTAAATTCTTTTGAAATTTCAATTAATCCGGCGGCAATATTTTCATCGGTATAAATTTCCATTCGGTGACCCATGTTAAAAACCCGGTACATTTCACTCCATGATGTTGCTGATTGTTCCTGGATCATCCTGAATAATGGCGGGGTTTCGAAAAGCGAATCCTTAATGATATGCAGGTTCTGCGTAAAATGAAGCACTTTGGTCTGTCCGCCTCCCGAACAATGCACCATCCCGTGAATTAATGGACGGAATTTGTCGAGGATTTTGATAATGACGGGTGCGAATGTACGTGTTGGTGATAAAACCAGTTTACCGGCATCGATTCCGGCAATTCCGGTTCCTGAAGTCAGGCCCGCTTTTCCACTGTACACAAATTGTTCAGGAACAGCCGGATCATAGCTTTCGGGGTATTTTTTGCCAACACTTTTGTTAAAAACATCATGTCGGGCCGAAGTAAGTCCATTGCTGCCTATACCACCATTGTATTCATTTTCATAAGTGGCTTTTCCGAAAGATGATAGCCCGACAATTACATCTTTTGCCCGGATATTTGAATTTGTGATAACTTCTGATCGTTTCATCCGGGCTATCACAGTCGAATCGACAATAATAGTTCTTACCAGATCGCCAACATCTGCAGTCTCACCACCGGTGCTGTAAATTTCGATGCCAAAACTTCTGAGTCGGGTAAGAAAATCCTCAGTTCCGTTAATGATTTCGGAAATTACCTCACCCGGTATCAGGTTTTTGTTTCGGCCAATGGTCGATGAAAGCAAAATGTTTTTGGTTGCACCTACACAAAGCAAATCATCCAGATTCATTACAATTGCATCCTGGGCAATGCCTCTCCATACCGATAAGTCCCCGGTTTCTTTCCAGTAAGCATATGCCAGCGACGATTTTGTTCCCGCACCATCAGCATGCATCACATTGCAATATTCCGGGTCATTTCCAAGGACATCCCGTACAATTTTACAAAATGCACCGGTAAACAGACCTTTATCGATGTTTTTAATGGCTGAGTGAACATCTTCTTTGGTAGCAGATACACCGCGCTGGCTATATTTTAACTGATCGGTCATGATTTTTTTGCAAACTTAATGCTATTTTGAAAATCCGTCGTACCCTATAGCGCATAAATATTCGAAAGCCGGGGTGATTATGCTTATCAGCCAATACGATGGTTAGTAAGTTAAAATGTACTTTTCTACAGCTAAATGTTTATTTTCGTATTTTATTTCACTGGTTATGAATCCGGAGCAAATACTTGTAAAATATTGGGGTTACTCGTCGTTCAGACCGATGCAGGAAGAAATTATCCTGTCGGTTTTGGATGGAAAGGATACCCTCGCGCTTTTGCCGACCGGAGGTGGGAAATCAATTTCGTACCAGGTTCCCGGTATGGTGATGGAAGGGATTTGTGTAGTTGTCTCTCCTTTGATTGCCTTGATGAAAGACCAGGTTGATCGTCTTAAAAAGATCGGCATAAAGGCGTTTGCAATTTATTCGGGGATGCACGCCAGCGAAGTTGAAATTGCACTGAATAATGTGGTTTATGGTGACGCCAAGTTTTTATATGTTTCACCCGAAAGGCTGGCTACGCCGAATTTCAGGGAATCGCTTAAACTGATGAAAGTAAATCTTCTGGCTGTGGATGAGGCGCACTGCATTTCACAATGGGGTTACGATTTCAGACCGCCGTATCTCAGAATAGCCGAAATAAGATCACTTCTGCCAGATACACCTGTTCTGGCCGTTACCGCTACAGCTACGGCTGCCGTCGTTGAGGATATCCAGCTGAAGCTTCTTTTTAGAGACAAACGGGTGTTACAGCAGACATTTGAGCGGAAAAACCTTGCTTATCTTGTTTTTAATGAAGAAAATAAAATTGGCAGATTGATTCAGATGCTTCAGAAAGTTCAGGGTACAGCAATTATTTACGCACACAGTCGCCGGAAAACATACGATATTGCCAGGGAATTGATGCGTAACCGGATATCCGCCGATTATTACCATGCCGGCCTTGACAATAACCAGCGGGAGTTGAAACAACAAGCCTGGATGAATGGTAAGTTGAGGGTAATGGTAGCAACAAATGCTTTTGGCATGGGCATCGACAAAGCCGATGTGAGGATCGTTGCCCACCTTGATCCCACCAACAGCATTGAGGCGTATTTTCAGGAAGCTGGGCGGGCAGGTCGCGATGGCAAAAAAGCCTATGCCGTTATGCTTTATCAGCAATCTGATCTAAGTGATGCTCAAGCGCAGTTTGCCAGCAGTTTTCCCGAGCTGGAAACCATCAAAACGGTTTACCAGGCCCTGGGAAATTATCTGAAGCTTGCCATTGGAAGTGGCAAAAACATGGGTTTCGATTTTGATATCTCTGCGTTCAGCAACCAATACAATTTTAAGCCGGTAGTTGCTTATAGTGCGCTAAAGTTTTTAGAGAAGGAAGGCTACCTGATACTTAGTGAAGGTGTTCATTTTCCGGCAAGAATTCATTTTAAAATCGATGGTGAGGATTTGTACAAGTTTCGCGTTGAAAATCCCGATCTTGACGTGTTCGTGAAAATTATACTGAGATCATATACCGGACTTTTTAGCCAGTTTGTCAAAATCAACGAAAAGGAAATTGCAACGCGATCGAGTCTGCCGGTCGATTTGGTTGTCCGGTACCTTATCCGGCTCAACCAGCTCAATGTGATTACCTATATACCTGTGAAAAGTAAACCACAGCTCATTTACACCGAAGAGCGCATCGATTCGAAAGATATTTATATTTCGAAGGAAAACTACGAGTTACGCAAAAAAGCTGCCTGGGAGCGCCTGAAAGCTGTAGAGAAGTACCTGACTTCAACAAACCGCTGCAGGAGCCAATATTTATTGGCCTATTTTGGTGAGGAAAACGCCCAAAGATGTGGCCAGTGCGATTATTGTATCGGACGTAACAAAGCTGAGCTGAGTGAAATCGAATTCGATATGATTGTAGAACAGTTAAAACCGGTTTTAAAAATTAAAAACCTGACCATTGAAGAAATTGTGGAGGCGATGCCCAAAATTAAAGCTGAAAAAGTAATCAGAGCGATCGAATGGCTGCTCGATAACGACAAATTAAAATATTCTCCTGATAAAAAACTTTACTGGGCGATCACTAAATAATAGAAAACAATTGTATAATAATCAAATTCGCGTACCTTTAGCTGGCAAAAAACTGATCATAAATACACGAAAAACCCAATTTTTATGAAACTAAAACTTATATTTATCTTCCTCATCCTGATGATGTTTGATGCCGGATTTGCCCAACGGCCGAAAGCCTATTTTGGGATATCGGCGGGCTTATCGAAGCCACAGGGTGACTTTGCATCGACAAATTTTGAAGAAGGTGAAGCAGGTTTTGCGCTTAACGGCTTTAACCTGAACCTGATGTATGCACATCGTCTGACTTATAATTTTGGAATAACAGGAAGCCTTGTGTTTAATGCTCATTCCTTTGATGGAGAAGCATTAAAAAGCGAAATTGCGGCAGATTCTCTCGATTTTCCGCTAACTGCAGCTGCAAAAAGTTGGGGAGGCGGAGGTATATTAGGTGGTCCTTTCCTTTACTTTCCGCTTGGAAAATTTTTCAATATCGATATTCGTACCTTGATTGGATTATACTCGGTCTATTCGCCCGAAGCGGATGTAACCGGGAAAATGCAAAACGGTGAGGACTTTCGGTTACGATTGCTGAAATACAACGGAATCGGTTTTTCATATGATCTTGGAACCACCCTTAGATTTAAGTTTGGAAGTACGAGTTACCTTATGTTTAATGCCGATTATTTCTCATCCAAACCAAACTTTAACGACGTGAAATGGCTCGATAACAACGGTACGGTTACTACACGAACTTTTAAAAAGGAGTTTTCGATGTTAAATCTTACTATTGGTTTAGGTTACGCTTTATAATCTCAATTCGACCAGATAATGATCCTCCCGGAAACATTTTATCAGCGTGATGACGTTGTTCAAATTGCCAGAGAACTGCTTGGTAAGTATCTGGTGACGAATTTTAATGGCGAATATTCTGCAGGAATGATTATTGAAACCGAAGCCTACGCAGGTGTTACCGACAGAGCATCACATGCATGGGGCGGACGTTTAACCAATCGTACTGAAGTGATGTACCGGAATGGTGGCATAGCCTATATTTACCTTTGTTATGGGATGCATTCATTGTTTAATATTGTGACAAACAAGGACGGGACGCCGCATGCCATACTCATCAGGGGAATCAGGCCTGCTGAGGGATTGGATATCATGCTGCAGCGGAGCAATAGGCTTATAATGAACAAGGATTTTGGAAGTGGGCCGGGTAAGGTATCTAAAATTATGGGAATTCATTATTTGATGTCAGGTTTAAGGATTACGAATATTGATAAGAATGAACCATCAGAACAATTAACCATTTGGATTGAAGATCGTGGGAAATCCTTTGCTGATTCTGAAATTGTGTGTACACCACGCATTGGTGTAGATTATGCGGGTGAGGACGCCAAATTACCCTGGCGATTTTTGTTAAAGACATAAAAAATGCCCCTCGAAAAAGGAGCATTTTAAAATTTTTGCCTTGGTTGGAGATTATTAAACGGCGCTTGCGAGATCGGCACCTGCTTTGAATCTGACAACTTTCTTGGCAGCAATTTTCAATTCCTGTCCGGTTTGTGGGTTTCTGCCTGTTCTGGCAGCACGTGTTGACACAGAAAATGAACCAAATCCTACAAGAGCTACTCTGTCACCTGCCTGAAGAGCGTTTGATGTTGATTTTACAAAACCATCAAGTGCTTTCTTGGCATCAACTTTTGTCAATCCTGATTCTGCTGCAATGGCATCAATTAATTCTGCTTTGTTCATGGTTACAAATTTTTGTGGTTAATAAAACATTCATTATCATCGCAAATATAAGCTATTTCTACAAAATAGCAAGTTATGATTTGCTAAAAGACCCTCAAATGTTGAAAAAATGGGGGTTTTGTTAATAAAAAATGTTAAAAATGCTTAATCAGCGCGGGTTTGAGGCTATTTTTGACCGTTTTTTCAGCTTAACTTCCAATTTTCGGTGAGATGAAAACCATTGAGAAAATCCATGGTATGCAAGCGTTTTTTACCTTCGAGCTGTAATTCATCAATTTTAATCTTCCCACCTTTAACCCAGACAAGCAGTTTATCTTTCCCGACAATTTCGATTTCTCCCGGATGATGGTTATGCTGAACATTTTCAGGGGTCGCTCTGAATATCTTTACCTGAATCTGTTCGCCGGTGGTATTTATAAAATAACCGAAGGCCCCGGGGTAAGGACTTAAACCTCTGATCAGGTTATTGATTCGGGATGGAGATTCATTCCAACTTATCCTGCAATCCTCCTTGAAAATTTTAGGCGCCGGTTTGATCATTTTATAAGGAACTTTTAGGGTACTTTGGTTGATCTGGGGATAATCATTGTTTTCGATAGCCCTGATTGTTTTGACAATAAGCCGGGCTCCATTGTTCATGAGCCGGTCGTGAAGCTCACCTGCTGTTTCACCGGGGTAAATAGGCGTCTTTTCCTGGAAAATGATGTGCCCGGTATCAATTTCATGTTGAAGGAAAAAAGTAGTCACACCGGTCACCGTTTCGCCATTGATGATGGCATGATTTATTGGGGCAGCACCTCTGTACTCCGGAAGTAAAGATGCATGAAGGTTAATAGTACCAAATTCAGGCATTGCCCAGACAATTTCCGGTAACATTCTGAAAGCTACCACTATTCCGAGATTGGCGTTCAACGAATGAAATTCATTAATGAAGTCAGGGCTTTTTAGGTTAATAGGTTGCAAAACTTTTAAACCTTTTGCCAATGCAAATTTTTTTACATCTGGTTCGCTAAGTTTTTTACCCCTACCGGCGGGTTTATCGGGAGAAGTTACCACACCAACTACATTATAGCCTTGTTCCATGATTGCATTTAATGATGCAACAGCAAATTCAGGCGTGCCCATAAAAACCATTCTCAGCTCCTTTTTCATTGGCATAAAGATAAAAAAAATACCTGTCCGGCTGAACAGGTATCTTCTTAAAACACAGATTCGTATTATTTTTTAAGAAAACCCTCGGCACGAGCAATGTATTTATCCATTTCCCTTGCCTCATTGCTTTTAGGGTATTCTTCTTTAATTTTTTTATAAACTACAATCGCATTGTCATAATCTTTTAAAAGTTCATAGGTCCAGCCTGCTTTTTGAAGAAATACAGGAGTGGTAAACTCATTATCGTTTTCGTCGGCAGCGCTGATGTATTTATCAACTGCCTTATCCATATTTCCCAATTCCATATAACAGTCGCCAACAGCACCCAAAGCCATAGGTTGGATTACCTGGTCGTCGCTACTAAAATCTTCCAAATAATCAATTGCCGTTTCAAATTCACCCTTTTCCATGTAAATAACTCCGGCATAGTATTTTGCAAGATTTGCAGATTTGGTGAGTTTGTAATCGCTGATAATACTTAAAAAGCCTGGATTGATGCCATCACCTTTTAATGCCAGGTTTAGCGAATCCATTTCAAAATACTTTTCGGCCATAAACATCTGCGAAGCAGCATTTTTTTCTTTCGGAGCAATATAAAAACGCTGGAAGCCAAAATAGGCAAGGATAATAAAAATGATGGCACCAAGAATGACGAGTATCGGTTTTTGATTATCCTCAATAAATTGTTCACTCTTACCCAGTGCTTCTTCTACTGCCTGAATATTTTCTTCAGTTTTGTTGGTTTTCTTAGCCATAATATCTTGAAATTTTGAGGTGCAAAAGTATATTTTTTTTTTAATAATCGAGCGAAGGCTTTATTTTTTTTTACTTTTGGCCTTTATTGAAATATCCTTAGATATCACTGTGTTATGAAAAAATCGTGGATTTGTATTTTTGTTATCTTTTTCAGCCTCATTACTTATCAGGCGATGGCAGGGTGGGTAATCACCCAACGACATTCCAACCAGGATGGATTAATCCAGTATGAAACGCTTACCATTCAGGATAATGTGGTGAAATCGACGGGCCTGGATGGGATATTCATCTTTAATCTGAATTCCCGCCAATTTATATTGGCCGACGAAACCAAAAAGGTTTTTTGGGAAGGAAGTATTGATGAATTCAGGAGCAGCTATTACAATTCCATGAAAACCATCATCGACGAACTTACCAAAGATTTGCCGCAGGATCAGAGGGCTATGTATAAAGTGATGTTCGACCAAACCATAAATATGTATGCAAAACCGGACCAGTCAGCCATCGACAGCGTAAAAATTGAGGTTAGGGTACCTGGTGATAGTGAAGATATAGTTGGTTTTGGGAGTAGCAAATATGAAATTTATATAGGTGGAAAACTTCGTGAGCAAATGTGGATTTCTTCCTTAATTCCGGTAAATAAGGATTTGGATACAAAGAAATTTGCTTCATTTATGCGCGAAATTCAGCCCAGCATCAATGGTGAATATTTGTACAAATGCTCTGATGCGTATCTTGAACTGTGGAAGAAAGGTTTTCCGATGCGTACCATTGATGAAGATGACATCCAGGTGGAGGTGATCAAAGTTGAAGAGACTCAGATCCCAACATCAGAATTTAGTCTGGCTGCAGGGTTTAAAGAAGTGTCCCTCGGTGAAATCATACGGCTTGCCCTGATAGGCTCCGATGGTGTTGAATCAGAAGAAGGTAGTGATTATTAAAACAACAAACCTTTAGGCCAGTGACATAATCACATGATTGTAAACCAAACTAACTGCTCAATTTATGCAACCCGTGTAAATATTCCGGTCCATTAATGAAATCTGTCTAACAAATAAAAAATCATACTACAATTAGCTGAGCTATGAACAAACTCAAAATTATTTTTAAAACTAATTGCCTGAAGCTTATCGTGCTGGCGCTTTCTTTTTTGATGCCATCCGGAATTTATGGTCAGGCCGGTAACAGCGAACAGAAAGTTATCATCCATGAATGGCTCAAAGTTGGAAATTTCAAAGTTAAAATGCCTGTTTTTGACTCTGTTACAAATGTTAAGGGCGAAAAATTTACGATTAAGGATATGCTTTCAGCCCCGTATTTCGATCTCAATACTATGATCCCCGTCGAAAATGGAAGGTTCCTGTGGAATGGGGAAAAATATAATTGGGAAAAATTTAATGTTGCAAAAGACGACTATGTTTTCGCTGAAAGAAAGGTTGATAAAGAAAATATTGAACTGGCTTTTTTTGCTGCCTGGCTGCAAACCGATCGCTGGATGAAAGTAACAGTTGACATCAGCAGTGGTCAATTATTTGAAGTTTACTTAGATGGGAAGTTATTAACAAGCAAAACAACGGCCGACGTCAAGGATGCCGAAAAAACAGGGAACAGCAGTAAAGAATGTGAGCTGGAACGAGGGAAACATCTGCTCATTGTAAAATCCCTCAAACCGGATCAAGGCCAGGAAGATTGGAAAATCAAGGCAGAAATCACCTACGACAAAGCAAAGTTTGGAAACGAATCCCTATTAGCCGATCTTTCACCCAAACAAATGATGACCATTGGGCGTCTGCTTAATGGTACAAATGTTACTTCGGTTTCGGTATCTCCTGATGGAATGTTGGTTCTGATCAATTATTCCAAGATTGTTCCACCCGATGGAAATAACGAAGGTTGGTCTGAAGTTCACGACCTGACTACGGGACGCCTTTACCAATCGTTCAGGAATTTGGAGGTTTCGGGATTAACCTGGATGCCGGTCGGATCTAATTTGGCTTATCAGACTGACGATAAAGGGAAAACAACGCTTTGGATTTTTGATTTCGATAAGATGGAAGAGCAGCCAATCCTAGAAAACGTCGAAGATTTTGGAGGCTACGACTGGTCTCCAAACGGAAACTTTATCATTTATACAATCATAGAAAAACCTGAAGAAAACAAAACCGGCCTTGACAGGCTGGAAGGAATGTCTGATCGCTGGCCCTGGTGGCGAAGCAGGGGTTTTTTATACAAATTGGATATCAGGTCCGGCGTTTCCGAAAGACTCACCTATGGCCATGTTGCAACAAATCTCGAAGACATCAGGAATGATGGCTCCAAAATCCTTTTCAGCCAGAATGTCCCCGATTATACCGAACGGCCCTATTCCAGGCAAATCTTAATGGAAATGGATATGGCTACTTACAAAGTTGATACCATCTGGAATAAGAATTTTGGAGGTCCATGCCAGTACTCGCCTGATGGAAAAAGTCTGCTGGCAACAGGCTCCCCGGTTATGTTTGGCAAAACCGGTGTTAGTGTAAATGGCGATCTGATTCCAAATGATTACGATAACCAGGCGTATATTTATAAGCTGTCTGACGGTACAGTTGACCCGATTTCGCTACATTTTGACCCATCGATTCAGCAAGCCGAATGGTCCGATTTTGAGCAGCAAAAAATTTATTTCCTTGCTGAGGACAGGACTTACCGGTCGATTTTTAGTTATGATCTGGTAAACAGGCAATTTATCGAAATTGAGTCGGGTTTTGATGTGGTGAACGGATTTTCGTTGGCAAAGCTGAAACCTGTTGCGGTTTGTACCGGATCAGCTATTTCAGCACCACCTTCTGCAAACCTCGTAAACCTTGAAACCGGGGAGATAAAGCCAATTACCGATCCGGCAAAAAAGGATTACGAAAATATCGTGTTTGGAAAAAACGAAGACTGGAATTTTTACAACGACTCCAATATCGAAATCGAAGGCAGGGTTTACTATCCACCTGATTTTGATATAAGTAAAAAGTATCCGCTGATCGTAAATTATTATGCCGGTACCAGTCCGATCAGCCGGGGTTTTGGAGGTCGTTATCCATTAAATGTCTATGCTGCCGAAGGTTATGTGGTTTATGTGCTGCAGCCAAGCGGGGCCACCGGTTACGGGCAGACATTTTCAGCGATGCATGTGAATAACTGGGGCATTACGGTAGCTGATGAAATTATCAAAGGTACCCGCTTATTTATCGAAACCCACCCTTTTATAAATCCTGAAAAAGTTGGATGTATTGGTGCATCTTATGGCGGTTTTATGACAATGCTCCTTCAGACCCGGACTGACATTTTTGCTGCTGCCGTCGCACATGCAGGCATTAGTTCGATTTCGAGTTACTGGGGTGAAGGATATTGGGGATATTTGTATAATGCTGTGGCCGCTGCCAATAGTTTCCCATGGAACAATAGCAGGATTTATATCGACCAAAGCCCGCTTTTTAATGCAGAAAAAATTAACACACCTTTATTGCTCCTCCATGGTACCAGCGACACCAATGTCCCTACCGGTGAAAGTATTCAGCTTTACACTGCCTTAAAAATGCTTGGAAAACCCGTCGAACTCATTGAGGTAGAAGGACAAGACCATCATATCCTCGATTATAAAAAACGTATCCACTGGCAAAATACCATTTTTGCATGGTTCGATAAATATCTGAAAGATCAGCCGGCATGGTGGGATAATCTTTATCCTAAAGAAAATCTTTAACCAACACTTAACCCCATGGATCTTAAGACGAAACTGGCATTGTACCAGTATTTATCTGGTTTCCTTACGGAAAATAAAAAAATAAAATTTGAGGAAATTGTACGTCGAAGGACCCGCTATCTAACCGTGGTACTCGAAGACCTTTACCAGCCACATAATGCAAGTGCTGTTTTGAGAAGTTGCGATTGTCTTGGTGTTCAGGATGTGCATATCATCGAAAACCAGAATGTTTATGAACTAAATCCGGATATTGCCCTCGGTGCTTCAAAGTGGCTGACCATGATTATGCACCGTGGAAAAGAAAACAATACTCCGGATGCAATTCAGACCCTGAGATCTCGTGGATACCGGATTGTAGCCACTACACCGCATAAAAATGACATAACATTGCAGGAATTGCCTGTCGGAGAAGGCCCAATCGCCTTAGTTTTTGGGACCGAGTTGCGGGGTCTTACCGAAAATGCTCTTGATCTTGCTGACGAATTTGTTAAAATCCCGATGTATGGTTTTACAGAAAGTTTTAATATCTCGGTTTCTGCTGGCATTTCATTGTTTTATCTCACTGAGAAAATACGTAATCTGGTGCCCGGCTGGCAGTTAACTGATGAAGAGCAGCTTGATTTAAAGCTATCCTGGACACGAAGTGTAATTAAAATGTCGGACCTGATTGAAAAAGATTTTTTGGCAAAAATGTAGATTCAGGCAAACTTGAATATGAAAGTGGAATTTTTGATTAATTTTGTGGTCATTTTAAATTATTTACGAACATCTAATAAAAACAATATTATGGGCAAAGGCGATCAAAAAACGAGAAGAGGAAAAATCGTTAATAAAAGTTATGGCGTAACCAGGCCGCGCGACACAAACAGAGCAAAAGTTGATGCAATTGCACACAATGCCGTGGTTGATGAAAATAAAAGTGCTTCTGAAGCAAAAGCGGTTGTAAAAGCAAAGGCTAAAGCCGCCGAATTAAAAGAAGAACAAAAACATGCTGAGGCTAAAAAAGAGAAAGTTGTAGCTGCTGAAACCGAAAAGACTGAAAAGAAAGCCGAAGAAAAGCCTGCAAAGAAAAAGGAAGCCAAAAAGGAATAGCACATTTTGTCTTTACAATCTTTTAATGGCAGGATTCCCCGATGAGTCCTGCTATTTTTTTGAAAAACCTGCCACGTTCCTCGAAATTTTTAAAACGGTCGTAACTCGAAGCTGCCGGCGACAACAGACATGATTTACCGGTTTTGGTGTATTTGATGATAAGTGCAGGTAATTCATCAAAACTGTCGATGAAAAATGTGTTTTGACTTTGTTTTTTCAACACCCTAAATTCATCCAGCATCCGGAACCCTGCCGGGCCTGTAAAAATGAAATTATGGACGGATGATTTCGCCAGAAAGCCGGTTAGTTCGCGGTAATCGATGCCGCGGTCGAATCCCCCTAGTATTAGTGTATCTGTGTTTTCGATCGTGTTTACAGCCTCAATGGTCGATTCGGGAATTGTCGAAATTGAGTCGTTGATAAATTCGATCCCGCAAAAAGTTCCCACATATTCGAGCCTGTGTTCGAGTGGCTGAAAGGTTTTTATTCCTTTTTCGATTTCACTTTCATCTACATTTTGCACCATGCATGCAGCAGTTGCCGCCAGGATGTTGTTGAGGTTGTGATTGCCTTTCAGTGTCCGCTGAGCAATCGAAACCGGCCTCCGGTTGAGAAAGGTACAATGAATCGCCTCCTCTTCGATGAAAATACCCGCTTCCAGTGCTGCTGAGGCAGAAAAGCTGATTTTTAGTCCTTTGGTCTGATTCCCGCTAATAAAACCAGTCAGCCATTGGTCGTTTCCATTAAAAATAAAATAATCGTCACCCGACTGATATTTTGCGATATTCAGTTTGGCCAGGCTGTATTTTTCGAAAGAATGATAGTGGTCGAGATGTTCCTGGAAAACATTGAGCAGAATGGCAATATGAGGCGAAAAAAAAGTGTGTTCAAGCTGATGCGACGACATTTCAAAAACGATGATGGTGTCGCAGTTAATTTTACTGATGGCTTCGAACGGAGGTTGCCCGATGTTTCCAACTAAAACCGAATCCATGCCTGCTGTTTGCAGCAAATGATAAATGAGGCTTGATGTGGTACTTTTCCCTTTGGTTCCCGTAGTCCCAATGATTTGATTCCTGTAATTCTCGATAAAAACTGCCGATTGCGACAGCAGCTTTGTCTTGTCTAAACGAACGCTGATATCGTTCAACGAAATTCCGGGCGTTTTAAAAACAACATCAAAAAGCGGAATTTGTTCCAGGTAGCTTTCACCCAGGATGAATGAAAGTGATTTATCATTTTCATAACCTGAAATGTCAAGATTTGTGTTTTTGTCGGCGACAACGATTTTTAAATGCGGGAAATATTCGTGCAATAATTTATAAGTTGACCTGCCTTCGAGGCCAAAACCAAGAATCAATACCGTTTTACCGGAGACATATTTTTCGAGCAATGTTTTCATGAAATAGCTTCTCTGATCATTCTTTCGAGGTAGGTAGCCAGGAAATGCTGGCTGTTAAACTGGTTCAGCAGCGTTTTGATGTCGTCATTTTTATGAATTCCATATTCCGGCAAGGAAGCAAAATATTTCAAAAGTGCCGGCAATTCAAGGTTCCCGTAGTTTATAATGATTCCGGCCAAAGCAACTTTCACTTCTTCCACCGTACCAACGCATTCAAATGGTTTTACCGATGACATACCCGTAAGTTCATCGAAAAGAGGTTTCAGTGAATAATCATTAAGCAGGTCCTTTCCAAAAATCTTCCGGGTATTCGCGATCCCTACGAAAGGCGCTAAAATAATGTAGGTGAACAGGCATTTAGCACAGGAGCAGCACCACACATCGGTTTTGCTCCCGGCATTACAACTTCTGAAAACCGGAAAATAAGCCGGCGATTCCGAAAATATTTTTGCAATCTGCAATTCCCCGATGGGTCGGAGAAAGCTGAAATAATCGAAGTCATCCGAAATAAATTTTGTTACATACTCCCTGAAATCCTTCTCGAAAGCAAACGATTTGGAATACTGGTGATTAATGGAAGTGCCGGGAACGGTGGCTTCGTTTGCACTCGATTCGTTCGAAAGCGCAATTGTGCCAACGTTTGCAAGCCGACCTGCTAATAGGGCAGAAAAGGCAAGCAAAGCCGAAAAAGGTGTATGACCGTTGAGAAAACCCAGACTGTTCAGCTCGATGAGTTGGGGATGAATACTCCGGTGAATGGTGAGGACGTCGTTTTCAGTAAACCCGGCGGTAAGTGCCGTGTTAAGGCTTGCTCCGCGGGGATTTAAAATAAGCGGCCTCACCGGAACATGATTCCTGATCAAAGTTTCGAGCGTGACAACCGAATCTTTTCCGCCGCCAACCGGTACAAGAAGCTGATCATTTTTTGGGAAATTCACTTTTCCAAAATGTCTGCCACCAGGAGCGGAAATATTCACAAACGTTTCGGGATCGGGGTTGATGCCATTTGTGTAAAAAAACTCGCCAAGTCCATGAAAATAAAGGTTTTTCCACCACGAAATCTGATCAGCATTCAAATAAGCCGGTTTAATCAGTACTTGTGGCGAACAGGCAGCTTTCCAGTAACTTACCAGCTCTACCATCCCAATGTTAAAAACAAGATTCTCAAGTTCCCCGCTGTTCAGGTCGGAATTAAGGAAATGCTTTTTGGGTATAAAAAATCCGGGTTCAAAATAATATTTGTCCGATAAATTAAATCTGTAGTTGGCAGAGAGCCCGTTCTTGTTAATGTCTATAAAAAAATCTTCGTAAATAAAAACAGGAAATTCTGTTCTGAATTGATGATAATCCTTACTTTTATCCACAAAAGTCATTTTGTTGCCGTTGTTTTTATATTGTTATTTTTGAATGGCCAAAAGTAGAACAATTTTAAGTGATGGAAGATTTTAGCGACCTCATAAATATCAAAACCAATAACGTAAAACCAGGACGGGGGAAAATCCTCATTTCAGAGCCCTTCATGCCTGACTATTACTTTAAACGCTCGGTGGTTTTATTAGCCGAACATAACAAGGACGGTACTTTCGGCGTGATTATCAACAAACCGATGGATCTGAAATTCGACGAAGTCATCAAAGATTTCCCAGATTTTGATTCCAGGATTTACCTTGGCGGACCCGTAAATACCGATAGCTTGTTTTTTATCCACACCCTGGGTCAAGAAATCGGAAATAGCCTCAGGATTGTCGAAGGGCTTTATTGGGGTGGTGATATCGAAAACGTCAAGGAAATGATCGAATCTAATCTGATCAACGAATCCAATATTCGTTTTTTTGTCGGCTATTCCGGCTGGGTTCCCAATCAGCTCAGTATGGAACTGAAGCGGGATTCGTGGGTGGTTTCAGGAATAAGTGCCGATACCATGATGAACACTGCACCCGAAAAATTATGGAAAAAGATGCTCCTCGAACTTGGTGGGAAATACAAACACTGGACGAATTTCCCAAGTGAACCTGCCATGAACTGAGCATTAAAAGGAAATTCCAAGCTGCTGATAAAAATGTGCAATGTATTCGTGGTTGATTAACATTGTAAAAACCACTCCGAAAACGGCTCCCCAAAAATGTGCATAGTGACCGATGTTATCGCTGCCGCGCCTGCCCATATAGGCTGAATAGATCAGGTACAAAATCCCAAAAATCCACGAGGGGATTCCGATAGGGACGAAAAAAAGAAAAATTTTGCCGGTGGGAAAAAGAATAATGCTTGAAAAAACAACAGCCGAAACAGCTCCTGAAGCTCCAACGGCATTGTAATAAATGTTATCTTTATTTTTAAGATAATCAAAAACGGTCGAAAACAATATGCCACCAACATAAAGCAAAATGAATTTTAAACCGGCCAGCGAACCAAAATCAGCTTTAAAAAACTGCATTACTATACTTCCAAACGACCAAAAGACAAACATGTTGATGATCAGATGACCCCAGTCGGCGTGTAACAAAGCATACGAGAAAAAGCGATACCATTCCTTATCCCTTTTTATGTAGTAAGCATTGAAATTAAGCTTATAAAAAAGTTCATTATTACTAAAAGCCATAATTGAGATGACAGAAGTGGCCAGGATGATGATAAGAATCATGATTTTTATATTCTAAATTTTATCAGAAATCGAAAAAGCCGGCTTAACCTATTGCCCGTTAAAGTCATAAAATCTTCATTACGCAAGGTGTTATGCTAAAAACGAGTTTCGGGTTACTGCCTGACTGGTTTATTGTTTTGTATAATCTATCTCAGAGCCAAACATGCTGTGTGGGATAAGGTAAATGAAGAATAACAGCAATGATGCTGCAAGCACCCATCCCCATTTTTTCTGACTTTTTCTCACCTGGAAATATGCCACAACCCACAAAATGAATGCAGCAAGGGTTTTGTTATCGGTCAGGTCCTTCCCGAAAGGCCAGCCTGTCCAGTATGCATCGAAAGCATACTTCTGTACCAAAGGACCGAGGAATAATCCTGCCACAGCAAATAAAATGATGGTGTACAAGGAATACCTGACCATATTCTTCCCTTTGATAATGGCTTCCATACCCGTCCGCGTCGAAAACATCATGGCAAGAAAGATGAGTAGAATATGGGGAATTAAAACAAAAAGCGGAACTTCACCCTTATACCTTAAAACGACCGGGTTTTCCTGTAGTTTAAATTGTTTCCCGCCGTCGGTGAGCGTAATGTTGTACATCATTTTTCCGGCTGGCGGCAAATTGGGCAGGTAGGCAATCAAATAATCACCTTCACGAACCAAAGGTTTCTCTGTCCATTCGTCGTGACTTTTATAACGTTTATACTGGTAAAGTCCGTTAATGGTGTTATCGGTTACCTTAATTTTAACAGCAGCATCGGTTTCACCACCCCAGGTTCTGAGTAATTTGTACTTGATTTCCTGTTGGTTGATCGTTACCTTGCCTCGGGTAGGATAGGTGGGGCCGGTGTACTTCTGGTAAACGGCACTGGCAGCCATCAGAATGAAAGCGAGTATCCAAAGCCAGGTTGATTTTGCGTTGTATGTCATAATTTGAATGTTAAAATTTGCGGCAAATATATAGAAAAATGCATATTAAGTCTGGATTTATTTGTGTGTTTTTTGTGGATTTTGAGGTTTCAGAATGTCGTACATTACCTGATGCAGCCTGGTTCGCAGGCTACTTTTGACGAGTTTTTGGTTAGCTGCATCGGGGTAAACCCGGTTGGACAGGAAAATGAAAACCAGCCCGTTTTCAGGGTCGGCCCAGATGTAGGTCCCGGTAAATCCCGAATGTCCAAAACTATCGTGCGATGCACTTTTGCAAACCGGTCCCAATGAATCGTAATCCGGGTAAGGCTTGTCAAATCCAAGTGCACGCCGGTTCCTGTCCAGCGGAAATTGTTGTTTTGTAAATTCCCTGATCGTCTGCGGTAAAAAATACTGTTTACCACCATAATAGCCTTTCTGCAGCAACATTTGCATAATTACAGCCAGGTCGCCGGCATTCGAAAAAAGCCCGGCATGACCCGAAACGCCACCCAGCATGGCAGCTCCCGGATCGTGAACAAAGCCATGTACGATGCCTTTCCTGAAAACCGTATCATTTTCGGTAGGCGAAATCCGTGAAAGTGGAAATTTCTCTACCGGTCGGTAACACATGGTTGTAAGCCCAAGCGGCTTATAAAACTGATTATTGGTGTATGTTTCGAACGGTTCTCCTGTAATCTTTTCTACGGCATCATAAAGTAGTATAAACCCCAGATCGCTGTATTTGTACTCTTTTTTCACTAAGAGTTTAGAGTTCGAAATCGAATCGAAAATTATTTTCCGGTAATCGTCTCTGATAAAGAGTTTTTCAGTCACCTGTTTCGAAAATCCATCCTTTGCAACCTGGCTATAGATTCCGGGATCCGGCTTAAATCGGGTAATTGTACTTTTATAAAATGGGATAAAGGGACAAAATTGCGCCTGGTGCGCCATGATCTCGCGGATAACTTTTCCCTGTTTGTTGGTGTTTTTCAGAGAGGGCAGGTAGGAAGACAAGGGGAGGTCGATATCCATTTTTTTAACTTCAGATAAATGCATCACCGAAAGGGTAGTGGCTGCAATTTTAGTGAGTGAGGCCAGATCGTACAAATCGGAATTAACCACCTTCTCTGTTTTATCGTAGGTATGATAGCCAAAGGATTTGTTATAAAATACTTTCCCATCTTTGGCAAACAATACCTGGCAGCCGGGGAATGCTTTATCCTTTATTCCCTGATTTACTAATGAATCGATTACACTCAGTTTTTCACGGGGGATTCCAAGTTCTTCGGGTATGGTATATTTAAGTCGGCCAATGGGTTTGATAGTTAAGCCGCTGCCAGCAGGAAAATTTTCTGAAGCAGATACTGGCAAACGGCCAACAGCACCGATACTGCCAAAGATCACCTGTGCCGAGATATCTTCTGAGATGGGTTTATCCTCATAGGAAACCATTAAAGCATCAATATTTTCGGCTTGTTCGAAAAGTGCCAGGGTATAAGGGTTTCCGAAAACATCGACAATAAGCTTGTTTTTGCCGGTTTTAAGACGGTTGATGAGTTTTATGGAATTATTGGAGATGCCATATTGCTTGCTGTTCGCATTGCTTGTTTTCTGCAGTCCGACAATGATCAGGTTATATCCTTCAAGTGCCTTAATGAGCTTTGAAATCTCGGATTCATCCGGATCCGGAGGCAGGTTAAAATGATCGATTTTTGCGTAGAGACCCAGGGTCTCCTGGAATTTATCAACATCGGCATAGCCAATGACCACTGAAGCGATTTGAAGGGTGTCTAATTGTTCGACCGGAATGAGGTTGTCATTATTTTTTACAACAGTAATCGCATTTTCAAAGATTTTACGTGTCAGCAATTCGCTTTCGGTGGTATTCAGATCGGAAATAATATTTTTTGTAAGAATCGGCTTGAACTTATCCAGGCCGGTCATTTGTTTGTATGCCAATACCTTGCGGCAGCGGTTATTAATTTCTTCTTCGCTGATCAGGCTGTCAGACACTGCCTTTTTGATGTTTTGAACGGCTTTTGGAATATCGGGTGGTAAAAGCAAAATATCATTACCCGCCAACAGCGCCATCAGTTCGATATCACCGGGTTTGTGGTAATTGGTAACACCGTTCATATCAAGTGCATCGGTTACAACAAGGCCTTCAAATCCCAGCGTATCTTTTAAAAGATTTTTTACAGCTTTCCCAGAAAGTGACGTGGAGATATTTTTTTCACTGTCGATCGCCGGAACGAAGAGATGTGCAACCATTACCCCACCCACCCCGGCTTCGATGGCTTTTTTAAAGGGATAAAGGTCGATACTGTCAATTTCATCACGCGAGTGGTTGAGTAGGGGTAAGGTAATATGAGAGTCGGTATCGGTGTCGCCATGACCCGGAAAATGTTTGGCAGTGGCAATGACCCCGGCATCCTGAAGCCCCCTGGTGTAAGCCACAGTTTTTCTCCCCACATTTTCAAAGTCTTCTCCAAACGAACGGTAATTGATCACCGGGTTTTTGGGGTTGCTATTGATATCTGCATCCGGAGCAAAGTTCATCTGGATTCCCAGCCTTTTGCATTGTTTCCCGATAAGGTTACCCATCTGATAAACCAGGCTGTCGCCCGGCATGGCGCCGAGTGTCATTTGCCGCGGAAAAGAATAAGCACTGTCGAGCCGCATACCTAAACCCCATTCTCCATCAATAGTAATTAAAAGTGGCGTTTTTGAAATACTTTGCCAGTAATTGGTAAGATTCGCCTGAACTGAAGGGCTTCCCTGGAAAAAGGTCAATCCGCCGATTTTATTTTCCCTGATTATTGTACTGATGTTGTCGTAATACGCCTGGTCCTTGTTGGAGTATGTCCGGATAAAAAACAGCTGCGAAATTCTTTCATCAAAGGTGAGTGAATTAAAAACCGAGTCAACCCATGGGTTGCCCTGGAGCAGAGGATGGCCGAAAGTGCCCTGAACAGGCTTTTCAGCCTTATCCTGGGCAGACGTCGAAACAGAAAAAAAACAAATTAAACAAAGAATGACAATAAGGTTTAAAACACGCATCAACAAGGTATTTTTATTCATTCTGAAAATGGGAATGTAAATAAACAAAAAAATATGGCCAGAGTTCATTATGCCGGCAGCAACAAAACGAAAGTTTGCCATACTTGTTTTAAGCCGGATGCGATGAAAGTTGATATGAAGAACAAATTACCTCGAAATGATCGATGAAACTTCGTGGGCAATCCTCCGGTTGTAATCAAAGGCCAGATTCTGGTAATTCACGAGGTCCACAATGGTGCCGATTAAGCAAAGCCCGCCTGTAAAAAAGTAAAGGATTCCCAGGCCGATCTGGTCGGTGATAAAGCGCTGAACACCTGCAACACCAACAAAACCAAGCAAAGTGGTGATTAAAATGATGTTGGGGTCTTTGCGGCGCGACCTATAAATAAATGAAAAGTCGCGGGCCTGTTCTTCAGTAAAGCCGTTGAAGATGTCCGTCAGCATGAATAATTCATGTCCTTGTGCTTCAGGTAAATATTTAAGTACTGTATTCATAATTTTTGGAATTTAAGTTTTTATAATGGAAAAGATCAGTAAGCAGTGTTAAAATCCGGTGGCCTATGACGAGCAAAGCAAAAATGCCGAAAGGATGCATTTCGAGTGACCGGAGAAAATGACCATGTAAAGCCTCGGCGCACGAGCGGCCCAGGCCACAGCCGGGGCAATACTCAAATCCAAGATTCCGCAAAGGGCACAAAGTAAAATGTTGCTCATTCGGGTTTGCAAAAAACAGGAAAACAAATGTTGCAACCCAGAAGATCAACTCAAAATTGGCGGTTAGAAACCTGAAAACAATGATGGTAAAGTTTTTCAAAGCATGCAGGACAGTTAGATTTGTAAAAGTAACAAAAGTAAAAAAATATTGGTCACAATGAAGGCTTTGGGAATTCCATTTCCGAAATAATTCAACATTCAGCGGTTCGATACCTGCCCCACAAGGCCACGCAGGCAGGTTCGATATTTCTTTAATCTGCTATAAAATTGGAATGATGGAAAATTGGAAGATTGGAATGATGGAATGATGGAATGTCGAACCGCTTCATTTCTTTACATCTTCCTCACCTTTAAACTTCCCACATTTTGCCCTTCAAACAGCAGGTTGATGATGTAATTTCCTGTGGGGAGTTTGTTGCCATTATCGTCGTCGGCATGCCAGCGAAGCTGGAAGTTGCCGGGCTGGGTAAAGGTATCCAAAAGGGTTTTGAGTAAGCGCCCCTGCATATCGTGAATCTGAACCTGGTAATGCCCTTCCTTGAGCAGTGTAAATTCGATGGCAGTACTTTGCTGGAAAGGATTTGGAATGGCCTTTATTCCGCTGGCAAGGAATTGTGGCCTGGGCCTGATGCCAATGGTGGTGTCGGCAAACTCATAGGCCCCCATATCTATCCTGCCGTAGGCAATGCGAGGGTTGCCGGCAATATCCGTGGCGGGTAGGTGGATGGTGTCGTTGCCCTCGGTATAGAGGATGTACTTACCGTTTTCCTGTTTAGTGTAGGGTGGTTCCATGCCTGGTTCGTACATGGGTGTACCGGTGTTGATACAGGGGGAACCCGCCTGAAGCGCATAAGGATGTTCACCCGTTCCCACAAAAAGCGGGTTGCCCTCGATATTGTTTAGGCCATAATGCAGGATATTGTAATTCTGCTGGTTCCAGATGTCGTCCATGCCTTGTTCGATAAGTGAATAATCAAGGTATAATTCGCCAGGATTAAAATGCGATGGATCTAAAGCAAGAATGATGGATGGATGTTCATTATTGTAAAAAACAGAATTATAAACGCGGGAAGTC
>Ga0172371_10001601_pt1 | contig 36103 bp, 33 predicted proteins | sample Lak12m_FD_114543 | JGI IMG/M metagenome (GOLD analysis project Ga0172371, IMG submission 114543) | Freshwater microbial communities from Kabuno Bay, South-Kivu, Congo - kab_022012_12m | ecosystem: Environmental > Aquatic > Freshwater > Lake | place: Democratic Republic of the Congo: South-Kivu... | reverse complement strand
ATGGTCGGCGGCGTCGCCCTGATCAAGGTCGGCGCGGCCACCGAGACCGAGCTCAAGGAGAAGAAGGCCCGGGTCGAAGATGCGATGCACGCGACCAAGGCGGCCGTTGAGGAAGGCATCGTCCCCGGCGGCGGCGTGGCCCTGCTCCGGGCCCAGAAAGTCCTCGAAGGTCTCAAGATCGACGGCGACCTGAAGATCGGCGTGGATATCATCAAGCGGGCCATCGAAGAGCCCATCCGCCAGATCGCCAACAACGCCGGCCTCGAAGGCTCGGTCGTCGTGGAGAAAGTCCGCGAGGCCAAGCCCGACTTCGGCTTCAACGCCCTGACGGAAAAATACGAAGACATGATCAAGGCGGGCATTCTCGATCCGACCAAGGTCGTCCGGATCGCCCTGCAGAACGCGGCCTCGATCGCCGGGCTCATGCTGACCACCGCGGGCCTCATCACCGAGCTGCCCGAGGAGGACAAGAAGCCGGCGTATCCGACCCCGCCCGGCGGCGATATGTACTGAGACATCCGAAGCAGGGGCGTTTCGCCTCCTCTCCGGACGGAATTTCCCAGGGGAGCGGCCTTTCGGCCGCTCCCCTTTTTTTTTAACCATTCAATGATTTTGGCGAATTCCTCATTAAGGCTCAGCCTGTTGCCTCGACGATCCCCGTTTGGTGGAGAGGGGGACCCGCCTCTTTGGAGGGGGAAAACATACTGTTTTCCCCCTTCCAACGCTCGCTTCGCTCCCTGCCTCCCCTCCTCGCCCTAAGCTTCGCTTAGGACTGCGGCCAAGGGGAAATATCCCCCTGGACTCCCATCAAAAACCGACGTGGGGAAATTGTCCAAACTGGTTCCCGGGGCCCGGGGAGCTAGAGGCAACGCGCTGAGCCGTGATGAGGAATTCCTCCATTTTCTGGTAATATAGGCGCCATGAAGATCCTGGACCGCTATTTCCTCCGGGAGATCCTTCCCCCGTTCGGCCTCGGTCTTCTCGTTTACAGCTTCGTCCTGATGGCCAACCAGATCCTCCAGTATCCGGAGCTCTTCATCTCCCAGGGCGTGTCCTTCACCGACTCGACGAAGCTCCTGATCTACCTCGTTCCGGCGATTCTCTCGTTCACCGTGCCGATGGCCGTGATCATGGGGATCCTGGCCGGGCTGGCCCGGATGTCGTCGGACTCGGAATCGGTGGCCTTCAAAAGCCTGGGCGTGAGCCATGCCCGGATGACCCGGCCGCTGTTTTATTTCGCCCTGTTCGGCTGGGCGGCAACCTCGGTCCTGACCCTGTACATCACGCCGCGGTTCAATTACCTCTGGCTTCAGACGACCGTTTCGGCGGTGCTCGACAAGGCCCAGATCAAGGTCAACGCCCGGGAATTCAATCCCTCGATTCCCGGCCTGGTCCTCTACCTGGAGGACATCGATCCCAACGGCGACTGGAACAAGGCCTTCATCGCCTTTAACGCCGCCCCCAACGAATCGAAGATCGTCATGGCCGATCGCGGCCGGTTGAATTTTTATCCCGAATCCAAGCGGGCGATCGTCGAGCTCTTCAATCCGGTCCAGCACTTCAGCCGGGCCGATGAGCCGCTCTATTATGAGTGGTCCGCCTCTTCCCACACGGAGCAGGACATCGATTTTTCCGGACTGGCCAACGCCTTCTCTTCGGAAAAGCGGGCCCGGGAGCAGAACATCAACGAGCTCCGGAGCTCTCTGGCTGCGGCCCGGACCGAATCCGTCCGCTTGGCGGCCGAAAAGGCAGACCTTGTCCGGCGCGCGGTCGCTCCGAAGAGCGCCGCTTTCCGGACCAACGATTTCGCCGTCAAGCAGAAAACCCGTGAAATCCGGACACTTCTTGTGGAAACCCACAAGCGCTTCGCCCTGCCGTTCGTCTGCCTCATCTTCGTCCTGATGGGCCTGCCGCTGGGGCTTTCGACCAAAAAAGGCGGCCGATCAAGCGGATTCACGATCAGCCTCGTGATCATCCTGGCCTACTATATCTTCATCACCTTCGGCGAGCGGCTGGCCCTCGACGGCCGGCTCGTGCCGTGGCTCGGGATCTGGGGCGGCGACATCGTCTTCGGCGTCATCAGCCTGATTTTGTTTATCCGTTCGGCGCGCGAACGGCCGTTCCTCATCAAATGGGTTCAACGTCCCGTGGCTCCGGTCGAGCCCGAAGACGCGGAGGCCGCGCCGGCAAAAAGTCCGAGCGGCGCCGCCGCCGCCCCGGCCCGCCGCCGGCGGGGCCGGACCGTCCTTCGGGTCCGCGTTCCCTATTTTCGCCTCGCCTTCCCGGACATCCTCGATCGTTATTTTATCCGCCGGTACCTCTGGATCGGCGTCCTGATCCTCATCAGCGTCGTGGCCGTCTTTTGCCTTGTGACGTTCTTCGACCGGTTGGGAAATGTTTATGCCCACAACAAACCGGTTTCGATGCTCGTGGACTACATCTCCCACCGGATTCCCGAATTTTTCCAGCTCGGCCTGCCGATGACCGCGTTGATGGCCACGCTCCTGACCCTGGGCATTTTTTACAAGTTCAACGAGATCACGGCCATGAAAGCCTGCGGGATCAGCGTGTTCCGGATGATGGTCCCGGCGTTCGTCCTGGCTATGGTCATCGGGTTCCTCTCGTTCTACGTCCAGGAAAACGTTCTCCCCGTCGAGAACCAGAAAGCGGCCGAAGCCTGGGACCGGATCAATGACGTGACTTCGCCGGCTTCGGGCATGCAGGGATTTTCCTGGAAGGCCAATCGGGCCCGCGACCGCTTTTTCAATTACGAGTTCTTCGATTCGAAGAAAATGACCTTCCGGAACTTCTGGGTGTTCGAGATCGATCCGGTTCCGTGGGAGCTGAAGCGGCGGATCTTCGCCGCTTCGGCGGCGCTGGACGGTCAGACCCTGATCTTGAAGAACGGCTGGACCCGGGATTTCGCCGGATCGAACATGTCCCGTCCCCCCGATCCCGTCTTTTTCAAGAAAATGGACGTCCCGCTTCCCGAAGGCGCCGGCCTTTTTCTGAGACAAGCCCGGGATCCCTCCCGGATGAAATACGGCGAGCTCGGCCGGTATATTGCCGAAGTGGAGGAGCTGGGATTCAACACCACCCGGCTGAAGGTGGACCGAAGCTCGAAGCTGTCGTTCCCGTTCGTGGCCGTCATCATGACGCTGCTGGGCATCCCCTTTGCCTTTGCCATGGGCAAGCGGGGCGCGCTCGTGGGGATCGGGGTCAGCCTCGGCGTCGCCCTGGTTTTCTGGACGACGATCGGCGTTTTCAAGAGTCTCGGCGGCGTGGGAATCCTGCCCGTCTTCCTGGCGGCCTGGGGGCCGGCCCTCCTCTTCGGGATCCTCGGCCTCTATCTGACTCTGCGCCTCAAAACCTGAGTAATCCCCTCACATCCGGTATTTTCCGAAGTCTTCGGGAGACAGGGTCTCGAGCCACTTGCGGAGGTTTTCCGGATTTTCGAGGGAGGGATCGAGGGTCAGGCCGTGAGCCCGGCGGACGACGTCCTCCTCGACGTAAATCGGGGCGTTCGTCCGGAGAGCCAGGGCGATCGCATCGGACGGACGGGAATCGAGGCTGAGATCCTCCTGGCCGCGGTGGCAGCGGATGACGGCGTAAAACGTGTTGTTGCGGATGTCGCTGATCGTGATCCGCTCCACGGCGATCTCCAGCCGGGCGAGAAGGTTCGTCAGGAGGTCGTGGGTCATCGGCCGGGGTGTGGCGATGTTCTCGATCTTGAGGGCGATGGCGTTAGCTTCGAAAACCCCGATCCAGATGGGCAGGACGCGATCGGTTTCCGGATCGTGAAGGACGATGATCGGCATCTTGGATATAGGGTCAAGGACCAATCCCTTGATCGTCATTTTAATGGCCACGCGTAAATACTCCGTTTAAAAATATAAAATCCGCGGGGGCGGATGTCAAGGAACCGGAAAGATCCGGACCTTGCCGTAAAGGCCGTCATAGCCTGGAAAAATGCGGACTTTGCCCTCCCGGACGCGCTCGATTCCCAGGGCGATTCGGTCCAAGTTGAGGCGGCGGAGCTCGGCTGTCGGGACTTCAGTCAGGATCCGGTGCTCGTTTCCCAATTCCCGGATGAGGCGCAGATAGGTGTCCCGGACCGAAGAAGCGCCGGGGATCCGCTCGCCCGCCGCGGCGATGATTTCCTCGAGGGGGACGAGATACCGGGCCGGGACGCGCGACTCGGCGACCGGGCGGTCGGCGAGCTCGTCGACCCGGCGGCGGACACCCGGAGTCAGGATTTTGCCGCAAGCGGGGCATTTGGCCGGTGATTTACTCCGGGATTTACCGGGCAGGCGGGAGATTCCGCATTTGCGATGGCCGTCGGCGTAGTATTTCCCCTCCTGGGGATAAAACTCGACGGTGTAAAGAAATTTTGCGGGGTTGCCGCTTTTCAAGGCGGATTCCAATCCCCTATAGCTGAAATCCGCGTCGAAAGCCGTGGCTTCGCGGCCCATTTTCGCCGGAGAATGAGCGTCGGAATTGGAAATCAAGGCGAATCGGTCCAGGCGTGAAACTCGGCGGATCATCGACGGATCGGCGGAAAGCCCTGTTTCAAGGGCGGCGATGAACGGAGCCGTGTCCCCGAAGCATTCTTCCACGGAATCGAATCCCGATTTCGACCCGAGAAGGGAATACCAGGGCGTCCAGATGTGGGCGGGAATGATGAGACAGCTCGGCTCGACATCGGCGACCATCCGGACAAACCGCGCCGCGCTCATTCCCAGGATGGGCCGTCCGTCGGACCGGAGATTCCCGATTTTCCCCAAGCGGCGGCGGATTTTATCGACGGTTTCCCCGTCCGGGGCCAGAACGATCAGATGGATCCTTCGCGTTTTTCCCTTGTCCGCGTATACAAAACTCAGTTCCGTAGAGAGAACGAAATGGACGGCGTCGGGCGCCGGGGCGAATTCTTTTTCGAAAGCGTCCCTCGGTCGAACCGCTTTTTTCAGCCGGAAAAAACCGTTGCCGGCCGGCTCGAGCTTTCGTCTCATCAACGCGCGCCATTCCGGGTGGGTGAAATCGGCCGTAGCGAGAAGGGCCAGACCCTTGACGTTGGCCCAGGCCGCCAGTGTCTCAAAGGTCATGTCCGCCGACGTCGCCCTGGAAAAGCGCGAGTGGAGGTGCAGATCGGCCAGAAATCTCATCCCGGTGTTTCCAGTGTAGAGAAGGCGTTGTCCTTTGGCAAGGACGGTTGACTTTATTTCTCGCCCCGCGAGTGTTAAAATCCCCATGTTTTCGCCGCCGAACAAGCAAAAGCGGGCGGGAACGACCCTCGATTTTTGGCACGAAAAATGCACTTTGATTTCATGGAGGAGAAAAAGATGAAAAAATCGATTCTCATCATGCTTGGGATTCTTCTTATCGCCGGAATGCTTCCGGCCCAGAACTGGAAGGGAAAAGGCCGCCTGGAAGGCACCGTCACCGACGAGACGGGCGCGCCCCTCGCCGGGGTGAAGATCAAATTGACTTTCGTCAAGGACAACGAGGGCTTTGAGGTCGTGACGGAAGCCGACGGTGTTTTCCACGCCAACTGGATCCGGAAAGGCGCCTGGAACATCGATTTCTTCAAGCCCGGCTACGAGATGAAGGCGCTCTCGATCAGCGCCAATGAATACACAAAGAACGAGCCGATCACGATTGCCCTGAAGAAAGCGTCCGGGATCGTCCTGACCGATGAGATCAAGGACGAGCTCAACAAGGCCAACGACCTCTTCGACCAGAAAAATTACCCGGGCGCCATCGAGCTCTACACCACCATCATCACCGCGAACCCCGAAATCTACATTCTCTATAAGAACATCGGCAACTGCTATTTCGCCCAGGAGCAATACGACAAGGCCGAGGAATCGTATCTGAAGATCCTGGAAAAGGAACCGACGAACGCCGACGCGATGGTCCTCATCGGCAACACGTACGCCAACCGCAATAACCTCGAGAAGGCCATGGAATGGTACGGCAAGATCGATGTCGAAAAAATCACCGACGCGACCGTCCTGGTCAACATCGGCATCAATTATGTCAATATGGGCAAATCCGAGGACGCCCTGAAGTATTTCAAGCAGGCCGTCGTCGTCAATCCCAACGACCTCGACGCCCTCTACCGCCTAGGCCTGGCTTATATCTCCGCGGCCGACAGCGACGATGCGATCGTCTGTTTCGAAAACTACCTGAAGATCGACTCCACGTCCGAACGCGCCGACCAGGTCCGCAAATTCCTCGATTACCTCAAGAAGTGAGAGCGCCGCGGCCATGAAACGACCCGGATTCCGGGGAGCGATCGGCCTGGGGGTTCTCGTCCTCGGCGCCGCCTGTGCCCGCGTGGCGACGGTTCCCATGGACGCGGACAGCGCGAGCTTCTACGAAACGGCCCGTCTGATCATGTCCGGGCCCGAAAAGGACATCTTCAATCATCTGCCCGACGTCGGTGCGCGCCGGGAGTTTATCGAGGACTTCTGGGAGAAACGCGATCCCGATCCGGACACGCCCGAAAACGAGTTCCATGACGAGTTCGTCCGGCGGATCGAATTCTGCAATCACCGTTTTATCGAAGGGACGAAAGGGATCAATACCGACCGGGGGAGGGTTTATCTCCAGTTGGGTCCTCCCGAAAAAGAGGACGCCTACACCAATCCGAACGGAACGACGGTCCTTTATTGGAGCTATTTCACCTACGCCCTGGCGATCCAGTTCGTCGAGGATCGGGCCGGGCTGGGTTTCGAGATCAAGCAAATCGCCGGCAACCTCTTCCGGGCGATCGAATACGCCCAATTCAATGCCTTCGGTTCAGGCCGGGGGGGCGACGCGCGGAGCGGGCTCATTCCCTTCTCCGCGACGTACGATGCGAAGCGGAAGGAGATCACGATTTCGATCCCCCGCAAAAAGATCAATTTCCGCGAGGAAAGCGGGGAGCTCAAGGTCGACCTGGATTTTCTCATCTACGTCTACAGCCAGTCCGGAGCCCAAAAAGACCGCTTCGAGGACCGGCGGAATTTCGTCGGTCCCGCCCTTGAAGTGGAAGCGACCAAGACCCTGACGTTTGTCTTCCCTTATGAGCTTCCGAAGGGCCGGAATTACGTGGATATCCTCATCAGCGGCGGCGCGAACAACGGCCGGACCAGAAAAATCTTCACATTCAAGAACGGCTGATCCCTCCATAGAAAAAAAGGCCGACGGCTTTTCCCGGCGAGGGAAAAACCGCCGGCCTTTGAATTCTTGCGATCCCTGACGGGCCGCCGAAAACTATTCGACGATGAATTCGAACTGCTTCTCGACCTTCAGTCCGGAAATCTTATCGGCGATCTTGAAGTCGATCAGGTACGTGCCGGCCGGCAGGTCCTGCTGTTTGGTCTCGACTTTATCGCCCGTCCGGATCTCCAGCGTCTGCTTCATCGGCAGCGGCAGGCTGATCAGCGGCGATTGAAACTCGCCGGGGGCGAACCGGATCTGCGCCTTGTCGCCTTGGCGGACTTCGAAATCGATCGTGAGATTGAACTTGCCGGCCGCGTCGGGGCGGGCGCCGTAGATGAAGAAGAACATGTCGAGCGAATCGCCGACCTTGATGGTCTTGGCCATATTGGGCGTGATCCGGGCGATGGACCAGGCCAGAAGGCCGCGGTGCAGCTCGGCCTTGGTTTCGGGGTTTTCCACCTGCTCGAAGCTCTTCATGAGGAGAATCGAAGAGGTTTCGAGGTTTTGGGTGTAGGCGGTCGGATCGGCCACGGAGAATTCGTAATACTGCACGCCGCCCTTCTTCAGGTCGTCGGACGAGAGGGCGATGGCCGCCAGGTAATTGCCGGGAGTGAGGGGATACCCGAAGGAATACCATTCTATGGCCTCGGGATTGTAGCCGGCCTCGTCGAACTCAAACGACGCCGGAATATAGATTTCCTTGACCAGCTTGGTCGGCGCGCCGTTTTCCAGGGCGTAGAACTGGACGAACGTGTGGACCTTGGTCTGAAGCTTGACCGGAGCGACGTTGCCGCTCGGATCAACGGTCGCCGGGGCGGCCGGGGCGGCGTAGCCCATGTCGGCGTTCTTGATGTTCAGCAGAAAATAAACGTATGTGATCTGCTGAGGGCCGGGCATGGTGATGGTCTGGGTGACCGCGAACGGAAACGTGTTCACCGTCGCCTGGCGGGCGGCCAGGCCGGCTTCCATGGCGGTTTTGATCTCCTTGGGAATGATGAACTTATCTTGGGCCGCTTCTTTCTTCTGTTTTTCGGGAGCGGCGGCGGCGATGCCGGCGGCGAGGCCGAGCAAGACGCCTGCGCAAATCATGACAGCGATGGCTTTCTTCATGGACATTCGTCCTCCTTCTTGAGACGATCTATTTCATCTCGGTTCCCTAGTTGCAATGTTCATGCCAACCCGGGTCCTCGATAAATTCAATGATTCCAGGCTTTCCGGCCATTCGGCGTAAATATTGTTTACATCGAACGGGCTATCGTTATTAGAGGGGGAATTCGGTTCCGGCCTCTAATCAAGGGGGCGAATATATCAGATTTGGGGCTTTTAATGCAAATTTCGCCAGGCCCGGACGGCGGCGGAATGTTCCTTCATCGTCCGGCTGAAAACGTGCCCGCCTTCGCGGCTTCGGACGAAATAAAGAAAATCGGCCGAAGCCGGATGAAGGGCGGCCTGAAGCGACGCCCGGCCCGGGTTGCAGATCGGCCCCGGCGGAAGTCCCTTATGGACATAAGTGTTGTAAGGGGAATCGAATTTCAAATCCTTCAGCCAAAGCGGCCGGTCGAACGGCCCCTGGCGCTTGAGGGCGTAGATGACCGTCGGATCGCATTCCAGCTTCATCCCGATCCGCAGCCGGTTGTGGAAAACCGCCGAGACGAGGGGCATTTCCGCCGTCCGGTCCGTTTCTTTCTCGATGAGCGAAGCGAGGGTGACGACCTGGCGCGGGGTCAGGCCGATTTCCGCGGTCCGCCTCCGCTCTCCGGGCCCGAAGACGTCCTTGAATTGGGCGGTCATGCTCGCCAGGACGTCGGCCGCGGACGCGCCTTTCGGCAAACGGTACGTTTCGGGGAACAAATACCCTTCGAGGTCGGGCGCGCCCGGATCGAGAAGGGCGATCGCGTCGGTTTCCTTGAAAGCTGTTTCGAACGACTCTTTCGTGCCGAATCCGGCGGCCCGGAATATATCGAACGTTTCCCCGGCCGTCAGCCCCTCGGGGACCGTGATCGCGTGAAGAAAAATCTTTCCCCGCAGCAGGATTTCCAGGAGGGCTTTCGTTCCGCCGCCGGCCGGCAGGGCGTATTCCCCGGCCTTGAGGCTTTCGGTTTTATGAAAAAGCTTGTAGCGGAGGAGGAACGGGGCGGTTTTCCTGATCAGGCCGCGCTCTTTGAGGGCGGCGGCGACGGCCCGGACGCTCTGCCCTTTTTCGATTTCGAAGATGACGATCCCTTCGCCCGCTCCCTCGGGAGCCCGGCTTTCCTGAATAAACCAGCTGACGCCCCCGGCCAGGCCGATCAAGCCGGCGACGACGACGATCTCAAGAAGCAACCGGATCCGGCGCATCGGTCGCTTGTCCGTCCAGGTAGGCCTGGAGAATGAGGGCGGCGGAAATCTGGTTGACGACGGAGCGGCGGTCGCCGATCCGCACGTTCTGTTCCTGCATGATCGCCGTCGCTTGATGGGTCGTCAACCGCTCGTCCCAGTAGGCGACCGGGCAGCCGGTGCAGCTCCGGAGCCAATCGGCGAACTCCCGGGTTTTTTCCACCCGGGTTCCCGGCGTGCCGTCCATGCGGAGGGGCAGGCCGATGACGATCAGCCCGATGGCGTGTTTCTCGACGAGCCGGCGGAAAAAGGCGGCGTCGGCTTTGGAATTCTTGAGGGAGTAGGTCTCCAGCGGCTGGGCGATCATCCCGAGAGGATCGCTGAGGGCCAGGCCGATGTGCCGGTCCCCGTAATCGACGCCCAGGGTCCTCATTTCCCGTCGCGATCGTAGCAGCGCTTCTTCGCCCGATGGCGCTCGACGGCCAGGCCGAGGAGACGGTCGACGAGGGCCGGGAACGGCAGGCCCGATGCGGCCCAGAGCTTGGGGTACATGCTGATGGCCGTGAATCCGGGGATCGTGTTGATCTCATTGACGAAGAGCCGCCGGGATCCTTTTTCCAGGAGGAAATCGACCCGGGCCATTCCGGATGCTTCGCAGGCCTGGAAGGCTTCGACCGCGAAACGTTGGGCCCGCCGGACAAGCCCGGCCGGCAGGACGGCCGGAACGCCGAAGCCGGTTTTGTCTTCCAGGTATTTGTCGGAGTAATCATAAAACTCGTTGCCGGGAATGACCTCGCCCAGGATGGACGCTTCCGGCGAGTCGTTGCCCAGGACGGCGCACTCGAATTCGCGGGATTCGACGCCCTGTTCGACCATGATTTTCCGGTCGTAGCGGAAGGCCGTTTTCATGGCCGGCTCCAGGTCCGCCCAAATCTTGACTTTGGTGATCCCGACGCTCGATCCGAGGTTGGCCGGCTTGACGAAAACCGGAAGGTGGAGGGCCGCCCGAACCTTGCGGATGACCGGCGCCGTCGCACGCCCCGTTTCCGCCTCGTTGACCACGAGGTGGGGGACGATGGGCAGGTTGCGGGCCCGAAAGAGCTCCTTCATGACCGCCTTGTCCATGCTCACGGCCGAGCCGAGGACGCCGGCCCCGACAAAAGGAACGTCGGCCATCTCGAGCAGGCCCTGGATCGTGCCGTCTTCGCCCCCGGGGCCGTGGAGGACCGGCCAGTAAACATCGGCCATGAGCAGGGCGGCGTCCGCCCCTTGCTCCCAGGGGAGAAACGAACGGGTTCGTCCCCCGTTGAGCTCCGCCGGCGAAAGATGAGGGGAAGCCACCTCGCGCCACCGGCCGTTCTTGTCGATGAAAAGACAGACGGCCCGGTACCGGGTTTTGTCGAGATTGTCGTAGACGGCCCGGGCGGACGTGATCGAGACGTCATGTTCGGCGGATCGCCCGCCGAAAAACAGGGCGACGGTTAAGGGAGAATCCATTTTTGACCTGCGGCCGTATTGTAGGGGAAGCCGCGGGTGTTTGTCTATCCTGGATTATGCACGAGTCGAGATGGCCGCAGATGCGAGGCGCGGAGGGTGAAGCTGTGCTAGTCGCACTGCGAGCCCTTCGCAACGAAGCAGATGTGGCCATCTCGGCTCGCCCCGACTCACAGGGTTCGTGTGGGACTTGCTTCGGCTCACAAGGTGAGCAAAGCATCGCCCGTAGGGTAAATACTCTTTGTTATTATCTTGCTTAAAACAATATAAATATAAAAATTTTAAAATATTTATGAATAATCCAGGATATGAGAACCGCGTCAGAGGGTGTTTTTAAAGGATCGGCTGGGATTGAATTTGATCCGCTTCTTTTTCGGAATCTGGATCGACGTCCCGGTTTTGGGATTCCGTCCCTTGCGGGCTTCGCGGACCTTGACTTCGAAGCTCCCGAACCCGGATAGGTTGATCTTCCCTCCCTGGTTGAGGGCCTCCTTCATCCCTTTTAAAAGCGAGGCGAACGCTTTCTGGGACTGGGCCAGGGTGATTCCGGCGTCCCGGGACATGCGCGCCAAGATATCTTTTTTTCCCATGGAAGATCCTCCTCTCTTGCTTTGCTTCTAAAGGAATAATATGCACGTCCCCGCGGCGTTGTCAAGCGGATCGGGGCGGGCGCTTTCCCGCGTTGACAGCCCCCGGAAGCGCCGTTATAATGCCGATAAGATGTCAGGGGCGCGGGCCCGGAAAGGTTAGACCATGAGGCAATCTCATCGTTTTCTGGCCGTGGCGATCGTCATCCTGCTTGCCGGATGGGCCGGGCTCGGAACGGCCTCGGCCCAGGACGTCCTTGAGCGAAGAGTCAGCGTGCCGAAGCTGATCAGCCAGGTCGATCTGGATTGTTCCTTCTTCGTCATGACCGAAGCCCCGAAGATCCGGATCGCCGGGCCGGTCCAGGAGGGGGAATTCCGGCTGCTCACGGACGGCCGGCAGTTCTACGCCGAGTCTCTTCCGGGGGCGCCCGTGATCGCGGCGGATACCCAGTGGACCATCGTGGAATGGGGCCCGCGCGTGCGCGGGACGAATCCTCCGGGGATTCTGGGCAACGTCGTCTTCCGGCGCGGCCGGGCGAAAGCCGTCCGGGCCGAAGGCGCCCGGACCGTGATGGACATCGAAAAATCCTGCGGCGTGATCGAGACCGGCTGCTTCCTCGTTCCGTACGAAAAAGGCGAAATCATCACCGGCGACGAGTCGACTTATGAGGTTGCTTTCAACGAGGCGGGAGTCCCGACGGGGCAGGTCGTTTTCATGGAGAGTGAAACCTTGCAGGTCGGCGCCCGCGGATTCTGGGTGCTGATCGACATCGGCGCCGATCAGGGCTTGAACGTCTCCGGCCAATTGACCCTGTATCGCGCGGAAAAGAAGCTGCAGCCCCGGCCCATCGCCAACGCCGTCGTCATCCAAACCGGCAACCGTTGGGCGGTCGTGAAAATCCTGAATTCCCGGGACGCGATCCAGAAGGGCGACTTCGCCCAGGCCCGGCCCGTCGAATAGCCTGGGGGCCTTCGCCCATTTGACAGGTTTCCGGCTTTCTGTTAGTTTATCGCCGTGTTTTCGGGAGCAAGGGCTTCCGGAAATGCACCCGTTGCGCGGGCGTAGTTCAGTGGTAGAACGTCTGCTTGCCATGCAGAAGGTCGTGGGTTCAAGTCCCATCGCCCGCTCCAATCCACCGTTTCCGGTCGATGCGAAAACGGCGCGGTACCCAAGTGGCAAGGGAGAGGTCTGCAAAACCTCGATTCGCCGGTTCGAATCCGGCCCGCGCCTTTCCCTCCCGCTTCCTCCTTCGTTCTGATCCCGATTGACACGGCCGGTTAATCCGAATATCATTTTTCCAGTTTTTTTTTCCGCTTGACGGAAAGGAGGAGCCATGAATCTCATCGAACGCATCAAGGGCATCATCCTGAAACCCAAGGACGAATGGGTCAAAATCAAGGGCGAATCGACGCCGGTCATGACTCTCTTCATGAAGGTCGTCATTCCCCTGGCCGCGATCCCGGCGATCGCCCAGTTCATCGGGTATGCCCTGATCGGCATCCGCGTTCCCTTCATCGGGGCGTATCGCATCCCCATGGGGACGTCGATTTTCCGGGCGATCCTGTTCTATGCCTTGTCGGTCGTTTCGGTGTACGTCGCGGGCTTTGTCGTCAACGCCCTGGCCACCACCTTCGCCTCCAAGCAAAGCCTCGAAAACGCGATGAAGCTGGTCGCCTACGCCATGATTCCGTCCTGGGTCGCCGGGATCTTTTTCATCATCCCGAGTCTCGGCGTTCTGGCCTCCATCGCCAGCCTCTACGGCCTCTATATCCTGTATCTCGGTTTCAACACGCCGATGATGGACACGCCCAAGGACAAGGTTGTTGCTTACCTGGTGGTCAGCATCCTCGTCATCGCCGGACTGATGATCGTCGTCAGCGTCGTCGTCGGCGCCGTCTTCGCCCTGGGTTCGTTCTCGGGATACTGAGCGAAGCGCCGGATTCCGCCGGCCGGGACTTCACCCGGCCGTTTCGAGCTCGCGGACGATCGCCGCGAACGCCTCGGCGGGCGAGGCCGCCTGCGTAATCGGCCTCCCGATCACGAGATAATCCGATCCTTTCGCCACGGCCAGGGCCGGAGTCATCACCCGTTTCTGGTCTTGGACGGCGGCGCCGGCCGGCCGGATGCCCGGGGTGACGATGAGGAATCCCGGGCCGACTTCCTTGCGGACGATCTCGATTTCCTGAGCCGAGCAGACCACTCCGGACAAGCCCGAAGACCGGGCCAGGGCGGCCAGCCGGAGAACCTGGCCGGAGGTATCGGGGACCATTCCCACGGACGCCAGGTCGTCGCTCTGCAGGCTGGTGAGGATCGTAACTCCCAAGAGGATCGGCGGAACGAATCCCTGCTTGGCCGCTTCCTCGCCGGCCGTTTCCGCGGCCCGGGCCATCATCGCCCGTCCGCCCGACGTGTGAATCGTCATCATCCGGGCCCCGTAGCGGACTCCGATCCTGGCGGCTTCGCCGACCGTGTTGGGGATGTCGTGCAGCTTGAGGTCCAAAAACACGCCCTTGCCTGATTCCTGGATGTCCCGAAGAAGGGCGGGGCCTTCGGCCGTGAACAGCTCCAGGCCGACTTTGAACAGCGCGGCCTGATTCAGCTTGCCGACGAGCTCCATGGCCTGGGCTTTGTTCTCCACATCCAGGGCGGTGATGATTCTCCGGGCGGGGGCGAGCGGTGTCGTCATGCGGTTATTCTCCTGAGGAGCGAGGATTTTTTCCGGGTCAACGGCCGGTTTTGAGAGTTCCAACGATGTCCGAGGCGCGAGCCAGGCCGTGGGCGTCGCAGTATTCCCCGATTTCCCGGGCGATGCGGACGGCCGCTTCCGGCTCGACGAAGCTGGCCGTGCCGACCTGGACGGCGGCTGCGCCGACCAGCATGAATTCCAGGGCGTCGCGGCCCGTGCAGATCCCGCCCATCCCGATGACCGGGATGCGGACCGCCTGGGCGACTTGATAGGTCATCCGGAGGGCGACCGGCTTGATGGCCGGCCCGCTGAGGCCGCCCAGCACGTTGCCTAGCTTCGGACGCCGGGTTTCGAGGTCGACGGCCATGGCCAGGAGGGTGTTGATCAGCGAGACGCCGTCCGCCCCGCCGTCCTCGGCCGCCCGGGCGATGTCGGCGATGCTCGTCACGTTGGGGGTCAATTTGGCGATCAGCGGCCGCCGGCTCCGCCGCTTCGCTTCGGCGACGATCGTTTTCGTCGTCCAGGGATCCATGGCCGGGCAGGCGCCGTTCAATTTGACGTTGGGACAGGAGATGTTGAGCTCGTAGGCGGCGATTCCCTCGTGGCGGTCGAGGAATTCAATGACCTGGTGGTATTCCTCCTCGGTCGAGCCGCAGACGTTGACGATGACGGCGGTGTCGTGCTTCCGCAGCTCGGGCAGGACGTCGGCGACGAAATGCTCGACGCCCACGCCCTGCAGGCCGATGGCGTTGATCAGGCCCGAAGCGGTTTCGACCAGGCGCGGCGGCGGATTGCCTTCCCGGGGCCCGTAATAAAGCCCCTTGACGACGATTCCGCCGAGCGCGGCCAGGTCCAGGAAGGGGAGGAATTCGGTGCCGTAGCCGAAGGTGCCGCTGGCCGTCAGCACCGGATTGCGGAGCTTGAGGAAGCCGAGATCGACGCCGAGATCGGCCATGGTCAGGCCTCCTCCCAGAGGATCTCGCCGGCGGAAAAAACGGGCCCGTCCTCGCAGATCTTGCGCCATTTGCCGGCGTCGTCTTTTTTGATCTTGTGGACGCACCCCCAGCAGGCCCCGAAGCCGCAGCCCATGATCGCTTCGAGCGAGAGCTGGGCGGGCAAGCCGCGCTCGAAGGCCAGACGCCCGAGACGCTCCATCATCGGGTCGGGCCCGCAGACAAACAGTCCGTCGGGCTTCCCGTCCTGGAGCTCTCGTTCCACGAGGGCGGTCACGAATCCGGCGAAGCCGGCGGTTCCGTCGTCCGTGGATATCGCGGCCGTCAGGCCGGCCCGCTCGAATTTGTCGACGAGCGGAATCTCGGCGGCGGTCTTGCCGCCGTAAAACACCCGAACCCTCGCTCCCGCGGCAAGCAGGACCCGGCCGAGGAAAAAGAGCGGGGCGATGCCGCGGCCGCCGCCTACAAGCCAGGCCGTTTTCTTCTTCCCGAATCCGTCCAGGCGGTAGCCGTTGCCCAGAGGACCGAGGCAATCGACGCTCTCGCCTTTTTTTTTTTCGGCCAGGAGCGCGGTCCCCCGCCCTGCGACCCGGAAAAAGATCTCCACCCAGCCGCTTCCGGCGTCGTGGAGGCTGATCGGCCGGCGCAGCAGCGGATCGAATCCGTCGGAAGTCCGGACCATGAGGAAGCGGCCCGGAGCGGCCTCTTCGGCCAGGATGGGAGATCCCAGGCGGAGGAGATGAAAATCGTTCCAGCTCTCTTTGTGGATGATGCGGGCGGCGGGTTCGTGCCTCATGCTGGGGACAAAATAGCAGAACGCCCGGGCGGGGTCAATGCGATCCCGCCGAATTTTTGACTTATTCCCGGGTTTATCCCATAATTTCCTCTTCTTTTTTACCGTAGCAACAAGGAGTCTTCCATGGATATTTCCCGACGGGGCCGGACGGTCCAGGCATCCCCGATCCGCAAATTCAAGCCGCTGGCCGACGCGGCCATCGCTTCCGGAGTGAAGGTTTATTTCCTCAATATCGGCGATCCCGACATCCCGACGCCCAAGCCGATCATCGAGGCCGTCCAGGGCTTCAACGACCTCATCCTCAGTTACGGCCCGGCCCAGGGATTCCTGGAATTGCGGGAAGCCATCGCCCGGTATTTCGGCGATTACGGCATCTCCCTGGTCGCCGACAACGTCATCATCACCCTCGGCGGTTCCGAAGCCATCCTCCTGGCCTTCGCTTCGGTCGCCGACCCGGGCGACGAGATCATCATCCCCGAGCCGTTTTACACCAATTACAACGGGTATGCTTCGCTGGCCGATCTCAAGGTCGTTCCCTTGACCTTGAAAGTCGAAGACGGATTCCGCCTTCCCCCGGCCGAGGAATTCGAGGCCAAGATCACGCCCCGGACCAAGGCGATCGTCCTCTGTTCGCCCAACAACCCGACCGGCTCCGTTTATTCGCCCGAGGAGCTGGAACGGGTCGTCCGCCTCGCCCTCAAGCACAACCTCTATATCATCGGCGACGAGGTTTACAAGGAATTCGTCTACGACGGCCTCAAGCACAAGAGCCTGATGGAATTCGAGGAGGCCCGCGACCGGGTCATCGTCGTCGATTCGATCTCCAAGCGGTTCAGCTGCTGCGGGGCCCGGATCGGCGCGGCCATCACCCGCAACAAGGACGTTTACGGAGCGATGCTCCGGTTTGCCCAGGCCCGCTTGTGCCCGCCGACCATCGAGCAGCGGGCGGCCATCGCCGCTTATCATATGGGCATCGGATACTTCGAGCCCGTCCGAAGGGAGTACGAGCGGCGCCGCGACGTCATGTTCGAGCGGCTTTCGGCCATTCCGGGCGTCGTCGTCCGCAAGCCCCAGGGCGCCTTCTATATGAGCGTCCGCCTGCCGATCAAGGACACCGAGAAGTTCGTGACCTGGATGCTGACCGATTTCCGCCTGAACGGGGAAACGGTCATGGTCGCCCCCGAGTCGGGATTCTACAGCACCCCGGGCAAGGGGACAGACGAGATCCGTGCGGCGTATGTCTTGAAAGAAGAAGATCTTGACCGGGCCCTGAATGTCTTCCGGGCCGGCCTGGAAAAATACAAGGCGACCGTCGAGAAATAAGGCGCGCCCGCGCCCGTATCGCCGGGTTTCGTTTGACCCTGCCGGCTGAAATATTGTATATTGTCGCGATTTCAAACGCGGAATCTCAAGGAGACGCACATGAGCCCGAAATACGTCTATTTCTTCGGCGGCGGCGCGGCCGAAGGCAACATGAAAATGAAGGAGATCCTCGGCGGCAAGGGCGCCAACCTGGCCGAAATGGCCGGACTGGGGCTGCCGGTTCCGCCGGGCTTCACCGTTTCGACCGCCGTCTGCGACCAGTTCTATAAAAACCGCAAACGGCTTCCCGACGGCGTGCGGGCCGAGATCGAGAAAAACCTCCGGAAGCTCGAAAAGACCGTCGGCCAGACCCTCGGCGACGCGAAAAATCCGCTGCTCGTATCCATCCGCTCGGGCGCCCGGGCCTCCATGCCGGGGATGATGGACACCATCCTCAACCTCGGCTTGAACGAAAAGACGGTCGCGGCCCTCATCGCCAAGACCGGCAATCCCCGGTTCGCCTACGACTGCTACCGCCGGTTCATCCAGATGTACGGCGACGTCGTCCTGGGGCTGAAGCCGGTGAACAAGGAAGACAAGGATCCGTTCGAAGTCATCATCGAGAAAAAGAAGGAAGAGCGCCGCGTTGAGAAGGACATGGACCTGACCGCCGACGACCTCAAGGACCTGACGGTCCGGTTCAAGGCGGCGATCAAGAAAGAGACCGGACACGATTTCCCGGAAGACCCGATGAAACAGCTCTGGGGGGCCGTCGGGGCGGTCTTCAATTCCTGGATGAACGACCGGGCCATCGCTTACCGCAGGATGTACGACATCCCCGAATCGTGGGGCACGGCCGTCAACGTCCAGCTCATGGTTTTCGGCAACATGGGCGATGATTCCGGGACGGGCGTGGCCTTCACCCGCGACGCGGCGACCGGCGAGAACGTTTTCTACGGCGAATTCCTGATGAACGCCCAGGGCGAAGACGTCGTGGCCGGGATCCGGACGCCCGAGCCCATCGCCAAATTGAAGGCGGTGGATTCCGCCTCCTACGCCCAGCTGGAAAAGGTCCGGCGCATCCTCGAAAAGCATTACACCGACATGATGGACATCGAGTTCACCATCCAGCAGGGGAAGCTTTACATGCTCCAGTGCCGGGTGGGGAAGCGGACCGCCTTCGCCGCGATCAAAATCGCCGTGGACATGGTCGGGGAAAAGCTTATTGCCGAGAAGGAAGCCCTTTCCCGGATCGAGCCCGACCAGCTCAACCAGCTCCTCCGGCCGATCTTCGATCCGGCCGAGAAAGCCGGGGCGATCAAGGCCGGCCGGCTGATGACGAAGGGCCTCAACGCCGGGCCGGGCGCGGCGTCCGGACGGATCGTCTTCAACTCCGTCGACGCCGAGGCCTGGGCCGGACGCGGCGAAAAGGTCATCCTGACCCGGATCGAAACCTCGCCTGAGGACATCAAGGGAATGAACGCGGCCGAAGGGATCCTGACGGCCCGCGGCGGCATGACCTCCCATGCCGCCCTCGTCGCCCGCCAGATGGGGCGGGTCTGCGTGGCCGGTTGCGGTGCCCTCGAGATCGATTACGCCGGACATAAAATGACCGTCAAAGGCCGGACGCTGAACGAAGGCGACTGGATCTCGATCGACGGCACGACCGGCGAGGTCCTTGAAGGGAAGGTCCGGACCAAGCCTTCGGAAGTCCTTCAGGTCCTCATCGCCAAAACGCTCGATCCCAAGGACGCCCCCGTCTATCAGACCTTCGCCAAGGTCATGGCCTGGGCGGACAAGTTCCGGACCCTCAAGATCCGGACCAACGCCGACCAGCCCGACCAGTCGCGAAACGCCGTGGCTTTCGGGGCCGAGGGCATCGGCCTCTGCCGGACCGAGCACATGTTCTTCGGCGAGGGCAAGATCGGCCCGATGCGGGAGATGATCCTGGCCGACGAGGTCGAGGAGCGGAAGACCGCCCTGGCCAAGCTTCTGCCGCTTCAGCGGCACGACTTCGCCGGCATCTTCGAGGTTATGAACGGCCGGCCGGTGACCATCCGGACGATCGATCCGCCGCTTCACGAGTTCCTGCCCCATTCCGAAAAAGACCAGCGCGAGCTGGCCGAGCAGATGGGGATTGCCTATGAGAAGGTCAAGAGCCGGGTCGATTCCCTCCATGAATTCAATCCGATGTTGGGCTTCCGCGGCTGCCGGCTGGGCATCATTTATCCCGAGATCACCGAGATGCAGGCCCGGGCGATCTTCGAGGCGGCCGCCGAGACCAAGAAAAAAGGGGTTCCGGTCGAGCCCGAAGTGATGATCCCGCTGGTCGGACACGTCAAAGAGCTGGCCGACCAGGAAAAGATCGTCCGGCGGGTCGCGGCCGACGTCATGAAGGAAAAAGGCGTCACGTTCAAGTACCTCGTCGGGACGATGATCGAAATTCCGCGGGGAGCGTTGACGGCCGACGAGATCGCCGACGTGGCCGAATTCTTCAGCTTCGGGACCAATGACCTGACCCAGACGACCCTGGGCGTCAGCCGGGACGACGCGGGCCGGTTCCTGACGCCCTATGTCCAGAAGGAAATCTACGCCAAGGATCCGTTCGAAGTCCTCGACCGGGACGGCGTGGGCAAGCTCATGCGGATCGCCGTGGAGAAGGGCCGGGCGGCGCGGCCGGGGATCAAGCTCGGCATCTGCGGCGAGCACGGCGGCGAGCCGTCGAGCGTCGAGTTCTGCCATATCATCGGCTTGAACTACGTCAGCTGCTCGCCGTTCCGCGTGCCGATCGCCCGGCTGGCGGCGGCCCGGGCGGCCATCATGAACGCTCCGGCGGCGAAAAAGTCCGCTCCGGCGAAGAAGAAAGCGGCGAAAAAGCGCTGAAGACCGCGCGCCGTTCTCAACCCCTTCCGTGGGGAAGAATCTCCAGCCAGTAGCCGTCCGGGTCCTCGATGAAGTAAATTCCCATCTTGGGATTTTCAAAGCAGACGACGCCCATCTCCTTGTGCTTCCGGAACGCGCCGTCGTAGTCGTCCGTCCGGAAGGCCAGATGGATTTCGTTGTCGCCGAGATTGTATTTTTCCGTCCGGTCCCTCATCCAGGTCAGCTCCAGGCGGTGCTCGGATTTCCCGTCGCCGAGAAAGACGATGATGAAGCTCCCGTCATCGGGAGCGATCCGGCGGACTTCCGAAAGGCCCAGGGCTTCGCGGTAGAAAGCCAGGCTTCTCTCGAGGTCGAATACGTTGAGGTTGTTGTGGACGAAGGTGAACGTCATCGGAAATCTCTCGTCGTCCGGCGGACGAGCTCGTCGATCAGGTCGCCGTACGCGGCGGCCGGATCCTGGGCGTCGAACAGCACCTCGCCGCTCTTCAGGACGTTGAGGCCGGCCACGTCCTTGCGCACCCGGGCCGAGTCCGCCCAGACCGTCGTTCCGTCATGGGCGTCCAGCAGCCGGGCCGACATGGTCGCATCCACGTCGACGGCGGCCCGGATCGAACCGAAGATCATTGCGGCGATATCGACGCGCGGCCGGGCTTTGGACAAATCGAGAGCGCCGATGAGCAAGGCCTCCACCCCGTGTCTTTTCGCCAGAACGTCGAGAGCTTCGGGGGTGAGACGGGCGGTCCCGAACTCGCCCAGGACGATGTCGGAGGGTCCGAGCTCCTTGATCCGGGCTCCGGGTTGGGAGCGAAGGAGAAATTCCAAAAACACCTGGCTGGCGTAATCGGAGATGTTGCCCTTGACCCGGCTGTCGAAGCCGACGAAACCGATGACGCCGAGCTCCTGGAGGTTGATCCGCGGTGCGAACAAGCATCCGGCGGCGGAGACGATGAGGAGACCGAGGCTCAGGACGGTTGCGATGCGCTTCATGCGGCCCTCCTTCCTTTCGCTTGCGATAGGCCCATTATAGGGCCGGAAGAAGCGATCCGCAACTCTCCGCGACGGATATTACTCCGTTGTTTTAACCAGCCGGAGGTCGTCGATGTGGAGACGGAACGGCCCGGGGGCGCCGGCCGCTCCGAAGATGAAGGCCATGATGTTTTTCCCGGTCTTGCCCAGGTCTTTGAACGGAATCACGACTTTTTGCCATTCCTTGGATACAGAGAAGGGCTTCATTCCCGGCGCCGATTGGTAGTCCGACATGGCCATCAGCACGCCGTTGGAAGCTTCTCCTTTAACCTGAAACGAAATCGCGTCCCAGCGGGACAGGTTGGCGATCGAATCGACGAGGAAGCCGGGATAATAGGCCGCGCCGGCCCAGGCCATGGGGGCTTTGGCCGCGATGTTACCATCGATGCGGAGCGAGCCCGGCGTCCCGGCTGCGCCGTCGGCCGCCAAGGCGATCGCGACGGTCGAGGCGCCGCCCATCAACTGGTCGCTCATGTCGAAGATGTAGGAACCGAAGCGGGTCGCGTAATCTCCCGAGTCGAAATCCGCGATCAGCCCGGATTCCGAGCGCAGCGGCGGGGCGATTTCGCCGGTGTCCCTCCAGGCCTTTTGTTCGCGTTCCATTTCGGCTTTGAAGGCCGGGCGGTCGATCCGGTTTCCCCGCAACCAAACGCCGGCGATCGACCGGGTGTCGGTGATGGTTTTCGCCGGATCTCCTTCGACCAGGATCAGGTCGGCCCGCATCCCGGCCGCGATCCGGCCGCGGTCTTTCAGGCCGAAAACATCGGCCGGCCGCGAGGTGGCCGCGGCCAGGGCTTCGGTCGGCGTCAGCCCCGCGAAAGTCAGCCGCTCGAGCTCCGTATGGAGCGTGGCCCCGGGGACCGTGCCTGGGTTGCCGGAGTCCGTGCCGGCGAGGACCGGAATCCCGGCCTGGTTCAACCGCCGGACGGTTTCTTCGGCGGCCTGATATAACAGCTTGTCGCTGTCGGGGGGATAATTCGCTTTCATGAGGCAGGAGATCACCTCGGGAGTCAGGTAGTCCGTCAGGCGTTTGTCGGCGGTCGGATCGATCTTCCGGGCGTCCTTGAGACGAAGCATGACCGAAAGCGTGGGGATGACGAACCCTCCCGCGGCTTTCATCGTTTTGATGAATTCCGCGTCTGGCGGCGTGTCGGCGAAGGCGTGGGCCAGCCCGTTGACGCTGGCTTTCAGGGCCGCCAAAGCCGTGGGATACGTCTCGATATGGACCAGGGACAACATTCCACGTTTTTTCGCTTCCCGGGCCAGGGCTTCGACGACTTCGATCGGGAGGACCCGCTTGCCCATCCCATACATGATTTTGAGGTAGTCGCTGCCTTCGGCCAGCCGTCCCTCGACGAAGGCCGCGGCTTCATCCGGTTTGGTCAGGGTCGGGATCGTCGAACCCCATTCCGTGCCGTGCCCGCCGGGGCAGACGGCGGCGGTCCCGGCCGAACGGAAATCGGCCATGTCGCTGCCTTCGGCTCGCGACAACCGGTTTTTGACCGCGCGCATGAAATCGGGCGTGGTCATCATGTCCTGGACGGTCGTTACTCCGAATCGGGCGCATTGGCGGAGATCTTCCAACGAAAAGACGTGGACGTGCGAATCGATGAAGCCGGGCAAAAGGGCCAGGCCGTCGCCGCTGATCACTTTGGCGGCGGCGGGAGCGGCGACATCCGGTCCGGCGGCCGTGATCATGTCGCCCTGGACGACGACCGACCAGGGAGAATGCCATTGGACTCCGTCGAAAACCCGGATGTTTTTAAAGATCGTGACCTCGGCCTGGGCGGAAACGGCCGGAATCTGAAGAAGGAGCAGCGCTCCCAGGAAAATCGGCAGGGATTTACGAAGGGACATGGCGGCCTCCCGGCAAAAAATCATTCCGTCCCGTTAGACGGACCCGCCGGAGGCGGAGTTCGGCGTTTCGCAAATTTTTCCCAAATCCGCACAATGAAAGGAATTAGCGCTGGGGATTTTCTAAATTCTAGATATCCACGGCAAGGCCGAAAGCCTGCTATTTTATCCTCAATAATCTCCGGGCTCTTTCGACTAAAACTCCAGCCGTTTCAATGACGTCAAGCGCCCCGCGCCCGGAAAATTTTAAACCATAATCCGCTTCCTGGCGCAAAACCATGCTGCGTTCGCAATCCTGAATTAGAGACCGCTCGAGTTGATCGGCGTAGAGCTCGCGGACGGCGGCCAGCAGCGCATGATGGCTTTTCTCCCGGAACCCTTTTTCAAAAAGCAATGCCCGTAAACCGTGAAACAGCGCGTAATAGCCCTGAATGGTCGCCCACTTGGGCCTGTCGCTTTCCAAGGATTCGCGGGCGTCTTTCAAATCCGCCCCGGCCGCCTCGATCTCCGCGGCGACCAGCGCGGGATCGCTCTTGATTCTAACGATTTTGCGGTCTTCGAGCAGCCGTCGGAGCGAGGAACTCAGGCCGTTTCCCAAAGAATAATCCCCCGGTCGATTCTCTCAAAGAGAGGCAGATCGTCCTTTTTCATCAAAGCGTATTCATTCATTAAGACGATGATCGGAGCGATTTGTCTCACGGCCTTTTTAGTGAAGGCCGAAACTTTTTCTCCGGCGCCTTTGAGATCGTCCGTCACGATGAGAAGATCAATGTCGCTTTCCGGGCCGTCGGTTCCCTCGGCGCAGCTTCCAAAGAGAATGACCTTCCGGGCGGTTTCCCTCAAGCGCTCGACAAGCGGCCTCAGGGCCCAGACGTTTTCCGCGATTTTCAGCTGCCGGATAAAGGGATCTTCCGCTTTCAGGCGATAGAAGACCATGCGGCCTTTCTCTGTTCTTTCCAGGAGCGAGAGCTCCGCCAGCCGACGGAGAATCCGGTTGGCCGAGCCTTTGCTGACTCCCGTGACCCGGATGATTTCCCTTTCATGGAATTCGGAGGCCGGCCGGGCGGTGAAATGGCGCAGCACCTTATAGGACGTCGGGGTTATTAAGTCTAATAAATGGGGCATATGCTCAATATTTTATACCGATAATATAAATATTTGACCAAATAAAGTCAAGCGCCGGCCCGGAGAGAAAAGGCGTTACAAACCGGACTCTTTGTCCGCGAAGGCCGGGCCTCACCAGCTATTTCAGCTTCTCTTGGCCCTCGAATTTCCGGTACGGCGAAAGCAAATCCATGATCTCGCGGTCTTTGGTCGGAAGCGTGTCCTTGACCATGTGGGCCAGGATTTCGCCCAGGCCGGGGCCGATCATGTAGCCCTGGCCGCACATGCCCACGGCCAGAAGCAGTCCCTTGACTTCCCGGGCCCATCCGACGAGCGGGAACCCGTCGGGCGTCATCGGATAAACGTTCCGCCAGGTCCGCCGGACCCGCAGGTTCTGCAGGCGGGGAATCAGGTTGACCATGCGATGGGCGACCATCGGCAGAAACGAGCTGGTCTCGCGCTTCTCGAGTCCCCAGATGCTGGGATTCGGCGTGATGCAGAAGATGATCTGGCCGGTCGAATGCTGGTAGAAGTAATAATTGACCGAGCTGTCCGTCGGCCGGATGTCGACGATCATGGGGACGAGGAACGGGGCGACCGGTTCGGTGACCGCGCCTTCGTGGGCGTCGGGCTTGACCGGCAGGTCGAGGCCGGCCATCCGGCCGACTTCCGCCGCCCAGCCGCCGGCGGCGTTGACCACGACGCCGGCGTGGTATTCGCCTTTGTCCGTCCGGACGCCACGAACGGCCCCGTCTTCCATGATCAGCCCAGTCACGGTTTCGCCGAAGCGGAACTTCGCCCCGGCCTTCTCAGCCGCGTTCCAGCAGGCATGGGCCGAAAGAAGCGGGGAGGCGCTGCCGTCGTCGGGCGAATAGGTCCCGCCGATCAGCCCTTCGGGATTGAGGTCGGGGACGATATCGAGGATCTGATTCTTGTCGAGCCAGTCGATGTTCAGGCCGAATGCTTTCTGGGTGATCAGGAGCTCCTTGAGGGCTTTTTCCTCGCGGTCCCGGTAGGCGACGAACATGTATCCGCCCTTGTGCCATTCGATGTCGTCGCCCCGCTTTTCCTTCCAGGTCGAAAAAATCTCCAGGGAGCGGAGGCAGATGCGGATCTTGGCCGGGTCGGAATGCGTCGCCCGGATGCCGCCGATCGCGCCCTTGTTGGACCCCTGTCCGACGCTGGGCATCCGGTCGAGGACAAGGACGCGCAGGCCGCTTTCGGCCATGGCCAGGGCGGCCGGCGTGCCGATGCTGCCCGCGCCGATGATGATGACGTCGTAGGCGGTCTTAGTAGCGGCCACGGTCGCCTCCTTCCTTTCCCGCGCCGGATTCATGGCCGGCGAACGTTCCCAGCGGCACTTCCATGAACAGCGGGCGCTTCGGCTGGTCGATGATCTCCTTTTCCGGCACGCCCTCCTCCCGGAACAGCCGATGGACGAGGGCCGTGCAGGTCTTGGCCCCGCAGGAGCCCATCCCGGCCCGGGTGACGGCCTTGATGGCGCTGATGTCCCGGATTCCTTTTTTAATCAGGGCCCGGATTTCCCCGGCCGTGACCCGCTCGCAGCGGCAGATGATGACGTCGTCGGCCGTCCGCTCGACATACCGGTCCATCGGCTTGGTGACATCGACCTCCTGGACGCGGATCCCGGCGATTTTGCGGGCGACCGCTTTGGGCGCCTTGACTTTGACCAGGACGGTCCGGTCGTTGGCCTTGATCGCCCGGACGCCGACGACCTCGACTTCGCCCAGGTCGGAGGCCTCGGTGTCCAGGACATGGACGCGGTCGCCGACTTCGATGCTTTCCTTTAAAAACTCGTAGGGAATCGTCACGGTCGGGAATTCCGGATCCTTGCGGTAATCGACCAGGACGATGGCCAGGCCGGGGCAGATCGTGACGCATTTCTCGCAGCCGGTGCAGCCCTTGGCCGGATCGGCGATTTCAAAGCAGGGCAGGCCGCGGATATCGTCGGCATGGATGTGGATGAGGTCCCGCGGGCAGACCGTCGTGCAGGGATCGCAGGGGATTTCCTGGATGCAGTGCAGAACCGGGAAAACCCCCGTCTCGGCCTCCGGCAGCGCTTCGGGAACGGTTTTGCCCGGCCGCGACTTGAGGATCTCGGCGGTCGTGTACCACTCAGGGGCGATGACGCCGACGTCGCGGCCCATAGACCGGAGGATCTCCAGTCCCCGGATCTTTCCGGAGAAAATGGCGGCCGAAGCTTCGGCGATCTCCTCGGCGTCGCCGGCGGCGAAGGCCTTGAGGCCGAATTCCCGGGCCTTGGTATAGAACTCGTCCACCGGATCGAGGCCGATGGCGATAAGGATGGTGTCGCAAGCGAAGGATTTTTCCGATCCCGGGACGGGTTTCCATTTGTCGTCGAGCCGGGCGATGGTGACCGATTCGACGGAGTCCTTGCCGTTGGCGCTGAGAATCGTGTGGGAGGTGTAGATCGGGACGCCGAACCGCTGGAGCTTGTCCTTGTGGACCTTGTAGCCGCTGCACTCGGGCAGGGCCTCGACCAGCCCGGCTACCGGGATGCCGGCTTGAAGGGCGTGGTATCCGGCGATCAACCCGACGTTCCCTCCGCCGACGATGAAGAGCCGGCCGGCCGAGCGGACCAGGTCGCGGTTGACGAGGGTCTGGAAAGCCCCAGCCCCGTAAACGCCGGGCAGGGTGTTGCCGGGGAAGGCCAGGGATTTTTCCCGGGCGCCGGACGTGACGAGAAGGACTTCGGGATTGACCTGGACGTAGCGCTTGCCGTCCCGGAGGATGCCGACTTTCTTGTCGCTGTATACGGCCAGGGCCGTGCTCTGCAGCCAGATCTGGACGCTGGGATAGGTCCGGAGCTCGTTTTCGAGCTTGGTGGCGATGTCGATGCCGCGCGTTCCGGCGAAGACGGCGTCATATGACCCGAAGAAACGGTGCGTCTGGAGGACGAGCTTGCCGCCGAGGCGGTGCTTGTCGTCGATGAGGAGGGCGGAAACGCCGCGCTTCCCGAACTCGATCGCGGCCGACAGACCGGCCGGGCCGCCGCCGATGATCAGGACGGGCACGCTGATTTCCTCGATGGGGGCGGTCCGAGCCGGGCCGGAAACGAGAGGCAGAACGGGCAGCCCGTCGACCGGCTCGAGCTTCTGGCCCGGCTTGACCAGCTCCATGCAGGCTTTCACCGGCAATCCGTCGGCCAGGACGAGGCACTGGGCGCATTGGCCGTTGGCGCAGAAAATGCCCTGGGGCGCGCGGTCCTTATGATGGTAGCTGAAGATGCGCTCGCCGTGGGCGAACAGGGCGGAGGCGATGGTTTCGCCCGCCCGGGCCGTGATCGGCCGCCCTTTCCATGTCACGGTGAAGGTCTCGGCTCCGGACGGAGCCAGGATGGGATGCTTTTCGATGCGGAAGTCGCTCACGATATCTCCTTGGCGTTGCTCGCGAACCGAAAATACGCCGCGTTAAGCCGGTTATTATATCACATTTCAGGAAGACGTTATCCAGCACGAAGCCTTACCGGCGCCCGTTTTCCAGAAAAAATTTCCCCGACGGCAATTCCTATCCTGGATTATGCACGAGTCGAGATGGCCGCAGATGCGAGGCGCGAAGGGTGAAGCTGTGCGAGGCGCACTGCGAACCCTTCGCAACGAAGCAGATGTGGATATATCGGCTCGCCCCGACTCACAAGGTTCGTGTGGGACTTGCTTTGGCCCACAGGGTGAGCAAAGCATCGCCCGAAGGGTAAATACTCTTTGTTTTCATCTTGCTTAAAACAAAATAAATATAAAAATTTTAAAATATTTATGAATAATCCAGGCTATGATATCCTTACGCCTTCCGCCATGGGTTTGCTCGAAGCTCTCTTCGGACGCCGTTTCCCGTTCAAGTTCGTATACCACGAGGAATACTGGATGCTGAAGACGGGAAACCATGTCTTTCCGGTCCGGAAATACCGGTTGATCCACGAGCGCCTCGCTTCGCTGGGCGCCCGGAAAGAGAACTTTATCGAGCCGTCGCCGGCCTCCTTTGAGGACCTGGAGCTGGTCCATTCGGCCAAATATCTTCATAAGATTCAGGACGGAACTCTCTCGAAAGACGAGTTGGCGGCCTTGGAGCTTCCGTTCTCCCCGGAGCTTGTGTCGTTCGCCCGTTTGAGCGTCGGCGGGACGATCCTTGCGGCCGAGCGGGCTCTGGCCGACGGGATCTGCATCCATATCGGAGGCGGCTTCCATCACGCCTTCGCCGATCACGGCGAAGGATTTTGCCTTCTCAACGACACCGCGGTCGCGGTCGAAAAGCTCCAGCGCGAAGGCCGGGTGGGCCGGGTGATGATCGTCGATTGCGATGTTCACCAAGGCAACGGAACGGCCTCGATTTTCGATAAGCGCGGGGACGTCTTCACTTTCTCGATTCACCAGATGGATGTTTACCCTTCGGAGAAAATGACCGGATCCCTGGACGTGGGATTATGGTCGGGGGACGGAGACCGGGCTTACCTCGAAGCGATGCGGACCCATTTCCCGAAGCTGTACCAGGAGTTCCGCCCGGACCTGATCTTCTACCTGGCCGGGGCCGATCCGCTGGAGGGGGACCAGCTGGGCGGCCTGTCCGTGACGAAAGCCGGCCTTCTGACCCGGGATCGGATCGCGCTCGAAGGGGCGTTCCGTTTGAAAATCCCGGTCGTCGTCCTCCTTGCGGGAGGATACGCCCGGGACCCGAACGAGACGACGGACGTGCATATCAACACGATCCGAACGGCCGTGGTGATGAAGCGCCGGGCTTCCCGGGGGACGCTGTCGAACGGCGACGTCCCCCTCGAGCGGCCGAGCTTCCGGCCTTGAACAAGAAGCGGAATTACCCTCCGGCGTTCTTTTTAAGCAACTCCGCCCAGGCCCGGGCCTTTTCGATTTCGCCGTCGAGAACAGGGCCTTCCTTCCCTTTGACGTAAAAAAGACCGGGCGGACCGACGATTTCAGCCCCCGCGCCCTCGAGGGAACGGATGATCTTGCCGGCCGCGTCTCCGTGGATGAACAGCTTCACCCGGGTGTCGAAGGCCGCTGCCTTGATGCTTTTCAGCTGGCCGGCCCCGAGACCGGCCAAAAACGCGATCATTTTTTCGGTGGGCTTCCAGCCGACGATGGGGCTGCCGACGACGAGCAATCCGATCTTTCCAAGCTCGCCGGCCGAGACGTCGGAAACGGAGACGGCCCGGCCGCCGAGCGTCTCGGCGATCGCTTCCGCCATTTTCCGGGTGTTGCCGAAATTGGTGTCATACAGGACCAGAGCGTTCATGGCTTCATTTCTCCGCGGGCGTCCCCTTGACGGTGATTTCCTTGTGGGCGCCCTTCGTCGTATGAAGGCGGAAGCCGTCCTGCCCGGGAGGCCAGGCTTCGGCCAGGATATAAACCGTGACGTATTCCGAATAGGACGGCTTGAAATCGCCGACCATGTGAAACACGAGCCGGGGCTCGACCTCGGGCGGTTCGGCCCGGGGGATCCTCTCGGTAAAAGTCAGAAAGGTTTCGGCGCCGGTCGATTCCCGGCGAAGGACGGGCGAGCCGTCTTCTTTCAGGACGAGGGCATAATCCCCCGCCGGAAGATTTTTTCCGGCCGCTTTGAAGGGAAACGGAATCTTGAAGAGGTCGGCGGCCCGGGCTTCCAGGCCGCCCAGCGCGAGCAGGAGGGCGGCCGCGGCCGCGGCCGCTCGAATCGGGTGTTTCATGGACTCTCTCCTCACGCGCCGGCGCCCGTGAATTGGGCGTCCGGGATGCCGTTTTTGATCGCGTCCTCCATCGCCTCGACGAAGGTGTCGATTTCCTCGAGCATCGTGTAGATGTTCGGCGAGACGCGGAGGGCCTGGTAGTCGAAGACCTGGTTGGGCGGGGCTCCGCCGACCAGCGGGACGGCGACGATCCGGTATTTGGTTTTCAGGAAATTGGCCAGATCCCGCACGTCGATCCCCTCGATGTTGACTGCGGCGACGCCCCAGGCCATGGGCGGTTCGCCGAGATTCGTCAGAATCCGGACGCGGGGATGAACCTTGAGGGCGTTGGCCCAGCGCAGGGTCAGATAACGCAGGCGGGCGGCTTTGCGCTCGCCGCCGACGGCCTGATGGAAGGCCAGGGCTTCGCCGAGGGCGGCCCGGATCCCCCAGGGATGCGTTCCGATCGCCTCGAACTTGCGGATGTCGTCGTCCTGCTGCTCGGGAGCGGCCTGCAGCGGCCAGAATTTCGGGATCATTTCCTTGCGGACGTAGAGGCAGCCGTTGCCGATCGGGGCCATCAGCCACTTGTGGAGGCTGACGCCGTAGGCGTCGCATTCGAGATCGCGCAGCTTGAAGGGGAACTGCCCCAGGGCATGGGCGCCGTCGATGATCGTCACGATGCCCTTGGACCGGGCGAAGCGGGCGATCCGGGCGACCGGGAAGAGCTGGGCCGTGAGGTTGGTGATATGGCAGAAATGAAAGACCTTCGTCCGCGGCGTGACGGCCTGTTCGAACATGCGGTAAAGCTCGTCGGCGGTCGCCGGGACGTTGAACTGCAGGCGGGTGACCTTGATGCCTTCCCGCCGCATCCGCTGGTCCCACGTCGTCAGCATCCGGGGATAATCCTGCTCGGTCGTGACCACTTCGTCGCCGGCCTCGAGGTCGATCCCGTTCTGGGCGATCTGAAGGGATTCGCTCGCTCCGCGGGTGAGGGCCAGCTCGGTCGGATCGCAGCCGAATTCCTTCGCCATCCGGACCCGGATCGTCTCGACGTTCTCGGCGACCATGGCCTGGTAATGGACGGGCAGCATGTTGATCATTTCCAGGTAGCGGAATTCCGATTCGAGCACCACCCGGGGACACGGCGCGGTGAATCCGTTGTTGAGGTTGATCAGGGACCGATCCAGCTTATAGGCCAGCTGGACCTCCCTCCAGTAGAACTCGTCGGCCGCGACTTCCTCGGGCGACCGGTCGGCGACCTTACGGGCCGCGTCTTCGACCCGCTTGAGCCCGCCGGCCCGGGCCACGGCGGTCGTCATCCCCAGCGCGCCGCACAAGCGTAAAAAAGCGCGTCGATTGAAGGCTTCGGATTTCATTGAGGACCTCCTCCTTCGAATTGTCCCATTATATGCGCCTTTCCCGCAGCGGGGTCAAGCCGGAACCGGAAGCGGATCTGGGGGCGGCCGCCGGTTTCTGCCGGAGACTTCACCTTGGGCGTGAATCGGAATACAATACCCGTTCGTGATCGGATAAAAACGAACAATCGAAACCAAGGAGATATCCGCCATGTTCGCACCGCAAGTTTATATCGAGCGGCGGCGCCGCCTCATCGAAGGCCTGTCCTCGGGCCTGGCCCTGTTTCTGGGCAACGAGGAAAGCCCGATGAATTATCTCGACAACACATACGCCTTCCGGCAGGACAGCTCGTTCCTTTATTATTTCGGGCTGAAGCAACCCTCCCTGGCCGCGATCGTCGACGCCGACGAAGGGACGGAGACGATCTACGGCGACGATTTCACCGTCGACGACATCGTTTGGCGGGGCCCCCAGCCGACGATCGCCGGGCGGGCCTTGATGGTCGGCGTGGACCGGACGGCTTCCCTGGCGAAGCTGGCCCAGGTCCTGGCCGCGGCTAAAGCCGCCGGACGGAAGATTCATTATCTGCCGCCGTATCGGGCGGAAAACGCCCTCAAGCTCCGCCGCTGGCTCGTCATCGATCCGGACATGGCGGCCGCCGGCGCCTCGGTGGAATTCATCCGGACGGTCGTCGAGCAACGGGCAGTGAAAGGGCCGGAGGAGATCGCCGAGCTCGACCGGGCCGCCGACATATCCACCGACATGCACCTTCGGGCCATGCGGATGGTCCGCCCCGGGATCGGGGAGGCCGATATCGCCGCCGAGGTCCAGCGGATCGCCCTGGCCGGAGGGGGAGACATCGCTTTCCCCATCATCGCCACGATCCACGGCGAAACGCTGCACAATCACTGTCACGGCAACCGCCTGAAAAGCGGCGACATGTTTCTCCTGGACGCGGGGGCGGAGACCGGCAAGAATTACGCCGCCGACCTGTCCAGCACGATTCCGGTCGATCCGAAATTCACCGACCGACAGCGCGAGATCTACGAAGTCGTCTTGGCCTCCCATCAGGCGGCCGTCGGCGCGCTCCGGCCGGGCGTCAATCATCTGGACGTCCATCTCCTGGCCTGCCGGACCATCGCCCGCGGCCTCAAGGACCTCGGGTTGATGAAGGGCGACCCCGAGGAAGCGGTCAAAGAAGGCGCCCACGCCATGTTTTTCCCCTGCGGCGTCGGCCACATGATGGGCCTCGACGTCCACGACATGGAAGACCTGGGCGAAGTGTACGTCGGCTATGAAGGCCGGCCGAAATTCACCCAGTTCGGCCTGAAATCCCTCCGGCTGGCCCGGCCGCACAAGCCCGGATTCGTGACGACCATCGAGCCCGGCGTTTATTTCATTCCCCAGCTGATCGATCTGTGGCGGGCGGAGAAAAAATTCGCGTCCTTCCTCAATTACGAGAAGATCGAGGGCTACCGGAATTTCGGGGGGATCCGCAACGAGGAAGATTACGTCATCACGGCCGACGGCGCCCGCCGGTTGGGCAAATACAAGCCGATGACCATCGCCGAAGTCGAAGCCGTCCGGGCCGAGCCCCGGTTATAGTAGAACCAGGTATTCGATTCCCATCGCCGCGCAGTAAGCGCGTTTTTCGGGGTGGTCGTCTGTCGGGAACACGGCCCAGATCGTGTTTCCGGGAGGGCCGACGTCGGGCAGGACATGGGCGGACCGCAGGGCCGGACCGATCTCCGCTTCGCCGGCCGGAAGCGCGGCCCGCAGCCGCCGGAGACGCTCCGTTTCCGCCTTTTTCGGCGGAGCGCCGGTCAGCGCGGACACGGTTTCATCCGGCCAGACCAGGACGCGGAGCCGGCCGAGCTTGGCCGCCTCTTCCATGGCGCGGAAAACGTCCGCCCCCGGCTCGTCGAAGCTCCCGGTGAGGATGACGGTTTTCAATTCAATCGACGGTTTTCAAGCCCGCTTTTTTCCGCTCGTATTGTTCCTTGATCCAGGCGTAGGTCTTAGCCAGGCCGACCTTGAGCGGGATGTGCGGCTCCCAGCCGAGGACTTTCTTGATGAAGGTGTTGTCGGAATTGCGGCCGCCGACGCCCTGCGGCGCGGTCAGGTCGTAGGTCCTTTTCATCTTGACCCCGGCGATGCCCTCGATGATCGAGACGAGCTCGTTGACCGAGACCAGCTCCGAGGTCCCGAGGTTGATGGGCGTCGCGATCAGGTCCGGGCAGTGGGTGATCATGTCGATGCCCTTGACGCAGTCGTCGATGTACTGGTAGCTCCTTGTGCGGGTGCCGTCGCCCCAGATCTTGATTTCTTTCGTCCCGTTGTCGACGGCCTGGATGATCTTGCGGCAGAGGGCGGCCGGGGCTTTTTCCCGCCCGCCGTCCCACGTCCCCCAGGGCCCGTAAACGTTGTGGAAACGGGCGATGTGCGTCTCGAATTTGCGCTCGGCCCAGTATTCCTGGCAGAACATCTCGGAGATGAGCTTTTCCCAGCCGTAGCCCCGCTCGGACATCGCCGGGTAGGCGTCGGATTCCTTCAGGGCGGTGATTTTCGGGTTCTTCTGCAGCTCGGTGTTGTAGACGCAGGCCGAGGACGAATAAAAGTAGCGGGAGACGCCGGCCCGGTAGGCGGATTCGATCATGTGCGTGTTGATGAGCACGGACCGCAGGCATTCGATCCGGAACTTCTCGATGAAGCCCATGCCGCCCATGTCGGCGGCGAGCTGGTAGACTTCGTCCATGCCTTCGACCGCCCGGCGGCAATTTTTCTCCTGGCTCAGGTCGAGGCAGAGGCATTCGACGCCCTCCGTTTTCCGGTACCAGTCCGGCAACGGCTTTTTGTCGACGGCCCGGATGTTCGCAAAACCCTTATCTTTGAAATAACGGACCAGCGATCCGCCGATGAAGCCGCCGGCGCCGGCGACGAGGATGCGGGTGCTTTTATCGACGGAGACCAGATGGGGCTTTTTCGCGGCTGGCGTCATGGATGAAACCTCCGGGAGGGAATTCGGGCGCTTTCAATTTATTCCAGGCTCATCTGTTAGTCAAGGAAACGGCTAATCCGTATGGCGGAGGAAGGCCTCGCGGACCAGATCCATGCATCGGGCCAGGTCCTCCTTGGACGACTCCGGGCAGGGAATGGCCGGCTCGATGAAATAATCGATTTGCCCCGGCCGCAGCATCCGGCTGCCCTTGCGCATGAGCCGGAATGCGCCGGCCTGGACGATCGGCAGAATATCCAGGCCGGACTCCCGGGCCAGGAGGAAACCGCCCCGCTTGAGCGGCCCGAGCTTTCCGTCCAGGGTCCGCGTTCCTTCAGGAAGGACGACGAACGAAAATCCTTCCCGGGCCCGGATGAAGGCGGCCGCCCGGGACAAGCTGGCCATGGCCAGGCGCGGATTCGTCCGGTTGATCGGGATCTGGCCGATTTTCCGGATCATCCAGCCGTACACCGGCCAGCGGAAATGGGACTCCTCCTCGACGGCCCGGACTTTTCCCGGGAACCGGGCATACAAGACGAGCGGATCGAGGAGGCTGACGTGGTTCATCATGACGATGTACCGGCGTCCGTCGTTGAAGTTCTCCCGGCCGTGGACGCGGAGACGGACTCCGGCGCAAACCAGAACGGCCCGGCAGCAGAACTTGATCAGGGATTCGAGCTTCGGGCCGCGATAGACGACGGCCGTGAGGAAGATCGCGAGACAGGACAAAAGGAAGACGGGATAAGCCACGGCCCAGAGGGCCAGGGACCGGAAGGATTCGAGCGCCCGGATCATCCGAGGATCGTCAGCTCCCCGGGAAGCGTTTTGACCCTGAGCGGCGTTTTACCGAGGACTTCGCCGTCGGCCATGACGTTGAGGGCCGGCGTGCCGGCCACGGCCAGCTCGACCGCCGGGGTCATCTCCACCTTCGGATGGGCGGCGTGGGCTCCCGAGAACACGCCCTTGAAAATCCCGACGATTTCCCGACGGTTCGGGCCGCGGAAAACGACCAGGTCGGCCTTGCCGTCGGACGTTTCGGCCTGGGGGGCGATTTTCATTTTTCCGCCCGTGTATTTCGAATTGGAAATGACCAGGGCGCTGTTGGAGATGCTCCAGGTCCGGCCGTCGGCTTCGAGAGTGATCGCGTTCCGGATCCCCCGGGCCATCCGGATGATGACCGCCAGGCTGTACCCGAAGGCCCCGAGGATCTTCAGCCAGTCGTTGGTCAGCTTCAGGATGTCGGTGATCAGCCCGACGCCGATGAGGTTCAGGGCATAGCGCCGCTCGGTGTTGTCGTCCAGCCGGTACTGGAATTCGAGGAGGTCGACCTTGTGCCGCCGGCCGGACGTGATCCGGCGGAGCGCTTCCTCCGGCGTATCGATCCCGAAATCCCGGAGGAAGGAATTGCCCGTCCCGGCGGGGATCAATCCGAAGTCGGGAAGGTCGTCGGGCCGTCCCTGAAGATACATGCCGTTGATGACTTCGAAAGGCGTGCCGTCCCCGCCGATGCACAGGACGCGGCCGTACCGCTCGCGGACGGCCTCCCGTCCGATTTGAAAGGCATGGCCGGGGAATTCCGAAATGCGGACAACGAGATCGGGGTATGCTTCCCGCAGCTTCGCTTCCGTCTGGGTAAATACTTTCCGGCCGCGTCCGTGCCCGGCGGCCGGATTGACGACCAGCAGCGTCCTTGCCGTCCCTTCCATGGGCTTTTTATATCACGGGTTGGTAGCCGTAAGGACATCGTGAACTGATTCTTAATGCTACGAACCGTAAGGACATCGTGAACTCTAAAACATTCAGCAGATGGGTTTGATGACCCGGCCCGAAAAGGGAAAAGGGATGATTT
>Ga0172371_10001600_pt1 | contig 36106 bp, 42 predicted proteins | sample Lak12m_FD_114543 | JGI IMG/M metagenome (GOLD analysis project Ga0172371, IMG submission 114543) | Freshwater microbial communities from Kabuno Bay, South-Kivu, Congo - kab_022012_12m | ecosystem: Environmental > Aquatic > Freshwater > Lake | place: Democratic Republic of the Congo: South-Kivu... | reverse complement strand
GGATGCAAACCGCAGTAAGATGGGTATACAAAAATGCAATGATGATATCAGTTCTTTTTCAGACGGAATCTCATTTCCCCGTAAAGGCAAAGCCGATCAAGGAAGCGGTGATATCGTATCTGACACCGTTAGTCAGAGGGGATACAGAAATAAGTATCATGATTGTCGGTGACCGCCGTATGAAGCAATTAAATGCTTCGTACCGTAATATTCACAATACTACTGATGTGTTGTCTTTTCCCCAGAATGATCCGTCACAGCCGGCGGCGCCATTCGCGGAAGCACCGGACGGGATTCTCCGTTTAGGCGATGTTGTCGTTTCATACCCGCAGGCAGTTATCGAAGCGGCAAGTGACAATATGTTGGTTGATCAAAAGATTATTGAACTGATCAAGCATGGAATAGAGCATCTTCTCGGGCACCATCATGATTGATCCCTACGCACCGAATGTAATTAATCATAAACAAATTCCAGTTTCCAATGATACAATGCATATGAGTATTGTTGATTAGTACGTATGAGTTTTTATAGAATCTATCGTCCCTTGGTGATTGCCGATATCGATAATGCAGCAGTGCGGGGAAATCTGGAGTCGCTTTTAAAAAAAGACCGTAAGGATCTTCCTCATGCGTATTTATGTACCGGACCAAAAGGCACAGGTAAGACGACCGCGGCACGGATAATCGCAAAAATGTTTAACTGTCTCAAGCCAGGAAAAAACGGTCCGTGTGGGACATGTTCCATGTGTATATCTATAGCAAGCGGCCGGTGCATGGACGTGATTGAAATGGATGCGGCCAGCAACCGCGGGATTGATGAAATACGCCAGCTTCGGGAAAGAATCGGGTTTACACCGACAGAAGGCAGTTTTACTGTGTACATCATTGATGAAGTGCACATGCTTACAACAGAGGCATTCAACGCACTGTTAAAAACGCTTGAAGAACCTCCTCAGCATGTCATATTCATCCTAGCAACCACTAACAGGGAAAAAGTACCGGACACGATTCAGTCCCGTTGTATGACAATTACGTTTACCCGTGCAGATGATGCGGAACTTCTGCATGCATTGTCACGTATTGTCAAAGCGGAAAAACTGAATGCTACCGATCAGGCGCTGAGAAAAATTGCACAGGCAGCAGACGGGAGTTTTCGTGATGCAGTCAAATATCTTGAACAAATGAGCTTTTCGGGAGATTCCATAACCGAAGAATCGGTTGCACGCGTCCTTTCTTTATCAGATGAAGTCATGCGCAGGGAATTCCTATTGGCGTTAAATACCAAGGATGCCAAAAAGGCTCTGTTAATGATAGCCGATATTCACAAAGACGGTAGGGATATGAAAGAATTTGTCACATCACTTTTATCTGATCTTCATAGCATGCTGGTCGGTGTTGCTACAGGGCAGGCAACATATAGCGGCTGGAATACAGATTCGCTTCGGGCGTGTATTACCAGGTTGTCCGTCGCATATACGGAGCTGAAGGTCAGCCCGCTTCCGCAATTGCCTGTGGAGCTAGCCGCTGTGGAATTCTGCGGAGAAAAAAAACAGGATAGTCGTGAGTGTACCGACAGCATACAAAGTCCCGAGCCGCAAAAGAATACACAAAAGCAGGAGAAAAATCAGGGAGTGCCCGTAGCGTTGGGACTACTTACGATGGAAAAGCTTGTAGGCCACTGGCAGGATTTTATTGCAGCATGCAAACCGTACAATCATTCTGTTGCCGGCGTGCTTCGGTCTTCTAGACCAAAGAGTGTCGAAGATGGTATAGTTACGCTTGAAGCATTCTACAGCTTTCATCGGGATAAGCTGACCGAACCGAAAACTCGGCAAATACTTAGTGATGTGCTGAAAAAATTATTCGGTGAGAAAGTGAAAGTAGAGATAGTATTGGGGAAAAAATAGATTAACCAACTAACTATCAAACCATATGACCATTGAGATAGAATGGCAATATGGCTGCATAGTTAAATGGTTGAGAAAGGATATAGTATGATCAATCCATTCAAAGCATTAGGCGACATGAATGCCATGCGAAAGCAGGCGATACAAATACAGGCAGCGCTTGAAAAGGAAGAATTTGAGGTACTACACGGTAATGTGCGTATTGTCATATCCGGTAACCAGCAGGTAAAAACTGTTGAAATTAACGGAACAGCAAACGACGAAGCAAAACAAGCAATAAATGATGCAATCAAGAAGTCACAGCAGGCAGCAGCCATGAAGCTTGCCGAAATGTCTAAGGATTTCCAGCAATAATTGTTTTGTCATCCTGAACCTTACTAACAGTAGGCAGGTTGTTTCAGGATCCATTTTAAACGCCCTCGAAGACTGGATTCCGGCTCGGGGGCCGGAATGACAATATGAGAGTTATAGTTACCGGTTCGTTGGGATACGACTACATAATGAATTTTTCCGGCCGCTTTGCTGACCGGATTATGCCGGACAAACTGCATCAGATCTCTCTGAGTTTCCTGGCAGATAAACTGACAAAGAATCTGGGCGGGACCGCGGGCAATATGGCGTACACCCTGAAACTACTGGGGGCTGATCCGCATATCATTTCAGCCGCAGGAAATGATTTTGAAGAATACCGGAAGTTTTTTGAATCCCACGGTATTTCGGTAAACGGCATCCGTGTCGTCAAGACCGAACCGACCGGCTCCTACCATGTCGTAACTGACCGGGACGACAATCAGATCGGTGCGTTTCATGTGGGTGCTGCGAAATATAATAAAAAACTCAGCCTACAAGGAGAATCCCTGAAGGGTGGATTCGTCGTCATCGGCCCGAATGATCCGGATGCGATGCGGAAGTATGTTTCTGAGTGCCGGGAGGGAAAGCTGCGGTATATGTACGATCCGGCGTTTCAGATCGATAATTTTTCTGCTCACGATCTCCGCGCTGCCATCGAAACTTCGGAGCTTCTCATAGGGAATGATTACGAAATTGCACTCATCGAACAGAAAATGGACGTATCCCATGAAGAACTGCTCGTGATGGGTCCGAAGGCGGTCATCACCACATTGGGTGCAAAGGGGGCAATTATTGAAACCCGTACGGAGGCATTGCATGTCCGTCCGGCCAAACCCCTAAATGTTTCCGATCCTACGGGGGCAGGAGATGCATTCCGCGGCGGCTTTGTCGCAGGGTATGTACGCGGATTGCCTTTGGATATCTGCGGACAGATGGGAGCGGTTGCTGCAGTGTACACGGTAGAGAAATACGGAACGGTGACGCATCACTATACGAAAGATGAATTTATTACACGATACAAAACAAATTTTAGTAAGGATTTGACTCTATAAAGCTCGGCTTTGTCGAGCATATATCACCAGGAAAAAGCCAAGCTTTGATGCATATGGAACAGAGTATAAAAACATTTACCAGCAAAAAAGGCAATATCGTAACATTTCGTTATCCCCAAAAAGGTGATTTTCACTCAGTATGGAACTTTGCATGTGAATTAGCAGCTGAAGATACGTTTGTCGCGCTAGATACGGCTCCTACAGAAAAGGAGGAACGGCAGTGGTTTGCCGATGCAATGAAACAGATGAAAAAGAAGGAGGCCGTGTATCTGTATGTGTTTGTTGGCGGAACATACGTCGGCAACGGCAGGGTAATGCGGGGGAAATTCCGGCACAACCATGTCGGAAATATTGGCTTGTCCCTGGTTCCAGCATATCGGGATGAGGGAATCGGTACCGAATTATTGCGGTCCCTTATTGACGAAGCCAAAAAACTTGGGGTACGATTGGTCACGTTGTCCTGCTTTGCAAATAATCCGAGAGCGTTGCATGTGTATGAAAAACTCGGATTCAAAAGGGCCGGAGCAATTCCGGGAGCCATAGCGTTTCAGGGAGGGTATGTCGACGAAGTGCATTTGTACCTGCCATTAGTCAACAGTTAACGAGGAAGGAGCCTTATGCCAAAAACTATTTTGCATGATGTGAAAGACGTGTCACTTGCCCCGATGGGGAAAAACAGAATTGAATGGGCGGGCAATCAGATGCCGGTATTAAAAAAAATCAGTGAACGGCTGGAAAAAGAAAAGCCATTTGTAGGTATTAGAATCGGAGCGTGCCTTCATGTGACAGCAGAAACCGCAAATCTTATGCTGGTTTTGAAAGCAGGCGGAGCACAGGTTGCTTTATGTGCCAGTAATCCTTTATCCACGCAGGATGACATCGCTGCATCTTTGGTAAAAGACTATGCTATTTCCACATATGCTATCAAAGGAGAGGATACAAAGACCTATTATAAACATCTTAATGCCGTATTAGATATTCATCCGCAGATTACGATGGATGACGGAGCGGATCTTGTTTCACTGCTTCACAAAGAGCGGCTGCACCAATTGTCTGAAATGATCGGATCCAGCGAAGAAACAACTACGGGAGTTATCCGTCTAAAAGCAATGGCGAACGATGGTGCACTGAAGATTCCCGTCTATGCCGTGAACGATAGTGATACCAAGCATCTTTTTGACAATCGGTATGGTACCGGCCAGTCGACCTTGGACGGGATCATGCGCGCGACAAATATGCTTCTTGCAGGCAAGGTATTTGTTGTATGCGGGTATGGCTGGTGCGGCAGGGGGCTGGCCTCCCGTGCCCGCGGAATGGGCGCACACGTGATTGTGACGGAAGTCGATCCCATCAAAGCACTTGAGGCGGTTATGGATGGGTTTACTGTGATGCGGATGAACGACGCAGTCAAAACTGGTGACTTTTTTGTCACAGTCACCGGGGATAAAAATGTGATTACGATTGAGCACATGCTCAAAATGAAAGACGGCGCGCTTGTGGCTAATTCGGGTCATTTTGATGTCGAGATTGCCATTTCTGATCTGGAGAAAAAAGTAAAAGCGAAGCGACGCATCCGTCCGTATGTAGATGAATATATCACCGAGTCAAAAGTTAAAAGTCGAAAGTCGAAAAGATTGTTTGTGTTGGGTGAGGGCAGATTGATAAATCTGGCTGCAGCAGAGGGGCATCCGGCTGAGGTTATGGACATGAGCTTTGCTAATCAGGCATTGGCCGCAGAGTTTTTTGTCAAAAACAAAGGAAAACTTGCCGTCAGGGTGTATACTATTTCACAGGAAATGGATCATGAGATTGCCCGATTGAAACTTGATGCCATGGGAGTCACATACGACAAGCTTACCCGGGAACAACAAACATACCTGACTTCCTGGCAGGAAGGGACGTAATATATGAATAATAATGAGAAAATATTAACCGAATTTCATCAAAGATATGTGACATTAGCGAGAAGATATGGGCTTAAAGTAATTATCGGACGGGTGGAATACCGAGACAACCGGGAGATATTGATGCGATAGAGGCCCGAAAAGAAGTTAGAAGTATGCCGGCCGCTCGGTCTGCGAATGGAAGAGCAATTCCAGCACCAATAGAAAGATAGAATGCCACAAAATTTTTAGTGTATACTTAATATACGTATTTATGTCCGTTTTCGTTTCTCATCGTTTGCAGTCAGTGCCGGCAAGTCCTATCCGCAAGCTTGTGCCGTATGCCGTGGCAGCAAAGAAGGATGGTGTTCATGTATATCATTTAAATATTGGTGACCCTGACATTAAAACACCGGATGTCATGATTGACGTGCTTCATCATTGGGACGTCAATCCGATCGGCTATGATCAATCACAGGGTAATCCGGAGTTTTTACAATCGCTTCGAACATATTATCACCGTCTAGGTTTTCCGTTTATTGATACAAAACATATTCAGGTAACAAATGGCGGTTCGGAAGCAATATCCATGGCGATGTTTGCGGTTGCTGAATCCGGTGATGAGATACTGACGTTCGAACCGTTATATACCAATTACAATTCCTATGCCGTTGTAAACGGCATTACGCTGAAGGCCATACTTACCACATTGGAAAACGGATTTCATCTGCCGCAAAGGAATAGTATCGAGAATGCTATAACACGAAAAACAAAAGCGATCCTTATCTGCAATCCGAACAATCCGACCGGTACGGTGTATACGAAAGAAGAGCTTCGTTTGCTTGTGGATATCGCAAAAGAACACAATTTGTTTCTTCTTTCGGACGAAGTGTACCGGGAATATACCTATGACGGACGGGAACATGTTTCCCTTTTTTCTTTCATGCAGGAAATTCCAAATTTGGCAATTGTCCTTGACAGCATGTCAAAACGGTATAGTCTGTGTGGAATCCGTCTTGGTGCGCTTGTCACTCTGAATGCGGATGTTTTATCCGGGATTCTTGCCATAGCACAGGGGAGGTTGTCCTCCGGGTCAGTAGATCAGGTGGTTGCAGCAAGATTGGTTGATGTGCCGGATAAGTATATTCATGCCGTACAAACGGAGTATGCAAAACGCCGTGATGTGTTGTATGAAGGATTACAGGCGATTCCCGGTGTCGTTATACCCAAGCCGGAGGGTGCGTTTTATACAATCGTCGGACTTCCGATAGACGACGCAGAGCATTTTTGTCAATGGTTGCTTACCGATTTTCGTGATAACAATGAAACAATAATGCTTGCTCCTGCTGCGGGTTTTTATGCTTCACCAAAAAAAGGGAAAAATGAGGTGCGGATTGCATACGTGCTTCATACGAAAGCACTATCACGCAGTGTTAACATACTGAAAAAAGCATTAAGTGCGTATGCCCAAAAAAAGTAGAAAATTGGTGTTGTTTGATATAGACGGCACGCTGATACGACATTTTGGTAAAGCTGCGGATGTCAATGTTGGATTTCGGCGCTTTAGCTATGCACTTAATAAAGTATTTGGGATTCATGTCATTTCCACGCTTGAGCAAAAATATCACGGGAGTGTTGACAGGGAAATTCTATATGATATTGCGCAGAAGCACGGTATTAGCAAGGATCGGTTTAACGATAACTTCGATGAAGTCAAAGCAGCAGTTATTGAATATGCGCATACAAAAGAAATTACACAGATATACGAAGTTATTCCTGATGCAGTAGAGCTTTTAAGTCTTGTACGAAAATATCCAGAACGTTATTTTGCCGGAATACTGACCGGAAATGTAGATCGGATGGCAAAGTGGAAACTTACTCATGTAGGTATAAAACCATCATGGTTTTCTTTGTTTGTAACCAGTGATGAATTTGAAGATCGTATTTCATTAGCAAAATCAGTATTTGCACGAGTAGAAAAAGAAGCGGGACTACTGGTTCAACCGAAGGATACATTCGTTATTGGGGATGCGGTAGGGGATGTACGCTGTGCCCATGCAATCGAAGCCCATAGTATTATAGTTACCACCGGAATACACACAAAATCAGATCTGGCAGCCGAGCACCCCACATTGTTAGTGGACTCGCTCATGGACAGCCGGGTTTTAGAATTGTTAGGATTGGAAACATGAGGCTTTTTTCAGGAACTTCAAATTTACCTCTTGCAAAATCGGTTGCGTCGCTCCTGCATATGAAGCTAGGCGATGCAGAGATTACACGATTTATTGATAACGAATGCAGGGTGTATATCCGTGAAAACGTAGAAGGACAGGATGTGTATGTGCTCCAGTCTCTTTCGGAGGTAGCTGATCAGCATTTAGTTGAACTGTGTTTGGTGGGTCAGGCAATTAAGGGTTTGGGAGCAAAAAAAGTTACAGCGGTCATTCCATGGATGGGATACAGTAAACAGGATAAGGCGTTTCGTAAGGGGGAGGCAATATCTGCTCAGTTGGTTGCACGGTTTATTGAATCCGCAGGATTTGATGCCGTTATCGCAGCCGAATTGCATTCAAAGAGCGTTTTACCATATTTTTCCGTACCAGTTACGGAAATATCTACGCATAGCCTGCTTGGAAACGCTGCGCCTACAAAAAGAGTCCTGGAAGGGTGTTTTGAGAATACGGTCGTTGCGTCTCCTGACAAGGGCGGGCGTTTACGTTCAGAGCAGTTCGCACACGAAGTAAAATTGGATATCGCATATTTAAAAAAAGTCCGTGATGTTGTGACCGGGAATGTTACTGTCACGGGAACGGATACGGATATAGCAGGAAAAACAGTCATCATCTTTGATGATATTATCAACACAGCGGCAACTGCTATCCAGACATCTGCGTACGTCAAAAAACAAGGCGCACAAGTCGTGTTGTTTTTGGCTACCCACGCTGTGTTTGCCGGTAACGCAGTCAAAGCACTTGCTCAGAGTGTTATTGATCGGGTTGTTGTTACGGATACGATCGTTATCCCGAAAGAGAAACAGTTTGAAAAGCTGTCAATCGTGAGTATTGCGCCGCTTCTTGCAGAAGTATTATCACATTCGGTATGAACGTACTTCCCAAATCATTACAGAAAGTGATTGAATCGTTTGAGCGGTTGCCCGGTATCGGACCTAAGACGGCACAGCGTTTAGCGTTCTATCTGCTGCATGTTCCGCAGGAACAGCTCGATAGTTTTTCCATGAGCCTTACAGATCTTAAAACACACACTAAGCTTTGTTCGGTTTGCCGTAATGTGACCGAGCAGGATCCCTGTATGATTTGCAGTAATCCCAAGAGGGACCATGGGCTTGTATGCGTTGTTGAACAGCCGACTGATGTGGTGTCGATTGAAAAGACGGGGAAATTTTCCGGTGTATATCATGTGCTGCATGGTGTTATTGACCCGTTGAATAATATTGGTCCGGACGAGCTTTATATCGATGACCTGTTGAAACGGGTTGTACAAAGCGAACAAGGCGTATCGGAAATTATTTTCGCTATGAATCCGACCATGGAGGGAGAGGCAACGGCAATGTACATTCAAAAACTGTTAACTGTCAACAGTCAACAGTCAACTGTTAAGATTACCCGTCTGGCACATGGCTTGCCGGTTGGAGCGGATATCGAATATGCTGATGAGGTAACGCTGACACGGGCGTTGGAAGGAAGGAGAGAATACTAATTTTTTCCCATGTCATTCCGGACACTTGCACTGAGCTTGCCGAACGTATGATCCGGAATCCATTATGATAAGCACTGGATCCTGAATCAAGTTCAGGATGACAATAGAATGTATGATTACAAAAAAGCAAATAGAAGAAGTGCTTAAAACCATTCCCGATCCCGAGATGGGTGTATCGATATGGGATCTAGGGCTTATATATAATATTTCGATTACAAAGGATACCGTTTCCATAATTATGACATTAACGACAATCGGCTGCCCGTTGTTCGATCAGATAGAGGAGCAGATACGGAAAGAAATCGGCAAACTAAGCGGTGTAAAAAAAGTCGACGTTGAACTTACATTCGAACCACCCTGGAGTATGGACCGTATGAGCGACACTGCGAAAGCGCGGTTGGGATTTGTATAAAGAATGTTATGATACAAAACGGATCTTTGTTGGGACAAATCGGTGAGTCATTTGAAGCGCTAGGTAAGGATGTGGCACACGAAGCCGTGCAGGCGCCGAAAGACGTAGCAGGTAAAGTGCTAGAGACAGTTGGTATTTCTGCAGGCGGGAAGAAAAAGAAAATACAGCAGACACACGCAAAGCCTTCTGCTACGAGCAAGGAGGATACAAACCGTCAGGAGGAAGAACAACATGCAGAGGAAATAAAACGGTCGGTGGCGCGGCGGGCGCTTGAAGAACTTTCAGGCATTCGCCCTACGCAAAAGGAACCGTCGGTTTGGGAGCGGCTTCAGAAAGAAGAAGAAGAGAAGAAGGAAATGGAAAAGAAAAAGAAAGAAGCGAAACAAAAGTCAGCGTTGCCGCAGACGGGCAGCAAACGGAAACGCGGTGATCTGTACGGCGTACAAGCCAAAAAGACCAGCGCCGAAAACCGCAACGTGCGGCAGGACTAAAGTACGCGTACATATCTGGGTTTTCAATGTATGATGAAACTATATAATACTTTACATCGAAAAATCGAAGTATTTGAGCCTGTGGAGGGTAGAAACGTTTTGTTTTATCACTGCGGGCCTACCGTGTACTGGACACAGCATATCGGAAATCTGCGCGGTATGACGGCAGGGGATATTCTGGTGCGTACACTGCGGTATTTTGGATATGAAGTAACGCACGTACGGAATTACACCGATGTAGGGCATCTGACAAGCGATTCTGATACAGGCGAAGATAAAATGGAGAAAGGCGCCAAACGGGAAGGACTCAGCCCTGATGAGATAGCAAAGAAATATATCGATATCTTTGAAAAAGATACCAGGGCAATACATCTGGTTGAGCCGAATTTCAAACCGCGTCCGAGTCAGTTGATCCCGGAAATAATCGAAATGGTCGCGACCCTTATAGACAAAGGGTATGCATACACGACCGATCTGGGAGTGTACTATGACGTGTCAAAATTTCCTGATTACACCAAGCTCTCACATCAGAAATTGGAGATGAATATACGAGGAAAGGGAAAAGGAGATGCGGAGGATTCAGAAAAAAAGCATTTTGCAGACTTTGCACTCTGGATATTCAAAGCCGGAGCACATGCCAATGCGCTGCAGACATGGGAGTCGCCATTTGTCTCATCGCGTGTGATAAGCGGCCGTGGATTTCCCGGATGGCATATCGAATGTTCCGTCATGGCAAAAAAATATTTGGGAGACACCATAGATATCCACATGGGCGGAGTAGAACATATTCCTATTCACCATACCAATGAGATTGCCCAGTCTGAGGCAGCCAACGGCAAGCCGTTTGTGAGATTTTGGCTGCACAATGAGCATCTTGTGATTAACCATGAAAAGATGGCCAAGTCGCAGGGGACAGGACTTACCGTAGATGAGGTGAAGAATAAAGGATATGACCCATTGGCTCTCCGGTATTTTTATCTCACAGCACAATACCGGACACGGCAGAATTTTTCCTGGGAAGCGATTACAAGCGCACAGTCAGCGCTGGCGGAGCTTCGCAGCCAGACGGGTTTTCTGAAAGCACATGCGTCAGAACGAAGCCAGCTATCACGAGAGAAGCTTGGAAAATATGATACTTTCCGGGAAAAGTTTGATAAAGCGCTGGCTGAAGATTTGAATACCCCGAAAGCGTTAGCTGTCGTTTGGGAAGCACTGAAATCGAATATTCCAAGCCAGGACAAACTGGATCTTCTTGTCGATTTTGATCAGGTGTTAGGACTGGGATTACGGGATGTAGAACCGGTTTCTGTCAAAAAACAGGTTACCCGAATACTGCCGCTTTCCGGAAGCAGTGTGTATTTTTCACCAGAAAATTCACCTGATGCATCCATGTTTGTATTGATTGATGAGCGGGAAATGCATCGGAAGCGAGGAGAATATGCGAGTGCTGATCAAGTCCGCGATCAATTGAAATCGCATGGAATAGTTTTAGAGGATACGCCGTCAGGAATATTCGTAAAGAAACAGTGATCATTGAAGCGTTACTTCCGAAGCGATGACCATTTTTTGTGCTACATCAAAATCTCCGGCATTAATGACGAACGTAACCCCGGCTCCTACCTGTGCAGAATACAGGCTAAACGTATTTGGTGGAAATACAACCCATGTTCCGTAATTCACTTCCGGGCCGCTTCTGCTTTTTGGGCTGAAGCGCACATTTTGAACTGTCAGGGCATTGTTTACCGTGTCAATAGCTGAAACAGTCCCCAATAGTGTAAGCGTATTCACTACACCTGCCCTGGCGCGAATATCGGTTTGTGACTCACTGTTGTTCCGGACAGAAGAAATAATTGTGACCGTTACCATGCCTGCAATAACAAGAAGCAGGATGGTTATAATATATACGATGCTGTCAGGTTTTTTTGCCATTATCAGTATTGTGCACACAGACGGAATAAAAATCAAGTGAATGACATATGCTTTTGTCAGACTAGTTTTTTGGTATGCATTGAGCGGGCTACAGCAATTGTATTTGTCATGACTGCTCCAAGCGCAACCAGCTTAATACAGGACGTAGCAACAAACCCGATGATCGGTACAAGGGCAATGATAAACAGGAGCGCAAGCCCCACGATGTATGTCAGGGTCTGTCCGGTTTTTATATTCAACCGTTTCACCGCTGTCTGTCCAAGCGCCAAGCCGGCATAGATATGGCCGGAAAATGTTAGGATCCCGAAGAAAGAAAAAAGCAAGGCACCCAGTGGAATTCCTATAAGAGTAACCAGTAGTAGTACTGCTGTAACCGGTAACACAATAATTGTAATAAGCCCCGTACCAATTGACAGAAGGGTTTTTTTGCTGAATGTATCTACCACGTTTTTTGTGAAATTCGGAATGAGCATAAACAGTATAAGGCCTGTTATCAATGTTACGATAAACGACGAAATTTTCCAGATAATAAACAGGCTTCCAAGTATTTTGACCGCAGTTCTATTCATGTTACCCTGCATGCCTTTCCAGTCATCTGGCATATCGGATTTTTGTGTGTCATGGCGCATGACAGAGCCGGATACAGTAGCCCCGTTTCCGGCATCATATTCCGTATCGCTCCAATATGTGAGATCTCCGGCAATACGTGCGCCTTCGAGCAGTGAAAGCATACCTGTGCCTACCTTGACATTCCCTTGTACCTCATTGCCTAGCGTCAGATTGCCGGCGCCTGCGGTAATACCCCCGCCGACCGGCCCTGCAATTTCCAATGTTCCTGCGCCGGCAAGAATGCTCCCTTCTACAGCAGCAGTATCTGTAAGTGTGATAGTGCCGCCGGCAGCCGTAATACTGCCCGGGATGGGACTGGTGACGGTTATTGTTCCTCCGACGGCGCGCAAATCCTGACCGAGTGCTCCGCTGATGGTAACAGTGCCGCCGGCGACAAAAAGGTCTCCTTTTACCGTCCCATTGACCGAAACAGTTCCGCCGGCAAGATACGCATCTCCGTTGACTGTCCCTGAAAGCGTAACCACATCACCGGATGCAAAATAGTTCCCGTCTACAGTTTCCTTGGACGGAAGGACGACGGCTTGTATTTCGTCTGTATTTTTTGCATGAACCGGAACCGCCATGACAAATATGAGCGTTATGGTTAAAAGTATGGTACGAATTGATTTCATTGTCTCCATTTTTTTAATGCTTGTTGGAGCTCCGTTTTATCAGTGGCTTGCGTGAGCGAAATACCATGCAGTACTGTATCTAGCGCTTGTGCAGCAGCGCAAGCACCTGCTGCGCTTCCCTGCGGATGTCCGTGAATACCGCCGCCGAAGTTATAAAGCATATCATGTCCGAGAATTTTTATTAAGTCCGGTATGTGTCCGGGATGTAAACCGCCGGAGGCAGTAGGCAAGACGGTCTTAAGGCCGTACCAGTCACTTTGTAAAAAGGCATTGACAGTAATGACTTCTTCTTTTCCGCCGTCCATTTTTCCGACTACTGTACCGGTGTGCAGGCTGTCTACTCCTGCAAGACGGGCGAGTTTGGCAATCACCAGCATGGAAATGCCGTATTGAGTAGAACGCGTGAGCGCTGCGTGCATTGCCCGATGTGCATGGATCATAAGGCCGAAATTCCGGTTTCGGATACCCTGTAGTGCAGAAAATCCGGCGGTGAGTATATCTATCATAATGCAATTTGCCTGTGCGTCCCGTACGTACGTGGCGCGTTTGGACATTTCTTCATAGCTTGCAGTGATATTGAATGCATGGATTTTTGCATGATTCCTGGAAAGATATCCTTTTTGCTTCATGTGTGCCGTTACCTTGTCTACACGATCGTAAAAAGTATTACATACCATACTGGTGAGGTTTTCGTCATCCTTGACGAGGGTGACGCCGTTATCCCATACTTCCATTGCCGCTTGTGCATGCATGTCGCTGGACATGCCGATCTTTGGTTTTATGATCGAACCGAGCAACGGTTGGTTATATATGCCGGTTATGTTTCTAATACCCTCAATTCCTAATGCCGGACCGGGGAAGGAACGCACATATTTTTCAGGGAACTCTATGTTCAGAAGTTTCAGTGCAGAGACTTCTTTGAGTCCGAAAATATTTCCGGCAATGGAAGAAAGAAGCTGAGGAATATTACCCGGTTCAAACAGATCGAGAGGATAAGCGATAGTGATTTCTCCGTTTGTTTCATTTATGTTTGTAACTTTCGCATGAAGTTTATCCCATATGGGTTTTTGTTCGGTTTTCACGTCTGTCCAGGTACCGACAGATGATTCTGCCGCGATGCCACCCGCTGTTTTATTGTATGGCTCACCGGCGACCTTCATGGAAAATGTCGCAAAGATGTGTGACATCTTATCGATATTCTCCTTGAGTGCGAGGTATGTGGTATACGGATTGGACATAGCCGTTATAGTGTACAGGTTTTGTGAATAAAGGGATAGATTTCATTGACTGCGTGCCGGATGTGAGAGCCAGGGAGTATTCCTTTTTCACAGATAATATGAACGTTATCTATATATGGGACAAAATCGAATGCCGGGGCATAAAACTGCAGTTTTTCCGGAGCCTCAATCCAGATTTCTTTAGGGTTTCTTGTTTCTATGACATTCTGATGGAACGGACGCGGATCGTATTTGAGAAGCGTCGTCAAAGAATAAACCGGAATATTATGCCTGTTGGCTGCAAACGTGACTGCAAGCGAGCCGACTTTATTGACAAAACCGGCTTCGGAAAGAAGGTCAGCGCCGATAAGTACGGCATCGATTTTCCCTTTTCTGCCTTCAATAAGTGATACAGCCACGTCGTCAATGATCATCGTGATATCGTCAAATCCTGCATTCAGCAGCTCTTTTGCTGTAATTCTTCCTTGGTACAGTGGACGCGTTTCCGCTACATATACGGAAAAATACGCACCGTTAGTTCTGGCGTTTTTCATCAATGCAGTTACCGTAGAGGAGTGGCACAGTGTCAGGTATGATCCGCCGTCTTTGAGTATTGGCGTGCCCTGTTTTAAGATTTCGGCCTTACCATGTGCAATATATGTACGGTATGTGTCGATTTTTGCCTGAAGATCACCAGATGGATCGTCGAAAATGTACCGTACTGCATTTTGCGCAAGCGGTTCAGTGGGCCGGGCGTATGCAAGTTTTTCAGCAATTGCCTTGAGCGTTTCCGGAGAAATATCAGGGGATTTCTGAAGCGTTTCGTGAAGCGTATCAAGTACGGCAAAGGCAATATTTGTTGCTCCCTGAATGGATAGGTTTGCAATATCTGAAACGATATTTTGGACTGGATCCATACACAAACTATACCATACTGTCATGGTACAATGGCTTTCGTCATGCAAAACAGACGTGTTTCATGCGTGATCGCCGCATATAACGAAAACAACCGTATTCTCTCGGTGCTTTCCGCATTGAAAAAGGTGAAGGATATCTGCGAAATAATCGTTGTTGATGACGGCTCGACGGATCATACAGCCGCATTAGTGCGGAATAACTACCCTGAGATTATTTTGCTTCGTTTGCATACGAATCGTGGAAAGTCGGAAGCTGTGATGGCAGGTATTGCAAAGGCAAAAGGAGAGAGTATCCTCTTATTTGATGCCGATATGAGAAATATTCAGCCCTCCGAAATACAGGCATTGATAGGGATATGGAAACGGCACCCTAAAAACGGCATGTGCATCTTATCCAGAAAGCATGCCCCATGGATATCCCGGTTTTTACGCTGGTCGGTGATATTCAGCGGGGAACGAATCGTAAGAAAACGTGACATGATGGATTTGTACCATGCCAGACGTTTTTGCAATTTCCAGATTGAGACTGCGATAAACCAATATATGATTGACCATGGTCGAGCGTGTGGGCACGTCCCGTATTCCGGAGTGAATTCGTATGGCTGGCAAAAGCATACGCCAGCGGGTTTTATTATTAAGTATGCGCGCATGACAAACCAGATCGTACGGGCGTACGGCATAAGGAAACTTCTGTATCAGACATTGTATTTTGCACGCAACCGGTTGACATAGATATATACGCGTGTGTACGATGGTGATATATGTCAAAAGATTTGTTTCAGCAACATAAGGTTTTCTTTGTGTATCTGATATTATTTTTTATCGTCAGTGCCATCGATATATTTAATCTCGACCGGATTTCGTACAAAGCAGTCTGTGATATCGTTGCACCGGTTTCCGGTAGTCCATGTCCGCCGTATTATGATATTCCTATCTGGAGTGTGTATTTGTCGTTAGCTATTCTTGCAGGCCTTTATCATGTTCATGATGAAGTACGCACCTCCAATAAACACCTGTCTTCAAAAAAGCATTAGTATACGGCTCACGTTTCATAGCTTTTTAATCAATTATGCAGTTACGAGTCGGGATAGTAGGTCTTCCGAATGCAGGGAAAAGCACGTTATTTAATGCCCTTCTTAAAAAGCAGGTCGCAGATGCTGCAAATTATCCCTTTACCACTATTGAACCGAATATCGGGGTAGTGCCGGTCCCTGATAAACGACTTGAGAAACTTGCACAGGTTGTCGAGACAACGGATGGTACAAAGCCGCCGTTGGTCCCGGCAGTCGTTGAATTTGTGGATATAGCCGGTTTGGTAAAGGGCGCATCTCAGGGCGAAGGTCTGGGGAATAAGTTTCTTGCTCATATCCGGGAGGTACACATTATTGTGAATGTTCTTCGATATTTTGATGATCCGTCGGTGGTTCACGTTGCCGGAAATGTTGACGCACAAAGAGATCGGGATATCATCGAAACAGAACTGGTGCTTGCTGATCTTGCCACCGTGCTCAAAAAAGAGCCGCCTAAGATGAATGCAACCAAAGAGGAGCGTGCTCAATGGCCGCTGGTGGAAAAACTGAAAGAAGGACTTGATTCCGGAAAACCGGCACGTGATATCATAGTCGATCCCGATGAACGGGTGCTTGTGCGGGATTTGAATCTACTCACCATGAAACCGGTGCTCTACGTGTATAACGTATCGGAAAGCCAACTCTGTAGACCGATATCTGATGGACCAGAACCGTTTGTGGCTATATCTGCACGTATAGAATCTGAGCTTGCCAGCTTATCAACTGAGGAGCAGAGCGCATATCTAACCGAACTTGGAGTGGATGCGTCAGGGTTGGATCGTCTGATCGGTAAGGCATATGATCTGTTAGGATTGATTTCTTTTCTGACCTGCGGCGTTATCGAAGCACGTGCATGGACCATTGAGCGCGGTACTAAAGCTCAGCAGGCTGCCGGCGTCATTCATACGGATTTTGAGAAGAAGTTTATTAAGGCGGATATTGTTACGTATAGAGATTTCATTTCACTTGGCGGCTGGACCAAGGCGCGTGAGGCAGGGAAAGTCAGAAGCGAGGGAAAAGAGTATGTTATGGATGATGGAGAAGTAGTGGAATTTAAGATCGGAACATGATATTATTGCGGCTATGACATACGAACTAATGGTGCTTGTGGACACGTCCTCGGATTTCACCACGGAAAAGGCACAAAGAGAATTGGTACAGAAGCTTATTGGTAAAGACGCATCGATTACATCGATAACCTCAATGGGAAAAAGACAACTTGCATATCCAATACGCAAAAAGAAAGAAGCAACGTATCTTGTTGCAATAATTGAAGGAATTTTATTATCAGCTGACATAGAAAAGAAAACAAAGCTTATTGATGAAGTACTGCGGTTTTTGTTGACAGTACAGCCGCAAACTAAGGCAGTCGTAGGTACCGGAAAGGAATAATGCATATGTCATCAAGAAGCCTGAACAAAGTTACATTGATAGGAAATCTTACACGGGATCCGGAATTGCGTTATACCCCGACAGGCGCAGCGGTATGTACCATCGGTGTTGCGACAAACAGGAGCTGGGTGACGGACTCCGGAGAGAAAAAAGAGGAAACGGAATTTCATAGAGTTGTCGCATGGAACAAACTTGCGGAGCTTTGCAGTCAGTTGCTTTCCAAAGGCAGGAAAGTGTATGTAGAAGGAAGATTGCGGACAAGCACATGGCAGACGGCAGACGGCGGTCAGCGGTCAAGTACGGAGATTGTTATTGAGGATATGATTGTTTTGGATGCTAGGCGGCAGGGTACAGATGAAGTGCCTGACCAAGCGCCGCAGGCACCGAAACCGGTACAAAACAAAAAACAGGAAGAGCCAAAAGAAAGTGTAAAGAAGGAGGAGGAACCGCAGAAAAACGGGAATTCGGAAGAGGTAAACCCTGATGATATTCCGTTCTAACGGATATATAGTATGAAACGACCGACAAAATACATTCGAAAAATACGGCCGGTACCGACAAATTGCGGATATTGCGCAAGCAAAACTGATCCGGATTACAAAGATGTATCTGTTTTGGAGAAACATACATCCGAGAGAGGGAAACTTCTCGGGCGCGCCCGTACAGGACTTTGTGCAAAACATCAGCGCAGAATGGAACAGGCAATCAAGCGTGCACGTTTTGTCGCACTTCTTCCTTATATTGTCCGGGTGTAAGCCGCAAATATTTTCTCATTTACATACTTCGGTATTCATTGGTAGTATAGATACTATCGCGTGAGTTGAAATATGCCTATTTTGCCATTTTCAAGAATCAGGAAAGCTGTACTAACTGTGTCCGTTCTTTTTTTTGTCGGGTGGATCGGATATCAGTACGGGTATCGTGATGGAGGTTTGCCTAAAGGATCAGATACACGGGCTGTTATCCGTACTGAGGCGCCTGATGATGTAGCGGTTGATTTTTTCGTATTTTGGGATGTATGGCAGAAGGTACGGCAGTACTATATTGACCCTCAGGATATAGATGTGCAGAAACTTGTGTATGGGGCTGTGAGCGGTATGGTTGCCGCAATCGGTGATCCATATACTTCGTTTTTTCCTCCGCAGGAGAACAAGGAGTTTAAAGAAGACCTCGGCGGGTCATTTGAAGGTATAGGCGCACAGCTGGGGCTTAAAGACGGCAGGATTATCATCATATCACCGCTTCGAGGTATGCCGGCTGAACATGCAGGATTAAAACCAAATGATTACATTCTTAAGGTAGACGGAAAAGATACTGCCGGATGGACGATTGATCAGGCTGTGGATGCAATCCGGGGTCCTCGTGGCACTACAGTGACTCTTACCATACTGCGTGCTTTGAGTATAGATACGCCTGAAGATATATCCGTTATCCGTTCCACGATTACCGTACCGTCAGTCACATCCTGGATCAAAACTCCCGCTGCTATTGAGGAGATATCTGAGGCCTCGGAAGCTGCTGGTATCCGAAAATCGCAAAAAAGCGTTGCATATATTGCGTTGACGCGGTTTGGGGACAATACAAATGCAGATTGGAACAAAGCCGTAACAGAAATTCTTACAGCGAAGAATAATGGCAGAAATATCGCAGGATTGGTGCTTGATATGCGAAGCAATCCCGGTGGATACCTTGATGGTGCCGTATATATTGCAAGTGAATTTATAAAAAGCGGGACGGTTGTTTCCCAGGTGAATTCCGACGGAAGCAGGGATGATTTTCCCGTTGAGCGCCGCGGACAACTGACAGATATGAATGTTGTTGTTTTAGTAAACGGCGGAAGTGCCTCAGCCGCAGAGATAGTTGCCGGAGCGCTTCGGGATACTAAACGCGCAAAAATTGTAGGAGAAAAGACATTCGGCAAAGGGACAGTCCAGACTCCATTCGAAGTTTCAGCAGGTGCCGCAGTTCATATCACGACCGGCAAGTGGCTGCTTCCCGGCGGGGACTCTATAAGCAATACAGGGCTGACACCGGATATCGAAATTGCATCGTCTGATTTGAACCTGTCGACTGCAGATATTCAGCTTGTAAAAGCGATAGAAGTATTAGTAAAATAATGTACGTATATGGCAAGAAAACATATACAATCCATAGATATACATAAAGGCATAATAGTCGCCGCATGTATTGTCCTTTTAGTAGGAGGTGCCGTATCGGCAGGATGGTTTGGGATGAACTGGGAACAGTTCAATCGGTGGTGGCCGTTTCAGAAACCGCAATCCGTGCAGATACAAACCCCGACTGATAGAATTTCATTGGTATCGGAAGAGAGCGTCATTATTGATGTTGTCGAGAACGTATCGCCGTCTGTAGTAACCATCGGCATTCAGCAAACACGTTCAACAGGTGATATTTTTGAATTTAACCCGTTTGATCCGTTTTCTCCATTCCGGAAACGTCCGGGAAGTACGGAAGAAATTGAGCAGGATATCGGCAGCGGATTTATCATTTCCGAAGACGGATTGATCGTGACGAACAAGCATGTGGTTTCAGCTGCGGATGCGGCGTACCGCGTCATTACTAAGGATGACAAAACATACGATGTCCAAAAGGTATATCGGGACCCGGATAATGATCTTGCAATTATCAAGATCAATCCTTCCGGGCAAAAACTGAAGCCCGTTGCCATGGGGGATTCCTCGCAGATAAAAGTCGGTCAAATGGCGATAGCCATCGGCACTGCGCTCGGAGAATTCCGCAATACAGTCACCGTTGGGGTGGTTTCCGGCGTCGGACGCGGCATTACCGCAGGGAGTCCGTTTGAGGGTGGAGCTGAGCAGCTGGATAACGTCATTCAGACGGATGCAGCGATAAATCCAGGTAATTCCGGCGGGCCGTTACTGAATTCTGCCGGTCAGGTAATCGGGGTCAATACAGCTGTATCCGCTTCCGGAGAAAATATCGGTTTTGCACTACCTATTAATGTCGTGAAAGATGCCGTCGATACGTTTAATGCGACCGGCCAATTCAACCGGCCGTATATGGGGGTTGAGTACCGGATGATTTCCCGGCAAATGGCGATTCTTAATGAGATTCCGGAGGGCGCGTATATCGCAAATGTTGTATCCGGCAGCCCTGCGTATGATGCTGGTATACAGGCGGATGATATTATTACGAAGATTGATGGAAGCCGGCTGACGACAGACAAAGACCTGGCACATGTCATCAGCAGAAAGAAGGTCGGGGATACTGTATCTGTAGCTATCTGGAGGAACGGAAAAGAACTGACGATATCAGTGCGTCTGGGCACGCAGCAATAGTATGAATTTTTTTTCAATACTGGCTCAGGCATTACTTGCAGTACCTCCTACTGTCGATGAAACCCGAGATTTGATTGAAACGGAAAAAAGCTTAAGTAATATTCTTCATTGCGTCGGAAATTTTGTGGAGTTTGCCGTTGAGGATATCTTCGAGATTATGCCATGATTTGTTGATCCGGTGGTCTGTGACTCGGTTTTGGGGGAAATTGTAGGTCCGGATTTTTTCTGCCCTCATGCCACGCCCGATAACCGAGCGCTGTTCGTTCATTGCTGCTTCATGTGCCATCAGTTCCCGTTCCCAGAGATGGGCTCGAAGAAGTGAGAGCGCTACCTGCCGGTTTTGGTACTGATCACGTTCAGTTTGCGCAGATACGACGATACCTGACGGTGTATGCCGGATACGGACGGCAGAGCTTACTTTATTTACGTTTTGCCCGCCTTTGCCTCCGGAACGGAAAAATTCCAGTTCAATATCTTCACTACGGATAATGATCTCGTTTTCCGGAATTTCTGGTAATACGGCGACGGTTGCAGTAGAGGTATGGATCCGTCCGTGCCGTTCCGTTGTGGGAATCCGCTGTACACGGTGCGTGCCGGCTTCATACTGCAGTGTAGTAAATGCATTCGGACCTTTGATTTGAATTGCCGTGTCGGAAATTTGAGTAACGTTCCATCCCATAAGGTTTGCATACCTGGTATACATCCGCATAAGGTCGGATGCCCAGATTTTTGCTTCATCTCCTCCGGGACCTTGACGGAACTCTAGTATGGCAATATCAGTATTCATAAAAAAATGGTTATATGACTGTATGGTTATATGGTTAAGACTTTCTAACCATCCGACCATTCAACCATCTAACCATTGTACTACTTCAGTCCCATCAGCATTTCTTTGAGGGATTTCGGGGTTTTTTGGTCGTCCTGTTTTTTTTGCTGTTTCTTTTTCTTTTTGGAAACATATGTGGTATCAGCGGCTTTTTTCTGTTTGACCTGGAAACGTTCAACACGGCCCATGGTATCGATAAATCTCATTTCCCCGGTGTAAAAAGGATGGCATTTACTGCAGATATCTATCTGCATCGACGGCTTGCTTGATCCTACGGTAAATGTATTTCCGCAGGCACAGCCAACCGTCGCGTTCGGGTACCATTTTGGATGAATGTCTGATTTCATGAGATTGTTATTATAGCATTTTGTGCTTTTTCTGTCGACGTTTCCTTTTGTATTCCGCTATGATGACTCCGATGGCAATAATAATTCCGCCGATGATATACGCAGGCGTTATGGCTTCTTTCAGCCATAAAACCGCCAGAATGGCAGCCCACAACGGCTGGAGATAGGTAAACAGGGCAGACTCGGAGACCTCGATGGATTTTATTGCTCTGTTGCGAAACGTATACGCTATCGAACCCGAAATTAGTGCCATAAAAAATACGCCTCCGTGGGCAGGAAGGGGAAGGGAATATAGATGTACTGCAATATCCGGGGCTGAACGTTGAATGAGTACAATCGGCAGGAGAATAGCAAGCCCGATAATAAATTGACTGTGAGATAAAAGCGACGGCGAAATACCACGCTGTACCGCCTTTTTGCTCATAAGCGCAGCTAAGGTATCCGCACATACAGCAAGCATCATAAGGCTGTTTCCTGTGATTTTGCCCAGAGAATTGCCGTACCCGACGCTACTAAGAGGGCCGATGATGGTGATAAGTGTTCCGCTAAGTGCTATGCCGATTCCGATTTTTTCATTTTTTGTGATTTTTTCCCGAAACAGAAGCATCCCTCCAATGACAAGAAGGAGCGGCCCGGTTGCAGTAATAAGACTTCCGGAAAGCGCAGTGGTATTGTCTAGCGCCAGAAAAAAAAGATACAGCGTCAGCGGTGCGGACAAGACGCCGGTGAGTATGAGCAGCCATAGGTCGGACGTTTTGCGGGGAAGTTTTGCATGTGAAATTGTGAGCATAGGAAGAGCAATTGCGGTGCTTATGGCAAAGCGGTATGCAAGAAACAACAAAGGGTCCAGCCATGTCAGTGTATATTTGACGACTGGGCTCGCCGCTCCCCAGATGACGGAGACCAGTAGAAGATACAGGTAGGCAGTGGTCCTGCGGTTCATAGGGATTTACATCGGTTCAAATAGCGCCGGAAGTTCACAGAGTGCGATCTCTTTTTGTTCCTTGGTTTTCATATTTTTCAGTATCACGGTATTTTTTTTAATTTCATTTGGGCCCTGTATGATTGCATACGGAAATCCCGCCGTATCAGCATATTTTAGCTGTTTATCCAGTTTGGCCGGCTGGGGATACATATCCACAATAATGCCTGTATCCCGAAGTTTTTTTGCTATTGAGAGAGATTGCGGGAGCAAGTCCTGGGAAAAAACAGTAATCAAAACAAGTCCAGACACTCTAAGCTCTGGGATAAGCCCCAGTATTTCAGCTGCTTCAAGGGTTCGGTCGAATCCGAGGCCAAAACCGGTTCCGCCGATATCCCTGCCAGTTAGTTTCTGCACCAAGCCGTCATACCGTTCTCCTCCCAGTACTGACATCGGATAATCCGAATTGGGTATCTCTACCTCCCATATGGGGCCAACAGAATAGGAAAATGACCGGGCGATTGTCGGGTCGAAGGCATACCAGTCTTTGGGAAAACCGTAATTTTTCATGTATTCCAGAATAAAGGCTATTTCCTCGTTTGGTTTGAGTGTCATCACATATTTTAGATACTCACGTGCTTTTTGAAGCGGTATTCCCTTTTTTTCCATTTCAGAAAGCACACCGTCATCGCCGATTTTTTTTATCTTATCGATGGATACGATTGCTTCATACGGCATATCGGCAAATAATGCCCGGCTGTTAATCCGTACCAATACATTTTTGAAACCCAGTTGGCGGTATATATCAAGAGATAAGGCAATTACTTCAGCATCTGCTTCGGGTGTTTTAACACCGAAAATATCTGCGTCTACCTGGGTAAACTCACGGTAGCGCCCTTTCTGGGGTTTTTCAGCGCGATATGCGTTTTGGATCTGGTATCGCTTAAACGGGAATGCCAGTTGGTTTTGATATTGTGCCACAACGCGGCAGGTAGGAACTGTCTGGTCATACCGAAGGGCTACATTCCGGTTTCCCTGATCAGTAAACTTGAAAAACAGTTTTTCGTCTTCTCCGATAGCACCGGTAAAAATTTCCAAAGGTTCTAAGGTAGGCGTCTCTATAGGCGCATATCCCCAGGAAGCACAGATGTCCGCGAGTTTGTCCCGTAGCCATTTCCGCTTGATCGCATCTTCGGGTAATATGTCCCGGAAGCCTTTCAATGGTTGTGCTGTGTTCATATAATTGTCAGTGTCTTTGGTGTTTTGGAAAGCACTTCCATACAGTTGTACTTTAAGAGTACCAAATCCTCGATCCGTATGCCATACATTCTCTGAATGTATGTACCCGGTTCAATGGTAACCACCATTCCGGGGATGAGCATTTCCGGTTTTTTATGAGTCAGCCGGGGAGCTTCATGAATGTCCAATCCTACCGCGTGCCCGAGGTTATGTGGATACACGGGTAATTCAGCCGCCGTAACAATTTTACGTGCCGCAGCATCCAACGTAGCTCCGTTTCGCTCACCGCCATTAAGCATTGACAGCACTTTCACATTTGCCTTCAAGATTTTCTCATATGCGCGTATCCATTCCGGTTTTGGTGTGCCCAAAAATACTACCCGTGTCATATCAGCGCAATACCCGTTGACTCGGGCTCCGAAATCCAAAAGCACGAGTGAATTTTTGCGAAGCGGGAGGTTTCCGCGTGATAGATAGTGCGGCATAGAGCTATTTTCGTTAAATGCGACGATCGGATCAAACGCTATACCCCCGGCATGCATGCGTAAAAATCCTTCGATCTCCCAGGCGAGCTTTGTCTCTGTGATGCCTGGTTTAATCCGTTTGAGTAAGTAAGAAAAGCACTGATCGGTGACTGCGGCGGCTTTACGGATTTGTCCTATTTCATAGTTATTCTTGATCATCCGTTCTTTTTCTATCCGGTCACGGACACCTGACAGGGCGATGCCTGAAAGCACGCTGGTTAGCTTGTTAAATTCCGCAACTGTCAGATTAGTGTCTTCATACTCAAGCGTGTTAACATTCAGTTTTTCAAGAACTACCTTTAGTTTTTTTGACAGTGGTTCATCACGTGATATTTCTATAACCTCAACGTTTTGTAGCTTACGCGCCTGTTCAAGATATAATGCATTTGTAAACAATACTTTCTTGTCATTCGCAATAAGTGCATACGCCTCCCGTTCCGTTTCCGATGCCCCGACAAACCCGGTCAGATATCGGATATTCGTTGGATTTGTTATAAGAAACGCTTCACACGCGTGTAATTCAAGCATTGTTTTATTGTAACGCATATTGGTGCCGGATTAATCCACCCACCATTTTTCTCTTCTGCCTATAGGGCGGGGATTATCCTTTTGTTGTTTTTCCGCTATGGCTCGACCGGCAGCAACCGTTGATGCCGTGTCTCCGAATTCACCAACTCCTACGTCACCAAATGACGTCTTATTTCTTTTGCGTCGCCTCGTAAACCTACTGGTCAATCGTCTGATTCTTTTTGTATGCTTCATTCATATTGATCACCTCATTTCAGTTTTCCAATGATGCGTTCTGCCGTACTCAGAACTCGATACTGACGGACAAGTGGAACGAGCAATTCAATATCTTTATAAAACGCTCGATCTTCGATAATTGCCGGGCTTAACCCGCGCACCAGGGCATAAACCTCACTAAATACAGGTGACGGTTTTACCGGTTTTCGGAACTCGTATGCCTGACACACTGCGAGTAGCTGTATAGCAAGTACTGCCTCGGTGTTTCGGATGATGTCCCGGGCGTTGCGAGCTGCAATGGTGCCGAAAGAGACGTGGTCCTCCTGATTGCCGGAAACTGGGATTGAGTCAACACTTGCCGGACTTGCCAGAATTTTATTTTCAGATACTAGAGCCGCCTGAGTGTACTGGCTGATCATGAGTCCCGAATCCAGGCCCGCGCTTTTAACCAGAAAAGCCGGCAAGTCTTTACTGCAAGCGGGATCCATCAGATTGTTTGTTTGCCGTTCGGAAAGGTTTCCAAGATCCGTTATGACAATACCCAGAAGGTCCTGTGTATATCCGATCGGTGCGCCGTGGAAATTTGCACCGGTTCTGCAGACCATTTCTTTCGTAAAGAAAATGGGGTTGTCAGCCACGGAGTTCATTTCGATTTCCGTTATGCTTCGGACATAATCCAATGCGTCGCGTGCGGCCCCCGCTACTTGCGGGACGCTGCGGAGTGAATAAGCGTTCTGCACATTTGTTTTTGGTTTCCGCATCAGATTGCTTCCGTATATAAGGCGTCGGATATTTTCTGCGGAAATGTTTTGTCCCTTATATGGGCGAACACGGTTGTATTCCTTGCTATACGCACTCTCCACGCAATTTAGTACATCGATCGTCATGCTCGAAACGATTTCAAGCTGTTTTATAAGCCGCTCCGAATCAAAAATATTAAGTGCTGCGATTGCGGTCATAAATTGCGATCCGTTCATAATCGCCAGTCCCTCCCGGTACGCAAGAGGCACAACCGGTATTCCGGCGTTATTCATTGCTACCTTACCCGGCAATATTTCACCGTTGTAATAGGCATTGCCCTCACCAATGACTACGAGTCCCATTTGGGAGAGGGGAGCGAGGTCCCCGCTTGTTCCGACAGAGCCTTTTTCATAAAAGGCCGGTGTTACCCCGCGGTTGAGCATTTCAACGAAGGTAAGAAACAACTGAGGACGTAGTCCGCTGTAACCTTTGGCAAATACGTTAAGCCGCAGAAGAAGCGTGGCTCTTGCCGTTTCTTCATCGACAAAATCACCGTATCCTGATGCATGCGCCCGAAGCATTCGCGTCGATAGTTCGCCGGCTTTGTCTTTTGAAATTTTTACATTGCCGAATCCGCCGATGCCGGTATTCAATCCGTACATGACGTCACCACGTTCAAGCATTTTGGCGATAGCATTCCAGTTTGCCTGAATTCTTTGAATCACGTCGTTTGGAATAGTGACGGTCGTATTGTTCCGTGCGACAGCTACCACGTCCTCGACCGTAAGATTTTCACCGGTCAGTGAAACAGATTTTTTCATATAGCCTCCTTCTTTGAGACTCACCCGAAATTTTCCGTGCTCGCGTCCCTCGGATAAGAATCCGGGATATCTGCACGCGGAAAATTTGGATTCGTCTCAAACAACATCATCCGATCCATAATGCGGATGATACTGGTGAAAATTTAGTTCTGGAGGAAAATTGTCAGCAGAACGACCCGCGTTATGTGCGCGGGTTATGATGAAGGGCAATCACAAAGCGATACATTCTAAATAACAACATGTTAATATGTTAACATGTTAATACGATGATGTCAATATTGTGTTTACCATATGATTAAGTGCGTCTGAAATGGTTTCTTGATGTGAAGATAAATATTCTACATTTCGCGAGGATTTTTGAAGCCCCTGAGTTTACCAGAGGTAAATCGGGAGGGTTTATGAAAATCAGGATTTTTCTGAGTATCAAAAAGTCGTGTAGCCACAGCTTTGTATCCACCTTCACCCGCATTCAGCCAGTGGGCGACTCGGGTAACTGTTGTGGTTGATACGTTAAGTTTTTTGGCGATTTCAGTATATGGTGTATTGGCGACTAACATTTTCACAATTTGCCACCGGTTTGCAAACTCTTTTAGCTCCGCAAGCGTCAGAAGATCCCGGAAAAAGTTTCTTGCTTCATCTTTTGAACGAATTTCTAGTATTGCATCAAACAGTTCTTCCATGCTGTTTGTGGGGTAAGACATATTAATATGGTAACACTGTACAATATTAAATGCTATTCTGTCTCTGCAGAAGCGCTAGATTCCAACGTAGGGGTTATGTCTGGTGTTGGTGAAGGAGAATTCCCTGTAAGATAGCCTAGATCGAGAATGCGTGAAGCGCTGATACGGTTTATATCCGTTTCTGCCGGCGTTCCCCGTAAATGAACGGTGACTCCCTGACGGATTTTGGAAAAACCGGATTTTTTTATTCCGTCCTGTTTTGTCCATGCGGATGTGATGGTTGAACGTTCTACGTCAACGACAATATTCCGTCCTTCCTTGGTCCGTATGGATAGTGTGTTTGCTTTGTTGTCGATAGACTCTACGGTGCCAGATTCACGGATCAATGCACTTGTATGTTCGATAAATATGAATTTTGCCTGCAGGAGATCAAGCGTATCGTCATGGTGCCCGAATATTGTCACGATATCGTCCGTTGCAAGATCATCAATAGTTAGTTCCGTACGTTTTCCTCGGACGACTTGGGCAATACGTACATCATCCGTCAATTCAATTTTTACTTGTTTTGTGTCCATGTCGACAGTGGCACTTGTAAGCGATACAGAGATGATTTTACCGTATACTGCACGTTTTACCAGTTTTCGTAATTCCGCTACTTTCGTCGCCAAACGTTCCTTCAGTTCTTCAATTTGGGCCCTGTTTTCTTCCATGTTTTCTTCCGTGGGGACCGGAGTTTCAGTTTGTGCAATTACGTGTGAAAACGAAGCAGTATTTGCGAGCATAATCAATACAGCAAGCAGGTTTATGATTTGGGAGTGAAAAATTTGTTTATTCATGTTTAGAATGATTCAGGAGTGTAGTACACAATCAATTGTTTTGTTTCCGTATTGTTTTGTGCATAATTTGTAACATCGATGGTATTTTTCCCTTCAGTAAGGGAAATTTTACCGGCAAACATGCCTTTTTCGTTTGCTTCTGTAACAGTTTCCGAAGTCTCGCCGACGATAAGAATCGTAGTGTTTGGTACTGCTTTTCCTGAAACAAGCAATTCTTCTTGTGCTTCTATGGTTTCGGATTGCGGACTGTCGACAGCCAGTTTGTTTGGATATTCTATAGGTTTTGATGTCGGAACCGGCTTGTTTATTTGTGAAAAATATTTTGTGATAAATGATATATCAGGAGGATTGATTGTAATTGCCGGGAAAAATACCGGCCCCAAAAATATCAGGCCGGCGATACTAAGTCCGACCCCAAAACCAATAAGTGTGGCAAGAACAGCATCCCTGTTCATACGGTATTTTGCTGACAATGCTTAGCGGCAGGAACAATACGATGTGATACCAATACGGTCGGGTGTTGCTTAGGATACCCAAATCTGTTATAAAATGCAACTACCCTTTCTTATTTACGGTTTACATGCTTGTATATGGAAATAACGTATTTCGGTCATTCATCGTTTCGGGTAAAGAATAAGCTGGCTACGCTGGTTACAGATCCGTATGACCCCTCTGTAGTTGGCAGGAAGTATCCGAGAAATACTGAGGCTGACATTGTGACCATTTCTCATGATCATGCTGATCATAATGCATCCGGAGAAATTGGCGGTTCACCCTTTATTATCCATGGCCCTGGCGAGTATGAAATAAAAGGCGTTTCCGTGATCGGTATTCCGACATACCATGATGATTGTATGGGAAAAGAGCGCGGAAAAAATACAGCATACAGGATTGAGATGGATGGTCTGCGCATCGGACATCTCGGGGACATCGGACACCTGCTTACTGCCGAACAGACAGATATGCTTGATGGTATAGATATTCTGATGATCCCTGTTGGGAATGTACATACTATAGATGCGAAAACAGCTGCAGCTATTGTGTCTGATGTTGCTCCGCAGATTGTTATTCCGATGCATTATCTGACAGACGCACACGCTGCCGGTCTTTGGAAAAATCTGCATCCGATATCCGAATTCCTTCAGGTCATGAATAAGGGATTAATTGTACCTATCCAAAAGCTTTCAATAACAAAAGATAAACTGCCGCAAGAGATGCAGGTCGTTGTTTTTGAATAAGTAAATATGTCTTCCATAAAAGTTCCGCCACATGATACCACCGCGGAACAGTCTGTGTTGGGTGCTGTGCTTATTGATAAAGATGCAATGATTGACGTAGCGGAATTTCTCCGTCCGGAACATTTTTATAAAGATGCGCACGGAATTATTTACGGTGCCATGCTGGAGCTTTTTGAGGCACACGAGCCTATTGATGTGATTACGCTGACTGCGCAGCTGAAGAAAAACGGAATGCTTAAGTCCGTCGGAGGCTCATCATATATTTCGGATTTTCTTAATGTTGTGCCAACAAGTGCACATGCGGCACAATACGCCCGAATCATTCAGGAGCATGCGACAAAACGGCGTCTCGTAGACGCAGCGGCGACAATTACCGAACTGGCATTTAAAGAGGAAGGTACTGCACAACAGATTGTCGACGAAGCAGAACAGGAAATTTTTGCCATATCCCAGTCAACGACCCGAAAGGATTTTATCCCGATCAAAGATGCATTAGCGTCGTCTTTTGACCGTCTCGACGAATTACATAAGCGTGCCGGTGGTCTTCGTGGTGTCCCGACGGGGTTTATTGATATTGATACAAAACTTGCCGGAATGCAGGATGCGAATCTGTTGATTCTTGCTGCCCGTCCCGGTACAGGGAAAACAGCGATGATACTGAATATTGCTCAATATGCTACGGTAAAAGAAAAAATTCCGACCGGCATTTTTTCACTTGAAATGAGCAAGGAGGAGTTGGTAGATAGACTGCTTGTATCCCAGGCTGATATCGACGCATGGAGACTGAAAACCGGTCGTCTGAGTGATGATGATTTTACAAAACTTTCTGATGCAATGGGTGAGCTTGCTGAAGCGCCGTTATTTATTGATGATACCCCGGGAATTAACATTGTTGAAATGCGCACAAAAGCCCGAAGACTGCAGGTGGAGCAGGGGATCAAGCTGATAATAGTTGATTATCTGCAGCTTGCTGATTCAGGACGCAAGTATGATAACCGGGTTCAGGAGGTTTCGATCATTTCCCAAAGCCTGAAGAATCTTGCGCGTGAACTGCGTATTCCGGTGCTTGCTTGTTCACAGTTGTCCCGGGCAGTTGAGTCCAGGGGTACAAGAGTACCAGAGTTATCTGATCTTCGGGAATCTGGGTCGATTGAACAGGATGCAGATGTTGTAATGTTTCTTTACCGCGAAGAGGCAGACCAGTCCATGTGGGGGGAGCAGATATCAACAAAACTCCGGATTGCCAAACACCGAAATGGTGCGCTTGGTGAAATAGATCTCGTTTTCCGAGGTGATCGCATCCGGTTTTATTCCGTTGAGAAACAACGCGTCGAAACCCCAGTGCCTGCTGCGAATTAATATGCATATTCGCCCGTGTCGCGTTTCTGCTATATAATTGTATTACTATTGCCGCAGGTGGCGGAATGGCAGACCTGCCTGCCGGCAGGCAGGCGCGCAAGGTGTAGCTAGTTTACATAAGCCGCGGTGCTGGAACTGGTAGACAGGCGAGTCTCAAAAACTCGTGTCCATAACAGGGCGTGAGAGTTCGATTCTCTCCCGCGGCACAGAGTATATATTTATCAATATACATTTTTAGGAGGTGCATATGAAATTGAGAGCGATATATGAGATGGCAGTAGATATGGGTATTAAGGCAGACCCCCGAGGTAAAGACGGAATACAAAAACTTCTTGCCCGCCGGAAGAAGGAATACGACGATTTGCCGAAGTCCAAAAAAGAAGAGTATGATCTGGAAGATCTTAAGAATCCATACACGGATTCGCGTATTTTTTTGGGTAATCCCGATATGGAAGTAGATTCCATCATGGCAGGTATTGATATCAATGCGGCGGAAGTACTTCTTGCCGACAGATTGAATCAAAAAGGCGAGAGTATAGATCTTCTTTTAACGCATCATCCGGAAGGTGCATCATTAGCGTCATTGTACGAAGTGATGGATGTGCAAAGTGATATTTGGGCTAAATACGGTGTACCGATAAATATTGCCGAAGGAGTTATGCGTGACCGCGTTAAAGAAGTACAGCGCAGGTTTGCTCCGGTTAATCATGCTGAGGCTATTGATGCGGCCCGTCTTCTTGGATTTGCATTTATGGGGACTCATACCATAACTGACAACCTGGTGCATGAATACATGGAAAAACTGTTTGAAAAGAATCACCCTGAAACAGTCGGTGAAGTAGTTGAAGTATTGAAAAAAGAACCTGAATACCAGGAGGCAATGAAAGGCAAAGTCGGACCGATGATTTTTGCCGGTGATGCCAAAAATAGGGCTGGCAGGATTGCCCCGATAGAGTTTACCGGGGGGACGGAACCATCGCATATCATATATGAAAAATTGGCATATGCCGGAGTGGGAACCGTGATTGGCATGCATGCATCAGAAGAACACCGCAAAGAAGCCCTGAAGCATCATATACATCTTGTCATTGCCGGTCATATGAGTTCTGATAGTTTGGGTATGAATTTATTCCTTGATGAGCTGGAAAAGAAAGGAATAAAGATTATTCCTTGTTCTGGACTAATCCGTGTTGCACGCTTCAAAGCAAAATAGTCAGGAAAAAAGCAACAGTAGCAATTTGGGTTATAATTCCAAGCGGTAGTGGAGCTGTTGTGTGGAATCTATTGGGGATTTTGTACAGGGCATAGGCCAAAGTCTTACATACACCGGAACGTGCTGACCGTTTGTGTTTTTTACGCGTAGCATACAGAATATACCATGGTATTTCCATCCAATCAGGGAGAAGAGATACGGCAATGATGGACAGAAGATACAATAAAGGTACGCTATGCATGAAAAATATTATTGTAAGCCCGATGCCAAAGAGTGTTTCAGTGATCGCATATAGGCCTGTTAGAATTTTTGGTCTTCCTCTCCAATTTGTACCAAAATCCCAATGCGGTATGCTGTCTAAAATATAATGTGATGCAAAAGAAAGCGGAATTGCTAGTGCAGGGTTGGGGAATCGTAAGGCGATACTGCCGGCAACTAGCGCATGGGCGGTTGAGGTCATACAGTCATTGTATGATATGATGTGAAAAGTTGCAAAAAGATATATATGCAAACGAAGCCTTATTGCGCACCGCATGCACCTTTGTATATTGTACTTACAAACCGGAAATTTGGACGCCTCTGGCTGAGTCAGATTGCATCACAACTGGCAAGCCACATGCTGATTTATCTGTTGGCTATTGTGCTGTATGGAAGAACCGGCAGCAACGCAGTCGTTTCTGGAATATTTTTATCCTATGGATTACCCGCCCTTTTTTTTGGACCGATTGGCGGGGTTATTGTTGACCGGCTGGATCGCAGAATGGTTCTTTTGTGTGCTCATGCCGTTCGTGCGTTACTCCTTGTGTTTGTTGTACTATCCTCCCAGAGTGTCGTTACTGTGTATGTATTGGTTTTTGCGTATGCCATTATCATGCAGATGACGACGCCTTCAGAAGTACCTCTTATTCCAAAATTCGTTCCGCAGTCGCAGCTGATTCCGGCAAACAGTCTGTTTTCGTTTACGTTTTATAGCAGTATGGCGGTAGGGTTTATTACCGCAGGTCCGGTGTTGCGGTTGTTTGGAAGTTCAGGTGCATACGGACTCATTTTTTCCCTTTTTCTTATTGCAGCATTTGCCGTTTGGGGATTGCCCCCGCAAGGGGATGGTCTTCGTTCGTTCCGTCGTGTGATACGGTACGACATTCAGTCTATTGTCACGCGCTTGATCCGGGACCTGTACGATGGGATACGGTATGTAATCAGGTCTTACAAGCTTCGTGACGCTGTGTTGCTATTGACCGGGACACAGATCACGCTTGTCCTTCTTGGGACGCTCGGTCCTGGTTTTGCGGATAAGGTACTGCGTATTGATGTACGTGATGCATCGTTGATGATTGTCGGCCCGTCCATTGTCGGTATTCTTATAGGTGCGCTTTGGATAGGAAATAATGGATTCCGGTATTCTTCAGAAAAGCTGATCCGTATCGGTGTACTCGCTGCAGGTATTTCCCTCATAGTCATTTCTACCTTGTTTACGGCTGCAAACGCCCCATGGTTTTCATTGATTCCGCGCATGGCAGTCCTTTTTTGCGCGACAGTGCTGTTTTTCTTCTTAGGCATAGCAAACAGCATGCTTGATGTGCCATCAAACAGTATTCTTCAGCGTGAGGCAAAAGGAGAGGTAAGAGGGAGGGTATACGGAATTCTTTCTGCTTCTGTCGGCGGGGCAGGAATACTGCCTGTCGCAGCGGGCGGGGTGCTTGCGGATATGATTGGAGTCGGAACGGTTATATTCATTCTCGGTCTTGTGATTACATCGTATGGAGTCTTTCGCAGCATGTGTTTCCGGTGTGGCAGATAATGTACAATTACACTATGATGACTATTTCTATGTACATAGGAAATGGTATACAGGTTATCGCGTGGATGATATTTTCATTCCTGTTTTGGCGTAGATTGAGGCGGTGGGGAGTTGAGGATGACCGAATTTTCGATCTCACGTTTTACGGAGCGCTTTCCACGCTTGTCGGCGCACGGTTGTATTATGTGTTTACTCACTGGCCTTTGTTTGCCGGAAAGTCCTTACTGTATGTGTTTGCTCTATGGGTTTCTCCCGGACTAACATGGCTTGGCGGCATGATTGCCGGCACTGGAATGCTTGTTGTGTTGGGCCGAATATACAAAATCCGAATCGGATGGATACTGGATGCTCTAGCGCTTTCATTTCCTATTCCGCTTATTGTCGGGGAACTGGCATCATTTATTCATGCGTATGAAATCGGGCGTCACTCAGGGCTTCCATGGGCTATACGGTATATACGTGTTGACGGCATGCGTCATCCTGTTCAGTTATATACGCTTATTGTAATGGCTTGTATAGGAGGCATACTGATTCGTTTGAATATACTGTTTGAAAAAAAGAAAATTCCGTATGGACTACTCGGTGTATGGTTTTTCCTTTTGTATAGCGTTTCTTCGTTTTTACTTGAATTTTTCAAGATAGCTCCTGTATACTTAAAAGGATTGTCTGCCAATCAATGGATATTGATTGGCGTTTTTGCTGAATGTATCGGTGTATTGTATATCCGCGGCGGCGGGAGAGAAAACGGGAAAAGAACGATTCAGGCTGTACAAACTTTTTTTTATAAGAAAGGAAAAGCGCTGTATGCAACAATTTCCAAAAGAGACGCTCAATGAGCTGAAAAATCATTTATCAGAAGAAAAAATACGTCTGGAAGCACGTATCAAGGAATTATCAAGCCAGGATCCGTTTCGCGATCCGGATCGTGCTATTGATAACGCGGCATCGGATACGGAAGCAAATGAGGAATCAAATCATGACAGAGTATCAGCGCTTGTTGATGAGCTAAATACAAAGCTAACGTCTGTCCGTCAGGCACTTGTAAGGATAGAAGAAGGAACGTATGGGTTCTGTACAGTATGCAAGGCAATGATTGACACGGACAGATTGTCCGTACTCCCGACAGCTACATTATGCCTGAAACATGAAAAAGAGGCAAAACGAAAACATAGCATTTCCGCATGACCGATATACCGGTATTGTACGAAGATCTGCATGTGCTGGTGATCAATAAACCCCCTGGAATAGTGGTAAATAGAGCGCAGTCAGTGCAGGAGCAAACCATACAGGACTGGGCTGAGGAAAGAATAGGCAGCAACACAAGATCAGTGCATAATGAGGAAGATCGTGTGTTTGTTGAACGGGCAGGAATTGCGCACAGGCTTGACAAGGAAACATCAGGGTGCCTTGTTCTTACAAAGAATCCGGAAGCATTGTCGCATCTCATGCGTCAATTTAAAGAGAGAATCCCGAAAAAAAAGTATATCGCACTTGTACATGGAATTGTTGTCCCAAAAAAAGGGGAAATACGGGCGCCTGTCGGTCGTCTGCCATGGAATAGAGAGCGGTTTGGCATATTACCCGGCGGGAAGGAAGCGGTGACAAAGTTCGTTGTTCATAGTTCATGGTCTATATCGCATGGGAAACAGAAGCAGGAGCTTAGTCTTGTAGAATTGTGTCCTGAGACAGGCAGGACTCACCAGTTACGGGTGCATATGAAACATATAAATCACCCGGTGATCGGTGACTGGCAGTATGCCGGAAGAAAAACAGCCCGAAACGACAGGAAATGGGCTCCGCGGGTCATGCTGCATGCACAGACGATACTGTTTGAGCATCCGGTATCAGGTAAACTTCTTGAAATCACCGCACCGATACCCGATGATATGAACAGGATTATCCGTTCTCATGACCGG
>Ga0172371_10001596_pt1 | contig 36171 bp, 33 predicted proteins | sample Lak12m_FD_114543 | JGI IMG/M metagenome (GOLD analysis project Ga0172371, IMG submission 114543) | Freshwater microbial communities from Kabuno Bay, South-Kivu, Congo - kab_022012_12m | ecosystem: Environmental > Aquatic > Freshwater > Lake | place: Democratic Republic of the Congo: South-Kivu... | reverse complement strand
GGGCAAAAATGTACTTGCCGAAACCGACCGCGCCCAGATCACTGGCCAGAAATATAGAAGAAAAGAACGCTATCAGCTTCTGATAGATATAAGCAATCAATAAATAAAACGTATTTTTGGCCGTGGAATCCATGCCAAGATTCTTTATCTCTTCGCCCACTGTGGCGCACGACGGGCCCGTTTCAATCCCGGCTTTTTTCTTTCCTTTTTCCTGGAGTCACGACGCAAAAAACCGGCCGTCTTCAGTTCTTTCCGCCAATCCGGATTCAAGGAAATCAAAGCCCGGCTGATTCCCAGACGCGTGGCTTCCGCCTGACTATGAACTCCTCCACCCATTACTTTGACGTTCAAATCGACTTCTCTTTCTTTTTTCACTAATTTTAAAGGAGAGAGAACTAACTCCTGCAATTCCGCAACAGGAAAATATTTTTTGATTTCCTTCTTGTTAATGGATATTTCCCCTTGTCCCTGAGGGAAGAACCTGATCTGCGCAATGGCGTTTTTTCTCTTACCGGTCGCGGAGATGGACTCCGTCTTGTTTTCCGCAATTCTGACTCCAACTTCATTTTTAACCGGCTTAATCATTTCTTTTCTGACCGGCTTTTTAACCGTTTTCTTGACCGCCGGCTTTTTGACCGGCTTTTTAATTGTTTTTTTAGCTGTTTCGTCCTTTTTAATCATAATATGAATTAAAGATGTTTATTGCCTGTATTATACTAAATTATCCGCAAAAAAGCAAGCTAAAAACCGGCCGTAGCCGGTTTTAATCTTAATTTATGAACTAGTAATCAAGTATCGCCCTGATCCTCCAGAAAGAGACTCTGTTCTGCAGGGCCTCCTCGATTTTACTAAGTTCATTTTGGCTGGAGGTAATGCCCCCCAGCTCTCTTGTCACATACATTCGCGCTTTCCTTCGCCGCCAGTCTTCCTGGGCGGCAGATAGATTTCTGAGAAGCTCTCTGTTCTCTTTATCTATCCCTATGAACACGAGGATATATTTTTCTATTTTCCTACAAATAAACAGGATAAAAAGAAAAATTAATCCTTCCGCCATCCCGATCAAGAATGGCGTCATCATCCCTAAAATCAGGGGACTGAATACCATTGATAAAACGACCACTAACGCTTTTTTCATTTTTCCTCCTTTTTATTTAGGATTTGTATTTACGATAAATAAACGATAAAAGTAAAAACTAGAACCCTATCACCTCTCCTGGTTTCATTTCTTCCCTGATTTTCACGATCTTGAAAAGCCTTAAAAGAGAAAAAATCATGCGGGAAAGAATAACGGCTACAATTCCGAGCAACTTGCCTACCAGTTTCAATAAAAAGAATAAGGCGACGGCGATGGCTAAGGAAATCACCCGTGTATTCGGCCCGACAAAACTGTTTATCCGGGTATTGACAATATCCGCCAAAACCACGTCCATGGTCTCGTTTCCGGACAGTTCTACGCCGAGAGATTCTGATAGTTGTTCCCTTTGTTCGGCCAGTATGTCATCATTTATCCCCTGGCCTGCCTGCTCTATCAGGCTCATTATCTCCTGATCCTGAAGCAGAGCATTAACGTCTAATCCATCCTCTTTTGGTCTGATTTTTTCCAACAGCTCCGCCGGAATATCCTGCGAAGAGATCTCTTCTCCGCCCTGCAATACCAGCGCGGCAGACAAAGTCTGATCAAGGGTCATTTCCGGACTGTAAAAAGGAATCATCCTGCTAATTACACCCGAGGCCGGTTTCAAAATAAGATTGAAAAATCCGGTCGGAATCTCTATTTTCTCCTGTCCGACCCGAATCAAGGGATTGAAATAGTAAATCAAGGCGACGACCAGAGACAAGGCAGTAATGATCCAAGGCAGTCCCCTGGCCCAAATCTTCCTTAAAGAAATTTTCAGTCTTTGTTCTTTTTCTTTAAACATCAGGGCAACGGCGATAACCAGTAATATAAGAAAAACTAATATGCCAATCAAATACGAGACGAATATGTTTTCCCCGTCGGTAGAAAAAAACAGAAAGAAAAAACCGGCGGAAATAACCAAAGTCGAATAAACTATCCGGCGGTTACTCGCCAGAACGCAGAGTAGAAGAAGAAAAACCATTACCGTCAGCCAGCCAGCGAACAGATAAGCCAGGTTCCGCAAATCGGCTAAAGTAAAAAACAAGGAAGAAAAACCCCAGAACAAAATGCTTCCCAAAACCATCAAAATCGGAAAAACAAGATGCCTGATTCCAAAATCCTTTTTTGAAATTTCCGGTCCTGATTTGAGCAGATTGGAATTTCCGGAAGAACCCTGAGAAAGATGTTTAAGAGAATTCATAAAACATGAATTACACCTGTGTCCTAACATATTTTCAATAAAAATCAAGACCTTGACAAAATCATAAAAAATGGCATAATTTAAACATCAATGTTCGATAAAAAAGGAGGTTACCGTGATTATAGATATTGCTGTCGGTTTTGTTTTGTCTGCTGTCGGCAAGGCTTGCGGCCTGCCGAACTGGCAGTACATTCTGGTTTTTCTTTCAAGTTTGGCCCTGGATGGGGACATAATCTTGAACGAATATAACCGCTGGTTAAAGGGAGAAAAAACCAGGATGCTGACATTGGATGAATACTCGTACCAGCACAAATTCATCCTGCATCTTCCGGTAGTAGTAATACCGGCATTACTACTAGTTGCTTTCGCAACTGGTTGGTATTTATTCTTCGGATTAGTAACAGCCGCGATCATCGGCCACCTCATCCACGACACCGTGGATAATAATTTCGACGGTGTGCGCTGGTTGTGGCCGCTCAATGCCGTTTCTTATAAAATAAGACGGCTGGACGGAAAACTAATCCTGGAGAAAAAAACCAGCGATCAGCTGGAACAGGAAGCAATGGAAATGGCCAAAACAGGCCGAAACACCAAGAAAATACTGAAAGACAATCTGAAATAGTCTTGCGCAAAAAAGGCCCCTTTATCGGGCCTTCTTGCTTTATATATTTTACTTTTCTTCTTCCACTTCTCCCTCAATCGGTCCTTCTTCCTTTTTATCATCTTCTTTCGCCGGCTCACCTTTCTCTTTTCCTGCTTCGGGAGCGGACTGATACATTTTCGCGCCTATCTTCTGGATCTCGTCGCCCAGTTCCTGAATCGCCTTTTTTATTTCTTCTTCGTCGCCTTTGTCTTTGATTTTCTTCACCTGGTCTATTTTTTCTTCCACGCTCTTTTTCTCTTCCTTACTTACTTTGTCACCGGCATCTTTCATGGCTTTTTCCGAAGTATAGATAAGGGTATCCGCCTGATTCCTTAAATTGATCAGGTCTTTGTTCTTCCGGTCCTCGGAGGCGAACCTTTCCGCCTCTTTTTTCATTTTTTCGATTTCCTTTTCCGAAAGAGCACTGCTGTCTTTGATGGTGATGTGTTGTTCCTTGTTCGTTCCCTTGTCCTTGGCGGAAACAGTCAGAATGCCGTTGGCGTCAATGTCAAAACTGACTTCAATCTGCGGAATGCCCCGTGGCGCGGGCGGAATGCCGTCCAAAATGAATCTACCCAAAGTGCGGTTGTCCTTAGCTATGGGTCTTTCGCCTTGCAGGACGTGAATTTCCACCGACGTCTGCCTGTCCGCGGCCGTGGAAAACACCTGGGACTTGGAAGTGGGAATGGTCGCGTTCCTTTCGATCAACGGCGTCATCACCTCTCCTAACGTTTCTATGCCTAAGGTTAAAGGCGTGACGTCCAACAATAAGACGTCTTTAACTTCAGTCTCTCCTCCTAGAATGGCGGCTTGAATGGCCGCGCCCATAGCCACGCATTCCATGGGATCGACGCCTCTTTCTATCTTTTGCCCGAAAATATTCTCGATGAATCTCTTGACGATAGGCATTCTCGTCGGACCCCCGACCAGAATAATCTTTTCGACATCTTGCGGCTTAAGCTTGGCGTCTTTCATCGCCTGTTCGATTGATCCGCGGGAACGTTCCACAATCGGTTCGACCAGTTCTTCCAATTTGGCCCGCGTGATTTTCATTAGTAGATGCTTGGGCCCCTGCGCGTCCGCGGTAATGAACGGCAGATTTATTTCCGTTTCCAAAACCGAGGAAATTTCTATCTTGGCCTTTTCCACCGCCTCTTTCAGGCGCTGCATGGCCATCCTATCCTTACTCAGATCGATGCCTTCTTTTTTCTTGAATTCTTTGACCAAATAGTCGATCAAGACTTCATCCATGTCCGTACCGCCCAGCTGGGTATCTCCGGAAGTCGACAAAACCTCGAATACTCCCTGACCGAAATTCATGATCGTCACGTCCAACGTGCCGGCGCCCATGTCGAAAACCAGCACTTGGTGATCCTTTTCCTTTATCTTATCCAAACCATACGCCAGACTGGCCGCAGTCGGCTCGTTCACCAGTCTGACTACTTCCAAACCAGCAATAGCTCCGGCGTCCTTAGTCGCCTGGCGTTGCGCGTCGCTGAAATAGGCAGGAACGGTAATCACGGCTTTTTCTATTTTTTCTCCCAGATACATCTCCGCATCCTTCTTGACCTTCTGTAAGATGAAAGCGGAAATCTGTTGCGGCGTATATTCCTTACCGTAGATCTTATACTTATGATCCATACCCATTTTCCGTTTGGCGGCCAGAATCGTTCCTTCGGGATTGGCTACGGCCTGACGCCGGGCCGGTTCGCCTACCAGAACTTGTTCGTCCTTGGTAAAAGCGACATACGAAGGAAAAGCCTTGCCGCCGACCACGGTCGTCCCTTCCGCCGAAGGAATCATTTTCGGTTTTCCCGCTTCCATATAAGCGGCAGCGGAATTGGACGTACCTAAATCAATACCGATTATTTTTCCCATATAAATACCTCATTGTTTAATTATCAGTCCCGCCGGCAGACATTACGCCAGCCTGACTAAATAAAATCCTGTTATTTCTTTCCTATGACCTTGACGGCAATCTTTTTGCTTTTCACCTCCTGGGCTTTAGGAATTTCTATCTTCAGCATGCCGTCCTCGTAAACCGCCTGGGTTTTTTCTCCTTGTACCTTGACCGGCAAACCAATGGCACGGTAAAAACTGCCTGATTTGACTTCGTGATGATAGTAATTCTTTTCTTCCACTTCTGATTTTCTTTGGTTTTCCCCTTTAAGTATCAGGGTGTTGTCTTGAACGGAAACCTCTACCTTTTTCGGATCAAACCCGATAATCGCCGCTTCAACAATCACTTTATTGTCTCTTTCGTAGACATTGACCGCCGGCATGAAATCGACCGATTTGATGGACGGCCATTCGTCGAAGAATTTGTCTAAGTTGTCACCCGACTCCCAGAGCCAGCCGTGACGAAGAGGAACTAACGTCATATGAATTCATTAAAACATTTTAACATTTGAACATTATAATGCTCTTAATATTTAACTGACCTTTTATTTTATTTCCTTGATTTTTTATTTTATCGCCACTTTGGAAACTCTAATTACTTCATCATTCATTAAATAGCCTGTTTGGATTTCTTCAATAACCTCTCCTTCTTCTCCTCTTTTTTCAACCACCTCGTGAAAATCAGGATTGAACTTCTCTCCCACCGCCCTTATTTTCTCCACGCCCTGAGATTTTAAAAAATCCTCCAGTTGTTGCCTGATCTGAAATATGCCTTTTATCCATTCATTGTCTTTCAAATCGTCGGGGACATGCTTTAAGGACTGATCAAAGGCGTCCAAAGTCGGCAAAAGTTTAAGAATCAATTCCAGGTTGGCGAACTTCACCCAATCCACTTTTTCCCGGCTGATTTCTCTTTCCCGGTTAAGATAATCAGCCTTAGCCCTTTTCCAGCCGTTCAAATGCTCTATTGATTCTTTTCTTATTTCCTCTAATTCTTTTTTTAGTTTTTCGATTTCCGTTTCTTTTCCTTTAGCCATGAGAAAAAATTATCTTATTAATTTCCCCACTTCCCTAATCAGGGTCAGATTCCGTCGGTAATCCATCCTGACCGGACCCAAAATGCCGATCAAGACATTCCGGGGAGATTTCAGGCGGGTGAATATGGCGCTGCAGAAATCGCCGAAAGGATTTTCCTTACCGATTAAAATTTTCATCTCTTTCCCCAACCAATTGAAATTTTCCGCCAAAATTTTGTCCAGATGATCAATCACCTGTGAAAGATCATGGACCACAGTCCGGTCCCCGAATTCCGGCTGATTCAGAAGATTGGTAAGACCGGTATAATAGAAATCGTGGTCGCTGAAAGCTAAGACGCACAATTGCCCGCTTAATTCGGAAATTTTCCTGGCGCACGATTTAACATGTTCCCTTAGCTCCTCTCTTTTCCCTGTTTTCATCCTGATTAGATTATTCCGACGGATAGCCGGCGCCTTTCTGGTCAACAGATTGTCCAGATAATATTGCCATCCCTTCAGAGTCGGTGTTTTCCCGGCCGAAAGATGAGACTGTTCCAGATAACCGCTTTTGACCAATTCGGCCATTTCGTTCCTGATCGTCGCGGAACTTATTTTCGGCTCCATCCTTTCGCTTAAAAATTCCGAACCGACCGGCTGCGCCTTTTCGATATATTCCTCAATGATGTTTTTTATCAAATTTTGCTGTCTTTCCGTCATAAGCGCTGCGCTTAAATGCAAAATGTAAAAATCAAAACTCAAAATTAAGGTGTCGCTTCGCAATAAATTTTATTATCTATTCTATCTAAAAATTTTTGCATATCGTTTGTAATAATCAATATTATTTCTCAAAATTTATATTCTAAAATTTCTAACGGGAGTCAATAATTTTAAATTTTGGATTATCATTTTGAATTTTGAGATTTACAATTTACATTTTTATATGGTGTTATTGATTTCTATGCTATATAAAAAGATTTTCTCTATATGAATTTTTAATATTTTATCAAAAATACTTAGCACTCGTCAAGGTCGAGTGCTAAGAAGACTGTGGATAACTTTTCACACTATTTTTTTTATTTTTGTATAATATCTTTTATAAAAGGAGGAAAAAAATAAATGGCTAGAATTATCATTCGATAATATCTCCATTTTAAACTGCACATCCTCCGACTCGCGCAAGCGTAACCAGGAGGACCCCCAAGAACTATATCAAAAAAATATTTGCCAACCGATATAGTAAAAATAAACCGCAAAATAAGGACCGATCCCGGTCCTTAATTAATTTCCCGTAAAATTACTTGGCTGATTTCTTCCGCCGCCTGCGGCCGGGCTAAGAAAAAAATCTTTTCTCCCTTTTGTTTCAAATCGTCCGGCGACTGGATCAGGTTCCTGATTTTTTCCAATAAAATCTCCGGGGTTAACGTCTTCTGAGACAACACGATGACGTCCGCCTCCTTTTGGAAATATTCGGCATTGACTTCCTGATGCGAATCGGGAATAGGAACTAAAATTATCGGTTTTCTTAAAATACTCAACTCGGTCAACGTGCCCAGACCGGCGCGACAAACCACCAGGTCAGCTACTTGATAGACGTCTGCCATTTCTTTGATTAGAAACTCCGCTTGATGATAACGCGTTTGATCCGCCTTCTCTCCGATTATCATCTTGCCCGGACCGGTCAGATGAATGATTTGGCAAAAATTCGTCAGTTGAGGAATAATTTTGAAAATCAGGTCATTCAAATCCTTCGCACCCGTGCTGCCACCCTTGACTAAAAGCACGGGAACGTTTTCCTCCAGACCGAATATCTTAACGGCTTCCTCTTTCTTTCCCTGAAAAATTTCCGGTCTGACCGGATTACCGGTCAAAACCGTTTTCTTCTTTTCAAAATTTTCCATGGAAACGGAAAAACTAACGGTAATCCTTCTGGCTAAAGGAACGATAATCCTGTTGGCTAAACCAGGAACAATGTCCTGCTGGTGGATAAAAATCGGGACCCCTAGTAGCCAGCCGGCCAAAGACAAAGGCACGGCCACGAATCCGCCAGCGGACAATATGGCCTGCGGCCTGAATTTTAAAATCAAAAAAACGGACTGGAAAAATCCGAATAAAATCAAGAACGGGTCGACAAGATTCTTTAAGGAAAAATAGCGCCTTAATTTTCCGCTGAAAATGGCACGATATGTCATTCCCACGTTTTGACCCAGTTCTTTTTCCGGTACGCCTTTTCTCGTGCCGACGAACAGAAATTCGGCTGATGGTTTCTGTTTTTTTATCTCTTCCGCCACGGCCAACAAAGGCATTACTGAACCGCCCGTGCCGCCGCCGCTTAAAACGATTCTCATGTACATCATTCTATCTTTTCCTTTTTGTCTTGTCAAATTCCGTCATATCTGTTATAACCTTTGATATGCTGTGCATTTCCCTCCAAGATGGAAATTATCCCCGCCTACTGAAAGAAATTTACGATCCGCCGAAACAACTCTATTACCTGGGCGAGCTGTCGGCGGAAGAAAAATTCCCGCTAGCCGTCATCGGTACGAGAAAAATGTCCCTTTACGGGGAAAAAACTACCGAATACTTTGCTAACGTTCTGGCTCAAGCCGGGCTGACCATCGTCAGCGGTCTGGCTCTGGGCGTCGACGGATTGGCGCATCAGATCGCTTTGGCGAACAATACCCGCACCGTGGCCGTTCTCGGTTCCGGTCTGGAAATGATTTATCCGCCGGAACATAAAAAACTGGCTAAGAAAATTGTCGCATCAGGCGGCGCTTTACTGAGCGAATACCCGCCTGAAACACCTCCTTCCAGACTGACTTTCCCAGCCAGAAACCGGATCGTTTCCGGTCTGTCTCTGGGCGTATTGGTGATAGAAGCGCCCGTAAAATCAGGCGCTTTAATCACGGCCCGTTTCGCGCTTGAACAAGGACGAGAGGTATTCGCCGTTCCTGGCGGAATCGATCAGGAAAACTCCCAAGGGTGTAATCTGTTAATCAAGATGGGAGCCAAACCCGTGACCAGGCCGGAAGAAATTTTAGAAACATTAAAATCTACCAATTGAATGAAAAAAAAGAACCTTATCATCGTCGAGTCTCCGACCAAAGCGAAAACCATTGATCGTTTCCTAAAAAATGGTTTCTTGATCGAATCGTGCCAGGGTCATGTCCGCGATTTGCCTAAAGGGAAGATGGGCATTGATCCTGAAAAGAATTTCGAAACCCAATATGTCGTTCCCACTAAAAAAAGAAAGATTGTCAATAAGTTGAAAAAACTTTCCGCCCGGGCGGAAAAAGTGTATTTTGCCACTGACGAAGACCGGGAAGGGGAGGCTATCGCCTGGCATCTCGATTATCTTCTGCAACATCAGAATTCTTTCCGCATCACCTTTGATGAAATCACCGAAGAAGCGGTGAAACAGGCGCTTTTGAATCCCCGAAAAATAGACCAGGATCTGGTTAATGCCCAGCAGGCCAGAAGGATTTTAGACCGCCTGGTGGGCTATCACCTTTCTCCCCTGCTCTGGAAAAAAGTGGTCAAGGGACTTTCCGCGGGCCGCGTCCAGTCTCCGGCGGTCAGACTGATTGTGGAAAGGGAAAGGGAAATCGAAAAATTCCAGCCCGAGGAATACTGGTCGATCGAAGCGGAGCTGGAAAAAGAAAAAGAACGTTTCTGGACCAAACTGATAAAAAAAGACGACCGAACCCTGGACAAACTGGAGATAAAGAATAAGAATCAGGTTGAAGAGATGACCGCGGAACTGGAAAAAGCCGAATATCGGGTCGATAAAATAAACAAAAAACAATCCAAAAAAAATCCGTTGCCGCCGTTTACTACCAGCACTCTGCAACAGGAAGCGAATAAAAAGCTCGGTTTCACCGTCAAACAGACCATGGTCATCGCCCAGCAACTCTACGAGGGCATCGCCCTGGATGAAAAATCTCTTACCGGCTTGATTACTTACATGCGTACCGATTCCCTGCATCTGGCGGAAAAGTTTCTGAGTGAAAGCCAATCTTTCATCGAGAGCGAATACGGAGGAAAATATCACCAAAAACACGTATATAAAACGAAAACGAAAAACGCCCAAGAGGCGCACGAAGCCATCCGGCCGACCAATTGTCATCATACTCCTGAAAAAATCGCCGGATATCTGAATAAAAATCAGCTTAAACTTTACGACCTGATCTGGAGGAGGGTCATAGCCTCCCAAATGGCGTCGGAAATCATGGATACAGTTTCCATAGACGTCAAAGCGGGACGATATGTCTTGCGTGCCAACGGCCTGACCATTAATTTCGCCGGCTGGACGAAAATCTATCCGGAAAAACAGAACGAATACCGTTTGCCGGAATTGACGATTAATCAACTATTGGAGCTAAAACAATTGAAACCCGACCAGCATTTCACCGAACCGCCGGCCCGCTATAACGAAGCCAGTTTAGTTAAGGCCTTAGAAGAATACGGCATCGGCCGGCCTTCCACTTATGCGCCCATCATTTCCACTATCCAGAACAGAAATTACGTGCAAAAAGAACAGAAAGCTTTTTGTCCCACGGAAATAGGCATTCTGGTCAACGATCTCCTGGTCGAACATTTCCCTGCCGTCGTCGACTACCAGTTCACGGCAGAAATGGAAAACGGACTGGATGAGGTAGCCGCGGGAAAAAACGACTACTTAAAAATGCTTTCCAATTTCTATCAACCATTCATTAAAAATCTAAAGATGAAAGAAAAAGAAATAAACAAAAGATTCGAAGACGAAAAAACCGATCAAGAGTGTCCGAAATGCCACAAACCTCTGGTAATCAAAATGGGTCGTTTCGGGAGATTTCTCGCCTGTACCGGCTTCCCTGAATGCAAATACACTCAGTCCCTGGGACAGAACAACAACCAAGTGCAGGAAAAAATCGACGTCCCTTGTCCGAAATGCGGCGGCGAGATCGTCAAAAAAAGGACCCGAAAAGGAAAATTCTTCTACGGCTGCGCTAACTGGCCGAAATGCGACTTCGCTCTTTGGGACGAGCCGATTAATGAGATATGCCCACGCTGCCACAGTCTTATGGTTAAAAAGGGGAAGAACATCGTCTGCAGCAATAAGATGTGCAAATAACCTGATTTGTGCTATAATAAACAGTGTGCCGCGGTGGCGGAACAGGCAGACGCGTACGACTCAAAATCGTATGGGGGCAACTCCATGAGAGTTCGATTCTCTCCCGCGGCATTTTTACTCTTTCTTTGATTCTAAAATATTCGTCATATAATCGATAAAAAGGAGGTTTTATGCTGGTATGGGATAATTTGATCCCTTATCTCGATTTTAACTTTCTCTCTTTGGTTCCTTTTGTCCCCGTTAATCCCAAGCATCCTGTATATTTTACTAAGGGAAAAACAGGAAGCCTAAAACATTTATCCGAAATATTTAAAAGGAAAATGAGAAGAGTCTAAATTCAGAGAAACGAAAATTTTGGAAACAGGGACTGCATGGTTCCTGTTTGACTTTTTCAACTTGCCAAAATCCTTATTTTATGGTTATATAACTATATAGATATATAAATACGCATCTTTTCAAGTCCATTATATTCATTGCGGGGTAGTAGCAATGGCAGCTCGCCAGGCCCATAACCTGGAGGTTGCAGGTTCGAATCCTGCCCCCGCTATTTGGCCCTCCTTCGCCTAAAGCTACGGAGGGCAACCAAAATTATCCTCCGCCTTGAAATTATAATCCTAAACATTAAGATTATGAAAAGTTGGCGGAGTAATGGCAGGTTAGCTCAGCGGTAGAGCACACGCTTCATAAGCGTGCCGTCGTGGGTTCGATTCCCACACCTGCTATTCTACCTTGTGAAAAACAAAAACCGAACGGTCTGACCGTACGGTTTTTATATTGAACACTTCTTAAACTCGATCACGCTCCGCGTTGCCGAGCAATTCCCGCCAGTGTTTATCCACTTCGGCCTGTAATTTATCCAGAATTTCCCTGTTTTCCTCTTTCAACAGATGCCTGAATCTTCCCTGATGCCTGACAAATTCCGTGATCGGCAGTTTCGTTTTAGGACGATGATTCAATACGTATTTCCCGTTCTCCACCTCATAAAGGGGCCAAAAACACGTCTCGGTCGCCAGCCGCGATATTTCCACGGTCAGAGAGGGATCGTATTTCCAGCCCGGGACGCAGGGAGAAAGAACGTTCAAAAAAGTCGGTCCTTTCACGGCTAACGCTTTTTGCGCTTTCCGATGCAGGTCAGCCCAATCGTGAATGGCCGTCTGCGCCAGATAAGGAAGATTATGAGCGGCTGCGATTTTCATGATGTCTTTTCTGGATTTCAGCTTTCCTTTACTAACCTTACCCAACGGCGTCGTCGTGGTCAAAGCGCCTAAAGGCGTAGAAGAAGAACGTTGGTTGCCCGTATTCTGATAAGCTTCATTGTCATAACAGACGTAAAGGAAATCCTCTTCTCTTTCCCAGGCTCCGGAGAGCGACTGCAGGCCGATGTCATAAGTCGATCCGTCGCCGCCGAACACCACGAACTTCACTTTCTCTTTCATCTTTCCTTTTTTCTTGAACCGTTCATAGGCCGCGATTATCCCGCTCATGGTCGCCGGCGCATTCTCAAAAGCGTTATGGATCCAGGGAACCATCCAAGAGGTCTGCGGATAAAGAGTAGTGGTGACTTCCAGGCAACTCGTAGCGGCGGCCACAATCACCGGCTTATCCGTCGCCCTTAGAACAGACCGCACGATAACGGGAATGGGGCAACCCTGACAGGTGCGATGACCAGGCGCCAGACGTTTCGGCTTTTCTAAAAGTTGTTTAAGTGTTTCCATGTTTGAAATGACTAAAAACGAAATTAATGGCCTCCACGGCGATCAAGGCCGTCATGATTCCCCCTAGAATGTCCGTTGGATAATGCACGCCGATGAAAATTCTTCCTAAACCTATTAAAAGGGCTGGAACCAATAATATTATACCAAATTTCCGCCAGTCCAGCAAAACTGCGAAAGCAAAGACAAAAGCTGCGGCTGTATGGTACGAAGGAAAAGAATAATCCGTAGTTTTGGAAAAAAACTTGGCCAACTGATAGATCTCCCCGTGGTCAACAAAAGGCCTTGGCCGGAGAAAAATCAAATTGAACAGATAATTAAGAGCATAAACGAGAATCAGGGACAATATAATCTTCAGGCAAAGGGGCAAAAGGTTCTTTCTTTTAGGAGAAAAAAAATAAACAAGAATGATAATCAGGGGCAGGCAGAAAATCAGGAATTCCGCCAACATAACGCCGCCGACGTCTGTTAAAAAATTCCTGCCCGCCAAACCATTGATCCATTTGAGAATAAAATAATCCATATTGAATCCGATTCGTATTATCCTAATTTAACAGATTATCGGCAAATTATCAATGGAAAAAATAATTTTTAGTTTTCCACAGCTTTACTTTTTAAAAAAAAGTTTCAGAATTAAAAATAATTCCTCACCCTTCGGCAATAAAATACTCCTGCAATTTCAAAATTAATTTATCGCCACGGGGAAAGGAATTAGACTAATTAAATAATTAAAGACAACTCATTTTAAAAAATGCATTGCTGAAGGGTAAGGGATGACTAAAGAACAAAACAATACACTTAATCACCAGAATAATCAAAACCACCAAAATAATCAGGAACAGGAAAACCAAAACAAGAAGCCGGCGGAACAGCTTAAACCGCTAAAATTTCTTTTTGTTTCCCTGGAAAGCCTGAGTGGCGACCTGGCCTGGCAGTTGAAAAAAGAAGGGCATCAAGTTAAATGCTACGTGAAAGACAAATACGATTCCGACGTCTACGACGGATTCGTGGATAAAATCGATAACTGGAAAAAATGGGTCGCCTGGTCCGACATAGTCATCTTCGACGACGTGGAATTCGGGGAAATAGCGGAAAAATTAAGAGCCAAGGGCAAAGCCGTTATCGGCGGCAGCGTTTATACCGACGAACTGGAAATGAACCGCGAATTCGGACAAATGGAAATGAAAAAACACGGCATCAACATCCTCCCCCATTACGATTTCTCCAATTACGATGAAGCGATTGGATTCATTAAAAACAATCCGGGTCGCTACGTCTTCAAACCCAGCGGCAACGTCCCCTCTGCCGGCAAAGGCCTGATGTTCCTGGGAGAAGAAGAAGACGGTAAGGATATTCTGGAACTACTGACCCAGAACAAGGATGTCTGGGCTAAAAAAGCGCCTACTTTCCAACTGCAGAAATTCGTCAGCGGCGTGGAAATGGCCGTCGGCGCCTTCTTCAACGGCGAAAATTTTATCCGGCCGATCAATGTCAATTTCGAACATAAAAGACTGTTCCCCGGAGATTTGGGGCAATTTACGGGCGAAATGGGCACGCTTTGCTTCTGGGCCCAAAACAATCCCCTTTTCACCGCCACCCTGGAAAAAATGAAACCGAGCCTGATTAAGTCCGGCTACCGCGGATATATCGACCTCAACTGCATCGTCAACAGCCGGGGAATCTATCCCCTGGAATTCACTTCCCGCTTCGGCTATCCTATCCTGCAAATCCAACTGGAAGGAATTCTGAATCTGGCCGGAGAATGGCTGAGTAAGATGGCGACTGGAGAAAATTTCGAACTCAAGACGAAAAAAGGATTTCAACTGGGCGCCAGGATTATGGTCCCCAGCTATTTCGCCCGCTCGAACGACCCGCGGATTAACATGTACCGCGATCTGCCCATCCTTTTTAAAAAACCGTCACTGGAGGGAGTACATCTGGAGGATGTCAAAATCGTGGATGGCGTCTGGCGCATCGCCGGAGAATCCGGCTGCCTTTTGGTCATCACTGGGTCAGGAAATACCGTAGAAGAGGCCCGACGCCAAGTATATTTAAGAATTAAGAACATTATGGTACAAAATATGTTCTACCGCGTGGATATCGGCTCGAAATGGCTGGAAGACAGCGATAAACTTCAAACCTGGGGTTATCTCTATTAATCAGGAAAACTGAAGAAAATAAAAAACCGATAAATAAAAAATCCTGCTTTTCCGGCGGGTTTTTTATTAAAAATCTCCCTTTTACTTACCTCTCCTCTGTTTCCTTCTCCCGGGAAGGGAAGAACTTCTGCCACCAAATCTTCAGATTGGAAATCTTTCTCTGAAAATACTTCTCTTCATTTGTCCCGCTTTCTCCCGAACTCTCGGAAGGTATGATGACGATCATTCTCTCTCCCGGTTTGCGCAAGCCCAATTGAAGGCGAGCTGCTTTTTCCCGAAAATATTCCGTCTGGATTTTTTCCAGATCATTGACTAATTTCTGATTTTCCAGCTCCAAAGCCGTCGTCTGTTCTTTCAGGGAATTTAATTCCTTTTTAATGTTTATCTGCCGGCTTATCTCACGACCGACGGAAACGAGAGCAAAAAAAAGCAATAGAGCCAACAAGTACGACAAGGGCTTGGAAGACAGAATTTTTTTTAAAGCCGTTTCTTTCATGATTTTATCTTTTCATGATGGCGATGTAGGCCTCAGCGGGAATATTGACCTTACCTAACTGCATCATCTTCTTTTTCCCCTTTTTCTGTTTTTCCAGCAACTTCCTCTTTCTAGTGACGTCCCCGCCGTATAGCTTGGCGGTTACGTCTTTCCTTAAAGGAGAAATCCTTTCCGCCGCGATGATTTTCCCGCCGATCGCCGCCTGAACTTTGACCTCAAAAAGCTGACGCGGCAGAATGTCCCTTAGGGCAACCACGATTTTCCGACCGGCCTGATAAGCCCAGTCGTCGTAAACTAGAGTAGACAACTGTTCTACTCTGTCTCCACCGACCAGAATGTCCAGTTTTACTATTTCCGCCTCGCGGTAATCAAGAAAAACATAACTATAAGAGGCGTATCCCTGCGTAATGCTTTTCAGTTTATCGTAAAAATCCACCAACAGCAGGGACAAGGGTATTTCCAAATGGATGATTATCCTGCTCCGTTCGAATTTGTTTTCTCCTTGACTCAGATATTCCAGGGAAAGAAAATTAGTCCGCGATCTGGCTCCCTGCGGCGCCGTGGTCAGAAAATCCATGATGACACCCAGATATTTCTGCGGACTGATGATGTCCACGTTCATCCATGGCTCTTTTATCTTCTCGATCCGAGCCGGATCGGGAAATTCGCCGGGTGAATGGATGACCATACATTCCTTTTCCCCTTTCAGCCATATCTGATAAGCGACGCTGGGTGAAGTGATAACCAAATCTAGATCATATTCCCTTTTTAATCTTTCCTGAACCACGTCCAGGTGCAAGAGCCCTAGAAAGCCCGCCCGGAAACCGAAACCCAAGGCTAATGAATGTTCTGGTTCAAAAATCAGGCTGGCATCGTTCAACTTCAATTTCACCAGAGCTTGCCGCAGTTTTTCCGGCTGATCACCTTGCTTGGGATAAAGTCCGGCGAAAACCATTGACTGCGGTTCGTGATAACCGGGCAGAGATGTGATTTCCCGGCCGACTAAGCCGATCGTATCGCCTACACGGCACTTCTCAATGTCCTTTAAACCGGTAATGACATAACCTATCTGGCCGGAGTCCAACTCCGACTGCTTTTTGAATTCTGGGGAAAAAATCCCCACTTCCAGAACCGAAGTCGTGATACCCGTAGCCAGAAATTCTATTTTGTCCTCCGCCTTCACCCCCCCCTGGAAGACACGGGTGAATGCGATCACTCCTTTGTAATCGTCGAAACACGAATCGAATATTAAAGCCTGGAAAGGCCCGTCTTCCTTGACCTGCGGCGGCGGAATCTTCTTAATTACGGCTGATAATATCTGTTCGATGTTGATTCCTTTTTTTGCCGAAGCGCAAATAATCTCTTTTTCCTCGATTTTCAACAACTCGACCAGTTCCTTTTTCACGCCCTCCAAATCAATTCCTTCCAAATCGATTTTGTTGATGACCGGAATGATCCTTAGGTTCTGCTTCTGCGCGAGATAAAGATTAGACAGGGTTTGCGCCTGAATGCCCTGGCCGGCATCGACCAGCAGGATGGCTCCCTCCACGGCAGCCAGGGAACGGGAAACTTCGTAAGAAAAATCGACATGACCGGGCGTATCAATAAGATTAAGGACGTATTCCTGCCCTTCTAAAACGTAACGCATAGTCACCGACTGGAGCTTGATGGTTATCCCCCTTTCCCTTTCTAAGGGCAGACGGTCAAGGTACTGGGGCTGCATTTTTTCCTTACTGACGGTTTGAGTTAATTCCAAAAAACGGTCGGCCAGGGTCGACTTGCCGTGATCAACGTGGGAGATAATACAAAAATTTCTGATATGCAGATTCGACATATTCATCTAATTTTATGTCATTTCAAAACCGATGTCAAATTTAAAAAGAGGGGTAATTTAAGGCATTATCCCCTCTTAAATCATAATTTTTTTATCAAAGCCAGAATTTTTATTTTAATCGAATCCTGGCTTTCATCCAACCTCACGCTGATGACCGGTATTTCCGGGTGTTTTTCTTTATGTTTTTCCACCCATTTCGGACCGGTAACGGAAAAGTGGCAGGCATAATATTTGTCATCTACGTACGTGATGATGAAATCCACGCCTTCAATGAGGTCCAAATACCCAAATTTTTCTGTTTGGATATAGCCTCTGATCTGGTTCTTATCCTTCATGTCTTCCAGAGCCTGCTTCACCATTTCTTCCCTTATTTTTCCGACCTGAAGCTCCCCCTGGTCTCCCGGCTGTATTCTTCTTTTCATCCTTTCCAGGAGATTTCCTTGATTAAAAAATTCGGGAAAAAATTTACGCCAATCTTGAATCGTAAATATTTTTCTTTCCAATGTTTTCCTCCTTTGTTTTAACGTTTATATTTTAACCTTTTTTAAAAAATTGTAAAACCTTTTTCACTCTGACATTTTTTAAGATCATCCGGGTGATCACTTCTACTTCTTCCAGCTGGAAAGATATGGTGGTAATTAAATAGAACGCGATTCCGGCCAAAGCGGTCAGACACGTCTGAACTAGAACGCCGGCGAAAGTCTGCATGTTAACCAGGGAACCAATCATATGTTTACTGGCCTGGATAATGACAATCATCAGTCCAGACCATAAGGAAATCCTTAAAACGGAAAAAAACATCTCCTTGCCCGGCAACGTGATGACCTTCTTGTCGAAATACAAATAAAGAAGCAGCAGATTGACAACAGAAGAAATGGAAAAAGCCAGGGCCAGGCCGCCTATACCGATCAGGTTACTCAGGATCAGGCAGGCAAAAATGTTGATAAAAAAACTGATTACGGCCGCTTTGACCGGAGTTTTCGTGTCCTGTGTGGCATAAAAGGCCCGGGCAAAAACCGGAATCAAGCTTTGTGCGAAAAGGGAAAAAGAAAACCAACCCAATGTTTGGGCGGTCAGGACCGTATCCCGCCAGGTAAACACACCGGCACCTAATATCAAACGGACGATTTGGGCCCTCAGGCTCAAAATTAAAACCGTCCCTGGAATGACAAAATAAAGGATTTTTCTGACCGTCTGAGAAAAATATTTGACGAACGACTCCTTGTTATTCTCGGCGAAGCACTGGCTTAAAAGGGGGAAAATGGAGATGGCCAGGGAAATGCCGAAAATGCTCACGGGAAAATTAACCAGATTGAAAGCGAGGTTGTAAACTGCCACGGCGCCGATAGTCAGGCTGGAAGCAATCAGGGTGGTAACGATGAAATTGAACTGCGAGATGGCCAGGCCGAAACAGCGCGGCAGCATCAAAGCGCTTATTCTCTTTATTGCCGGATGGAAAAAATCAAGAACCGGTCGCCATCGATAACCTGTTTTCATCAAGGCGGGAACCTGAACTAAAAGATGAAGTAAAGCGCCCAGAGCGACGCCCCAACCCAGACCTGCGTAGCCGATTTTTTTGGTCAGGAACAAAACGCCAAAGATGATTCCCAGATTATACATAATCGGCGCCAGACTGTAGGCTAAAAAGCGCCGAAAACAATTCAAAACGCTGCCGGCCACGTTGCTCAAGGTGAAAAACAGGGTGCTCAACAACATTATTTTAGTCAAAGAAACCGTCAAATTCTTCGCTTCCGGACTGAAGCCGGGCACCATATAATTGACCAAAAACGGCGACAAAAAAAACAACACGACGGCCAGGATAAAAATTATAAGGAAAAGGATGTTTATCACGCCATTAGTAATCCGCCAGGCTTCTTTTTCGTCCCGCTGCCAGTATTTAATGAAAACAGGAATAAAAGCCGAAGAAAGAGCTCCTAAAACCAGGGTATTGAATATCAAGTCCGGCAAACGAAAAGCGGCGTAGTACGAATCCAAAACCTGGCCGGCACCGAAAGTGCTGCTTAAAAATCTGTCTCTGAGCAGGCCCAGCAAACGACTTAATATAGAAAAAAGAGCAATGACTATTGCTCCTCCTGTTACGGTCTTCTGAAATTTATCGACTCTTTGAAACATATGATCCAATAAATTCTGAGATCTCCTTTTCAAACCTTTCCCGGCCAAATTTCAGGGCGTGCTTCCTGATCTTCGCCGGATCAAAATCCTCTGACCGGAATCTGACCACGGTCTCGGCTAAACTTTCCCAGGTCTGCTCTTTGAAAAACCTGCCTGTCTCACCTTCCTTTACTGTTTCCCTGGCGCCACCAGCCCTGTAGGCAATGACAGGACGACCGCTCGCCATAGCTTCCACGGCGGTGATGCCAAAATCCTCTTCCTGCGGATGAATGAAAGCCCGGCAATGCGACAAATATTCCGCTTTTTCCTTTTCAGAGACAAAACCAAGAAATTCGACATGCGGTCCAGCCATCTTTTTTAATGATTCACTTTCCCCTCCGCCGATGATCTTTAAGGGAATTTTCAAATGATTGAATGCTTGAACAGCCACGTCTATTTTCTTGTAAGGCCGCAGACGGGAAACAATTAGAAAAAATTTTTCCTGATTCTCGCTGATGGCAAATTTCTCGGTTTCCACGGGCGGATAAATCACTTTACTTTCGCGGTGATAATAATGTCTGATCCTTTCCGCCACACAGTTCGAATTGGCGATCAGAAAGTCCGGTCTTTGCGCCGCCAGATAATCCCACATCCGCAAACGGTTTAAAAGCGGAGCAATAACCTTGCCGACTACTCTTTCTCCTCCTTTCAGCGAATCAAGATAGTCATGCGTGTCAGACCATAAATAACGAGTGGGGGTATGGATGTACGAAAAATGAAACACATTCGGCGGAGTGATCACTCCCTTGCTGTAAGCCGAGCAGTCGGAAACCACGACCTCGAAATTCTTCAGATTGAACCGTTCGATGGCGCTCGGCATCAAAGGCAGATACCAGCGGTATTTTCTGACGCCGAACGGTAGATTTTGAATGGGCGAAACATTGATTTCGCAGTCCTCGAATTTTTCGCCCATGGCCTTTTTATCGTAGAATAAAGTAAAAATTGGCGCTGTTGGCCAAATTCTATGGAAGGACTCTAAAACTTTTTCCGCTCCGCCATATTGCGTCAAAAAATCGTGGATCAAGGCGACTCTCATCCCTCACCCTTCAAGGATGCATTTTAAATGCATCTTAATTATTTAACTTATATTCGACCTATTATTCCCTTGTCCCTTAATGATATTTATCACTGTCAAAATGTAAAACATTATCGTAAGGGTGAGGGATTATTTTCTTTTTAATAAAAGGAACGGGCTGGCGATCACGATCGAGGACCATGTCCCGACGCCGATGCCGACAATCATCGCCAGAATGAAATTCTTGATCGACGCCCCGCCAAACAAATAAACGACCAATAAAGCCAGAAGCGTAGTCAGGGAAGTATTTAATGACCTGATCAACGTTTCATTGATGCTTAGGTTAATGGTCTTCTCTAAATCATGGGAATGATAAGTCAGGAGATTCTCCCTGATGCGGTCATAAATCACGATCGTATCGTTCACGGAATATCCCAAAACGATCAGAATGGCGGTAATGAAAGCCGTATCTATCTCCACCCCCTTGAATTTTCCCAATAAGGAGAAGAACCCCAGTAGAATGATGACGTCGTGAAAAAGGGCCAGTAAAGCGCCTATACTGTACCTCCATGACTCCCCTTTTCCGGAAATACGCGACAGTTTGCGGAAAGCCCAGGCGACGTAAAGCACGATGGCGATCAAAGACAAAGTAACGGCCCACTTGGTTTTTTTCGTCAGTTCCTGTCCGATGACCGGCCCGCTCGTCTCGAATCTTTTTTCTTCCGGATTGCCTAAGGCGTTCAGGATGTCCTGATGCGTCTGCTCGTCTATCTCCTTAAGCCTCAGAACGAAACCGTTCCCTTCCGTAGCCTGAACCTGGGCCTGTCCGATTTCAGCGAACTGATCCAGTTTTTCCCTAATTTCCGCATTGGTATGAGAAAGTTCGTCCTGGCCGTATTGTATTTCCATCATGGTTCCGCCGGTAAAATCGATACCCGGCTTCAAACCGAAGACTATGAGCGAGAAAATCGATACCAACAATAAAACTCCCGAAACAAGTAAGAATTTTTTACGATGAGAAACGAAATCGAACATATTATTCTTTAGTGATTAACATCAAAAAAATCTTGGTGACGGTAATGGCCGTAAACATACTGATTAGCACGCCGACACCCAAAGTCAGGCCAAATCCCCTGACTAAGCCCGTCCCAAAATAATAAAGAATCAAACAAACGATCAAAGTGGTGACATTACTGTCGCGAATGGCCGTCCAGGCATTCTTAAATCCGTCATGAATGGCGCTTAAAGACGACTTCCCCAAAGATTCCTCGTCCTTGATTCTTTCAAAAATCAGGATATTGGCATCCACGGCCATGCCTAAAGAAAGGATAAATCCGGCAATGCCGGCCAAAGTCAGAGTAACGGGTATTAATTTATACAAAGCCAGAACGATTAAAGCGTAGATAAAAAGGGCTAATGCGGCGATTAAGCCTCTTTTCCGGTAAAAACTTATTATGAATATTACGATCACTAAAAATCCTATCACTCCGGATATGAGGCTTTTTTTCACGGAAACTCGGCCCAGACTCGGGCCGATGTTCTGCTGACTGATCAAGGTGATGGGTACGGGCAAAGCGCCGGCGGATAATCTTTGCGCCAACTCTTTGGCTTCCTTTAAATTAAAGGTTCCTGAAATTACCGCTTCCCCGCTGGGGATTTCTTCCTGCACTACGGGAACGCTCAGAATCGAGCCGTCCAAAAAAATGGCGACCGGTTTCCCTATGTTACGCTTGGTTATTTCGCGGAATAATTTGGCTCCTTCTTCATTAAACTCCAAAGAAACTTCCGGCTCGTTAGTCCGGGAATTAAAAGAGACAAAAGAACTTTTCAGCTGTTTGCCGGTTAAACCGGTATACTGCCAGTCGATTCCTTGCGCCGTTTCTTCCGCCTGCGTGGCAATCAGGATATGACTGGCCCTAACTTCCTTTTCCGGTTCGGCCTGGACCTGAATGCCTTCGGCTTCCGCTCCTTCCAAACCAACCTGCACTGATTCTTCATTAACCCGTTCATCTGTTTTTTTGATAATATGATACCCGAATTCCGTCTTTACCAGCGTAGGGGTGATTTCTCCCACGGCCAGATCTTTAAAAACCGATTTTTCGAATTCCGGGACCATGGTGCCTTGTCCGAACCATCCTAAATCCCCGCCGTTCTGGCGGGAACCGGAGTCTTCCGAATATTTTTCCGCCAGTTTGGCAAAATCGGCTCCCGGCTTCAAAGCCTGACCCAGAATATCTTCCGCCCTGGCCAAGGCCTGTTGATTATATTCCGCTATTTGCTCTTTTTCTTCCGCCGTCAGTTCCCGGGGCGTTCCCTGCTCCTTAAACTCCAGAATCGGGGTTTCACCAATCATCTTAATGGCGGTGTGAACATCCTGAATGCCCGGCAACTCGACTAATAAACGCCATTCTTTTCCTCCTTTCAAAGTCTGGATCAAAGGTTCGGCTACGCCGAAAACGTTGACGCGGCGTTCGATTACGTCCCGCGCCCCTTCTACGGCCGTGGCTTTCTGGTCGTTAGGAATGTCGGAAGTATCCGTTTCGTAAATCAACTGGGTTCCTCCCTGTAAATCAAGACCTAAGTGAATCTTCTGACTGGCAAACCATTGATGACCCGGCACCCAGTCCGGAATAGTCGGATAATCGATCAAAAAGGCCAATAAGGCTACGAAACAGATAACGGCAAATATTGTCCAAAGTTTGTTTCTTTCCATAAAAAAAATAGATAAATGTTTTTCTATTTTAACAGACTCTTAAAAAAAAACAAGTATTTTTTTGGAAAAAACATGAAACGGGAAATCACTCCAAAGAAATGATCTGTATCCCCTTTTCCTTAATCTGATCTTCCGGCCAGAACAGCTTGTCTATCCTGAATTTTCCGACATAGGTAACCTTTTTTCCGATCTTCCTGCCCGTATATTCCTTCAACTGTGGATCCCATTCTTCCAATAAAAGAGTGTCTCCCTCTGTTACGGTAAAATCATTAAGACGGAGTTCATACTTCTTTTTTCCCGAAGCCACATCGTTAAAATACGCCGGCCAAATTTTTTTCCTGATAATGGCCATATTATTTCTCTTCAATATAATAAAAACGCTGAATCTTTCTCCCATTAACCTCTACCTTGCCCGCGAACAACTCTAAGGGCCTTACCCACAGACGATGCCGGTCGTACAAAGCCCGGTACACCACCAGATCCTCGGCGGTTTCGCTGTGTCTAGCCACACCGATCACCTCATATTCCTTACCCTTAAAATGCCTGTAACGACCATTTTTTATCATAATCTTCCTTATTTTTTCATTTATTCTCCATACTATTCCTTATATCTCCTCTACTTCCTGTAAATCCATGGATAAAATCCTGGCAGAATATTCCACGCCGGAAGGTCGATCAAAAAGGAATCTACCCTTAAAATTCTTTCCCACTAACAGATATGGCATCCAATGGGAATCATCCGGCCACATGGTCTCAAAGGGAATTCTGTCCATCTCAAACCATTGGGGCTTCATTTCTTCCGTCTCGACAAGATCTCCTTCAACGTCCGTAACATGGAAAATATGGACTTGTAATATTTTTGGGTCGTCTTTAAATTCAAATTCCAATATTCCCCTCTTTCCTATATTCTTAGCTACAAGCCCTGATTCCTCGCGTAATTCCCGCATCGCCGCCTCTTCTATACTTTCCCCTTCTTCAACCTTGCCTCCGAACCCATTCCACCTTCCTGCCCCGAAACCGCGCTTTTTCATACCTAGTAATATCTTCTGAGACTGATGGACTATAGTCAATGTAAGCTGCTTTTTTATTTCCTTATTCTCCATAGGATCATTTATGATTGCCACTTTCAGTATAAAGGATTATTTCAGTTTATAATAAGTCGCCCTGCCTTTTCCGGCTTTTTTTATTACGCCAAAATCAATAAGCTTTCTAAAATCCAGGTTTCTGGTCGGCCTGTCTGCGGTCTTTTTCGGATTTCTTTTCAGGTCATGCTCCCGGATTCGGAGCACCTTCCAGCCTCTCTTTTTCAGCTCTTTGGCGACCTCTCGGTCACGCCCGATGTTGCGTGCAATCTTTTTGTCCTCTGATTCCGAGTGGTGCGCTACCGAATAAGGCATACTTTCCTATCGGCAATTTCAGTTCTTTTACTCTTTGGAATAAGTCATTATTGTTCATATTATTTGCCGTGGCGCCTTTTATAATTCCTAGCGAGTCCACAGGCGCAAGCTTGCTTGCATCTGGGGCGAGCGACGGAATTTCAAGCGTTGTCACGCTCCGTGACAACGCTTATATTTTTTTCCGCTACCGCACGGACAGGGATCGTTCCTCCCGACTTTCTTCTCCCCTTTTGGCCGCAAAAACACTTCCTGAGACTGACCGCCCTTGTCCGCTCCTTTCAGCTTTATTTCCTTTTTAGGCCGGGGAACGTTGACGGTCCCGATCTTGTAAATGGAATAAACCACTTGCTTGTTGATCATTTCCGTCAGTTGCGCGTATTTCTCCCGTGATTCCTTTTTATAAGCGACGAGAGGATCCTGCTGGCCGTAGGCCCGCAAACCGATGCCGCCTTTGAGATTTTCTATCACCTCCAGATGGTAAACCCAGTAGTAATCAATGCTTTGTAAAAGAATCGACTTGGCCACTTTAGCCATCAGGGAGTCCTTGTCCGATGTCTGATCGCCCCAATCCTTATTCGCCTGCATGACGTTCTCTTTTGCCTGTTCATATGCCCGTTCAGTCATCTTCCCTGCGTACTCGGCTATTTCTTCCCTTAAGACCAAATCCGTCTTGTTTCCTCTGTTATTGAAAATATCCCGCAGGACTTTCCTTTCCTCTTCCGGCACGGGGAAAATCATGCCAATCATCTCGTTCAGCCCTTCCGGATCATATCCCTTTTCCCGCATGGTCTTGGAAAGGATTATCTTGTTCATTTCTTCCTTGGTGATCCGGAAAATTTCCTCTTTTATCTCCCGGTCATTTATGGCTAAAACGGCCCGCCGGCGACGGTAAATCGCCTCACGGTGCTTATTTAAGACGTCGTCATATTCCAAAAGGTGCTTGCGAGTATCGAAATTGAAACCTTCCACTTTCCGCTGCGCCGCCTCAATCGCCCGGGAAACGGCCTGGCTCTCGATCGGCACCTCGTCAGGAATCTTTAAGGTAGTCATTAATGAAGACAATCTCAGACCGCCGAAAATCCTCATCAAGTCGTCTTCTAAAGACAGAAAAAACTGCGAAGAGCCCGGATCACCCTGCCGACCGCTTCGTCCTCTCAGCTGATTGTCGATTCTTCTGGCCTCGTGTCTTTCCGTGCCGATGATGTGGAGCCCTCCCAATTCAAGAATTTTCTTTTGCTCCTGTTCGTCCGGTGGATTGCCTCCCAAAATGATGTCCACGCCCCGACCAGCCATATTGGTGGCGATGGTTACGGCGTTCAATCTCCCGGCCTGGGCAATAATCTGACCTTCCTTCTCATGATTGGTCGCGTCCAAAACCTGGCAACTAATCCCTTCCTTTACCAGCAAGTCCCTGATGATCCTGTTTTTCTCGATCGCGCCTACGGTCTGTTCGCCGATAGTGAACCCGCCGGTGCCGATCAGAATAGGTTGTCCTTTTTTATGTCTTTGATTAATTTCTTCCACAATGGCCTTGAATTTCGCTTCCTTGGTCCGGTAAATCCTATCCGGCATATCCTTCCTGACCATGGCCTTGTTGGTCGGCACGACCAACACTTCCAGGTTATAAATCTTGTGGAACTCCTCCGCCTCAGTCAGGGCCGTACCGGTCATACCGGACAATTTTTCGTAAAAACGAAAATAATTTTGGAAAGTGATGGTGGCCAACGTTTTCGATTCCTGTTTTATCTGCACGTTTTCCTTAGCCTCGATTGCCTGATGAATTCCCTCGGAATATCTCCGGCCCAGCATCAAGCGGCCGGTGAACTCGTCAATGATGATTATTTCTCCGTTTTTAATCACGTAATCCCTGTCTTTGTGGAAAAGGGTTTTAGCCTTCAGGGCGGCGTCAACGTGATGGATCATCACGACGTTGTCGCTCGTCCAAGGATCTTCCCCCAGCAGTTCCACCACCCGGTCGGTCCCTTTTTCCGTCAGAGTGACGGCCCTCATTTTCTCGTCCATGACATAATCCTCGTTCGATTTCAGGTTCTCCACCAGCCGCGCCAACTTGTAATACAGGACGGCCGATTCCTCGGCCGGCACGGAAATAATCAAAGGCGTACGGGCTTCGTCGATCAAAATGCTGTCTATCTCGTCGACAATGGCGTAATGCAATTTGCGTTGCGCCATTTCCCCGAGATCGTGAACCAAATTGTCCCGCAGATAATCGAAACCGTATTCATTGTTGGTGCCGTAAGTGATGTCGGCCAGATAGGCTTCCCGCCGACTAATGGGCCGGAGATAGGTTTCCTCTACCTTAAAGCTGCCTATCTCATCCCTTTGTTTATCCCTTTTTTCTTCGTCAGATACCGGCTGATAATCAGGATCGTAAATAAAAGCATTGTCATGGACAATGCAACTGGTTTTTAGGCCCAAAAGATGATAAATCTGTCCCATCCAAACGCAATCCCTTTTGGACAGATAATCATTGACTGTGACTATGTGCACTCCCTGACCGTCAAGTGCGTTCAAATAGGCCGGGCAGGTAGCAGCCAAGGTCTTACCTTCTCCTGTTCTCATCTCCGCGATTTTCCCCTGATGCAAGGCGATGCCGCCCATTAGCTGAACGTCGAAATGCCTTTGTTTCAAGGATCTTTTTGCCGCTTCCCTGACCAAAGCGAAAGCTTGCGACAGAATGTCATCGGTCGTCTTGCCTTGGGACAAAAATTCCTTGAGCTGTCCAGTCTGCTCTTTCAACTCCGAATCGCTCAATTTTTCCAGTTTCGGCTCCCAAGAATTTATCTCATCCACCCGCGATTTCAGTTTCTTTAATTCTTTTTCGTTAGGATCACCGAAAATTTTAACAAGTAAAGACATTTTTTAGAATAAATATTTTTTATCCTCTTTTTATCTTGGAGATAATCTTCTGTGTCTCCCTTTTCTTTTTTTCTCCGAAATTCCGATATCTCCTCAGTTGCCCTTTTAATTTCTTCTCTACCTTTTCCACGGCGTTAAACAGATCGCTATCCTTATCCTCCGCCCTCAGAATCTTGTTGGGCATACGCAGATTAATTTCCAATCTGATCATCTGTTCTTTTTTCCTGGTGGGCCGATAACTCAAATCTACTCTGGCTTCCCAGATTTTTTGCGAAAAACGCTCCAGTTTCTTTATTTTCTCTTCCAAAAATTCCCTGTTCTTCGCATTCAACTTCAAATTTTGAATAAAATACTTTATTTCCATATTTCCTCGCTTCACTCAGTCAAATGCAAAATGTAAATCTCAACCCCGTTAGAAATTTTTATAATTGGTTCTTGTGGCGTTAAATTTTAGATAATCCCTATTAAGGGGATTTCTAATGGGGTCAAAATGCAAAAAGACTAAGTAAAACTTTTTATTTAATTAATTTTAAATTTTGATTTTTGAATTTTCAATTAAATCAATGAAGTACCGGTCATTTCCGGCGATTTAGGCAATCCCATGATCTTCAAAACGGTCGGTGCTACGTCGGCCAGAATACCCGATGAAGTCAAAGTGCTTAAATCCGGCATTGTTGGCAAAGGATTCTTGTTTTCCAGCCTCTTGTCCACCACGATGAAAGGAACCGGATTAGTGGTATGTTCCTTGTTCATCTCTCCTGTCCGCAAATTAACCATTTCTTCGACATTACCATGATCGGCGGTGATGATGCAGGCCCAGTTCTCCTTCAGGGCTAAATCGATTATCTCGCCTACCAACTCGTCCAGAGTCTCCAGGCCTTTGACCGCGGCCTGGATGTCCCCAGTATGTCCCAGCATGTCCGGATTGGCGAAATTGACGACGATAAAATGATATTGTCCATTGCCGATTCCCCACAAAACCTGATGGGCCACTTCCGGCGCCGACATTTCCGGCTTTTGGTTGTAAGAAGAAACCCGCGGCGAAGGAATGAGAATGCGATCTTCTCCGGAAAACGGCTTTTCTATACCGCCGTTGAAAAAGAAAGTGACATGGGCGTATTTTTCCGTTTCCGCGATATGCATCTGCTTCAGGCCGTGATCACTGATTATTTTGCCCAAAGAATCGCTGATCTTCTCCGGAGGAAAAGCGATGGTTACGGGCAGATCTTTCTCATATTCGGTCATGGTCACGAAAAACAGATTGTTTATCTTTCCCCTTCTGAAACTTATGAAGTTGTCCGCCACAAACGACCGGGTCAGTTCTCTGGCCCTGTCGGAACGGAAATTGAAAAAAATAACCGCGTCATTGTCCTTGATTTTGCCGACCGGTTGCTTTTTTTCATCGACTATAACCACGGGTTTGAATTCCTCGTCATATATTCCCTGCTGATACGAGGAAGATATCGCTTCCAAAGGGTCTTTGAATTCCTGCTCAGCCAGACCCTTGGTCATGGCCAAATACGACTGTTCTATCCTTTCCCAATGGTTATCCCGGTCCATAGCCCAAAAACGGCCGGACAAAGTGGCGATCCGTCCTATGCCTAAATCTTTGATTCTCTGCACCAGCTCACTGATGAAACCCTGACCGCTGTCCTGGGGCGTGTCCCGACCGTCTAAAAAAACATGGATAGCCACGTCTTTTATTCGCTGCTTGGCCGCGATTTCCAATAAAGCGTACAAATGGTCCTGGGACGAATGGACTGATCCATTGGAAACCAGACCTACCAGATGCAGGGTGGAATTGTTTTTCTTGACGTGTTCCATCGCCTGTAAAAAAGCCTGATTAGTGTAAAACGAACCGTCGCTTAACATCTGATTGATGCGCGGAAGATTCTGCCAAATAATCCTTCCTGAACCCATGCTTAGATGTCCGACTTCGGAATTGCCCGGTTCTCCCCAGGTCAGACCCACGGCTTCACCAGAAGCCTGAATGGTCATGGTCGGATAAAGAACAGCTAATTTGTTGAAAATCGGCATTTTAGCCAAAGTCGCGGCATTGCCCTGACTCGGCGGCGCCATTCCCAGCCCGTCCAGGATGACGAGAATGACTGGTTGAATTTTATTAGGAATGTTTACCATTAAAAATTGACTTAGAAGTTAATTTTCCAGACCTTGAACTAAATGTTAAACAAAATTTGGATTTTGGATTTGATTTGTCATTGGAAATTTGGATTTTGACATTTATCCCATGTTCTCGTGTTTCAATAATATAATCCCCGCCCCCAATTACCCAATCTATGTTTTTATTAAAGACTGGCCCGTCATTTCCCTTGGTTTTTTTACGTTCATTAAATGCAGCACAGTCGGCGCTACATCAGCCAACTTTCCGTCCTTTTTCAAAATTGTTTTTTCTAAAGGAAAATTAATTAAAATAAAGGGAATGGGGTTAGTCGTATGAGTAGTTTCTGTTTCTCCTGTTTCCAAATTAATCATTTTTTCAGCATTGCCGTGATCGGCAGTGACGATAATCCAGTATTTTTTCTTCTTGGCTGCGCCGACTATCCGGGCCACTTTCTTGTCCACGCATTCAATACCTTTGATCGCTGCCGCCAGATTCCCCGTATGGCCAAGCATGTCCGGATTACAGAAATTGACGGCGATAAAATCCGGTCTTTCAGTTTCCATTTCCTTGATTACTTTTTGGCAGATTTTTTCCGCGCTCATTTCCGGGACCAGATCATAACTCTTTTCCAAAGGAGAAGAAACGACCGCTCTTTTTTCGCCGGCCACGGGATGATCATAACCGCCATTAAAAAAATAGGTCAGATGGGCGTACTTTTCCGTTTCCGCAACATAGAACTGCTGCCGGCCGTCCAGGACCATGGGCAAAGTATTTTTTATCTCCCGCGAAGGATAAGCCGTCCTGATGTCGTCCAAATCCGGACCGAAGCCGGTTAAAGCGACAAAAAACAGGTCTTTGGGCCATTTCTTTCGCTTGAAAGAGCCCTGATTGCGGCGGGTAAAATCCTTTTGCACAAATGCTTTAGTCAGCTCTCTGGCCCGATCGGAACGCAAATTCATAAAAATAACCAGATCGCGGTCGTTAATCGTCGCTATCGGCTTATCCCGACCGTCCGTAACGACCGTGGGACTGATAAATTCGTCCGTTTCTCCGCGGTTATAGGCCTGAGTAATGGCTTCTTCTGCACTCTTTACCTTTTGTCCCTCCCCTAAAGTCAGAAGATTATAAGTCTGCTCTACGTTCGACCACCTTTTAGTCCGGTCCATGGCGTAAAAACGGCCTATCAGACTGGCGATGCTCACCTTTGTTTCCCGATGAGAATGATGATTGTTGTTCTTCGCTTCCTGATCGAATCTTTCCAAAATCTTGACAGCAGCATGCTGGCCAGAATCCCGACCGTCGGTGAAAAGATGCAGAAAAACTTCTTCCACGTTTTCCTGGTTTAAAAAACGAATCATAGCCAACCAATGATCCGGTGAAGAATGGGCGCTATTCTCTTCCGTAACCAAGCCGATTAAATGAACCCTGGATCTGTTCTGCCTTAGAAGATTCATCCCTTCCAAAAATGCCGGATTTTTGAAAAAAATTCCGTCCTGAACGGCTTCGGAAATATAAACGGCATCGTCCTTGACCACACGGCCAGCTCCCAAATTCAAGTGTCCGGCTTCGGAATTACCAGGCTGATTTTTCGGCAAACCCACACAGGCTCCGTGAGCGCAGATCTCCGTATAAGGATATTTTCTGACGGCATGATTGAAAAAAGGAGTTCTGGCCAAAGTCACGGCATTGCCTCTGTTCGGCGGCGCGATTCCCCAGCCGTCCAAAATAATCAAAACTCCTCTTGACGTTTCCTGTCCGAATTTATTCTCCATATTTAATTATCACCGCTTAACTCCTTTTCTATTTCCATCAAACGGTTGTATTTGGCCACCCGTTCTCCCCTGTTCGGCGCGCCGGATTTGATGAAATCCGCGTTGACCGCCACGGCTAAATCGGCAATAAAATCGTCATTAGTTTCACCGGAACGGTGGGAAATAACCACCTTGTATTTGTTTTCCCGCGCCAGATTGATGCATTCTATGGTTTCGGTAAGGGTACCAATCTGGTTCAATTTGATCAGAATTGCATTGGCCGCCCGTGTCTCAATTCCTTTTTTAAGACGTTCTGTGTTAGTGGTGAACAAATCGTCGCCGACGATTATCTTGGTTCCCAGTTCGGCGGTTTTTTCCGTAAAAACGGGCCACGCTTCCCAGTCGTCTTCACAAAAAGGATCTTCAATCAGCATCAAGGGCCAACCTTTAAGCCAATGCCAATAAATCTTAAACATTTCCTTACTGGACCTTTTTCTGCCTTCGAAAAGATATTTCTTGTTTTTTTCGTCATGAAAAATCGAAGCGGCGACATCCAATCCCAGGAAGGCGTCTGTGCCCAATTGATGCTTGGTGAAATCGGCGATGGAAGTCAGGAGATCAAAGACCTTTTCCGTCTTTTTCAACTTGGGAGCGAAGCCTCCTTCGTCGCCCACGGCAAAAGTCAATTTGCGGATCTGCAGCACTTTTCTTAAAGCGGAAAAAATTTCCGTGCCAACCATCACTTTCTCCCGAAACGTCTCCCCTTTGACTGGAATGACCATGAACTCCTGTACGTCCAGGCCTGAATCGGAATGCTTGCCGCCGTTGATTACGTTGAACATCGGCGTCGGCAAAAAGTATTTTTCCATGGTCAACTCATAGTGCTTCCTGATGTACTCATATAAAGGAAGATTCTGCGTTAAAGCGGCAGCTCTGGCTACAGCCAAAGAAACTCCCAGGATGGCATTGGCGCCGAGCCGGCTTTTATTGGCTGTTCCATCCAGCTGGATCATCGTTTGATCCATCTTCCGCGGATCCGGCTCCTGTCCGACCAGGGCCGGAGCGATGATTTCTTCGACATTCCGACAGGCTTTCAAAACGCCCTTGCCGGAATAACGCTCGTTGTCGTCCCGCAGTTCCAGGGCCTCGTACTTGCCTGTGGAAGCGCCGGAAGGCACGGCCGCTTTGACCTGCCGACCATCGTCTAAAACTAGCAGAACTTCCACGGTGGGATTCCCCCGCGAATCTAGAATTTCCCTGGCTTTTATTTTTTGAATTTTAGCCATATTTCCTCACTACGCTCGGTCAAATGCAAAATGTAAATCTCAACCCCGTTAGAAATTTTTATAATTGGTTCTTGTGGCGTTAAATTTTAGATAATCCCTATTAAGGGGATTTCCAATGGGGTCAAAATGCAAAATGACAAAGCCAGAATTAAAAATTAACTTTATTAATTGATAAAATATTTAATCAATTCTTCTTTATTAAAGGTCTGATTCCCTGTAAAATCTTCCCTTCCAAAAATTCCAGCATGGCTCCGCCACCCGTGGAAACGAAGACGTTCTTTCTCGGCTTCAAGTCCTTTAAGATAATCAGCGTTTCTCCTCCGCCAATCACGGTCTGCGCCTTTTTGTTCCCGATAATCGCGCGAGCAACGGCGACCGTCCCCTGCCGGAAACGTTTATCCTCAAAATATCCCGCTGGTCCGTTCCAAAATATCATTCTAGCAGATTTTAAATATTTCTCAAATGTTTTGATTGTGTCCGGACCGATGTCAAGAATCTCGAAATCCTCCCCTAAGTCGTTTAATTCCTTCAAGTCGACCGTTCGCGCTCCTGATCCGGTCTTTATCCTGAGGTCGACCGGCAGGACTATTTTCCTGTTTTTCAGCAACCGCCGGCTGGTATCCAGCATCCGGGGCTCCCAAAACGACCGGCCGATGCCATACCCGGCCGCTTTCAAAAAATTACTGGCTAAAGCGCCAGCGATTAAAACCTTATCTGCCTTTTTCAGCAGATTTCTGATGGGTTTGATTTTGGTTTCTATTTTTTTACCCGCCATCAGTACGATCAAAGGATGCTTTTGTTTCCGCAAAAAAGCGGAAAGGTTGGTTATTTCTTTTTCCAACAAAATTCCGGCATATGCAGGAAGATACTTATTTATAGCTACTAAAGAAGCGTTACGACGATGACTTACTGAAAAAGCTTCATTTACGTAGATGTCGGCCAAGCCTGCCAGTTTTTTGGCAAATTCGGCATCGTTCTTTTCTTCTCCCGGATAAAAACGGAGATTTTCCAATAAAATAATTTCTCCTGGTTTCATTTTTTTAATGATTTTTTCAACTTTGGGACCGATACGATCGTCAATGAATTTTAAACCTTTAATCTTAAGTCTCAAATTTCTAAATACCGGCCTCAAACTATAAAATGTTCTTGTGTTTTTATGTTTTTGTGCTTTTATGTTTTTCTGTTCCAACGGCCGCCCCAGATGACTGATAATGATCACCTTCGCCTTTTTTTTGGTCAGATATCTGATCGTCGGCAAGGTCTGTTCTATGCGCGAAGCATCGATTACTTTTCCGTTCCTGATCGGACAGTCGAATCCGGCCCTGAGCAGGACCTTTTTCCCGGCCAATTCCTTTATTTGTTTTACGGTTTTTATTTTCACCCCGTTAGAAATTTTATTCATAAACTCCGATTTAATGCCCCGAATAAAAATCTTGTTAATACAGATTTCTAACGGGGTTCATTTCATTTTCCCAAATATTCCAAAAATTTTTCAGCTTTGGCTAATTCTGCCAAATCCGGCTTTTCTTTTTGCACCACCTCAACCATTTTTTTTAATTTATTCCTTGATTCCTCCACTTCCGGCGACAAAATCACGGCTTGCTCTAAAAGACTGAACGCTTCCGCGTAATTTTTTTCGTAATAAAATATTCTGGCCAGTTCAAAATATACTTGTTGCCGGTCAGGCGAAAGTTCAAGGGCCCGGTTCAGAGCTTTTTTTGCTTCCTTAATATATGACCGGTCATATTTTACTCCCAAACCATATAATTGCCCCAAGTAAAGCCAGGACCTGGCATCAAAGGGATGTTCTTGCAGATTCTTCTTGTATTCGCCAATGGCCAATTCCGTACCCAGTCCCAGCATCTGCAAATCGTCCGGCGTGGTGGTTTCCCCGATATTGCCATGCCCTTCGGCAATCATCTGAGCCAGATAAACCCGGGTATCGGCGTTAACAAAGCATGATTTGGTTAAGGCCTGCTGATACCGGTAAAGAGCGCTGTTGAAATCGACCTTGGCCGTATTCCAGGCCAGGGCGCCCAGACGCGACTGATGAAAAGGCTCGAAATTGAATCTCCATGCCGTCACTGAAAAAACGATGACAATCAGCAAAATCAGCACCGGCAAGGGAAACGTTCTTTTGGTGCTGGACATCTTCTGGCCCGATGTTTTTTCCAAAAACGGTTTTGCCTCTTCTTCCGATTCCGTTATGATAAAACAGAACAGGGCCAGAGAAAAATAAAAAAGGATTAAAGGCGCCGGGGTATCAAAAACGAAAAGATTCTGGATAAAATAGGCCAAGAACAGCAAACCCGGAATCAGTAAAGGAATTTTTTTTCTCAATATGTCCCGTTGCTTCGCCTTTTTGTAAGCCAGCCAAAATATCGCGCCGAAAACAGCCAAATAAGAAACTAAACCGACCGCGCCCGATAAGGACATTATATCAATCACCTGATTGTGCGAACGATCAAACCAGGTGGATTCCATGCCTCTGGCTAAATAAACCGGATTGTAATATTTGTTGAAAATAAGATTATAGTTCTCCCAACCCCAACCGGAAAGCGGCCGGTCAATAAATCCTTTCAGGCCGATGATCCAGGCATCCAGCCGGGATTCGGCGCTGGTGGTGAAATGCGCCAAGCGCCGGACGAAAATCGGCATTTCGCTGATCTGGGAACTGAATTGCGGAAGTTGAATAAAGACCAGCCCGCTTAAAATCACAAACAACAGAACGATGATGCTTGCCTTCAGTAACCTGGATTTTGAATTGAAAATGACGAAAAAAAGAAAACAAAACAAGCTTATGCCAAAAGCCAGCATTACGCCGCGCGAAGCAGCTGAGAGCATTACCCAGATATTAAAGACCATCATTATAAGGCCTAAAATCTTCCCTGTTTTCCTCCCGCTCCAAAACACCAGCCAAAGGGCCAAGAAAACGTTCAGCATGGCGTAAACGGCCAGAAAAATAGGGTTGCCCAAAGTGGCGGTCATCTGGTAATCATTCGTTTTAATTAAAAAATCCAATCCCATTTTCTGCCCCAAACCATACAAACCGACCAACAAGGAACAGGACAAACTCGACCACACAAGAAACCGCCAATCCTCTTTTCTTTTGAAAGTACCGCTCAAAATCAGGAAAAACATATACAAGTGCAAAATGGTCACCAGGCCGTTCATCCTCTCCTCCGTACTCCAGAAACTCCGGCGGAAATCCAGACCGCATAAAGAAGTCAAAAATAAAACGATGACGAAAACCGTCAAGGAAATAATCAAAGGATGTCGGAAATTTATCTTCCTGTCTTTGGCGTACAAAAATAAAAACAGCCAGATAATGAAGATAATCTCTGTTAAAACCTGAAAGACTATCGCCTTAGGGAAAATAAAAGGATAAAACGTGCCTTTGTAAACCAGTAAGGGCAGGAATAAAATAAGGGCGACGCCGATTTTCACGGCCCAGACGAGTATTTTTTCCAGTTTCTCAGACATATTCAAATGATAGCATATGATTAATGGGGTCTGACCCCGAAATCCGTCCTCTGGATAACCGTTCCAATAAAGCATTTCCTGACGATTTTTTCAATTTGGGACGATTTCGACCTGTTTTTAAATTAATCAAAGTAAACTGTAAAATCCTGCTTTTATTATAGCAGGATT
>Ga0172371_10001595_pt1 | contig 36182 bp, 33 predicted proteins | sample Lak12m_FD_114543 | JGI IMG/M metagenome (GOLD analysis project Ga0172371, IMG submission 114543) | Freshwater microbial communities from Kabuno Bay, South-Kivu, Congo - kab_022012_12m | ecosystem: Environmental > Aquatic > Freshwater > Lake | place: Democratic Republic of the Congo: South-Kivu... | reverse complement strand
ATATTAATAATTAATTTAAAATACTTATAAGGTTTAGTTAAAATTTCAAAAACTCCGCCCAATACTTAATTTCCTCAATAATTTCATCTAAAGAGTTGGAAATCCGCTTTTTAACGACCACCAAACAAAAATCATCCTAATTTATTGGGATGATTTTTGTTTTATACTGAGCTACCCAAGAAACGAGAATTATTTGATATTCCGATTGTATTAGCTATATAATATACATGCCACCTATTATATATTTATAAACATATGAATCCACAAACAACAAAAACAATTAAGCCCCGGCTAATCTTAGGGGGTCTAGTGGTATTAATTATCGCCGGTTTAATTATTTATTTTATTATTCCGAAAACCGGCCAAGAGGTTATCAAAAATACAGCGAAAAATATTTACACGCCGGCGGTCGCTTTCGCCTCAAAATTTGCTGCCTACGAAGAAGTCTCTGTAAATATTTCTCCGAAAGTTCCTAAATATTCTGTTAACTCTGATTTGAGCAATATAATTAACGCCAGCGATTTTTCTTTTTCTTCTGAAGCAAAAAATCTGCTCATAAAAAATTCATTCGTTGTTTCCCCTTCCTACAATAATGAGTTCTTTCCGCTCTACGAGGCTAATCGCTATGCTTATATACCGAACTTTATTACTACCGATTCGATTCTCCATAATTATCATCTAATGTTCGACCACCTGCTTAGACAATTAGAAGAGCAAAAATTAGAATGGGAGCTGAAACAACTTAACGCTAAAATGCTTTCCGAATCGCTGCTTCAATTTAACGCCCTAAAAGGAACGGAATGGGAAAACGCCGCTAAGAGAAATGTCGGGTTCTTTGCTGTTGGCAGCAAGCTCTTAGATCCGTCTTTAAATATCCCTGATATTGTTAAGAATGAAGTCGAACAAGAATTATCATTAATCGCGGCTCACCAAGGAATTGAAAGTTCGCCGGTTATGAATATCGGGGCCGAAAATAGTGTTAAAATTGATACTCCCCAAGGACCACAATCGATTGAAGCTCTTAAAGAAGATTATTCGCAATATATACCGAGAGGACATTATGATAAAACCGAACAACTAAAGGCTTACTTCAAATCAATGATGTGGTATGGTCGATTAACTTTCCGCTTAAAAAATCCGGACGAAATAAAATCAGGGATTTTGATTACTTTAGCCTTAAACAAAGACAATAACCAAGCGGGCTGGAATAAAATTTATGAACCGGTCAATTTCTTCGTCGGCAAAAGCGATGACATTACTTATTATCAATTTAAAGACTTAGTAAATCAGGTTTATGGTGAAAATGTTACGCTTCAAACGTTGGCTGGTGATAAGAATAAATTAACCGCTTTTACTGAAGCGACCGACACTTTAGCGCCACCCCAGATAAACTCCATGCCGATTTTTAACTCAGCTATCCAGCCTGACCGCACCAAGGAAATCAAAGGCTTCCGCTTTATGGGACAGCGCTTTACTATTGATGCTGCCATATTCCAGAGGCTTATTACTAGAGAAGTTGGGCCAAAAGGAGTCTCTTGCGCCAATGCCCCGTTTTCTAGCGGCCGCATGCTACCGAAAGGATTAGATATCCCGGCCGCAATGGGATCAAAAGAAGCTTTGAGCATTCTTGAAAACGGGGGTGAAACCCAATACGCCTGTTACCCGGAAAATATGAAAAAAATGCAATCCTATTTGGCTGGCTTGCCGACGGAAGTATGGACGCAAAATTTATATTGGGGATGGCTTTATCAATTACGGCCGCTGACTGAAGAAAAAAAGAGCGGTTATCCATCTTTTATGCGAAACTCTGCTTGGGTCAGGAAGGAACTTAATACTTATTTAGGCAGTTGGAGCGAATTGAAGCACGATACTATCCTTTACGCGAAACAGGCTTACGCCGAGTTAGGCGGCGGAATGCCAGAAAAGAAAGACGATCGCGGCTACGTTGAACCTAATCCATATGTTTATGCGCGCCTCGCCTCTCTTCTAAAAATGACTAGCGAAGGGCTTGAAACTAGGGGTCTGTTAAGTGCGAACATGAAAGAAAATTTGGGTCTAATGGAGCAATTAACTATGACACTTAAACAAATATCGGAAAAAGAATTGAATAACGAAAATTTAAGCGACGCCGATTATGAAATCATCCGCTCTTATGGCGGGCAGATAGAGCATTTTTGGCTCGAAATAAATAAGGACGAAGCCCAGTATAAAGAATTGGGACAAAGAGATTTCTTGGATCAAAATCCCGCCGCCGTGGTCGCTGATGTCGCGACCGACCCCAATGGTAAAGTCTTAGAAGAAGGGACAGGAAAAATTTCTGATATTTATGTCGTCTTCCCGCTTAAGGGCAAATTAAAAATTGCCAAAGGCGGAGTCTATTCTTACTATGAATTCCCTTGGCCGATGAACGATAGATTAACTGACGCTAAATGGCGAGAAATACTAAATTCTGACCAAGCTCCGCAACTACCAGAGTGGACCAGTTCCTTCGTTTCCCGATAAATGAACAAAAGAAATACTGTAAAAATATTCCTCAGCTTTATTTTACTGTTAGCCGTTATTTTAATTGCTAATTATTACGGGCGCCCGATTTTCGATAGCTCAGAGCAGAATAATCGGGTTTCTCTGGCAAAAATAGAGTCAGCCGATTTAAACAACAATTTCTCCCCCGAAAATTATATTTTAATGGATGGGCAATTGACCATAGCCGAGAATGCTAATTTTATCTGGAAGTCTCCATCTGACTGGCACCTAGATGATTTTGTCCTGGCTGATTCCAATAATGACGGGATCATGGAAATAAATATGTCTGTCTGGAAGGCGGGCGACTTTGGCTCTTCAAAACCTTTCTGGATTAAAAAAAATGATTTAAGCATAAAAAATCATTTTTTTGTTTTTGGTTTTACCCATGGCGCTGTCCGGCCAATTTGGCAATCATCAAATCTTGAGGCTCCAAATTGCGAATTTATGATTGCCGATCTCGATGGTGATAAAAAAAATGAGCTAATAGTTATCGAGGGTAACTACTCCCAAGAACCAAATTGTCCCGGCGGCCATTTAGCTATCTGGAAATGGAGTGGCTGGGGTTTTTCTAATGAATGGAGAAATCCAAATGAAATAAAAAAGCCCTAATGTTAAGGGCTTTAAATTTACGAAAAATCTTCGGCATGCAAATCGGCATCAAAGATGTCAACCTTATGACCCTCGGGAAAGCGGGAAAGGAGCTCCATGAAGCTGAAGTGTTTTATCATTTCCGTGTTCCTGATTGTCGGATACTTGGAAAACGCAGCCATATTTTTCGCCTCCTGATCAGTTAACAGGGCCATGATAAGGAGCGGATCATAACCGAACTGCTTTAACCAGCCATCCAAAAATTGGAATATGGATTTCAAGTCGGAAATTGCTTGCTGACGCTGCCCACCGCTATCAAGCTGAGAGTAAAAGCTGTCGTATGACCACTGCCTGATAAACTCAAACTGCTGAGCAACTTCTGAATCATGGAAAGAAATCTTCCCTTTCTCACTGCTCTCTTTAACCAGGGCAAACAGGCAATTCAGCCAACGTTCCCGCTGGTTTCTGCCGAGCGCGGAAAATTCTCTTGGCAACTGGTCTTCCGTAAACTGTCCACAACGCAGAGCGTCGTTTAAGTCGGAAAAAGTATACGCAACTTTATCAGCCAGCATAACAACCGCGTGCTCCAGAGGCAAATCATGGTTAATTTGCAAGCCATTGCGCCCTCTTGAATGATAGAATATCCCTTCGAGAGTCTCGAAGGAAAGGTTTAGGCCTAGGCCGCTCCGCTCGATTTTCTGGGCGATTACTACGCTCATAATTTCATGCTTAAACGGCTTCTCAGCTAATTCGGAAATTACTCTTTCGCCTAAGTGGCCGAAGGGAGAATGACCGATGTCATGCCCGAAAGAGCTAGCTTCAGTTAAATAGACATTCAAACCGAGAATGCTGGCGATTTGCACGGCCAAAGATGCAACCTCGTCCGTGTGGATTTTCCGGTTTCGGACATGGCTATTTTCCTGGTGGCTGATAAAAACCTGGGTTTTGTCGGCCAGACGGCGGAATGACTTGCTTTGCCGGATTTTTTCCCGATCCAGAAGAAATGGATCGAGGACTTCGGCATAAACGCGATCATCATCGCTAGCGGCCGGATGGCGTCTACCTCGACTATCACCTGATTTAAAGGCTTTAGCTTCTAAGGCATTCAGATAGGGCCTGAAATCAATTGAAGTGATCTGTTTCATTTTTATTAGGATTTTACTGGTTTCTAAATTGGTTTAAAATGAACGGTGACTATTTTTTGATAATCATAGTATTGTAATATAAATGCCCAAAATGTCAACTAAAACCAGTTGACATTATTATTTTAATTTTCTAAAATTAAGGTATAAATAAGATCTCCCATGATGACAGAAAGACTATTGCCTTTTCCGTCACTGCTCCCTCCGATTGACTTCACCTGCTACAGACCATTCCATTACTACCGCGAGGTCTTAAAAAGCGAATTGCCGCTCAAGTTATGCGGCGTTGATGCCAGAAAGTGTACGAGCCTGATCTATTTCGATGGAGGCTAGTCACGCACCGGGGAGCGGTGCAAAAACAGAATCGTTCTTTCCTTCTCAAGACGGAGCCAAAAAAAATTAGCACGACTCCATGTCTATTACTTTGTTTTTTAAAACAATGCTTCGCCTACCAGATACGGATCAATGATCCTATGTCTACTCAATCGGCGCCGATTTATGCCGATCAATCATCGAATATTCTGAATACCATTGATTTGAAAACACCCCTGACGCTTCGGAACGCTCTTGTTCCGAGGCGTTTTTTATTTTTGCTCCATATCCTTAAAGATGGTAAAATTAACTCATGTCTAAGACAAAACCAAAACTTATTATTATCGACGGGAACGCCTTGATCCACCGCAGTTTTCATGCTTTACCGCCGACTCTGCGGACTAAAAGCGGCTTGCTAGTCAATGCGGTTTATGGCTTCACCTCCTTCCTGCTCAAAGCTCTTAACGAATTCCATCCAGAATACGTGGTTTTAACTTTAGATAAAAAAGGTCCGACTTTCCGCCACGAAGAATATGCCGCCTATAAAGCGACTCGCGTTAAAGCTCCAGACGAACTATACGAACAAATTCCCTTAGTTAAGAAGGTGGCGAACGCCTTTAATATTCCTATTTTTGAATTAAATGGCTTTGAGGCGGATGATTTGATCGGGACTATTTGCCATGAGACGGAGCCTAAAAAAAATCTAGAAAGAATTATCATTACTGGTGATATGGATACTCTCCAACTAGTAACAGCAAAGACTAAAGTCTATACAATGAGCCGGGGATTATCTGATAGCGTTCTTTATGATTCTAGTAAGGTAGCCGAACGTTATGCCGATTTGAAGCCGGAACAGATGATTGATTACAAGGCTTTGCGCGGCGACCCCAGTGATAATATCCCCGGCGTAAAAGGGATTGGTGAAAAAACGGCGACCGACCTGCTTAATGACTTCAAAACTCTGGATGGCGTCTATGAAGCGGTCAAAAAAAATAACCCAAAAATTAGAGGACGAATTCTAGAACTACTTAAAGAACATCGAGATAATGCTTATTTAAGCCAACGGCTTGCTACAATTAATCTAAAAGCGCCAATTAAATTTTCTCTGGAAGAAATTGAGTTTTCCAATTTTAAGTTAGAGAATGTTATTAATCTTTTCAGTGAATTTGAGTTCAAATCATTACTCGTCAAAGTTAAAGAGCTGCGAGATAATATTAATAAGGCTCACGGCAAAAAAGGAGCTGAGGAAGAACTGAATAAATTAAACAGTCAAAAAGAGGTGGAGCGCGGATCAGGGGCTTCTAAATTTGAGCGTAATGCGAAAAAATTTAATTATACTCTGATTGATGATGATAAAAAATTTGCTGCCTTCCTTAAAAAACTAAAAGCCCAAAAGGCTTTTACGCTGGATACGGAAACTTCGGGACTTGATACGATTACGGCCGAACTCCTAGGCCTTAGTTTCTCCTGGAAAGAGGGTGAGGCTTATTTCGTGCTTGCTACCAAAAAACGTTTAGAAGAATTAAAACCGATTTTAATCAATCCAAAAATAAAAAAATGTGGGCATAATTTGAAATTTGATTGGCGCGTCTTAAAAAACCAAGGAATAGAGCTTGGGGGGCTGGACTTCGATACCATGATCGCTTCCTACCTCTTAAACCCGGGCAACCGCCAGCACAATTTGGACTCATTGGTTTTTACTGAACTAGGATTTGAAAAAATAAGTAAAATTAATCTGGCCGACACTCAGCCGGCCCAGCTAACGATTGACTTTAAATCATTAGACCCAGAAAAACTAAGCCTCTACTCTTGCGAAGACGCGGATTTTACAAATCGTTTAGTAAAGATCTTGGCTAAACGCCTGCAGGCGGAGAGACTTACGGACCTGTTTAATAAAATAGAAATGCCCTTGATTCCCGTACTAGGCGAAATGGAAAATACTGGAATTAAAGTTGAAACCGAGCCTCTGCAATTGCTTGATCATGAAGTCAGCGCTAAATTAGCCAAACTCGAAAAAGCTATTCATAAATTGGCTAAAAGTAAATTCAATATTAATTCTACCAAACAATTAAAGGAGGTTCTCTTTGAAAAATTAGCTATCCCTACCAATAATATTAAAAAAACTAAGACCGGGTTCTCGACGGCCGAAGATGAACTTGAAAAATTGAATGATCTTCACCCTATCATTCCTCTGCTGCGCGACTATCGCGAACTAAATAAGCTCCAAACCACTTATTTAAACGCCCTGCCAAAAATGATCAACTCGAAAACCGGGCGCATTCATACCAGTTTCAACCAAACCATAGCGGCTACAGGCCGCCTCTCTTCTAACGACCCGAATTTGCAAAATATCCCGACGCGCACCGAAGAGGGACGAAAAATACGAAATGCTTTTGTCGCTGAAAAGGGGTTTGAGTTAATCGGCTTTGATTACTCTCAAATTGAACTTCGCTTAGCGGCTCATATGGCGGGAGACAGAAAAATGATTGCCGCCTTTAAAAACGAAGAGGATATCCATGCCGCCACGGCCGCGGAAATTAATGGCATAAAATTAACTGGGGTAACTAAGAATATGCGCCGGGAAGCGAAAGCAATTAATTTCGGCATACTCTACGGTCAGGGCCCGCACGGCCTCAGCCAATCAGCCGGCATCCCTTACTATCAGGCGACTGAATTTATTAATAAATATTTTCTTGCTTATCCCAATATCAGAAAGATGGTCGCCAGCTCTATCAAAGAAGCGCAAAAAAATGGCTATGCTCTAACCCTTTTCGGACGCAAACGCCCCCTGCCGGAAATTAATTCTAATATTCCCATGGTTAGAAAAAGCGCTGAACGCATGGCGATTAACACGCCGCTCCAAGGGACGGCAGCCGACCTTATAAAGATGGCTATGATTAAAGCGGCCGAGCTTATTCGCGGCCACGAAGATGAAGTTCGGATGCTTCTACAAGTCCACGACGAGTTGATTTTTGAAATAAGAAAAGATAGGATTGACTACTACGGACCAAAAATAAAGGATATTATGCAAGAAGTTCTAAAACTACGCATCCCGATAGTAGTTGATGAAAGTCGAGGAAAGAATTGGGGAGAATTAAAATAATTATGATAAAAAATAAAAGCCCGAAAAAACCAAAAAAATTTATCTTTGAATCTTATAGTATAAATAAAAAAGCTAATGCTTTTATTTTTTCTTATTCTTTTGATAACGGCTTAAAATTTACCGAAACGATCTCCCTGGGCGGCGGTAAAATTAATTGGAAAAAAATAAACTGGCTGCTGGTTAAAAAAATAGCTTTTAATCTTCATCTTGTTTTAGGTATTGGCTATTATAAAGCCTATTGCCCTAAAAAAATAATAATTAAAAGCGGAGTTCTTTCCAGGCCGGAGGCTGCATTTTGGAATAAACTATATACCAAGGGCTTGGGTGAATTCTTTTACCGCAATCGAATCGATTACCGTAATCTAATAAATTTCCCTTATAAAGATATAAACTCAAAGCCAATTAATCTCAAATCTAACGAGCGAGTGCTTCTGCCCTGGGGCGGGGGCAAGGATTCTTGCGTGTCCGCTGAATTATTAAAAGAATTGGGGCATGATTTCACCTTGATCACTTTGCGCGATAGCGACATCCAGAGAGAAACTGCCAAAATTACTAAGCATCCAAGAATCATCAACGACCGCAAGATAGATCCGGCTCTGATCGAATTAAACAAGCAAGGCGTTTATAACGGCCATGTTCCTATTTCAGCTATTTATTTCTGGACGACCGTTCTCACGGCGGCTTTATATGATTACCGCCAAATTGTCTATTCCAACGAAGCGAGCGCCAATTTCGGGAATGTTAATTATCTCGGATCGGAAATAAATCATCAATATAGCAAGTCTCTTGAATTTGAAAATGATTTCCGCGCTTATCTGAAAAATTTTATAACGCCGGACATCAATCACTTCAGCCTCCTGCGCCAATTTTCCGATTTGAAAATAAGCCAAATGTTTTCTCATTATGACAAGTATTTCCCTGTATTTTCGAGCTGTAACCGGAATTTCTCCATTACCAAAAAAGCACAGACCCATTGGTGCGGCCAATGCCCGAAATGTTTGTTTACTTTCTCACAATTAGCCGCTTATATCGACCGGTCGAAATTAATAAGAATCTTCGGCCAAAACTTATTGAACCAGAAAGAGCTACTTCCTTTATTCCAAGAGCTTTGGGGAGAAAAAAGGTTCAAACCTTTTGATTGTGTCGGCACGCCGAATGAGGTGAAGGCATCCCTGTTTTTAGCGGGTGCGAAAAAAGACTGGCAAAAAGATGCCATCATCGACTATTTTCAAAAAAATATTGCCGCCAAGATCAAAGATCCGGGCAAATTAATCAGCACTGCTCTGAAAAATAAATCCGAACATAATATACCGGCTGATTTCCGCTCAACTTTAATTCTTGGTTATGGGAAGGAAGGAGAATTTGTTTATAATTACTTACGCCGCAAGTACCCTCATTTTAAAATTTCAATCGCTGATAGAAATCCCCTAACTTTAAGAGATAAAAATTTGAATATATTTTCCGGAAAAAATTATCTAGAGGCGATAAAGAGGCATGAAGTAATCATAAAATCACCTGGTATAAGCGACCAAACGCCGGAAATAATTGCCGCCCAAAACGCCGGACGGGAAATTACTTCAATAACGAATATATTCTTAGCGCTCTACGGCCGGCAGACCATCGGCGTTACCGGAACCAAGGGCAAAAGTACGACCGCCTCTCTTATATATCAAATTTTAAAGGCGGCAGGAAAAAAGGTTTTTCTGATTGGCAACATCGGCTTTGATCCTCTTGAACATTTACTGAGCCCCTTTGACAAACAAAAAATATTTGTTTATGAGCTTTCAAGCTACCAATTATCTACTGCCAAATATAGCCCCCACATTTCTCTCTTTATCAATATCTTCCCCGACCATCTTCCTTATCACAATGGATTCAACAATTACTTCAAGGCCAAAAGTAATATAGCTAATTTCCAAGATAAAAATGATTATTTTATTTTCAATGGGAATTATCCGGCGATAAGCAAGCTGAGGCAGAAAACCCAAGCGCAAAAAATCGATTATTTAAAAGAATGCTCGCTCCAAGCTGGCGCCATTTATTACCGCCGAGAAAAAATCATTGCGCGCTCTGAGATACGGCTGCTCGGCGACCATAATGTCAAAAATATCATGGCCGCTATTTGCGCCGCTAAACTATATAAAATTTCTAAGGCGGCAATTAAAAAAGCTCTGCGCAAATTTACTAATCTTGAACATCGTTTAGAATTCGTCGGCACATATAAAAAAATATCTTTTTACGACGACGCTATTTCGACAACGCCAGAATCGACTTTAGCGGCGCTGGAAGTCTTTAAAGAAAAAATAGACACGATTATTTTGGGTGGCGAAGACCGGGGCTATAAGTTCGCCGCTTTAGCCAAACGTTTGGCCGAATTAAAGGCGGCTAACATAATATTATTCCCTAATAGTGGAAAAAGAATCGCCAGCGCCCTAAAAGTTGCTTATCAAGAAGCTGGGACGAAGTCTCCTGCGATGTTTTCGACAACCAGCATGGACGAAGCGGTAAAATTTGCTTATCAAAATACTAAATCAGGACGAATCTGTTTATTATCGACCGCCTCCCCTAGTTACAGCCTATTTAAAGATTTCAAAGAGAAAGGAAACTTGTTCCAAAAGGCCGTTAAAAAATATTCCAAATAATTATGATTATATTCTTATACGGGGCCGATACTTTCCGCAACCATCGGATGCTCCAGGAAATGAAAAATAAATTTATTAACGATATAGATAAAGAGTCTAATAGTTTAAGCGTGCTTAACGGCCAAACCGTAACCCTTAAAGAAATTGCGGAAAAGATAAACACTGGCTCCCTCTTTGTTAAAAAAAGGCTGGTTATTATTGAAAATATTTTTAGAAACAAGAAAACGAAGCTTTTTATCGAACTCATTGATTATTTAAAAAAATTTTCCGCGAGCGATGACAACGTTATTATTTTTATCGATGAAGAACTAAACAGTAAGGAAAAACCTTTGAAGGTCGACGCCAAGAAGCTTTTTGCTTTTTTAAGCAAGCAAAAGTATGCTCAAGAATTTAAAACCCTTTCTAATATCCAGCTTCTGAACTTCATTAAAAAGGAGGCGGGAAGATATAAAAAAGAAATGGGCGCGGCGGCCGCTTCCCTTTTAATTAATTTGACCAGCGGCGATCTTTGGACGATTGCAAGTGAAGTAAAAAAATTATCTTTTTATAGCTCCACCAGCCTTATCTCCGAAAAAGATGTTAAAGAGTTGTGCGCCGGTACGATAAATGATGATATTTTTGCGCTTACTGATGCTTTAAGTATGAAAAACAAAACACAAGCTTTAAAATTATTAGAAGAACAATATGCAGCCGGATTAAGCGAAGAGTATTTAATTGCGATGCTTGTCCGCCAATTCAAAATTCTCCTCCAAATCCGCACCGCAATCGATACGAATCTAAGCCAATTGGAAATGACAAGCCAATTAAAACTCCATCCCTTCGTTATTAAAAAAGGATTATCTCAAGCGAGAAATTTTTCGGCTGACAATCTAAAACAATGTTTAAATCAGCTAGTCAATCTAGACTTTTCTAATAAAACTGGGAGGAGCCAGATAAAAACCGAGCTAATGCTCCTGATTTCTAGCCTCTAATCCCTTGCCTTTTTATTTATTATTTGTTATATTCTTACTCGTAAATTCAAGGGGCAATTAGCTCAGTTGGTTAGAGCGCAACACTGATAATGTTGAGGTCGGAGGTTCGAATCCTCCATTGCCCACTCTATAACATAAGTATAGCGGGATAGAGCAGTTGGCAGCTCGCTAGGCCCATAACCTAGAGGTCGTCGGTTCGAGTCCGACTCCCGCAACTAGCATTAACAATAATTTTCAAGCCTCGGTAGCTCAGTGGTAGAGCAAAGGACTGAAAATCCTTGTGTCGTCAGTCCGATTCTGACCCGGGGCACAGAAGTTTAAAAAGTAAACCCATATTATTTTATTCGGTGGGTTTATTTTTTTACATTATTACAACAATATAATTACGGGGTGTGGCCCAGTTGGTCTAAGGCGTCTGGTTTGGGACCAGAAGATCGAGAGTTCGAATCTCTCCACCCCGACATTCTTTAAAACTAGTTGTCATGGAAAAAAGTAAACACCCCGATTTTGTAGTTGGCTGGAATGGAACCTTGGAAGAATTAGTCCTAGCGATTACCAACATGAGCTATGACCAAGTTGCTGATTTCACCAATCTATTTGCCGCGGAGATAAAAAAACAAGGTCAAGCAGACGCACTTAGGCCAAGCGCCACTAACCCAAATAAAAAACGTGAAAGATTATCACGTAATTTAATTCTCACGGCTGATTATTTAAAAATGGCTGGAAGGAGATTGGATGTTGCCTGGAAAATCTCAGAAAAATTTACTCAAAAAGAGAAAGCTCCTTAATAGGAGCTTTTTTATTTTCCAATCAAAGCTGGTCTAGGCTTCCCTTTAGTTATTAGCTCGGTAAGCTTGCTCGCCCCCCAAGCCAATAAAATGAAAAATGCCAAATAAAAAACCGTAGCCAGCCAAGCGGGCATAAAGCGATAGAAAATATCAAAACGATACATCAGCGGCCAATGCCAAAGATAAATTTCATACGAATAAAGCCCGAACCAATAAAATAGTCTGAATTCTATTTTTTTCAAAATAAATACTAAACAAATCGCTACGACCGCCAGAATGCTCATCCACTGCTCTTTGCTTGCACTTTCGCCAATCCCAGAATTGATGTTAGCGTAGACAAACAGGGCCAGCAGGCTGGCAATGGCTAAATAATAACTAATCGCCCACCAACCTCGAGATAGCTTTTCTAAAATAGCCGGGCTCTTTAATTTTGTAACCGCCCAAGCCGCTAAAACGCCCAAGGGAAAGGCAAAGATATGTAATTTATAAAGATGCAAAACATAATCCAAGGGCGCTGGTTTATAATAGATTATTAAATAACCGGCGAGGTACAAAAAAAGCGCTGTCAGCCAGGGTCTTTTTTTAAAGAATAATAATGGGAATAACAGATAATAACCAAAAATAAAAGTAAAATACCAGAGAGGAGAGTTTATGTCCTGATATAAATCAGCATGCGTGAAAATACCGACAAATGCTTTAGCGATATAATCCCAAGAATAGCTTATTTTCAAAATAAAAAAATCTAAAAACAAAAAGACTATCAAGGATAGCCAGAAAGGAGAAAATAATTTTAATAGACGTTTTTTATAAAATCCGCCGATGCTTAAATTTTTTTGCATCTGGCTGGCCGTCAAACCAAAGCCGGATAGGAATAAAAATAAATTCACGCCGACACCGGCCATGATTGAGAGCGGCCAAAGAAATCTAGTATCAGTTGCTAAGAAATAGCCGATATGCGATAAAACTATCATTAAAATAGACAGCCCCTTCAGCTCCGTAGTGACGGAGGTCGGAAACCATTCTATTATTTTCCGTGGCCTAACAAATATTAAAAGCACCACAAAAAAAATGAGAGAAAATATCCAAGTCTCTTGGATCGGATTATTGATTAATATCTGCATAAATTAAATCAGCCCAAATTTTATAACCCTGCGCCGAAGGATGAAAAAAGTCAGAGGCATAATGGGGGCCATTTTTTTTAAATAGCTCTTCGGTCTGTGTATACAAATCAATATACCTAACTTTATATTTCTCGGCCAGGCCTTTTATTATTTCATTATACTGCCTAGTTTTTAAATCAAACGTGTAATTATACGGTGGCAATATTAAATTATTAGCACCAATAAATGGGATGCTTATAACATAAATTTTCGCTTTAGTCCCGCTAGTAAGCTGCTGTAATATATTGTCATAATTTTTTCGAAAATCATCACGATCGATTTGGCCATGAATATCGTTAACACCGATTAAAATGGTTATAATGTCTGGATTATCTTTGATGGCGGCCGGCAAAAGACCAATCAGAATGTCTTTTGTCTTAGCTCCTTGAACGGCCCTATCTTTTAGTACTACCTTATTATCATTGCCAGAAAAATACTGGGCTAAGAGATAAGGATAAGATTCATTATAATTATTAACGCCGACACCGGACGTTAAACTGTCGCCCAGCGCGACATAGGTTAAGCTTGAACTGGCCATCTGATTATTGGCAATCAAATAAGTAAGGGTGCGATCCGGAGTAGTCAGAGCACTCTTATCTATATGATTATAAATATGAGCATAAGAACGGTTAAAATAAGTAAGAATAGCCAAAACTACTAATATAATAGTAATTCCCAGCCAGCCAATCTTTTTAAAATGATGTTTATTCATATGCTAATATTATACAATAAATTTAAAAATTCCGCATATCTTCAGGGGCTTGATTTTTATTTATTATTATGTTAGTATTTGATTACTTTTAATTAATTAATATTTAGAAAATTCCGTATGCCAAATAAGAAATCGGCGGAAAAAGAGCTAAGAAAAACCGTCAAAAGAAACGCCGCTAATAAAAAAGTGTCCGACAAGCTTAAAAACCTGATGAAAATCAATCTTAAACAGATTAAGGCTCAGGATAAAAAAGTTAAGGAAGATTATACTAAGACTATCAAGGCTATTGATAAAGCTTCAAAAAAGGGTGTTATTAAGAAAAATACGGCTTCTCGCAAAAAATCGAGACTAATGAAAAAAATTAACGCTTTGAAATAAGCGTACTTAATATATAATGTACTCTTTCTGGGACGAGGGACAGCTTAGCCCGCTTCTCGGATAGAGCGAATGAAATTATGTTAGACAAAAAAGCCAAAGAAAAAATTATTAAAAAATTCCGCATCCATGATACCGATACCGGCTCACCGCAAGTGCAAATCGCAATTTTAACCGAAGAAATCAAAGAATTAACTGAACATTTGAAAAAGCACAAGCATGACTTCTCTTCCCGCCGCGGTTTACTTAAGAAAGTCGGCGAAAGACGCAAACTGCTTAAATACTTGCAAAAAGAGAGCGCCGAGCAATTTAAAGATTTAGCTGAAAAACTTAAATTAAAGATTGCTCAGAGATTAATGGAAGAAGAAGAGGAAGAAAAAAAGAAAGAAAAGAAATATATCGATCCGGAAGACGAGGCCGCCGAGCCGAAAGACAGTGTTTTGGGTGAGGATAAATAATAACTATGATTAAGCATAAAGAACAAAGAGTCGGAGTCTTAGTAGATGTCTCAAACATGTATCATTCTGCTAAGAATTTATATAATCGAAAAACAAACTTCAAAGAGATATTAGTCAAAGCAGTGGCCGGCCGGAAACTTATCCGGGCCACTGCTTATGCTATACGGACAGAAAACCAAGATGAGGCGCCTTTTATCGAGGCTCTAAGCCAACAGGGATTTGAAGTCAAGATGAAAGATCTCCAAATATTCGCCGGAGGGACAAAAAAAGCCGACTGGGATGTCGGGATTGCTATCGATGCCATTAAACTAGCCGATAAGCTGGATGTTATAATTATTGTTTCTGGCGATGGCGACTATCTGCCGCTCGTCTCTTATTTGCAAAACAATAAGGGATGCTTAGTAGAAATTATGGCTTTCCGCAAAACCTGCTCTTCGCGTTTGATTGAAGAGGCGGATGACTTCACTGATTTGGGCAGCAACAAAAAGTTTTTGATTTTTAATTAAAAATAAATAATAAAATAAATATAAACTGACCTGATCGCTAAATAGATAGCGCTGTATCTTAATACAGTTCTGTAATTTAGCGGCCAGGCTCACCAAAAAAAATTATGGAAAAAGTATTTTCTGGAGAGTGGCTTGGCCGCCCTCTCAAAATTACGACCGGCAAAGTCGCTAAGCAGGCTGATGCCGCTGTTTGGGTACAATACGGTGAAACGGTAGTACAGGCAACCGTTGTCCAAGCAAAAAATGAACGCGAAGGAATAGATTTCTTTCCGCTCATGGTTGAATTCGAAGAAAAATTATACGCCGCGGGAATCATTAAGGGTTCGCGTTGGATTAAACGTGAGGGCCGTCCGACGGATCAATCGATCTTAACTGGAAGAATGATTGATCGCTCAATCCGTCCGCTCTTTGCTGAAGGTGATAACCGTGATGTCCAGGTTATTATTACGGTTTTAGCCGTAGACCAAGAAAACGATCATGATATTGTCGCTTTAATTGCCGCCTCAGCCGCCCTATCTATTTCCGGCTTAAGCTGGAATGGGCCCATCGGCGGAATACGCGTTGGCTTAATCGAAGACAAATTCATTTTTAACCCGACCAACGAAGAGCAAGCTAAGAGTGCGCTTGATTTGATTGTTGCCGGCACCGACAAAAAAGTTATTATGATTGAAGCGGGTGCAAACGAAGTCGCCGAAGACGTCATGTTTGAAGCGATTATGGCCGGACAAGCTCAGATGCAAGCCGCAATTGATTTAATCAAAGAATTAAAGAAAAATATTGAGCCGAAAAAAGATCATGCTTTAAATAAAAAAGCCAAAACTGAAGAAGAAGAAAAGGCCGAAACCGAAAAAGGAGAACTGCTGAAAATCGGCGAAACTTGGTTGAATGACAATATTAAAAAAATATTATTTGATAAGGTTTACTACACTAAGGGTGAAAGAAAGGCGGCGGTTAGCGCAATCAAAGAACAATTAGACGAATATTTAAGCGCCCAAGGATTAAGCGGCGACAAGCGTCATTTTATCGCAAAGAAATTAGTTGAAAAAATGATTGACGCGGAAATTACTCGAGCGATCCTTGAGGATAAACATCGCGTTGACGGTCGCGCCTTAAATGAAATCCGAACTCTTTCCGCGGAAGTTGCTATTTTGCCTCGCGACCATGGTACTTCTCTTTTCTCTCGCGGCGAAACTCAGGTCATGTCAATCGTTACTCTCGGCGCACCGGGTCTTGAGCAGTCTTTAGAGGGTCTCGATGGCCAAAGCAAGAAACGCTACATGCATCATTATAATTTCCCTCCCTACTCAGTTGGCGAGGCTTCTCCTTTGCGCGGCACGGGTCGCCGGGAGATTGGCCATGGCGCTTTAGCAGAAAAGGCTTTAATACCAATGATTCCTAATCGTGAAGAATTTCCTTATACAATCCGTTTGGTCAGCGAGACTTTAGGCTCTAATGGCTCGTCTTCAATGGCTTCGACCTGCGCTTCAACCTTAGCCTTGATGGATGCCGGCGTACCAATTAAGAAACCGGTGGTTGGAATTGCTATGGGCTTGGCATCAAATCATGATATGAGCAAATGGGAGGTTCTGACCGATATTCAAGATTTAGAAGATGGCGATGGCGGCATGGATTTTAAAATCACCGGAACAGACGCTGGTTTAACCGCTATCCAACTCGATACTAAAACCGATGGTTTGACCGAAGAGATTATTAAAAAAACTTTAAGCCAGGGCCGGACTGCTCTAAACGAAATTCTGGGTGTTGTAAAGGCGGCGATTAGCGAACCGCGCGCGGAATTATCAAAATACGCACCGCGCATTATCAGCTTTAATGTCGATCCTGAAAAAATCGGCGCGATTATCGGGCCGGGCGGAAAAATTATTAATCGCATCATTGATGAAACGGGCGTTAGTATTGATATTGAAGATGACGGTCTGGTAATGATCTGTGGAACTGATTCAGAAAAAGTCGCGGAGGCGGTCAGACAAGTAAAAGAAATTGTCCATGTTTTTGCCGCCGGTGAAATTATTAAAGGCAAGGTGGTCCGCATTCTTGATTTCGGCGCTTTTGTTTCTTTAAATGCAAATCAAGATGGCATGGTTCATGTTAGTGAGCTTGCTCCTTACCGGATTGAGAAACCGAGCGACTTCCTAGCTATCGGCGACGAGGTTACAGTTAAAATTAAAGAAATTGACGACCAAGGACGCGTTAACTTAACCATGAAAGGGTTGCCAGAAAACGCCGATTTATGGAAAGATGAAAAGGGCAAATCTAATGGAACGAGTTTTGGGGGCGGGCGTCCCAGCTTCGGTGGAAGCGGGCGCGGACCAGCTCGACCGAGCCGTTTCGGTGCAAGAACTCCCCGATCTTAAATCTTATTGACTTTTAACTAATATTAAGTTATTATTTTCCAATATAAAATAATACTGAGAAACAAAAACTATGTTAGCAATTAAACTGTCTAAAACCGGAAAAACTAATAAAAAAATGTTCCGTCTCGTCATTTCGGAAAAAAGCCGTGATCCATATGGCACTGTTTTGGAAATCCTAGGCTCTTATAATCCTCATTCTAAGGAATTAGCCGCTAAAACCGACCGTATAAAATATTGGCTTTCAAAGGGTGCCCAGATGACCGCGAGCGTTAATAACCTTCTAATCGGAAAGAAGATTATTGAGGGTAAATATGCCGCGGCCTCTAAGGCTGGCAAACCAAGCGAGAAACGCCTAGGACAACTAAAAGCCAAGGCTGATAAGAAAAAGGCTCCTGAAGCTGCCCCAATCGAAACCCCAGCTCCTGAAGCTGCCCCTGAGAACGCCTAATCATAAAATCTCTACATTGACAAATCCTGTATTTGTGTTATAATGCATAGTATAAGTCTGCTTAAACGCAGTTATTTAATAAATTAAAACAAACGTATGGTAGAACAAGACAAACAGTTTTTAGAAACTATCGTGAAACAAATCGTTGGTAATCCGAACGATGTGATCGTGGACAGAACGATTGACGAAAGAGGCGTCTTATTGACCCTTAAAATCAATCCGGCTGACATGGGTTACGTTATCGGCCGCAAGGGCCAAACCGCGCAAGCGATTCGCACTTTGCTTAAAATCGTTGGTGCTAAAAACAATTCCCGCGTCAATTTAAAAATCTTTGATCCAGAGGGTGGCAATCGCCGCACTTCGACCGACCGCCATGGAGACGCTGGTCGCCGTGACGATATCGATACTTCCGCGATTGATGACTTAAAAATCTAAAACAAAAAAATTCAATAAACAAAAAAGCGCCGTGTAAAAATAGCGCTTTTTTGTTATAATGAGACTGAAACAATAAAAATATGAAATTTCATCTGCTCACTATCTTCCCCACTATTTTTGATTCTTATCTTAATGAGAGTATTTTGCGACGGGCAAGCGACAAGAAAATAGTAAAATTTAAAGTCCATAATCTACGCGATTGGACGAGTGATAAACACAAAACCGTCGACGACGCGCCTTACGGCGGAGGAGCAGGAATGCTCATGAAGATTGAACCCCTATATAAAGCTATCTCAGCTATAAAAAAATTAGATAAAAAAATCAAGCCGGCAAAAAGAAAGATAGTCCTGCTCTCGGCGGCGGGCAAAACCTGGAACCAGACTTTAGCTAAAAAATACTCAAAGCTCGATGAAATTATTTTTATTTGTGGACGCTATGAAGGCGTTGATGCGAGACTAAGAAATTTCATCGATGAAGAAATTTCCGTCGGCGACTACGTTTTAACCGGCGGCGAACTTCCGGCTCTAACAATTATTGATTCGATTACGCGCCTTATGCCTGGCGTGCTTGGCAATAAAGAAAGCATTATCGAAGAGTCGCACTCTGAAAACGGCGTGACTGAATATCCACAATATACCCGTCCGGAAATATTTATGGCCGGAGGAAAAAAATACAAAGTGCCAACGATTCTCTTATCTGGCGACCATAAGAAGATAAAAGACTGGCAGAAAAAAAATCAAAAAATAAATAAAAACATATGAAATTAGCTGAGATCAAAGAACAGCTGAAAAAGCTAGGATTCACTAAAGCCGAGATTGAAATTTATTTGACCCTTTTGCCAGGCGGGTCGCTGTCTGTCCAAAATCTAGCCCAGACGACCAAGCTTCCCCGTACGACCATTGTTTTAGCTCTTGATAAATTACTGGCCGAAAATATTATTTCTTATTATTTCAAAGGAAAACGTAAATATTTTCTAATTAAAAATACCAACCAACTCTTGAATCTGCTTGCTCGCAAAGAAAGTGAAATTTATCTCAAAAAACTCCAAATCGAAAAAATCATCCCCGAGCTAGACGCGCTTCATTATTTGAAAGAACAAAGCGGAATTGAAACCGAGCTTCTTAAGGGCGAAGCGGGTTTTAAAAAAGTATACGATGAAACTTTAAAGCAAAAAAATAAAGGAGAAATCTTGCGCTTTGGGCTTGATCCTCAAATTTTTACCATCCTGCCTGATTTTCTAAAAGACTATGTTAAAAGAAAAAATAAAAAGCTAATCACTACTAAATTGATTCTGCCTCTAACTGACCCTGAGTTTATTAAGGCTTTAAAAGCGGATAATAAAAAAGATTTGCGCGAACTCAGGGTTCTAGATAAAAATCTCTATAACCCTTTGGGAAACATCGCTATTTGGGACGGTTGTGTCGCCTTTATCGCTTGGGATAAAGTTATCCACATCCTACTTGTAAGAAACAAACTATTCTATCAAATGATGAGAATGATTTTTTTAACTTGTTGGCATAATGCTAAAAAATAACAATAAATATTGATATATTTATTATAAAAAAGCCTTATTTTATAGGCTTTTTTGCTATTTTATATATTTTTAACATAAATAATTGTTATATTCTCTTGACAAAGTTTTTTCCCTGTGCTAAATTAAGCTATCGAACATTAAAAAGGAGAAACCCGAACAAGGAGGGGCCCAGAGTGGCTGAGCTTCTCCGGCCGGTTAGTTGATAGTAAATCAACTATGCACATACATTAACCGGGCAATAGATGTTACCTCTCTATTGCCCACAACCCCTAAATTTTAATGATCTTGAAATTAAAATTTAAGGCTTGTGCCTATTAAACAGTAAAGAAAGCTTAAAAACACAAAGAAAAAAGAAAAAGGGGACGAGTCGGGATCCAAACGAGATGCCCGACAAAGTTTTGCTCCAGCGCGAGGGAGTAAAAATCACAAGGCAAAGCCAAACCTTGTGTCGTCACCCTAAAAATAGGGTCTAAGTTTGTCGGCGCTGTGTTGTGCGCCACTGCGGCCGCAGTTTGGCGCCCCGTCGACAAATAAAGTTCTGCTTCTGGCGCGCGATCAGAAGAGAAAACACGAGCTTGTGGCTGGCTGTGTTAGACCCGAAATGATCGTGGGCAGCCTGGAGGATTTACTCCGGGCTCCCACTTACTTTAAAACTAAGAACAAACCTAAAAACGCCGTGAAGCCTAAGTTGATAAACAAAAAAGTCGATTGAGTATTAACGAACACTCCAGACATGACACAACCCAGGCCACTAACCAAGGCTGAACTTGTTAAGGCAGCTAACCGGCTGCTGTCACTTCACGGATTTTCCAATGATGGCAATCCAAAAAAACTTTTTTTGAAGAATCAGAAATACTTCGAAAAAAAAGTCATCATTAGCACCCCGATGGGAAACAGGATGCGCTAATTATTTCTGAAGGTAACCGGACGAGCCTTTATTAAATTCGTCCGCACAATTCAGTCCATAATTATTAATTACTGATTGATAGTGCAGAATAAAAAAAGAGCCCGGATTTTTACCGGACTTTTTTTGTGGGCGCGGGCCAGATCTGTAGTCGTCCCTTAGGCGAACGGCGCACATATATTTCAATTATTTCACTGGCGGCGCGATAGTAGTGACCATTGATTCGGCAACCATCAAGTTTTTCTTTAATCTTATAAACCAAGCCGATTTCGCCGACGCGGAAAGCAGAAATTCTTCGTCCCGTATTATCCGGACGCGACTCTTCATCCAGATTCTTGGTCTCTGTCAACTCCCATGAAAGAAAATTATGGAACTCAGCCGTCCGGGCTCTAATATACCAACAGTGCCCTTTGTGTTTTTTAATCATGATTTGCCTCCTTTCCTTTCTACCAACTTTTTAAGTTTTATTTCGACATCAGAAACTTTACCTGATTCAGTTTTTTTCTTACCAAATAGCCAGAGCTTGATCGGGCCGTAGTCTAAAACTCGAGTATAGACAAAAAATTTCAACTCTAAATCAGCTGCGCTTTTATGCATTTCCGTCACGAAAGAGTACCCCGGAACTTCAAACACAGAGTGTTCGGCGCCAAGATTGTCTTTCATGGACTGGTTTGTCCCAACAGTCAGTTCATCCAGCTCGGCTAAGCGCTGGGCGATGACTTTGTTTGTATGGCTGCCAATTGGCTCGATATACCAATGAGCCTTACTTTCGATTCCATCTCTTCTTTTTTTCATGGTCTCCTTTTTTAATGAACGTTTTTACTTATTTTACTTATTTTACTTCTTGTCTATCATTTATACTTCTAGCATGTCTTTAGCTTAATTTTATCACTTTCCAACCAGTTTCAGTAGCTTTAAGGCGTCCCGCGATAGAAAAACCAGCCGCTTTTTTGTGCCCTCCGCCGCCCCAATTTTGCGCAATTTTAGCAACATCTATCTCATCTAGGGCTGTTCTCATGCTACCCTTTATCCTGTCTCCTTCTTCTCTTAAAAGAAGAGCGACGCGAACCCCGGAAAGACAGCTCATGAATGAAACAATATCACCGAATAAATCAACTTGGGCTTCTTTCTCGGCCGCCGTTAAAAGTTCAGCGAGTTCATTTTCTAATAACGCCGAAGAGGCCAGCCCGGTTTCGGGGTCAAACTTCATGTTTTCTAAAGCTCGCCCCCAAACTTTAAGAGTCGCGAAACTTTTATTATGAATCGTCTTATTTATTATTTTCGGAAGCGAAGCGCCGCGGAGTAGCATTTCTGAAGATACTGCCAAAGCTTCACGCGAAGAATTAGCATGTAAGAAATGCCCTGTGTCAGTCATAAGACCAATCAAGATACAATCTGCCAAAACCTTTGTAATCGGCAGCCCGTTTGCCTTAAGAAAGTGATAAATAATTTCCGTAGTCGAAGCTTTATGCGCTTCCCTAATTTCAAGGTCGGCATAGGTTTCTTGATGTTCGTGATGGTCGAATTCGATAATATAGGGCCGGACACTAATTTTCCCCTCATTGGCTGCCGCGAGCAGATTTCTCAACCGTAGTTCCAAACCGGTTCGAGAAATAGAACCGCAATCCAAAATTAAAATAACATCATATATCCTTAAATCTGCCGGCTCTTCGCTGCTTATCAAATCTTCGTTAGCAATAAAATCATAGGTTCCATTCGGCTTATGGTCGGCATAAGCATAAACCCCCAAACCAAGCGATTGGGAAATTTCAATCATAGCGCCAATCGAAGAAACGGCGTCAGCGTCAGGAGAAACGTGCCCAACGATTAAAATGCGCTTGGCGGCCGCTATTTTCCGATAGGCTAATTGTAGCTTGGCGATAAAATCCATAATTGAGTATCTTAGCGGTAAATAACAAAAAAGTCCAGATTGCTCCGGACTTTGTTTCCTATAAAAAATGGCTCTATTCTTCGTCTTCGGAATCGTCAATTTCGGAGATAAGTCTCTCAATTTTACTTGCCTCTTTTTCGGTAGCGTCAAATTCCCAAATTAAATGGGGGAGCTTACGCATTTTAGTTCTTGTCCGTAAAATTCCGACTAATTGACTAGTAGCGGCTGTTAACTTACGTAAAGCTGTACCAGTTAAATTATCGGGTAAAACAGAAAATCCGATTTTCGCCTGCTTTAAATCAGGCGAACACTCAACATAAGTAATAGTAATTAAAGCATTTTCAATCGCGACCTCGCGATTAACCGCCCGCGCTAGCTCTTCTAATATCAAATCATTAACACGATCAATTTTGGGCATATTAAATCTTATCAATTATCCGCTCTTCGCGATAAACCACCAAAATATCATCAACCGCAATAACCGGCTTGCCTTCATACTTCAAACCCGCTTCTTGATCCTTGCCGACGGTTTCAACGTCCTGCTTGCCTGATTGAAGGCGAGTTAGCTTGCCAGTAACAATAAAATCGTCGCCCCGTTTTAAGTCAATTAAACTATTATTTTTTATCTCTCCATCAAGAACCTTGCCGCCTACAATCTGACTATTAGCTTCCGTTCGAAAAACAGCCAATACTTTTAGGCGACCCAATTCGACGCGGTTGATTTCCGGCTTAACAAGCAGTTGCATCTCTTCTTTAACATAGCGGATTAAATCATAAATAATGGAAAATAATTTAACAGTTACCTGTCTTTCCCGAACCAAAGTCTCAATCACTGGCGACATACGGACATTAAATCCTAAAATCTTTGCATTCGAATCTTCCGCACGTTTAACGTCCCCCTCTGTAATATATCCCAAACCCTTATGAATAATTCTGGTTTTTACTTTTTCATTATTAAGCTTCATAAGCGATTCTTCAATCGCTTCGGCTGAACCTAAGAAATCGGTTTTTATAATGATATTTACTTTAGGGGTTTTATCTTCAACACTATCATCGCTATTAACTGGCAAAATATCGGCTGCTCGGGAACTGGTTTTAATATTTTTAGTCTTAACCTTCTCGCCTTCGCCGACATTTAAAATATCACCGACGGCTGGAGAAATTTTTAAACCTAAAATTTTCGCTGGCGTTGACGGTCCAGCCTCTGTTACGTCTTCCCCTTTATAATTCTTCAGTGATTTAACCTTGCCATAGATTACTTCGTTAAAACAAAGTTGATCGCCGACGCGCAGGGTTCCATTTTGTACTAAAATAGTAGCGAGCGGCCCAGCGGCTTTATCAACGTTTGATTCGATTACGGTCCCGGCGGCATTCGTATTCGGGTTGGCTTTTAAACCGATAGTTTCAGTTTCAGCAACGAGCAAAACCATATCGAGCAGGTCTTCAATGCCAGTCCCGTCCTTAGCTGAAATCGGCGCACAAATAATTTTACCGCCCCAATCTTCTGGCGTAATATTTAATTGAGTCGATAATTCTTGTTTAGTCTTATTAACATCAGCGGCTGGCTTATCAATTTTATTAATAGCCACTAAATAAGGGATCTTCGCAGCTTCAATAATCCGAAAAGCCTCAACTGTTTGCGGCTTAACGCCATCATCAGCGGCTACCACTAAAATCGCAATATCAGCTACTTTAGCGCCGCGGCTGCGCATAGCGGTAAAGGCCTCATGACCAGGAGTATCAATAAAAGTAATTACTCTTCCCTTACGAACAATCTGATAAGCGCCGATATGCTGGGTAATGCCCCCGGCTTCGCCCGCAATCACATTCGTACTGCGTATGGAATCAAGTAATTTAGTCTTTCCGTGGTCGACATGACCCATAACGACAATAACCGGCGGGCGTTCTTTAAGATCTTCTTTGTCTTCATTAGCTAAAATCGCTTCGAGCTTTTTATCTTCTTTATCATCCTCTTCGACTTTCGTTTCTGCCAGCTGCACGTCTAGATTCAAGTTCTCACCAATAATTGAGGCTGTATCAAAATCAATTTTTTCGTTAATTGAGGTAAAAACACCATTTTTCATTAATTCGGCTAAGACACGATTAACCGGAATACCAGCTAACTCGGCATAAGACCGAACGGTAATGACACGCGGAACAGAAATTGTTTTCTTTTCTTTCGGCAGAACCTCGTCTTGTTTCTTCATGGCAGCGTCAGCTTTTTTCTGCTCCCATTGCCTTCTAAGAAACGGCCAATCTTTAATAATTTTCTTGGCGGTATTATTGTCGACTTTAATTGCTTTTTGCCCAATCGCAAAACCGAGCTGCGGAAGTAAATCGCGCAACTCTTGGGGGGGGATTCGTAAAATTCTGGCTAGCTCGGTGATATTCATAATATGTGTTTTAATATTACTTTATAATCAGCGTTTAGTCAATAAAAAATTCCCGATTCATAGCTGAATTTAGGAATTTAAAAATTGCTTACTTAAAGAAAAGAAGGCAGTCTTGATCGCCCGGCTTATTGCGAAAACTGGTCAGTCCGAAATGTGGCTTGCCCTTTTTATTGTGCCCCAGGATTGGCAGAAGGGGTTGGGTGTATGGGTCGCACCAAAGATTTTCTTTCTCATCAAAACCAATAACAAACAGGTTATGAGGGAAATATTGGCTGCCTTGGTCATAGGACTCGCTTAGGCCCTGGGCATTCGGCAATTGTCCGCCATGAGCCTTAATGAACTTAAGGCACTCCCTATTTGACGGCGAGCGATGGAGGCTATAAATAAACACCGTTTTCTCCTGTCCGACCTCCAAGGGCTCACTGGGATGAAAATTAATGTCCTTCAAGTGCTTATCTAAGTGGCTGAACTTCTGTCCATATTTCTCTTTAAATCGCTCAAGGGATGGTGTCGCCAAAATTTTGATTTTAAATTCGGCGATTTTTTGGAAACGCTTATCATTTTTAATCCTTTTAAGCTCAGCGGAGTTTTGCCTGATAGCAATGTTTGTAATATTGGCCATAACTGGCACCATCATTTTTTCCGCTAAGACATTATCGGGGCTAGAACTAATTTCTTTGGCCAATCTGGGCGTCAGACCAGCTTTTTCTAACCTAGAGATAAGCCGACTTGCCAAATGCAAATCTATTTTACCGATGATTTTTATGACTGCCATCTTTCTATATGATTTTAAATGAACGCCGATTGGATACCAGGCCCCCCAAAAATAGGCACTACTATAATAAAAATTTATATAATATAAAACAAAAAATGTCAACATCTTCCCATTTGTTTAATTTAATGCTAAAGTGGGCATATAAATTTATAATTTATTAATTCAAATCTGTTTTTAGGAATAAGTTGAAAAACCAACCACCGTTTAGAGTCGTAATAAAAATTATTTTCGAAGATCAATTAATTATGTCTAATCCGTTTTTTACTCTAGAATTAGCAAAAAAATTACAAATAGCCAGACACAATATCTTCTAAAATATCACTTTTAAAAGTGGTTGTTATTTTTCAAAATTTAATAATCTTATTCTTGCCACCACTATTCCCGAAGACAGTTCCAATTATATGGAATATTTAAACTATGTCTTGTATGTTGTTTTAACTGTAGGTGGTTTTTTTGTTGGCTTTCTTTTCTATAAAAAATCAGCCACTTTAAAAATCAATAACGCTGCCGAAAAAGCAGAGAAATTAATCAGTGAAGCTAAAATTAAAGAAAAAGATTTGCTTCTAAAAGCCCAGGATAAAGCTTTAAAGATTATTGACGAGTCTAAGAAAGAAGAGGCAACCCGCCGCAATGATATTCACCAATTACAAAAACGGCTAGAGCAGAGGGAGAATTCTTTCTCCCAGAAACTCCTTGATCTCCAAGAAAAACAGCAGAAATTATATGATAAAGTTAACGAGGTCCAAGAAATCAAAGAGAGAATCAAAGCAATTAAAGAGGAACAGGAATTAAAATTAGAAAAAATTTCCAGTTTAAGCCAAGAAGAGGCCAAAGGCATTTTAATAAAAAATATTGAAGAAAAAATTTCCGAGGATTTAATGGTACGCATCAATAAACTAGAAAATAACTCTGAAGATACGATTAGCGACAAAGCCAAAGATATGATGGCGCTCGCCATGCAGAGAATGGTTTCTAATTATACAGTTGAACTTACTACTACGACCGTCGACTTGCCGAGTGACGAAATGAAGGGCCGAATTATTGGCCGTGAAGGACGTAATATTAAAGCGATTGAGCAAATGACGGGAGTAGAAATCATCGTCGACGATACTCCTAATGCTATTACTGTCTCCGGATTCTCTTTAATCCGCCGCCATATCGCTAAAAAAACCCTTGATTATTTGATAAAAGACGGCCGTATCCATCCGACTAAGATTGAAGAAGCGGTTGAAAACGCTAAAAAAGATATCTCGCTTGATATTAAAAAAGCAGGAGAAGAAGCTTTGTATGAAGTTGGTGTTACCGGCTTTGATCCTAAGTTGGTACAAATTTTAGGCCGCTTAAAGTACCGCACTAGCTACGGGCAAAACGCCTTACGCCATTCAATCGAAGTCGCTCATCTCTCGGCTATGCTCGCCGAAGAGCTAGGAGCTGATGTCACTCTCGCTAAAAAAGGTGGACTATTTCATGATATCGGGAAAGCGGTTGACCATGAAGTCCAGGGCAATCACACTGAAATCGGCCGAGACATTGCTCGTAAATTCAATTTGCCCGCCGAAATTATTGCTCCAATCGAGACTCACCATGATGATAAACCGGCTACTTTAATATCAGTAATCGTCAAAGTCGCAGACGCCATCTCTTCGGCTCGCCCCGGCGCTCGAAATGACAGTTTTGAGAACTACTTACAACGACTTGAGGAGCTAGAAAAGATCGCCCTCACCTTTGAAGGGGTCGACAAGGTTTATGCTATCCAAGCAGGACGTGAAGTCCGCGTCTTTGTTGAGCCAAATGCAATTGACGACCTTAAAGCTTATAATTTGGCTAGAGATATTGCAAAAAAGATAGAAAATGAGTTAAAATATCCAGGAGAGATAAAGGTGAATGTTATCCGCGAAATGCGGGTCACCGAGTATGCTCGTTAAGCCTAAAAAAGCTTAAATATAATGTTTACACGTTAAACATATAAATATATGAACAAAGCACAACTCATCGACAAAATTTACCATGATGTCGAGGGGCTAAACAAAAAACAGGCGGAAAAGATGATTGATGTCTTAACTGACACGATTATCGAAGAGCTGAAGATCGATCACGAAGTTACAATTGCTGGCTTTGGGACATTCTTGGCTCGCGTCCGTTATGCGCGCGGTGGCGTTAACCCCCAGAAACCGAATGAAAGAATCACTATTCCGGCCGTTAAGGTGGCGAAATTCAAAACTGGTTATCACCTCAAGCAGGCTTTAAAAGGAAAACGATAATAATAACGCCCATCTGAGGAAATTCTTCCTGAGACCCGGGGCGTTTTGTAGCGCCCGTAGCTCAACTGGATAGAGTATTTGGCTTCGGACCAAGGGGTTGCAGGTTCGAATCCTGCCGGGCGCACATGGCTGGGTAGCTCAGTTGGTTAGAGCGTAGCACTCATAACGCTAAGGTCGCGGGTTCGATCCCCGCCCCCGCCACAAAACTAAATAATAAACAAAAATAACACGCGCTGTTAGCTCAGCTGGTAGAGCAGCTCCCTCTTAAGGAGATGGTCGCAGGTTCGAATCCTGCACGGCGCACATTAATGAACAATAAAAAAATATGTTCAATATCTTCAAGACAAAAGAGCATATCGCGAACAAACACGTCGGCGAAACTAGAAAAATGGGAATAATGGAGGATGACTACACCATAGCTATGCGCCGAGAAAAGGAATTAGCCGCTTTAAATAGTGATCGCAAAGAAGATACTTTTCGTGATTCTGAGGGGCATGAAATGCCAATTAGCCAGTTGAATGGACAAACCGAGGCTCTACTTCGCCAAGCTAGAGCGGGTATAAGAAAAGAAATGGCGGACCATAAAAAAATGGCGGAAGAATCTTTGGAGGAAAATGAAGAAACGGCCCAAACAGTAAAAAATGAAATTCGAGCAGAAAAAAATAAAATCCGTTTCCGCCCTACCTCTGTCTGGCAATTTTTTAATAACCACGGTCGCACACGAGACGGAGAAAGAATTGGCACAAAACTTGGTTTATATAAAGACTATAACCCCAAATTGAATGAAGGCGCTCCGGGAAACCGCAAAGAGGCCGTTCGTCAATCCAGAAGATTAGCTGAAAAGAATAAAGGAGAACAACCATTTGAAGAACCAGATTTCGAAGATTTTCTACCAGAATTAAAAGATGAAGAATAAAAAAAACAGGCTAGAGAATAGCCTGTTTTTTGTTTTCCTTTTATTTTTTAATCAATTCTTCCGCTCCCTGCGGATAAAGTCTCATTCCTTTCTTGTATTCGACCCACTCAGCGCATCCCGCCTCCGGTCTATCTAAAACTGGGTACTTTTTGTCTTCGTACATTTTCTTATCTTTAAAATCTGCTTTATAAATATAACAAATCTCATGACCATAATTGCCGTTAAAAACAAAAATGTTTTCGACGATCTTAATCAATTTTATATTTATAAGCTCAGCCACAAATTCTTCACGAAATTCCCTTTTTAAAGCCTGCAAAGCTGTTTCTCGGAACTTAATGCCGCCGCCCATTATGCGATAAAATTTCTCTTGTTTAATATCATCATAACCAGCGCCTACAAAAATCTTGTTTTTGTTTTTAATGATAGCGCCGGCAATCGGACGGATTCTTTTCTTGTGCATATATTATCCATTAAATTATACCTTAATTATAGCGGCAAAAGAGGCGCGAATCAATAAAAACCCTTATTTAATAAGGCTTGGCCAAAACAAATATTTCCGCTATAATAACTATGGATTATGAAAAATTATATTATATTTGGCGCCCCTGGCGCCGGCAAAGGAACCCAAGCTAAGCTGCTCGCAGAAAAATACGGCCTTGTTCATCTCTCCAGCGGCGAAATTTTGCGGAAAGAAATTAAAAGCGGAGAATTGGGCGAAAAAGTTAAAAAATATTTATCTTCCGGCCGTCTTGTTCCCGGAGAACTTATTAATTCAATCATGGAAAAAGCTATTAAGCACCATAAAAAAGCCCAAGGCTTTGTCTTTGATGGTTTTCCACGTACAGTCGGTCAGGCTCGAGCGCTCGATAAAACCCTAAAAAAGGATGGGGAAAAAATAGACGAAGTTCTAAAAATAAGAATTAGCGAGGAAGAGGGCATAAAAAGAATAATTGAAAGAGCAAAAACTTCCGGCCGCAGCGACGACAACAGAAAGGTTATTAAAAACCGGTTCAAAATCTATCATCGCGAAATGCATCCGATTATTGCCTACTATCAGAAACAAAAGAAACTAATTATTATTGATGGACACGGTAAAATTAAGGACATATTCAAAGATTTAGTGGCTAAACTAAAAAAAAATTAAATAAATAAATATATTTTAATTTAAAAAACCGCCAGATAAACACTGACGGTTTTTTACTATAACAATTATTTTTACTTTATTTACTTTCTTCTATTTCCTTACTCTTAACTACCGCCATGATAGCCTTTCTTATCTCGGCTAATAATTTTTTATCATCTTTAATAGTCTTCTTCGCGACTTCGCGCCCAGTCCCCAATTTAACATCACCGAAGGAATAGGTGTTGCCATTCTTTTTCACGACGCCATATTCTACGCCCAAATCAACTAGATCACCGGAAACGGAAATACCTTCATTATACATAATATCGAATTCGCAGGTTTTGAAGGGAGCAGCTACTTTATTCTTAACGATTTTTACTTTCACGCGATTACCGATAATTTTCTCTCCTTGTTTAATCTGCGCCGCCCGGCGGATTTCTACTCGGACCGAACAATAAAACTTCAAAGCATTGCCGCCAGTGGTCGTTTCCGGATTACCGAAGAAGACGCCAATTTTATTTCTAATCTGATTAATAAAGATTACCACCGTCTTAGTCTTAGCAATGGCCGCCGTCAACTTGCGCAGAGCTTGGCTCATTAAGCGGGCTTGGAGACCCATGTGCTGATCGCCCATATCGCCCTCAATTTCTTTCTGAGGAACCAGCGCGGCCACGCTATCAACCACAATAACATCAACGGCATTAGAGCGAACCAATGTTTCCACAATTTCTAAAGCTTGCTCGCCGCTATCAGGCTGAGAAAGCAACATGTCTTTAATGTTAACACCAATTTTAGCCGCATAGTCAGGGTCAAGCGCGTGCTCGGCATCCACAAAGGCAGCAATGCCGCCAGTTTTTTGTACTTCCGCAACTATGTGCTGCGCCAAAGTGGTTTTGCCAGATGATTCCGGCCCATAGATTTCAATTATACGACCGCGGGGAACGCCGCCAATACCAAAAGCAATATCGAGCGACAAACAACCAGTGGAAATTGCATCTACATTGGTTTTCCGGGCATCACCAAAACGCATAATCGCGCCTTCGCCAAATTTACTTCTAATCTGTTCAATAGCATTTAAAGCGGCTTCTTCTCTTTTTCCTTTGTCTTCACCTCTTTCCTGGGTGACTTTTTTTTCTTTTTCTTTAGCCATACATTTATGTTTTAAATTTATTAATTATTTTAGTATAACACAGTAGCCCTTATATAATATTGGAAAAAATATTTATAAAAACTGAATTTATTTTAAAACCTGGTTAAAAACTTAAACGGCAGCGGAAGCTTATATTCTCGGCCACTTTCCGCTTTAAAAACTATTTCTGCTCCGGTTTCTGTCTTTTGATAATCAAATAGTTTTGACTCACTTTGGTCAGCGGGAGTAGTCTCGCCTGCTTCTGGTTGAATGTTTTCTTCTTTCTGATTTTCAAACCATTCTTTTTCAACTAAACCGGCAAATTTTGACCAAAAACCGGAAGTATTATCGGGGTTGACCTCTGATTCTGCCTCCGGGCTAGCTTCCGAATTAGTGTCAGAACCAGAATTCGACCACCCCTCTTCAGTTTTTGTCCCCTGCATTAGAGTTTTCCAATCTATCTTGCTAATATAATCGATTATTGTTTTTCCGGGGCCAATATTTTTTTGGAGATTAACATCGACCGCACTTTCCGATGCTCCCACTAAAGCTCCTAATGCTATTTGGCCCTTTTGAGCTAAGTCACTATTAGCTATTTCTTTTTGCTTCTCTTGATCCGTGTTATAGAAAAAAGCGGCCAATGAGGCGAGGGCTAAAAAAAGCACTACTATTACTATTGATCCAAGGGTCTTGCGTAGGCCGAACATAAATTAATGTTATAAATTAAATTTATAGTAATGTTTTCTGGCGACCGGGCCGGCTCTCTTCAGAAAAAATATTAATTTCTCCATACTGGCCGTCAAATCCAGGCTTAATTATCAGTTCTCCAGCACGGACCCTTCTTACCCCCTCGCTTATCCGGCTATCTTCCTGATCTAGCTCTTTCGGGTCTAAATTAAGTAAAATATCGAGTTCTGGCCCGAACTTAGCAATTAAAGCTGCGTATTCTTTCTGCACAGCAACTGAAGTTCGACTTTTAATGTTATAGGCCTCTGCTATTATCTTATCTAATTCTACGAGTTTTTTAAAGCCAGCTGCATTTTTAGGTCTATACCCAGCTGGTCTGTCGGCCAGTTCCTCAACTCGATTCAAAACCCCGATTATTAACGGTTTCTTACAAACCGGACAAATATTTTTTAACTTCCGACTTTCAGATGGTTCACAACTGAATTTGCAATCTCGATGGCCATCAAAATGATACATGCCTTCTTCCGGATAGAATTCGATTGTTTCTATCATTCCCTTCTTGTTTTTTATATTATCGTAAATTTTTTGATAAGTTATGGGCTCGCTAACCTCCATAACATTGGCTTCACGAGCAATATTGCTCGGGCTATGGGCATCTGAATTAGATAAAAGGGTAAGATTATCCAAGGCGGACAAACGCCAATTCATTTCCGGGTCACTTGATAGACCGGTTTCATAGGCATAGATATGCTTAGTCTGTTCTCCAAAACATTCTTCGAGCGTATCAAACCCTGACTTGGAGCCGAAAACAGAAAACCAGGGCGTCCAAATATGGGCCGGATATATTAAAAAATTAGGATCAATTTTTAAAAGTAGTTCTACTAGGGCCGGAGCTTTAATTCCTAAAATCGGGCGGCCGTCGGAGCGGATATTATAGTTTTTATCTAATTGTTTATTAAGTTTTTCTACAGCCGCAATATTTGGAGCATGAATAACCAAGTGAATGCGGCGAACTTTTTCCGAATCTTTGTAGATAAGGGCTACCTCGGTTGATAAAATAAACTTTACCTTATCATCAGACGCTGTCTTCAATTTATAAAGCCCTGATTTCGGGCTTGTTTCTATAAATTCATTCTTTATCGATTCAAACCAGGCCGGATGAGTAAAATCGCCGGTGGCAATAATATTAACCCCCTTTAAGCGACAAGCTTTGTCGATATTTGCGAGCGTTAGCTGGGGAGAGCAAGCGCGAGAATATCGGGAGTGGATATGGAGGTCAAGAATCTGGCGCATAATTAATATTTAAATCTTTAAAAAAATCTACAATATATTTTCAGCCACATTTAAATCGTTTATACTATTCACTCCTAGAGCTTCGTGGGGCTCAATGCGATAAGTACTAACCTCAAAACCCTGCGCAAAAGCAATATTTACCATATCGGTTAAGTAATATTCTTGCTGATTGTTATTATTACGGAGAGCAGATATGTTTTTAAACAACCAATCATAATTAAAGCACATGAAACCAATGTTTATTTCCGTTATTAATTTTTCTTCGTCGCTGGCATCTTTAAATTCGACAATTCTTTCTACTTTTCCATCAGCCCCTCGGGCAATGCGGCCTAAACGATAAAAATTTTGACGCCAATCTTCAAAATCTGGTAAGTTGGTCGGCATGATGGTTAGGGCATCAGGATTTAACTCAGCAAAAGCTTTAATTGATTCCACTTTCAGAAGGGGCTGGTCGCCATAAAGAACAATCAGGGTATCGATTTTCTCATTATTTTTTTCTAAAGCCGCTTGCGCGCAGGCAACGGCGTGTCCAGTGCCAAGCTGCTTATCTTGGATAGCGTATTCGACATTATAGTCTTTCAGTTCTTGGCTAATTATTTCTTTATTGTCCGGCGAAACGACAACAATCGGTTTTGGGTCGACTTTCGCGGCCACGACTGAATCCATTAAATATTTAATCATGGGACGATTTTTTAGTAAGACGAGAACTTTCGGTAATTCCGAGTTCATGCGCGTACCTTTTCCGGCCGCCAGAATGATAATACGAGTCATAATTTAAAAAAAATAAGGAAAATCTATAAATAATTTCCCTTATATTTTAGCATTTTTAGAGCGAGCGAGCAACCGTGATGTTATGAAATATTTTACTTAATATAAGCTAAAATTTTAGATTTAATTTCATTAACTTTGGCACTAGCCTCTTCTAAAGTTTTGGCCTCGGCATAAATGCGGATAATCGGTTCCGTATTAGAGGCGCGCAAATGTACCCAAGAATCCGGCCAATCTATTTTAATACCGTCAATGTCTGTAATTTTCTCTGACTCGTATTCTAATCTAATCTTCTCTAGTATTGCTTTAACATTTATCTCTGGAGTTAATTCCATTTTATCTTTTACCATAAAATACTCGGGCAGCTCATGTCTCAAATCCGACATCTTTATGTTTTTCTTAGCTAAGTAACTCAAGAATAGAGCCACGCCGACCAGTGCATCGCGCCCGTAATGCAATTCTGGAAAAATTACGCCGCCATTGCCCTCTCCGCCGATGACTGATTTTGTTTCTTTCATCTTGGTTACAACATTAACTTCGCCCACGGCCGCCGCTTCATATTTACCGCCATGTTTTTCTGTAATATCTTTAAGCGCGCGCGAAGATGACAGATTGGAAACAGTGTTCTTTGCATATTTTCCGGGATTAGCGCGATCAATAAGTGAAAAATTATCTAAAACATAATCAGCGATTGCGACAATCGTATACTCTTCACTAAACATCTCTCCGTTTTCATCAATAAAAGCCAAGCGATCAACGTCCGGGTCGACGACGATACCTAAATCAGCCTTTTCTTCTCTGACCTTCTCCATAGTCTGAGACAAATTGGCTTCAATCGGTTCTGGTTTGTGCGCAAATATACCGGTGGGCTGACAATTTAGCTCAATAATATCTTCTGCTCCCAATTCTTTAAGCAAATTAGGTATAACCATGCCTCCGACGGAATTAATACCGTCAACCACTATTTTAAATTTCTTCTGCGTTATTAATTCTTTTTCAACTAAATTGAGGCTCAATATTTTTTTTAAATGCTCTTGATCGAGATAGGCATCTAGGACATAATACCCCGAATCTTCTTCGCTTACAAAATTATAAACTTGGCCGCGCTCCGCTATTTCCAGAATTCTCTCTCCGTCTTTTTTTGATAAAAATTCCCCGCGGGCGTCCAGGAGTTTAAGCGCATTCCAGCCTTGCGGATTATGGCTAGCCGAGATAATAATGCCGCCTTGTGCTTTTTGGCCCAATACCGCCATCTCTACGCTTGGAGTCGAGGCCAGGCCCATGTCTAAAACATCGATGCCGAGACTATTCAGGGCGCCAGAAACCATATTCTTTATCATATTCCCAGAAATACGGGAATCTCGGCCTATAACCACTCTGTGTTTGGCGTCAGGATATCTTTCGATAATAAAAGACCCGTAGGCGAGAGTAAATTTAAGAATATCATTAGGGGTCAGATTTTCTCCTTCTTTTCCTCCGATATTACCGCGGATACCGGAAATAGATTTAATAAGAGACATAAAATTTTAATTATAGAGAATGTTAAACCATTCCTATTATAACAGTCTTTCCGCCAATTAAAAAACACCATTGTTCTGGCGGCGACCTACTTTCCCAGGGCTCAGGCCCAAGTATCATCGGCGCTGGAGGGCTTGACTACTGAGTTCGGGATGGGATCAGGTATGACCCCTCCGCTCAAACCACCAGAACAATGGTGTCTTTTTATATACCATTGTTTTAACAATAAATTCAGGTTGAGTAAAGAAACAGAATACTTTGAAAATAAAAGTGTGGGAAAATCTTACGACATATTAGTACCGCTCCGCTCAATCCATTGCTGGACTTACACGTACGGCCTATCAAGGTTATATTCTCTAACCAGTCTATGAAACCTAATCTCAGAGACAGCTTCGCGCTTAGATGCTTTCAGCGCTTATCTTAACCGAAGGTAGCTACCCTGCAATGCCCTTGGT
>Ga0172371_10001592_pt1 | contig 36225 bp, 26 predicted proteins | sample Lak12m_FD_114543 | JGI IMG/M metagenome (GOLD analysis project Ga0172371, IMG submission 114543) | Freshwater microbial communities from Kabuno Bay, South-Kivu, Congo - kab_022012_12m | ecosystem: Environmental > Aquatic > Freshwater > Lake | place: Democratic Republic of the Congo: South-Kivu... | reverse complement strand
GCTTGCGAAATATTGAAAGGAAAGACGATAGAGCAGGCATTAAAAATTAAAGCAAAAGACATTGTTAAAGAACTGGGCGGATTACCGCCGGCAAAAATTCATTGTTCTTTATTGGCGATTGAGGCGTTGCAGGCGGCGATAAAAGATTACCTCAAGAAGAAGGAAGGTAAAAAGAAATAATTTAATTTTGACTCACGAATAAAATTTCCAAATTATTTTTTGGGATATAAATTCGCGGGACTTTAAGAAAGTGAACGGATTTGGACAAAATTTTACAATAAAAGCTCAAGAGGCTCTGCAACTTGCCCATGAGGCGGCTCTTGAAAGGAATCAGCAGCAGGTTGATGTGTTGCATCTTTTGTATGGAATGATTTCACAAAACGAGAATATTGTTTTGGCTGTTTTGGAAAAAATGGGAGTAAACAAAGACGAGCTGAAAAAAAGAGTTGAGGGGGCGATTAATCTTTTACCGAGAATTTTTGGTGAAACTCCTGCGGGACAGGTTTATGCGACTCCAGATTTAGCAAGGATTTTGAACAGGGCCAAAAAGGAATCAAAAAATTTGACGGATGAATACATAAGTCTTGAGCATTTATTTTTGGCGATATTGGATACTCCGGGCAGAGCAAAAGAAATTTTGGAGGAAGTAAGCAGGTATAGTTCTCCTTCTTCCGGAATAGTTATGTCTCAAAGAACAAAGATTGATTATGAATCTGTTTTGAAGGCGATAGCCGAATTAAGAGGAGGAAGCCGAGTTACCGACGAAACTCCAGAAACAAAATATCAGGTTCTGGAGAAGTATGCCAGAAATTTAACAAAATTCGCAAAAGAGAATAAATTGGACCCGGTTATCGGCAGAGAAAACGAAATCAGGAGACTGATGCAAATTCTTTCGCGCAGAACAAAGAACAACCCGGTGTTAATCGGGGAGGCGGGAGTCGGAAAAACCGCGATTGTTGAAGGGCTTGCCCAAAGGATAGTTTCGGGAGACGTTCCGGAAAGTCTAAAAGATAAGGAAATAATTTCATTGGATTTAGGCTCTTTGGTCGCCGGGACAAAATATCGTGGAGAATTTGAAGACAGGATGAAGGCTGTCCTAAGAGAGGTTGAAAGGTCTGCCGGAAAATTTATTCTTTTTATTGATGAGTTGCATACATTAGTTGGCGCAGGTGCGGCAGAGGGGTCAATTGATGCTTCAAATATGTTAAAACCCGCCCTTGCGAGAGGAGAGCTTCATACCATCGGCTCAACAACATTAAAAGAATATCAAAAACATATTGAAAGAGACCCGGCTTTGGCGCGGCGTTTTCAGCCTGTTTATGTTGCCGAACCGTCTGTTGAAGACGCAATTGCAATATTAAGAGGGCTTAAGGAAAAATATGAAATTCATCACGGAGTAAGAATTACTGATGCGGCCCTGGTCGCGGCAGCAAATCTTTCTCATCGTTATATTACAAGCGACAGATTTTTGCCGGATAAAGCAGTTGATTTGATGGACGAAGCGGCTTCAGCCCTGCGTCTTGATATTGAAAGTCAGCCGCAGGAAATTGATAATTTAAAAAGAGAAATTGCCAGATTTGAAATTGAAAAACAGGCGCTTAAGAAAGAAAGGGGGTCAAAGGCAAGAATTCAGGAAATAGAAAAAAATCTTATAAATCTTAATGAAAAACTCGGCGGGCTTCAAAGTCATTGGCAAAATGAAAAAAAGATAATTGATAAAATACACAATTTAAAAAAAGAAGCGGAGATTGCAAGGTATCAGATGGAGCAAGCGGAAAGAGACGCAAATTTTCAGAAGGTTGCGGAAATAAAATACGGGAAAATTCCGGCGGGCAAAAAAGAATTGAAAAGATTGGAAAAAGATCTGAACGCCGTTCAAAAGAACAGTCAATTAATAAAAGAAGAGGTAACCGAAGAAGACATTGCGAAAGTCGTTTCGAGGTGGACAGGAATCCCGGTTGTAAAAATGTTTGAAGAAGAGGCAAAAAAATTAATTGACATGGAAGATGCATTAAAGAGAAGGGTTGTCGGACAGGACGAAGCGATTGAAAAAGTTGCAAATGCAATTCGCAGGTCTCGCGCCGGAATTGCCGAAGAAACAAGACCAATCGGTTCGTTTATTTTTTTGGGGCCGACCGGGGTCGGGAAAACCGAGCTCGCGCGCGCTTTGGCCGAATTTTTGTTTAATGATGAAAATGCAATGGTGCGGCTTGATATGTCCGAATACATGGAGAAACATACTGTTTCAAAAATGATCGGGTCTCCTCCGGGATATATCGGTTATGAAGAAGGGGGACAACTTACCGAATCTATAAGACATAGACCATATAGCGTTGTCTTATTTGATGAGATAGAGAAAGCTCATCCGGAAGTTTTTAATATTCTGCTTCAAATTTTGGAAGATGGAAGACTTACTGACGCCAAGGGAAGATTAGTTTCGTTTAAAAATACAATTGTTATTTTAACTTCAAACGTAGGTTCTGAACTCACAAGGCAGATGAGTAATCTTGGATTTACAACGTCTCCGGAAGTTGCCGACAAAGAAGACGACTTGAAAGATCAATTGAGAGATTCTTTAAGAAGTCATTTCAAGCCGGAATTTTTAAATCGTATAGACGAAATTATAGTTTTTAACAGCCTAAGAAAAGAAGCGCTGGTTAAGATTGTTGATATTCAGCTGGAAAAAGTCGGAGAAAGATTAAAAAAGAAAGGAATTTCAATTAGTGTTTCGCCTGCCGCAAAAGAAGTTTTGGTAAAAAGGGGATATGACCCTAATTTCGGGGCAAGACCATTAAAAAGAGCCATACAATCAATAATTTTGGATCCGCTTTCCAAAATGCTTATTGAAGGAAAAATTAAAGCTAAAAGTAAAGTTAAAATTGATGCAAAAAACGGGGAAGTTTTGATTAAATAAATTATGAAGAAAAAATTTTTAGCGTTAGTCGTTATTTTGGTTTTTGGGGGAATTGGTGGAATTTTAATGGACAGGGCATTATTTCCATTTCTTTCAAGATTTCAAATTTTCAGCAAGATAAAATTTATAAGCGAGCCGAAAAATGTTACTCAAATTATTCAGAGAACAGAACAAATAATCGTTAAAGAAAACGACGCATTGGAGATTTCAATCGGGAAGGTTAGTCCAGCGATAGGCGCAATTTTAATTAAGGATAAAAGCGGGAAAATATTAAATCAATTTTCGGGAGTTTCGCTTACTTCAGACGGACTTGTTTTGACAATCAGTGATTCTCTCGGAAAATTAACCAATGCTTATTTTTTAAATCGCGACGGAAAAGAATTTCTCTTGAGTTTTGTAAAAAGAGACGACAAGCTTGGACTCGCGATTTTAAAGGCTCAGTCCTCAAGTTTTCCGACCGTTCCTTTTGCTGAAATTGACAAAATAAAACTTGGCGAGAAAGTTTTTTTGGTCGGGGCAAAATCAAATTCCGGAAAATTTATAAATTTTACAAATGAGGGAATAATAACATCAATTGAGGAAGGGGTTTTGGAGTCAAATCTTGAAGAAGGTCGAACTGCCACCGGGTCTTCTCTTTTTAATATTAGAGGAGAAATGATAGGGATGAATTTAATCGGCACAAACGGAGAAACAAAGATCGTGGCGGCGGATAAAATAAAAGAATTCATCAAGTAAATGCAAAATCCAAAATGCAAATCTCAAAGTGAAAATTAAAAGTTAAAAATTTTAAAACGATTTTGAATTTTGAGGTTTGATTTTTGAAATATTTTTATATGATAGATGGAGTTAAAATAAAACAATTAAAAATTTTTACGGACGACCGTGGATTTTTGACCGAAATTTTAAAAGAAGGGGAAGAAGTTTTCAAAGAAATAAAACAGGCAACCTATACCGAAAGTTATCCGGGAGTGATTAAGGCGTTTCATTGGCATAAAAAACAATGGGACATTTGGTTTATCGCAGGAGGAATGGCTCAGGTGGTTTTGCATGATTTGCGCAAAGACTCCCCAACATACAAGAAAACCGACGTTTTTTATCTTGGCGATGACAATCGCCAGGTTTTGTTAATTCCGCCGGGAGTTGCGCACGGCTATAGGGTTTTGGGAAAAAAGAGGGCGAGATTGATGTATTTTGTTACCGAGAAATATAATCCGGAGACTCCAGACGAGGAAAGGATTCCGTTTGATGATAAGGAAATAAACTTTGATTGGACGACGAAAAATAAGTAATTACTACGAATTACAAATTTAATACAAATATACAAAAAAATGAAAAGTAGCCATAAGATTTTTTTGATAATTTTAACGACAATTATTGGGACTGTGATTGTCGTTGCGGAAATTTTTGTGTGGAAAAACGGACTTTTGAAACAGAGATTTTCCGAGAAGGCGCCAATATCAACTGATGCTCAAAAAAATGGGACCGAAAACGACAGCAATATTATCTATGACGACACAAATAAATACGAATTGGGCTTTAAAAAAGATGACAAGCTTAATATTTATTTAGGCGGGGGGACAGCTTCTTTTGCCGGCAATGCTGATAAGTTGCGTTTTTTAATACCCGAATCTTCTTCTTTTTATTATCCGATAAAAGCTTTCCGTTATGATGATTTAGAGATTGCTTCGGAGATTAGGCGTCCTTACGGAGGAGAGGAGGTGATATCTACTATTTCATATAAGTGTGATGGCCCGTTTCTTAAAGAAGAAATTTATTATAATTGTCAAACCAACGGGGTAGATTTTTTAAGCCAAGATGAATTTAGCGATGTTGCTCCGACGTCTTTAGTAACTGGCGGCGGAACAGAAAGAAAGTGGCGAAAATTTTATGCCAAAAGATTTAATGGAGTGGATATTATTTTTATCGGTGAATTAGACGGGGAATATGCAGATCCAACAGAGCCGGATTATCAGAACAGATACAAAGTTTTAGCGACAAAGGATTATCTGGATACTATTCTGCAGAAAAAAGAAAATATAGAAAAAATAAGCAAGTGGGAAGAATTTATTAACGGACTTAAATTTACTGAACAGGCCAAAAGCGCGGAAGACGAAACTGCCAGCTGGAAAACGTATAAAGACGAAAAAAACGGAGCGGAATTCAAATATCCGGAAAGTTTCGGAGCTAATGTTTGGGGGGCATACTCTTGGCCTCCAAAGTTAATGGTTGTATCTGAAGAACAAGATCCTTTGAGGGTTGGTTGCCCGGATTTACCATCGAATATTTCAAGTGTTCCAGTGGAGATAAACGGTTTGGACTATATTTTTTACGAGGCAAGTGAGGGAGCTGCGGGCTCAACATATACTACATATTGTTATATAACAAAAAAAGACAAAAATTATTATGTGTTTAATTTTTTAATACGCACTACAAGCGGTTGCGGAACGAACTGCGGTCCGTATTGCGAAACACAATTTGAAACGGAATGCAAAAACCTTGATATTGTAAATGCGATAGACAAACCGATAGAAAAAATCGTTTCAACTTTAAAATTTGCAGAATAATTTTTAAATTTTAGATTTGAATTTCAAAATTATATTTTTATGAAATTATTAATTACCGGAGGGTTGGGATTTATCGGAAGTCATTTTATTAAACATGCTTTAAGAAATTGGCCGGAATATAAAATAGTCAATTTTGACAAAATGACTTATGCCGGCAATCCGGAAAATCTAAAGGAGATTCAGGGAAGTCCGAATTACTTTTTTGTAAAAGGAGACATCTGCGATGAAAAAATGGTAGATGAAATTATTTCTTCGCAGAGACCCGATGCAATAATAAACTTTGCCGCAGAGACCCACGTTGATAGGTCAATTTTTTATCCGCAGGATTTTATTAGAACCGATGTTTTGGGCACTCATAATTTGCTTGAGGCGGTGCGAAAATATAAAGTTCCGCGCTATATTCAAATATCAACAGATGAGGTTTATGGAAGCATTGAGGGCGGATCGTTTTCCGAAAAAAGTCCGTTAAATCCATCCAGCCCCTATGCGGCTTCAAAAGCGGCGGCCGATATGGTGGTAAAATCATATTTCACTACCTATAATACGCCGGTTTTAATTACGCGTTCGTCAAATAATTATGGGCCAAATCAATATCCGGAAAAAGTCATTCCTCTTTTTTCAACAAACATAATTGAGGGGAAAAAAATTCCGCTTTATGGAGAAGGAAAAAACGTAAGAAATTGGATTTATGTTTTGGATAATTGCGAAGCGATAAATTTAGTTTTGCAAAAAGGAAAAGAAGGGGAGGTTTATAATATCGGCGGAGCAAGCGAAATTTCAAATATTGAGATGACAAAATTTTTATTGAAATTTTTTGAAAAAGACGAAAGCCAAATTGAATTTGTAAAAGACAGACTTGGACACGATTTAAGATATTCTCTTGACTCCACAAAAATAAAAAACGAACTTGGTTGGAAATCAAGATTTGAATTTGAATATAGCTTGTATATGACAGCCGATTGGTACAAGAAAAACGAGTGGTGGTGGAAGCCGTTAAAATCGGGGGAGTATCTGGAATATTATAAAAAACAATATAAGGAAAGATAGAATATTTTAAGAATTATAAAATCCGGATTTTTTCCGGATTTTTTAGTTGGGTTTACCCCAACACCAAGCTAAGCTTGGTGTGGGGGCTTGACATCTCCCTTTGATTTGATAATATAAGAAAGGATTTATGAGAATAGTTCAAACAAACATATATAAAGGAAGCGGGTAATTCTGAAGGGTTTTATTTTGTCTCTACTGCCGCTTCCAAAGCGGTTTTTTATTTCAAGAAACGGAACGAACTTTGAAAAAATAAATAAAGATTCAACAAAATATATAAAGGGTCTAGAAAAAAATTATCTAATTATAAATAATATTGTGATTAGCAATTGCTAGTCGAGGTATTACAGGTATATGGTGGATGCCTTGGGAGATTGAGACGATGAAGGACGTGGCGTAGCTGCGATAAGCCTCGGGGAGGTGTGTAGCAACCTTTGATCCGGGGATTTCCGAATGGGAAAACCCAATTTTGCGATGAGCAGAATTTTCTTTGCGCCTTAAGCGCATCGAAGTCAACCCGCTGAAGTGAAACATCCCAGTAAGCGGAGGAAAAGAAACCAACGTTTCGCAGATTATTCGAATTTTGCGAAGCATATTCCCTTAGTAGTGGCGAGTGAAAAGGGATTCAGCCCAAACCAAGTACATAATTTATTATGTACTTGGGGTTGTAAGAGAGTGGCGTTCGGAGTAATCCGAGAGGAGAGCATTTAGATAAGATTTCGTTAATCGAACAATCCTGGAAAGGATGGCCAGAGAGGGTGATAGCCCCGTAGGTGAAAATGATCTTATGCTCCTTGCTGCTTAGGAGGTTCAATCTTTGGACTTTTGTCCAAAGATTGGATCTTCGTTCTTGAGTACTGCGGGAAAAGAAAGTCCTGTAGGAAACCGGCCGTACTATCGGCCAAGGCTAAATACTCAATCTCACCGATAGTGAACAAGTACCGTGAGGGAAAGGTGAAAAGTAGCCCGGTGAGGGCGGTGAAATAGTAACTGAAATCATATACCTACAACGAGTTCGAGCCTGTTGCATACTTTGTATGCGAACGGGTGAGAGCGTGCTTTTTGCAGAACGAGCCAACGACTTTCCGTTCTTTCTTTGTTTAACCAATTTACATTGGGGAGGCATAGTGAAAGCGAGCGTTAATAGCGCGTATTTAAGAGGGGGCGGAAGACCCGAAGCCAGGCGAGCTTGCCACAGTCAGGATGAGTCTCAGAGAAATCTGAGAGGAGGTCCGTACCCACCAACCGTGCAAAATTGGGGGAGGAACTGCGGTAAGAAGTGAAAAGCTAAACGAGCCTGGTAATAGCTGGTTCTCTCCGAAATAGCTTTAGGGCTAGCGTCTAATATTTTTCCGGAGGTAGAGCACTGAATGGAATATTCTTGGAGTTTCTCTAGATATTCCAATCAAACTCCGAATGCCGGAAGTTAAAGATATTAGGCAGTCAGACTGTGGGGGCTAAGCTCCATGATCAAAAGGGGAACAGCCCAGATCGTCATCTAAGGTCCCTAAATCTAAGTTAAGTGGGAAAGGAAGTGTTTCGACTCAGACAGATAGGATGTTGGCTTAGAGGTAGCCATCATTTAAAGAGTGTGTAACAACTCACTATTCTAAGTTCTACAATGTCGAGATGCGCCTAAAATTTAACGGGGCTAAACTTAGTACCGAAGATACGGATGCCATTGATTTGTTTCAATGGCATGGTAGGAGAGCATCCTTATCGCTGCGAAGCTGAATCGTAAGGTTTGGTGGAGTGATAAGGAGAGAGAATGTTGGCATGAGTAATCACATTCCCGATGCGATTTCGGGACGCCGCAAATCCAAGGTTTCCTTGGCAATGGACATCAGTCAAGGGTTAGGCGGTCCTAACCTCTTTCCAAAACTGGAAAGGGGGATGGATAATCGGTTAATATTCCGATCCCTGAATATATAATTCTGAAGAATGACGGAGTTTAGTAACTTGAGTGAGTTATCGGATTCTCATTGTTTGCTTAAGATTTTTCAAGAGTAAACAGAATGTTTTGGTTTCCAAAATAAACTCAGGCGAGCAGGCTTCCAAGAAAAGTTTTTCGGGAATTAATTATATATTCGGTCCGTACCGTAAACCGACACAGGTGGATGAGGCGAGTAGCCTAAGGCGAACGGGTGAATCTTCGTTAAGGAACTAGGCAAAAAAGCTATCTGTAAGTTCGCGAGATGGATTTCCGCCGCGAGGCGGACGCAGCTAAAGATTTCCCTAGCGACTGTTTAACAAAAACACAGGTCCCTGCTAACTCGAAAGAGGATGTATAGGGGCTGACGCCTGTCCAGTGCTGGAACCTTAATCTTGGAGGTCAATTGGTTTATTCTGATTGGCTTACTGAGTGAAGGGCCAGTGAACGACCGCGGTAACTATAACCGTGTTAAAGTAGCGTAATCCCTTGCCGTGTAAGTTACGGCCCGCATGAAAGGCGTAACGACTGGGGAACTGTCTCAACGAAGAGCCCGATGAAAATGCAATGGGGGTGAAGATGCCCCCTACCTGCGACTAGACGGAAAGACCCCGGGAGCTTTACTATAGCTTTCTATTGTTTTAGTGTTTTCGATGCGTAGCGTAGACGGGAGGATTTGAAGTCTCTTTTTCGGAAGGGATGGATCCGACGATGAAACACCGTCCTTTGAAAATGCTAACACTAACCTTCCCCTAAAAAGGAGGAGACAGTGGATGGTGGGTAGTTTAAGTGGGGCGCTTGCCTCCTAAAGAGTAGCGGAGGCGTTTAAAGGTTAGCTAGCTCCGGATGGAAATCGGAGCGATAGGGCAAAGCCAAAAGCTAGCTTGACTGCAAGGCAAATAAGCCGCGCAGAGAGGAAACTCGAACTTAGTGAACCGACTCTGTGTTTATAGAACCAGAGAAGATCATCAGACAAAAGTTACCCCGGGGATAACAGGCTGGTAGTGCCCGAGAGTCCTTATCGACGGCACTGTTCGGCACCTCGATGTCGGCTCAGCACATCCTGGAGGTGGAGAAGCTTCCAAGGGTTGGGCTGTTCGCCCATTAAAGTGTTACGTGAGCTGGGTTCAAACCGTCGCGAGACAGGTTGGTCCCTATCTGTCGTAGGCGTCGAATCTTGAGGAGACTCCTTCGTAGTACGAGAGGACCCGAAGGAACTAACCACTGGTGTACCAGTTGTCCTGCCAAGGGCATTGCTGGGTAGCTAAGTTGGGAAGGGATAAGCACTGAAAGCATATAAGTGCGAAGCCCACTCCAAGATTAGGATTCATAGATTGGTTGGAGACCACAACCTTGATAGGCTGTAGGTGTAAGTCCGGCAACGGATTCAGCCGAGCAGTACTAATAAATCATACAAACCTTCGACTAGCAGTTATTAATCACAATTATTTTTTTGAATCGCATCTAATTAATGGGGGTTATACTGGCATTGTCCCACCTGTTCCCATTTCGAACACAGAAGTGAAATATGCCGAGGCCGATGATATTGGTTTTCCGAGAAAGTAGGTAACCCCCGTTAATTGGATGCGATTTTTTGTTTGAAAAAAACTTTACAATTCTGCTCGACCGAGCGAGATTGTAAAATAAAAAAACTACGGTTGCATGCCGTAGTTTTATTTTATGTATTATAAATTTATCAAATCTAATTTTCCAGATAACCTTTTGAGCTGTTGATTTTTATATTTTGCAGAATTCCCAAAGCCAGAAACATTGAAATAAGACTTGACCCCCCATAACTTAAAAAAGGAATTGTTAAACCGATGACAGGAAGAAGTCGCAGGTTCATTCCCACGTTTATAAAAACCTGTGCAAAAATCAGAACTCCGAGAGCAATTGCCGTAAGAGAATAAAAAGTACTTGAGGCGCTTAGGGCTATTTTTGCAATTCTCCAAAAAATGACTCCATAAAGAGAGAATAAGATTATTACGCCGAAAAGTCCGGTCTGTTCAGCAATCGCCGAGAAAATAAAGTCGGTTTGAGCTTCGGGCAGGAATCCGTAATTTGCCTGTGTGGAATTTTGGAATCCTTTTCCGAATAGTTTTCCGGAACCGATGGCAATCATTGACTGATTTGCCTGATAACTTTGCCCGCTGGGATTAAGTCTCGGGTTTATAAACGATGAGATTCTTTCTTTTTGATAGTCGTGCAACAAAAAATTCCAAGCAAAGAAAAGCAAAAGTATGCCCAAAACAAAAATAGCCGCAAGGTGTTTTAGTTTTACCTCCGCTATCAAAATTATTCCAAGCCAGATGGCCCATAAAATTATAATTGATCCAAGGTCTGGTTGAAAAAAAATAAGAACAGAGGGAATTAAAACATATGCCCCCGATATCAAAAGGTGCCTGACCCTGTACATTTCTATGTGCCGTATTGTGAAATATTTTGCCAGAAGAAGAGCGATGACAATTTTTAAAAATTCAGTCGGTTGGATTGTTGTTCCGAAAATCGGAAACCATCCCGTCATTCCTTTTATTTTCAGACCAAAAACAAAAAGCAATCCAAGGCTGATAATACACAGAGAATAAATAAATAAAATTAAAACAGAATTTTGTCTTATGTATCTTAAATCAAAATATAGTGCGGTGGCCAGCATCAGGACAAAACCGATTACAAAAAACAAAAGCTGTTTTTTGAACAGCAGAAGAGAATCTTTTGATTGAAGACTGAAAAATATTGAGATTATGCCGATTGCGGTTAAAATTGCGGCCGAAATAACAAGTATCCAGTCTATTTTTTTCAGCTCTTTTAACATTCCCGTGTTGTTTAATATTTTTCGGTGGCTCCGTGTCTTTTTATGAAATTTTCATTCAGGAAAATATTTGTATAGACGTCCATTTCATATCTTGTCGGTCTTTTAAACTGATTTTTCCATGAAATTGTAAACTCCCTTTCTTCTCCGGACAGTACCGTTTTTTGTTCCGTTTTCCCGAAATTTATTATATTACCGCTTACATCATAAAGAACAACAGCAATTTCAACTTTGTCGTAGTCATAGTTTGATTTATTTGCCGTTGTTCCGATGGCCTTTGAAAAATAGCCTGAATTCGGCAATGCTTCATTATAATTTTTTTTGAAGATTTCTAAGCCGACTTCGCTAAAACTTGAAAATTTTTCCCAAGAGATGTTTTTTATGGAGAAGGTAACTTTTGCCGGGTCAGAGCTGAGTGTAATTGGTGTTTCTATAACGTATTTTGTTTCGGAAGGAAGTATAAAAGTTGCTCCTTCTATTTTTTTGATTGAGCTTCCGCTTTGGTCAAATGCTTCAAATTGATAAGAAAGATTCGCTGAGCCGTATTCTCTGTTTGGATTTTCTATCTGTGCCAAGAGGTCAAAGGAATTGGCCGCAGAACGTATCGTCTTTATTTTCAGAGTTCTTATTTTTTCAAGCGTTGGCATGCACGCTTTGCATGGCCCACCGCAATCAACCGCAAGTTCTTTTTGATTTTTAATTCCGTCAAAACAAGTCGGTCCTTTTACAAAAAATCTGGAAATGCCAAAACCGACAAGTCCCCAAAAGACAAAAAACAATACGGCAATTATAATTTGTTTCTGAATTCTTTTTCCCGGAGTCAGCATAGGTTGATTTTATTATATCAAAATTTTCAGAAAATTAAACAGGGCGCCATTTAATTAAAAGATTTGGTTGGAAGTTTAACCCCCACACCAAGCTTAGCTATGTGTGGGGGCTTGACAAGTTTGTATCTATAAGTAAAATGAATATTGCACTGCGATATTATTTAATATCGCATTCATACTTTATTCATTTTCCCGATTAAAATAAACTGGCACTCGTGCTCTACTTTCTTTATTAAATTTTAAATTTAATAACAAACCCTAATTAGGAAAAAACGTTAGGGAATTTTTTTATGTTGCCTATCAAATCTTTCGCGAAATTTTCCGTTAATTTTCCGCCCCCAGACTTGATAGAGGCGCAAAGAAAATCATACGAATGGTTTTTGAATGCGGGCCTAAAAGAACTTTTTGAAGAAGTTTCTCCAATAGAGGATTATACAGGAAAAGAATTTGAGCTTTGGTTTTTGGACAGGACTTTTATAAAGCCGGTTTTTTCGGATATAGACGCCAAACAAAATAACGACAGCTATGAAGCCGCTTTAAGAGTCAAAATAAGGCTTAAAAATAAAAAAACGGGCGAAATAAAAGAGCAAGAGGTTTATATGGGCGAATTTCCGCTGATGACAGACAGGGGAACTTTTATAGTTAACGGGGTTGAAAGAGTTGTTGTTTCTCAGTTGATTCGTTCTCCCGGTTCGTTCTTTTCAATGAGAGAATATCGCGGAAGAAAATTTTTTGGCGCAAAAATTATTCCAAACAGGGGAGCTTGGCTGGAATTTGAAACAGATTTTAATAATGTCATTTCTGTAAGAATAGACAGAAAAAGAAAAGTTGCCGCAACAACATTATTGCGGGCTTTTGGCGTTGAAAAAGACGAAGATATTCTGGACCTTTTCAAGGACGTAGATTCTCATCCGGAAATAAAATATATTCAAAAAACAATTCAATCAGATTTTTCAAAAAGTAAAAATGAGGCGATGATTGAAATTTATAAAAGAATCAGGCCGGGAGACCTTGCAACTGTTGATAATGCCAGCGCTCTTGTTGAGGCGATGTTTTTTAATTTTTCAAGATACGATTTATCCAAGGTCGGCAGATGGAGAATGATTCAACGGATGAAAAAGGCGGTTGGCAAAGAAAAGGAAGAGGAAATTACAAAACTGAACAGAGTTTTGCAAAGGGACGATGTTGTTAATGTATTAAAGGAAATTATAAAGCTAAACAATAATCCCGAAGCAAAGCCGGATAATATTGACCATTTGGGAAACAGAAGAGTGCGTTCTTTGGGAGAGCTTTTACAAAACAGATTGAGAATCGGAATAGCAAGAATGGAAAGAATCATTAAGGACAGAATGTCAACTTTGGACATCGCAACAGTTACTCCGGTTCAGCTTATTAATGTAAGGCCCTTTGTGGCGGCGGTTAAAGAATTTTTTACTTCTTCACAACTTGCTCAGTTTATGGATAATCAAAATCCGTTAGCCGAACTTGAACACAAAAGAAGGCTTTCGGCGATGGGCCCTGGAGGATTAACCCGTGAGCGCGCCGGATTTGAAGTCAGAGATGTGCAGCCTTCTCACTACGGAAGAATTTGTCCGATTGAAACACCGGAGGGTCCAAACATCGGTTTGGTTGGTCATCTTTCTTTGTATGCAAGAATTAATGAGTTTGGTTTCATAGAAACTCCGTATTTTAAAGTTAAAGATGGAAAAGTGACTCCCGAAGTTCAGTATCTTAATGCTTATGATGAGGAAAGATTTAATATTGCTCAGGGCGGAGAAGATTTGGATAAACAAAATAGGTTTATAAACAAAAGGATTGAGGCGAGATTAAAGGGAGAACCGGGGATTGCCGACAGCAAGAGCATTGATTTTATGGATATTTCTCCCCGTCAGGTTTTTAGTGTCGCAACAAATCTTATTCCGTTTTTGTCTCATGATGATGCAAATAGAGCGTTGATGGGGTCAAACATGCAACGTCAGGCTGTTCCTTGCATAAAATCAGAAGCCCCGCTTGTCGGAACCGGAGTTGAAGAAAGAGTTGCTTGCGATTCAAGGCAGGTTTTGACAGCAGAAGAAGATTGCCGCGTTTTAGAGGTTGACGCCACTCATATAAAAGTTGAATTCAGGAATAAAAACAAAACAAGGCAGGAACAAAAAATATACAGGCTTAATAATTTTTTAAGGTCAAATCAATACACCTGTATTCATCAAAAACCGATTGTTAAAAAAGGGCAGCTTTTGAAAAAAGGAGACCCGATGGCTGATGGGTCAGCGACAAAAGACGGAGTTTTAGCTTTGGGGCAGAATCTTTTGGTTGCTTTCTTGCCGTTCCGAGGAGCGAATTTTGAAGATGCCATCGTTTTGTCAAAAAAATTAGTTAAAGATGATATTTATACTTCAATTCATATTGAAGATTTTACCTGTGATGTGCGTGAAACAAAACTTGGTCCTGAGGTTACTACTTCTGATATTCCAAACGTCGGAGAAGAAAAATTGAAAGATTTGGACGAGGAGGGAATTGTCAGAATAGGAGCAGAAGTTGATGCCGGAAGTATTCTGGTCGGAAAAATTTCTCCAAAAGGAGAAGCCGATCTTACGGCAGAAGAAAGATTATTACGCGCAATTTTTGGAGAAAAAGCAAGAGAGGTAAAAGATACATCTCTTTCTCTTCCCCACGGTAAAAAAGGCAGAGTTGTTTCGGTCAGGGTTTTTTCGCGCGATAAGGGAGATAAGCTTGAGCCGGGGATAATAAAAAGCATCAGAGTTGAAACAGCGCACTTAAGAAAAATATCGGTTGGAGACAAATTGGCCGGTCGTCACGGAAACAAGGGCGTAATTTCAAAAGTTTTGCCCGAAGAGGAAATGCCGTTTTTGGAAGACGGGACTCCCGTTGATATTGTTTTAAATCCTTTGGGTATTGCTTCCCGTATGAATCTCGGCCAGGTTTTAGAAACTCATCTTGGTATGGCGGCAAAACTTCTCGGTTATCGCGCCGTTACGCCGTCTTTTTCCGGAGCGACAGAGGAAGATATAAAAGAAGAGCTGAAAAAGGCCGGAATGTCGGAAGACGGAAAAGTCGTTTTGTATGACGGAAAAACAGGAGAAGCCTTTCCGCAACGGGTTATGATCGGTTATGCGTATATCATGAAGCTTATTCATATGGTTGAAGAAAAAATTCATATGAGGGCAATCGGTCCGTATTCGTTAATCACTCAGCAGCCGTTGGGGGGAAAAGCTCAATTCGGAGGCCAGAGATTTGGAGAAATGGAAGTTTGGGCATTGGAGGGATACGGGGCATCGCATATTTTACAGGAAATTTTAACGATTAAATCCGATGACGTTTTGGGGAGAGCGGCAACTTACGAATCCATTATTAGGGGAGAAAAAATAAAAATTCCAAACGTTCCTTCTTCACTCAATGTTTTAATCGCCGAGTTAAAAGGACTTGGTTTAAATATTGAATTAAATTTGGATTCCAAAATCGAAAAAGACATCCAAGAGAAGTAATGTAATAAAAATATTTTGAAAATATGAGAGTAGATGATATCAAATCAATAAAAATAAGACTTGCTTCTCCTGAAGATGTTTTGGCCTGGAGCCACGGAGAAATAACAAAACCGGAGACCATAAATTACAGGACTCAAAGAGCGGAAAGAGACGGTCTCTTTTGCGAAAAGATTTTTGGTCCGGAAAAAGATTTTGAATGTTATTGCGGAAAATACAAGAGGGTAAGGTACAAAGGAATTATTTGCGATAAATGCGGAGTTGAGGTTACAAGGTCTTCGGTCCGAAGAGAAAGATTGGGGCATATTAAGCTCGCTGCTCCGGTTTCGCATATTTGGTTTTTGCGCGGCGTTCCTTCAAGGATGGGACTCTTTTTGGACAAACCGATGCAGGCCTTGGAAAAAATCGTTTATTTCGCCGCATACATTATAATAAGCGTTGATGAAAAGGCAAAAGGAGCAATAAGAGAAGAAATTGAAAAGGAATTTAAAACAAAAGTTAAGAATTTAAAGACAAAAAAAGAAAAAGAAGTTTTGAATGCCATAAAGATTAAAACTTTTGAGGAGATAAATAAAATTCAAAAACACCAAATTCTTTCAGAATCGGAGCACAGGGACCTTAGTTTGAAGTACGGTGAAATTTTTGAAGCTGGAACGGGCGCGGAAACCTTGCGTGATATTTTTTCAAAAATAGATTTAAAAAAACTTGAAAAAGAATTGGAGGCGCAGTTAAAAACCGCTCAGCCGGTTCAGAAAAGAAAAATTTCAAAAAGGATAAGACTTTTAAGATTGTTGGTTGAAAACAATATAAGGCCCGAATGGATGTTTATGACTGTTTTGCCCGTTATTCCTTCGGACTTAAGGCCAATGGTTCAATTAGATGGAGGAAGATATGCTTCTTCTGATTTAAACGACCTTTACAGGAGAGTGATAAATAGAAATAACAGATTAAAATATCTTTTTGAATTGAAGGCTCCGGAAGTCATTGTGAGAAATGAGAAGAGAATGCTTCAAGAAGCAATTGATGCGTTGATTGATAATTCCGCGAGAAAATCTCAGACAACAACTGCAAGTACCGGAGGCAGAAGACTTTTGAAATCCTTGGCAGACATGCTTAAGGGAAAACAGGGGAGATTTCGTCAAAACCTTTTGGGGAAAAGAGTGGATTATTCCGGAAGGTCGGTCATCGTTATCGGCCCGGATATGAAATTGCATCAGTGCGGGTTGCCGAAAAAGATGGCATTGGAGCTTTTTAAACCTTTTGTAATAAATAAATTAATCACAAAAGGATTGGCTTTTAACATCAGAGGAGCGGGAAGATTGATTGAGCAGGCGCCGGATGAGGTTTGGGCGTCTCTTGAAGAAGTGATTCAAGATAAATACGTTCTTTTAAACAGAGCGCCGACTCTTCATAGGCTTGGCATTCAAGCTTTCCAGCCGATTTTAATTGAGGGAAATGCTATTCAGCTACACCCGATGGTTTGCTCCGCTTTTAACGCTGATTTTGATGGAGACCAAATGGCTGTTCATGTTCCTCTTTCTGACGAAGCGCAGGCCGAGGCAAAAAACATAATGCTTTCTTCTTTAAACCTTTTGAAGCCGGCAACGGGAAATCCGGTCGTCGTTCCGACGAACGATATGGTTTTAGGGTGTTATTGGTTGACAAAAATGATTGATGGGGGGTTGGGCGAAGGAAAGGTTTTTTCAAGCCCCGAAGAAGCTCATTTGGCTTATGATTTTAAAACAATTGATTTGAAATCAAAAATAAAAGTAAAAATGAACGGTCAGTTTGTGGAAACATCTGTTGGAAGAGTTATTTTCAATGAGGTTTTCCCGAAAGAGTTTCCATATTGGAATGATGTCCTGAATAAAAAGAAAATCGGAGGACTGATTTATTCTGTGATAGAAAAATGCGGGATAGAAAGAAGCGAAGAAGTTTTGGATAGCATAAAAAACCTTGGATTTGAATATTCTACATTGTCAGGAATAAGTTGGGGAATGGACGATATTATGGTTCCGGAAGAGAAGAGGGCTTTAATTGAAGAAGCGGAAAAAGAAACGGAAAAAGTTAAAGAACATTATCAAAAAGGATTCTTGAGTCTTCAGGAAAGAAAATCAAAAAATATAGAAATCTGGTATAAAGTAATGGAAAAAGTTGAGAAACTTGTTCCGGTGGCATTACAGAAGTCCGGCTCCCCGGTGTTTTCAATCGTTGATGCCGGAGCCAGAGGAACGTGGGCTCAGCCTACACAGATGGCCGGAATGAAAGGATTGGTTAATAATCCATCGGGTCAGATTATAGAACTTCCTGTTAAGAGCAGTTATAAAGAAGGATTAACCGTTTTGGAATATTTTATTTCCACTCATGGAGCAAGAAAAGGAGCTTCCGATACGGCATTAAGAACGGCTACTGCCGGTTATTTGACAAGAAGATTGGTTGACGTTGTTCACGACGTTATTATCAGAGAAGAAGATTGTAAAGATGAAAAAGGTACGGTTGTTTATCGTTTTGATTCAGAGGTTCTTAACCAAAAATTTTCCGATAAGCTTTTCGGAAGAATAATTCTTGAAGACGTAAAAAAGATTATAAAAAAGGGAGAGGTTATAGACAAAGAAAAGGCGCGCCTTATAGATGAGTCTGGAGTTGAAAAAGTTATCGTCAGGTCTCCTTTGAGTTGCAGGTCTCTTTTTGGCGTTTGCCAGAAATGTTATGGTTGGGATTTAGGAAACAATAAAATTATAAAACAGGGGGAAGCAGTCGGTGTAATCGCGGCTCAGGCAATAGGCGAGCCGGGTACTCAACTTACAATGAGAACATTTCATACCGGAGGGGTTGCTTCTGGCGGAGACATTACACAAGGCTTGCCCAGGGTTGAAGAGGTTTTTGAAGCCCGTCTTCCGCAAGGCAAGGCCGTTATTTCTGAAGAGAACGGGATAATTAAAGAGATAAAAGAAAAAGACAAACAGAAAATCATAAGAATAAAAGTTATCCCGGACGAAAATCCAAAGAAGAAAACAAAAGACAAAAAAGAAGAAGATATAAAAGAATACACAATTCCTTTTGGAGTCGGAATTAATGTCCAGAAAGGCGATAAAATAGACAAGGGAACGCAATTGACCGAAGGAAGCGTTGATTTAAAAGAGCTTTACAAAATTGTCGGTCTTGAAGCTACTCAGAGATATATTGAAAGAGAGGTCCAACGCGTTTACTCTTCCCATGGCGCTCAAATTCATTCAAAGCATATTGAGGTGATTATCAGGAGAATGTTTTCTCGCGTGAAGGTAAAAGACGAAGGCGATTCAAGTCTTTTGGTTGATGAGGTTGTTGAGAGAGACAGGTTTCTTGAGGAGAATAGGGGGATTAAGAAAGCGGGAAAAAATTTGGCAAAAGGAGTCAGAATCTTGCTTGGAGTTTCAAAGGTTGCATTAACCTGTGAAAGTTGGTTATCCGCGGCTTCGTTTCAGGAAACATCAAGAGTTTTGATAAAGGCGTCTTTAGCTGCAAAAGAAGATAAGCTCCGCGGTCTTAAAGAAAATGTTATCATCGGGAAACTTATACCTGTCGGAACCGGATTCAGAAATGATTTTAAATTCAAGAACATCCCGGACACATTAAAAGAGTCGGATGATGAAGAATAGCTTTTAAAATTTTTCGCAACGGGATAAAATGAAATAATGGCGAGAAAAAATAGAAAAACCAGCAATAAAGAAAGGGCCGTTTTCCTGAATCCAAAAATCAGGAAAATGGTCTTTGGCGTAGTTTTTTTAACCCTGACTTTAATTATAGTCTTAGGGTTTTTTAATTTAGCGGGGATATTGGGCCAGGGCCTGAATTCCCTTTTAAGTTATGTTTTGGGGGGAGGAAGATATGTCTTGCCCCTAATTTTATTGATTTTGGCATTTGTATCTTTTAAGTCGGAAAAAGAAGATATTTATTTTTCTCTTACCATAGGTTCTTTTTTGCTTCTTTTTGGGATTCTCGGGCTTATTGAAACTTTTTCCGGAGGAATCAGACCGGCCGGATACCTGGGCTTGGTTTTTGCTTATCTGCCTGAAAAGTTTTTAGGGTTTTGGGTTTCGTTGCTTGCTTTTATCGCAATGATAGTTGTTTCGCTTATTTTATTTTTCGGTCCGATAATTAAAGAAAAGTTTGAAGAGGTTTTTGAAGAAGGAAAAGAGGATAAGCGCGACAGAAAAATCATTGAAAAGCCGATTCCGCAGGTTTCGTATAAGGAGGGCGGTCCCTCACGGCTTGAAAGATTAATGGAAAATATCATAAGAAAAACTCCAGAATTTGAAGTTAAAGAAATTTCGGGAGGGAGCGGAAATGATGTCTCTTTGGCAAGAAAAAAAGAAGAAATAAATGTTTTGGAATATCAATTAAAGGCCTTTAAGTATAAAACGCCGCCGGTTGATTTGTTAGAAGAAGACCGTGGTCAGGCGGCAGCCGGAGACATCAAAGCAAATTCAAATATAATAAAAAGAACATTGCAGAATTTTGGAATAGAGGTTGATATGGGCGAGGTTAATATCGGTCCGACGGTTACTCAATTTACTTTAAAGCCGGCAGAGGGAGTGAAGCTTTCAAGAATTACAATTTTGGGAAATGATTTGTCCTTGGCTTTGGCCGCTCATTCGTTGAGAATTGAAGCGCCGATTCCCGGAAAATCTTTAGTTGGTATTGAAATTCCAAACAAAGTGATTAAGACCGTGAGATTAAAAAACTTAATTGACAGTCCTTTGTTTTGGGATGCTCCATCAAATTTAACTTTTGTTGTCGGAAGAAATGTTATGGGAGACCCCGTATATGCCGATTTAAGAAAAATGCCGCATATATTGTTTGCCGGAAGTACGGGTTCGGGGAAAACAATCGCTTTAAATACTATAATAACAAGCCTTCTCTATAAAAATTCTCCGGCGACAATGAGGCTTGTTTTAATTGATCCCAAAAGAGTGGAGTTTCCTGTTTATAATGATATCCCCCATCTTTTGCTTCCGGTTATTGTTGATTCTCAAAAAACAATAAATGCCCTAAAGTGGCTTGTTGCAGAAATGGAGCGCCGATTTGATATTTTAGCAAGAGCTCAGGCGAGAGATATCATGAGTTATAATCTTCAATTTTCAGATCAACAGCCAAAAGAAGACGGAGAAAAACCGATGCCTTATATCGTTGTTGTTGTTGACGAGTTGGCTGATTTGATGGCCGCTCGCGGAAAAGAAGTGGAGGCAGGAATCGTAAGGCTTGCGCAGATGGCGCGTGCTGTTGGCATACACTTGGTTCTTGCAACACAGAGGCCATCGGTTGAGGTCATCACCGGGCTTATCAAAGCGAACATTACTTCTCGCATCGCTTTTCAAGTTGCTTCGCATTTTGACTCAAGAACAATTCTGGACGCAGCCGGAGCTGAAAAACTTTTAGGAAAAGGAGATTTGCTTTTTATGTCTGCGGAGAGCGCAAAACCGAGAAGAATTCAGGGAGTTTATGCTTCCGATAAAGAAGTGAAAAAAGTCGTTGATTTCATAAGAAAACAAAATATTGAAGTTGATGATGATTTGGAAGAAAGAGTTGGAGAAATTGACAGAATGTCCGAGGTGCCTACAAATGGGGATGGTTTAAATGGCGGCGAAGAAATAACCGATTTTACGGACGATAGTCATTCGGATGAAGAACTATATGAGCAGGCGAAAGAAGAAGTGATAAGAGCAAAAAAAGCTTCAGCATCATTTTTACAAAGAAGGCTTCGCATCGGATATGCAAGAGCAGCGAGGATGATGGATCTCTTAGAGGAAAGGGGGGTTGTCAGTCCGGGCGAAGGCGCAAAGCCGCGTGAAGTATATTTTGACGGAGAAGAAATCTAATTGCTACAAATTACAAATTTATATACAAATATACAAAAATTCGTATATTCGTAAGTGATTGGTAATTTTGTAGGGGGCATTTTATGCCAAAAGACGAGTTAAAAAAAGAAGATAAAAAAGTAGATTCAAAAGAGAAAGACCTTCTGGAGGCAATAGGAGAGTTAAAAGAAAGATTCGGCGAAGGAGTGATTATGAAGCTTGGGGAAGTTCAGAAAGTTGATGTTGATGTCATTCCGACAGGTTCCATTTCTTTGGATATTGCTTTGGGCGTTGGAGGAATTCCGCGGGGAAGGATAATAGAAATTTTTGGAAATGAAAGTTCCGGAAAAACAACGTTAGCTTTACATATAGTTGCCGAGGTACAAAAAAGGGGAGGGCAAATCGCTTTTGTTGATGCAGAGCATGCATTAGACCCTGAATATGCAAAAAAGATTGGAGTAAAAATAAACGACCTTTTGATTTCACAGCCCGATTCCGGAGAACAAGCTCTTCAAATTGTTGAGGCGTTAGTCAGGTCCGGCTCGGTTGATGCGATTATAGTTGATTCTGTTGCCGCCCTGACTCCAAAATCAGAAATAGAAGGAGAAATAGGAGATCAATTCATCGGATTACAGGCAAGATTGATGAGCCAAGCGATGAGAAAGCTTGCCTCTATTGTTGCAAAGGCAAAGACTTCGGTTATCTTTACAAATCAAACAAGAATGAAAATCGGTCTGGTATTTGGGAATCCGGAGACAACCCCGGGCGGAAAAGCCTTGAAATTTTATTCATCGGTAAGGATTGAGATGATACGCTTGGCGCAGATTAAAAAAGGAGATGCGATTATCGGAAACAGGATAAGAGCCAAAGTTGTTAAAAATAAAGTTGCTCCTCCGTTCAGAGTCGCGGAATTTGATATTATTTATAACGAAGGAATTTCAAGGGCGAGCGACCTGATAAATACCGCTGGAAAATATAATATAGTCAATAAATCCGGAAATACGATTCTTTACGGGAAGACAAAATTAGGAGTGGGGATGGACCAATCAAGGGTGTTTTTGAAGGAAAACCCGAAAATAGCAAAGGAGCTGGAAAAGGAAATAAAAGACGCCGCCTCAAAAGAAACAATATACTCTTCTTAAAGCTTTCAGAAATGTATATACAAAAAGCCCTCGCTTGCAAAAGCAGGGCTTTTTTTGATTATAATAATTAGCCCCGTTTTAATTTTAGGATGTTTTAGATTGCGATTTTTCACTTTACAATCTCGCGCGGTCGAGCAGGATTGTAAAGTAATTTTTGAGAGAGTGTTTTTAGTAATAGATATTGACATTTTGTAATATTTTTGTTAAAATATATAAGCGCAAATATGCGTTTTGATGAACCTTGAAAAAATACAAAAGGGGGAATTGTTATGGGATTTGATAAAGTAATCCCGGAAGAATTTTTAAGACAGTTGTATATAGAAACTCAAGGTTTGACGACCGCGGTTCTTGATGTTTTACCAAGTGGAGAAATTAAAATTGTGAAAAGCGAGAGATTTAACGAAGAAGAAAGTTATGCCATTATTGGCGAGGGATATATTCCTGTTGGATGGTGGTTTCCTTGGGCAAAAAAATCAAAAATTAAAATAAAAGAAGGAATATTACTGGTTCCAAATACTCTTTATGCGTTTTTTCCTGTAAGGCAGTCGTTGTTTGATAAAAACAGGCTCAATCCGTCAACGGAAATTAGAGGAAAATTTTAATAATTAGAAAGGAGGATTTATTTGTTAAGATTAGTTGGTCCATGTAAGTTGTCCAAAAGGGAGGAATTAAAATCAAAGATCAGATTACTCCAGGAGTTTTTCGGAGACAAATATCCGATTGGGATAGAGTCGTTTGGCTACTGGAACGATTATTTCGATCCGTTCCTCTTCAGCATCGCAAAGAAAAATGTTGAGGAATTAATGCCGAAATCAATGGCTCTTTCAATACACGCGCCATTTTCGGTAAAGCCGCACTCGATCCATGACTTCTTTGCTTTTCCGCAAGGATTTTCAAGCTTAAAAAAACTGTTGGATTTTTCCGATGAACTTGGAGCGGATTTGATAAATTTTCACGTTTCTCCACTTGTGACCTACGGAGAGCTAAAGGATTTGTCGGAGTACAAGAGGGTTCAAGACCATAAAGAGAAAACGATCCGCTCGGTAAGAAGCAGACTTGAGAGGGCACAAGCGCTTCCATGCAGAAAAGTCCTGAAGAAAATTTGCGTAGAGAATGTTCTCTATACCTTCAGTCATGATAGAGAGTTGGACCCGGAAAAGATGGTTTATACCATCATTGATTTTTCCGACCCTAGGGATTTGATGCAGGTGATTAATCCCGCCAGAAATATTTACGCCACAATAGACGTTTGCCATTTGGCTTGCGTTTGTGATTCCTCCCAGCTTCTTAAAAAAATAAAATTGCTGGGAAATGGACTTGGCCACGTGCACTTTTCTGATGCCGGTCAGGTGTGGAAACCATTTATGAGCCTTGGCGCTGAAGGATTAATTCCTGGCCAGGGGAGAATCGGAGAAAAAGTCGGCAAAGAATTGTTGGCTTATTTCTTGGAAATTTCCAGAGAGCAAGATTTGAGTATAGTTTTTGAAATAAAAGACAATGATTATCTAAAACTTGAAGAGTCCAGAGAAGGTTTCAAGGTCATAAGGAAATGGCTTGATGAGCTGGATAAATAAAAAAATAAGCCTTGTGCAAAAAAATTGCATAAGGCTTTTTTATTGAAAAACAAAGATTATTCGTTTATAATGCTTTTAGTGGTTTTTATGTAATTTTTTGGCAAGATTGACGATCTGTCTTCATTTTAATGGACGCAGGCAATCATTTTGCCTAAAAACAATATGATTTTTTTATATATTGCATTAGCGATTTTGGTGGTTGTTATCTTTTGGATAATTGCTGCCTATAACGGATTTGTCGTTTTAAAGAATAGAGTGAAAGAAGCTTGGTCAGATATAGATGTGCAGTTGAAAAGAAGATACGACTTGATTCCAAATCTTGTTGAAACGGTAAAGGGATATGCGACTCACGAGCGTGAGTTGTTTGAAAAAGTTACGGAAGCAAGGTCAAAAGCGATGCAAGCGCAAGGAGTAAAAGAAAAAGGCGATGCGGAAGACGTTTTGTCCGGAACGCTAAAGAGTCTTTTCGCCATATCCGAAAATTATCCTCAGTTAAGAGCTTCCGAAAACTTTTTGGAATTGCAGAGAGAGCTCACAGATACCGAAGATAAAATTCAGGCTTCAAGAAGATTTTATAACGGCAATGCAAGGGATATGAACACAAAGATTGAAAGCTTCCCTTCAAATATTGTTGCCAATATTTTCAATTTCAAGGCGGTAGAATTTTTCCAAATTGAAAAAGCGAAAGAAAAAGAACCGGTTCCGGTTAAGTTCTAATTTTTTTTGAGAACGTTATTATGAAGAACGGTTTTGTTTTGGCAGTTTTGTCATGTGTCATAGGATTTTTTGTCTTTTTCGGACAAGAAGTTTTGGCGTCTTCCGAAAAGATTAACGAATTTAGTGTTGATATTGCCATAAACGAGGACAGTACTTTTTTAGTTCGCGAAGGCATTAAATATGATTTTGGTGAAAATCAAAGACATGGCATAAACAGAGACATTCCGTTGAAAGATGAATTAAGTTTATCCGTCCAAGGAGCGGAAGACGAAACCGGCAACAAGTATTTGGTAAAAACAACAAAAAATGGCGGGCTGTTAAATATCAGAATCGGAGACCCGGATAAATTGATTACAGGAGAACATTCCTACGACATTTTTTATCTGGTTAAAAACGGACTGGGATTTTTTGACAATCACGACGAGCTTTATTGGAATATAACCGGAACAGAATGGGAGATTCCGATTGAAAAATCAAGCGCAACGGTTCGTTTGCCAAAAAAGGTTTTGGAACAGGACTTAAAATTTGATTGTTTCACGGGTCCGTATGGTTCAACGCAAAAAAACTGTTCTTTTGTAATGAAAGAAAATGGCGATATTTATTTTGAAACGAAAGGGATTTTACAGCCGAAAGAAGGGCTAACAATCGTTTTGGGCTGGCCGAAAGGAATTGTTGCTGTCCCAAAGCCTCTACCCGCATGGATTAAGCTTGCCCTTGAATGGTGGCCGATTTTAATTCCTGTTTTTGTCTTTGTTTTTCTTTTTAGAAAATGGTGGAAAGATGGTAGGGATCCGAATATTAAAAAGACGATTATTGCTCAGTACGAGCCTCCGGATAAACTTTTGCCGGCAGAGGTTTCAGGAATAATAAATCAGGGGGTAAAGTCCGTGGATTTTTCGGCGACTATAATTGATTTGGCGGTCAAGGGATATCTTAAAATTAAGGAGACAAAAACAGGGACTATTTTTAAGCACACTGATTACGAGTTAACGAAATTAAGAGAGCCGAACGGTCTTGCAGAATATGAGAAGGAAATTTTAAATAAAATTTTTGCTTCAAAGAATTCCGTATTAATTTCCGATAAGGCCGATTTTTATAAAAGCTTTGAAGAATTTAAAAAATCCGTTAACGAAAAGTTAACAAAAGACAATTATTTTGTTTCTAATCCTGGAAAGGCGATAATGAAATACACTGTATCTGGAATTATAGTATTGATTGGAGTTCCCTTTCTTGCCTCCTATTTGTCATCAAAGGTTTTTCCTCTGATTATACTTTCTGCTATATTTTCCGCAACGTTATTTTTTATATTTGCCGTAATAATGCCTAAAAAAACTTTGAAAGGAGTTGAGGCAAATTGGTACGCCCTGGGTTTTAAAGAGTATATTAATACCGCGGAAAAATATCGTTTGCAATTTCAGGAAAAAGAAAATGTTTTTGAAAAATATTTGCCCTATGCCATAAGTTTTGGCCTTACGAAAAAATGGGCGAAAGCCTTTGAAGGAATTTATATAAAACCCCCAACTTGGTATGAAGGAAGTTTTGGGACTAATTTTACTGCCGTAGCCTTTGCGGATTCTTTAAGCCATAGCATATCAAGCATGAATGCAATCGCCGCACCAAAAAGTAGTGGTGGCAGCGGTTTTGGCGGCGGAGGATTTTCCGGCGGGGGCGGAGGAGGCGGCGGCGGCGGCAGTTGGTAATTTTTTGATAAAAAATGTGCCAATGAGGCGCAAAGACATGACATTATATAATCAAGCCGAATCGAATACGCGCAAAACATGGTTTTTAATGACACTTTTCTTTTTGATTGTCATTGCTTTGGGTTGGTTTATAAGTTATTACTATAACGATCAAAGTATTCTTTACATTGCGGTCGGGTTTAGCATTTTCAGCAGTTTTGGAAGTTATTGGTGGTCCGATAAATTGGTTTTGGCAATGTCCGGAGCAAAAGAAATAAAACACGATGATAATAAAGAACTTTACCATATTGTTGAAAATCTTTGCATAACCGCAGGGCTTCCTGTTCCGAAGATTTATATTATCAACGAAGCTCAACCCAATGCTTTTGCAACCGGAAGAAATGCGGAGCATGCTGTTGTTGCCCTTACCCGTGGACTTTTGGAGAAATTAGATAAGTCCGAACTTGAGGGAGTGATTGCTCACGAACTTTCGCACATCGGAAACAGGGATATGCTCCTGCAAACCGTTATTGTGGTTTTAGCTGGTTTTGTGGCAATTCTTTCGGATTGGTTTTTCAGGATGAGTTTTTTTGGCGGAGGCAGGCGGGACGATCGGGGTTCCGGCGGAAATATAATGGCGATTCTTGGAATTGTTGCTATAATTTTAGCTCCGATTGCCGCAACTATGATTCAAATGGCAATTTCAAGAAAAAGAGAATTTCTGGCAGACGCTTCCGGAGCTCTTTTAACCCGTTATCCCGAAGGGCTTGCGAGTGCTCTTGAAAAAATATCATCAGATCCGAATCCGTTAAAAAGCGCAAATAATTCCACTGCACATTTATACATTTCAAATCCGTTTAAAGGAAAAAAATCCCAGAATTGGATGTCGGGTCTTTTTATGACTCATCCGCCGGTACAGGAGAGAATTAAGGCGTTGCGGGGGATGGATGTCAACAAATAACAAATAACTAATGACTAATAACTAAAAACTTATGACGGAGACAAAGACAGAATTTAGATTTCTCGATTGGCCCGTTTATCAGGATGCAAAAATCTTAATGAAAGATGTTTTTCAGATTTATAATAAACTTCCAAGAGCAATTTCTTATAGCTTGGGCGAACAAATTATTAGGTCAACATCGTCAATTATTTTAAATATCGCAGAGGGAAGTGGCAAAAGTTCTGATCCGGAACTAAATAAGTTTTTTAATATCGCGATGGGTTCTGCTTATGAAACATTGGCAAATGTTGATATCTTGAGAGACAATGGTTATATTAGCGAAGCAGTTTTCCAAAATATTTTTAATAATATTCAGGGGGTTGTTAGACAACTCGGGGGATTTAAGAAGAAACTAAAGAGTTAAAAGTTTTAGGTTGTAAGTCATTAGTTCATACGGAGAGGTCGCATAGAGGCCGAGTGCGCACGCTTGGAAAGCGTGTAACCTGCAAGGGTTCCAGGGTTCGAATCCCTGCCTCTCCGCCAGAAATAAATTATAAGTAAGTTAGTTTTAAAAAACATGAATGAACAAACAATAAAAACAACTGGGTGCTGTGATCCGTTTAATCCGGAGCCATGGCAGGAAAAAGAGATTAAGTGGGAAAACAAGATTTTTGTGAAAGACCATGTTACAAGTTTTTTGTACGTACCGCTTAATATGGGTCAAAAGATAGTTAAGAACATGGAGCTGATTGATAAAGCAGGCGCTAAAGCGTCGTATCAATTAATGCTGACGGACGAAAAATCTCTTTGGGGTTCCGATATTTATATTGATGTTTCAAAGGATGTTTCAGGCGCGCAAATGGCAAAAATTTCAGGAACATTTCTAACTAAAGTATTTGAGGGGCCATATCAGAATGCAGGAAAGTGGGCTGAAGAAATGAATAAATACGTTGAAAGCAAGGGCAAGAAAATAAAAAAACTGTATTTTTCTTACACCACTTGTCCAAAATGTGCCAAGGCCTATGGGAAAAATTACGTGGTGCTTTTTGCCCAGATAGATTAGGCAGCATGAATAAAGCGGAAGAGACCCCCGGATAATTTTATGGATATAGTTAAAGAAATAAAAAATTTTGTTGAAGAAGAGTCTAAAAAACCGACGAGTAAATACGGCCATGAACCATTCAATTTTCATTTTGCTCAGGTTGTGAAATACGCCGAAGAATTAGCAGGTGAATTGGGCGGGGATAAAGAAATTATTTCAATTTCGGCATGGCTTCATGACATTGGTTCAATAATAGAGGGAAGAGAAAACCATCATATAACAGGCGCAGAAATAGCCGAAGCAAAGTTAAAAGAATTAAATTATCCAAAAGAAAAAATTGAGTTGGTGAAAAAATGCGTTCAAAACCATAGGGGCTCGCAGGAAAATAATAGAGGCAGCATTGAGGAGCAGATAATTGCAGAAGCTGATACAATGAGTAATTTTGATAATTTAGCAGGCATATTCAAAGCCGCATTTGTTTATGAGGGGCTTGAACAAGGCGAAGCGCAAAAATCTGTTAGAGAAAAACTAAAAAGAAAGTGGAATAAACTTCATTTTGAAAAATCAAAAGAAATTATCAAGCCGAAATATGAGGCAGTAATGTTGCTGTTAAAAGAATCTTGAAAGAGAGGTAATTAAGGGGAGAAAAAGCTAAAAATATTTTATGGAAAAAATACCATTAGAAAATTTATCTCAGAAAGAACGAAGGCCTGAAGAAATAATTGCCGACCCCGAAAAGGTTCGAGATGCAATGCGGCAGTTTTGGTATAGAGAAATAGATTCGAAGAGTCTCAAGGGAGAGCTTAAATTACAAGAGGAGCAACACTTGGACGATCTTTTGGGGGTCGGTTACGAAATGGAGGCGTTAAGAAGGACAACCGAAGGGAGAGAGATTAAAGATTCGGCCCCATCATTTGAGGATAAAAATCGGTTTGTTTTTGCTTCTCAAAACGAAATAAAGCAGCAAATTGTAGCGAAGGCAGCAGAAAATCAGGGAATGATGCTTCAAGAAACACTATTTTCTCCGGGTCAAGAAGAAGAAAAACTGGAACACCAAATTTTAAAACAACTTATTCAAGAAGAAAAGGAAGGAAAGCGCTATCCTCGCTTGCGAATTCCAACAATAAAAATCTTTAGCCCGGCTTTTTATGCAGTTGATATTGCCGCAGCAAAAACATCGGAAATGGCGAAGGCTTATAAGGATCGGATTATCATTGCTTCTGATATTGTAGTGTTGCAGGGAAATCAGATTCTTGAGAAGCCGGAAAACAAAGAAGAGGCGCTCAAGGTGTTAAATAATCTTTCTGGCAAGGAAGTAAGAGTTGCTCTTGGGACAACGGTGTTGACCCCAACTAATTTTGGCAAAACGGTTATGTTCAAGGAGGGAGCCTATTTAACTATAAAATTACGTAATTTTTCCGAGGTAGAAGCTAAGAAATATTTTGACCAAGCAGGAGAAAGTTGTTTAAATACGGCTGGCGTGGTTGACTATGCCAATCCGCTATCTCGCTCATTGATTTCAGACAAACCCACTAAGTTAGAGGCATTGGAGTTTAGCAGAAAATTCGGGGAGTCTCCGAAAGTTATTTCTATTTCTCCGGATATTCTTTCTGGTCTAAAAGATTATTTTATGGGTGTGCCGAACGAATTAACTCAAGAGATGTTAAGAAGAGTTAAGTTATTACATCGGCGTTAAGTTAGGCTCCACTTAGCTAAATTAGAGAAAAATTAATTAATTGCCCATTTGGGGCAATTTTTATTTGAGGGGAGTTATTTTCAATGCTAAAATTAAAGAGATGATTTTTCGCAGAGATACACCGAAAAATTTCTATATTTATGCTTAATTTATTTTTTCTTGCCGTTGCGCTTTTCTTCGTCATAAAAAGCGCGGATTACGCAATTAAATACGCGTCAAGGCTGGCGTGCGTTTTTAATCTTCCAAAATACGTAGTCGGTTTTATTATTGTGGCGGTAATTTCTATATTGCCGGAGACGTTTATTTCAATAAATTCCGCGTTGCGGGGGATACCGTCATTCGGTCTTGGAACATTATTCGGCACAAGCGTGGCTGACCTTTCTATTGTTTTCGCTATTATTATTTTTGCAAGTGCCAGAGGAATACGCGTGAGCAGTAAAATTATAGAGAGCAATAAGTGGTACCCGTTTTTTATTGCCCTGCCGATCCTTGTCGGTTTTGACGGACATTATTCAAGAACTGAGGGAATTTTTCTTATTATTGCCGGACTTTTTTTCTATTATTTCACCATAAAAAGAAATTGTCAGAAGATTTCTCTGCCGTCAAATGATCATCGGAATGCACTAAAGGATACGTTTTTTCTTGTTTTCAGTATGATCGTTCTTCTTCTGGCGGCGCATTTTACCGTAAAATATGGAGTTGCGTTTGCCGAATCCGCAAACCTTAGTCCGGTTTTTATCGGTATATTGATTGTCGGATTAGGAAGCGCTTTGCCAGAATTATTTTTTGGCGTAAGAGCGGTGAGACAGGGAGGGAACGAACTTGCTTTGGGGGATGTTCTTGGAACGGTAATTTCAGATGCAACGATTGCGGTTGGTATTCTTGCTTTAATAAACCCGTTTTATTTTTCGCAGAAAATTATTTATATTACGGCGGCACTTATGGTTGTAGCGTCGTTATTGCTTTTTGCTTTTATGCGTTCCGGAAAAATTTTAACAAAGAAAGAAGGAGCCTTGCTTTTTTTGTTCTATTTATTATTCCTTGCGACTGAATATTTTATAAACAAATAAAGTCGTTTCTAAACGCAAGGTAATTTTTTGAAAATTATTCACTTTACAACCTCGCGCGGTCGAGCAGGATTGTAAAGTATTTTTTTATTTGATTTTTTTGGTTTTTGTCCGTTGGGGCAAAACCACAGCAGATAACTTAATTTTCGTTAAGTTTTTCTAATCCCCATTAACTCGCATTAATCCCTCTGATTTTTATTAATTTTTAAATATTTCTCACTTTACAATCTCGCGCGGTCGAGCAGGATTGTAAAGTGGGATTAGGGAGGTTTTGTTTTGACATTTGTCCGGAAAGTGATAAATTAAATAAGCTGTTCTTTTATAAATTACACGGCAAAGGAGGATGAAGGTTTGTATAATCTTGAATATGCGCTCATTGAACTAACTAACAGATGCAATTTAGGTTGCCTTATCTGTGGGTCCGATTCAAAAAATGTTTCAGATCCAAACGAATTATCAATTGCCGAATGGATGGCAATAGTTGACGAGCTACGAGATCTTGGCGTAAAACGTATTGTTTTAAGCGGAGGAGAACCGACTCTGAAAGATGGAATTGGTGGCTTAATTGACTATATCAACGCTTCCGGAATTGAATACGCAATAATTACAAACGGTTTTATTTTTCCGGAAAATGTTCTTGAGGCCGTTAAGCAATATCCGCCATTCACAATCGGAATAAGTATTGACGGAAATCCGCAAACCCATGATTGGTTTCGCGGTAAAAAAGGAAGTTTCTCCGCACTCCTGAAAACAATTCATATTTTAAAAGAAAATGCGATTCCAATTTCTGTTAATACAACAGTCCATAAGGGAAATTATCGGCAATTACCCTGGATAGCCGAATTTTTAAGAGATAATCGGATTTATGGCTGGCAGATTCAATTAGCTATGCCGTTTGGCCGAATGAGAAAGAATCAACAACTTATTCTTTCCCAAAGAGAATTTGAATGGGTTTGTAGTTTTGTCTCGCAAATCAGGAAGACCTTACAAGATATAAAAATTGAGGCCGCCGATGACTTTTCGTATGCGCCCGCCGGGACGATAAGAGATGACGATTGGGCAGGATGCAGCGCCGGAATTTGCTCTGTCGGTATTGATGCCCACGGAAACGTAAAGGGATGTCTTTCCTTAACAGAGTGCCCTCCAGAAGGAAATTTAAGGAAGCAGAAGTTATCCGAGATATGGAACGATAGAAACAAATTTTCTTATAACAGAAATTTTTGCATGGATGATTTGTCAGGGGACTGCTTGATCTGCGAAAAGGCGACAATCTGCAGGGGTGGATGTGGCAGTCAGTCATATTCAATGATAGGAAAATACCATCAATCGCCGTTTTGTTTCTGGAAAACGGTTGGAGAAAAAAGGGAAATAGTCCCTTTGAAAAGAAAAAAAAGAAAAAATATTTTTTCAAGAGTTTTGAAATATGGCCCGATAATTCCAGGAATAGGCTTAGGCGAACCGAGCACATTAGCTGATCCAAGCGTTATTGACGAGCTTATTAAAAACAGAACAGACGAGAAAAAATAAAAACAGAATAAAAAGAAAAAGGAGGTGATTAGAAATGAGCGATAGAGTTTTTAAATATGGACCGATTTCGCCAAGGCGACATCCGTTAATTCCGCCAAGACGTCCGAATCAAATGATTGTAAAATACGGCGGAATTCCGCCAAAGCCAGCGCCGCTAAATAAGCCGGAAGGAGGAACGGTCAATCCTTTTGAAATAAAATCCCTTTATCAAATAATTACAGAATTACTGGAAGATATTAAACGCTTGCGTGAAGAGTTTAATAATTTGAAGAAAGATTTTGACGAACTAAAGGAAGAAAACAGGAAAGAAGAATTAAGAAGAAACAAAGCGTCAAGAATGTTGGGCTCTGTTTTCCCGATAACAGATGGGCCGGATATTCCGTTGATAGATAAAAATAAATAATATGTGGCACCTGCCAAAAATTAACAAAAGCGTCATTAAAAAGACGCTTTTTCTTTTTTAAATTTCTTCTGGCGATGATTATTTTGTGTTAAAATAAAATCACAAAATATTTATTGCGATAAAAAATCAAATATGGACAAAAAACCAATTTTAAAATGGGAAATCTTCGGAGCGATTTTTATAATTATTGCCGGGACGCTTTTGCATTTTGTTTTTGACTGGTCGGGGCAAAATCCTATTGTAGGAATTTTTTCTCCGGTCAATGAAAGCGTCTGGGAACATTTAAAACTTGGATTTTGGCCGCTGGTGCTTTTTTCCGCTTTTGAATTTTATTTCTTGCGAAAAGCGGTTAAGAATTTCTTTTTTACCAAAGTAGGCGAGGCCTGCTTGATTGTTCTGCTCACAACTTCTTTTTTCTATACCTACACCGGAATTTTGGGATTTAATGTTTTGCCGATAGACATAGGCACTTTTGTTTTTTCGGTAATTATCGGGCAGATAATCAGTTATAAATTTCTTATCCGCGAAAATCAAAAAAAGCCCTCTGCTTTGCTTTCGTTGATAACTTTTATTCTTTTGATTTTTGCTTTTGCTCTTTTTACCTTTGATCCTCCGAAAATAAATTTATTTCTTGATCCGCAGGGCTTTGGATATGGAATGGATTGGCCGCAACAGCATAAGTAATTCATTTGTTATGAAAAAGAAGACGGAAATTTATTACAAAAAACTTTTTGACGAAGTAAAAAAAATCAAAGATTTAAAAACCGAAACCCATAATCTTAAATATAAAAACGGAAAATTTAAATTCGTCAGGATTTTTCCAAAGAAAATAAATAAAAAAGATAGAATTTTTTTTATTTCCGCAGGAATTCATGGGAACGAAGTGTCCGGCCCCATAACGATTTTAAAGCATTTGCAAAGAATTTATGATTATGCGAAAAAAAGCGGTTTGAAGTTGATAATTTATCCGCTTTTAAATCCCTCGGGGTTTGAAATTAATTATAGATACAACATAGACAGAGACAAAGGCGTTTTTGGAAATAATGACTTCATAAGATATGAGCTTGAAGGCGGGAGGATAGTTGATGACTTGCGCGACAAAAATGAATTCAAAAAATGGTATTGGTCGTCCGACAAAAGGTTTAACATAAGATTGCCGGAGGAGGTTAAATTAGCCCATGGCCTTTTAAAGAAGGAGCCGCTAAAACAAGTTGTTGCTGCGTTGGATTTACACCAGGATTACATAACGTCAACAAGAGTAACCGCCACATATGCGTATGCTTTCGGCAATTTAAAAAAATATGCGAAAATCGTTGATAAATTGCGCAAAACCATTCCGGTTTTTGAAAACAAGCTTATTGGGGCGGGTTATTCCGTTAGCAACCCCGAAGATTATTTAAGAAGCGATAAAAATGGCATAATTAACCGTCATGATGGCAGCATAACGGATCTTCTTTATCGTTTGGGCGCCAAGCATTCAATAACTGTTGAAACAACCGGCAGAACTCCGATTGAGGTTGCCTGCATGGTTAATCTTGTCTGGATAACGGGAGTTATGGATTTAATAACAAAAAAATAAAAATTATGAAAAGAAGCATAGGCATATTTTATTTTTCGGGAACCGGGAATACGGAAATAGTCGCGAGTCTCTTAGAAAAGGAATTAAAAAACCTTGGTTCAGAAGTTGATTTGATAAAAATAGAGGACGTTCTTAAATCAAGGGTAAAAGCAGATTTCAAAAAATATGAAGTCTTGGGAATTGGTTTCCCGGTGCACGCTTTTAACGCGCCAAGAATAGTTTTTGATTTTATAAAATTATTGCCAAAATCTAAAGATAAAGAAGCGTTTATCTTTAAAACCGCCGGAAGTCCTAATTTTTTGAATGATGCTGCTGGTTTGGGAGTGAAAAATAAACTGTTGAGAATCAGATACGATGTTTTTTATGAAAATCTTATTATTATGCCATCAAATTGGTCATGGGGGATTGATGAATGGGTTCAGAAAAGACTTTGTCAGGAAGCAATAAAAGAAACAAAAAAAATCGCTTCTGAAATTTTTGAAGAAAAGGAAAGATTTCAAAAACCCGGAATTCTTGCAAGGGTAGCTTCGTTTATTTTCAAGATAGAATCTTTCGGGGCTCATTTTGTCGCAAAGGATTTTGTCGTTTTAAAATCCTGCAATAATTGCGGAATTTGTGTTGATAACTGCCCGACGGGAAATATATACAGAAAAAAAGGCAAGATAAAATTCGGCTGGAAATGTCTTCTCTGTATGAGGTGTCTTTATGGGTGTCCGAAGAAAGCGATTGTTCCGATTTTTTGGAAATTCATGGTGCTAAAAAACGGCTATGACATAAAAAAGGTTTTTAACGAAGTTTCAAAAAAAGATGAAAATCAATTTTAAAAGAGATTTTTTATATTTGATAAAAACCCAAAAATTAAAAGAAAAAGGAATAGAGGTGTAGAATAATTATACATGACGATGATTCCTCAAGTTTTAATAGTTTTTTCCGGGCTTGTGATGTTTCTGGTCGGGGTGATGAAATTAAGTGTTGATATACACCGTATTTTTGATGCAAAGATCAGATATTATATAAAGTACTCTGTTAAGAAACCGATTTATGGCGTGATTCTCGGAATTGTTTCAACCTTCTTTTTTCAGAGCAGTTCCGCGACAACTGTTTTGACCGTTGGGCTTGTGAGCGCAGGTCTTGTAAGTTTTTTTAATTCTTTGGGAGTGATTTTGGGGGCTGATATTGGAACGACCTTTACAGCCCAGCTTGTCGCTTGGAAAATTACGGCGATTTCTCCGGTTTTTATAATCTTTGGCGGACTCTTGTGGATTTTGGCAAAAGACAAACTGAAGATATTCGGCGAGATTCTGTTTCATTTCGGAATGATATTTTTCGGGCTTCAGCTTGTATCCGGCGCAGTTGAGCCGTTAAAAAACAGTCAATTTTTGATTGGCATATTGGAAGGTGCGAGAAACCCGTTTGTCGGAGTTTTTGTGG
>Ga0172371_10001590_pt1 | contig 36229 bp, 30 predicted proteins | sample Lak12m_FD_114543 | JGI IMG/M metagenome (GOLD analysis project Ga0172371, IMG submission 114543) | Freshwater microbial communities from Kabuno Bay, South-Kivu, Congo - kab_022012_12m | ecosystem: Environmental > Aquatic > Freshwater > Lake | place: Democratic Republic of the Congo: South-Kivu... | reverse complement strand
TCGACAGGTTCAAGTTTCCAGTGCGACACGATGACGGTATGGAAGCATTTCTTCTGCTTGATTTCCATCGTGTCGAAGACGCATCCGTCGGAATCGATTCCGACGAATGACTGGTGGTGCACGGCGAGGTTTGTAAGGTCGTTCTTTGAATAAGTGCGTGACATATGATTTTATCCTCTTTTATTCGTGAATTCCTGCAAAAGCGTTTAAAACCATGGATTTATATACCAGCCTGATGATTGAATCAACCGGATTGACAAGATGTTTTTGATGCGGTCTAATATCACCAGTTGAGAGGAGGGTGTTATGCTGCTTGATGGTCTGACCGAAGAAGAGCAGGCGCAGGTTGCGGAAATCTGCAGGATACGCGAGGTTAAGCCGGGGCAAAAGGTTGTTTCCGAGGGTGAGCACGGCGGGACGCTCCTGCTGATAAGGAAAGGCCGTGCCGAGGTCCAGAAATCGTTAAGCGGGGAAAGCCAGAAGTATCTCAAGGAACTGCGTGCAGGAGAGTTCTTCGGGGAGATGTGCTTTCTCAACAGCGAATCGCGTTCAGCCACAGTTGTTGCCCTTGAGAAGTGCGAGATACTTGAGCTTGATGGCAAGGAGTTCGACCGGCTTGTCATGAAGTACCCGGATATCGGATTGAAAGTTTACAAGAATATTGCGCGTGAGCTGGTTGAAAGGCTAAAAAGGAACAACGAAGAACTTAAGAAGGCGGTGCTCTGGGCGATTGAGGGAACGAGTCCGCGCTGAGAAGAAATTGCCGAATTACGAATTCCGATTGCCGAATGAAAGCAAAAGACACAGAACGATAAGAAAGGTTGGTATGAAGATAAAGACATTTGCCGCGTTACGTCCGCCGGTGGAGTTGGTAAGCCAGGTTGGCTCCGTGCCGTATGACACGGTTGACACTGAAGAGGCCAGGGCGCTGGCGGCGGGGAATCCGTTAAGTCTCCTTAATATTTCCAGGCCCGAGATAAATTTTCCAAAGGGCACGAATATCTACGCGGCACAGGTCTATGAGAAGGCTGTTGAGAATTTCGGGAAGTTCAGGAAAGACAAGACACTTGTCCAGGAGTTGAGGCCGTATGTGTATGTTTACCGCCAGAAGATGGGCAGCCACGTCCAGCGCGGCATTGTGACCTGCTGTAATGTTAACGATTACGCTGACAATGTCATCCGCAAACATGAAAAGACGCGGCAGGACAAGGAAGATGACCGCACGCGCCATGTGAAGATGCTGAAGGCCAATACAGGCCCGGTTTTTCTTGCCTACAGGGATGTGGCCGCGGTGGACGCGATTGTCGCGTCCGTTGAAAAGCAGAAGCCGCTTTATGACCTGGTGGCGCCGGATGGGATAGCGCATACAGTGTGGCGCGTTGAGAAGGATGGAGACAGGCTTGTCGCCGAGTTTGCGAGAATTCCTGTCTGTTACATTGCGGACGGGCATCACCGCGCGGCCGCGGCGGCGCGGGCCGGCCTTGAGATGAGGAAAGCGAATCCTGCTCACACCGGGAACGAAGAATACAACTGGTTCCTTGCAGTACTGTTTCCGGCAAGCCAGCTGCAGATATTGCCATACAACCGCGTTGTTGCTGACCTGAAGGGCCTGGGCATTGAAAGTTTTGTTGAGGCCATCAGGAAGAAATTCAAGGTTTCGGCGAACGCGTCTGCCCGGCCTTCCGGTCCGCGTAATGTCAGCATGTACCTGGGCGGGAAATGGTATGGCCTGAGCTGGGATGCCCCGAAGAGTGCCGACCCGGTATCGGTCCTTGACGTAAGTTATCTGCAGAACAACCTGCTTGACCCATTGCTGGGAATAAAGGATCCGAGGACGGACAAGAGAATTGAGTTTGTGGGCGGGATTCGTGGGACGGACGAGCTGGTCAAGCGCGTTGATTCCGGGAAGGGCGCGGTCGCGTTCTCGATGTGTCCCGTGACTGTTGACCAGATGATGGCGATTGCGGATGCGGGGTCGATAATGCCGCCCAAAAGCACTTGGTTTGAGCCGAAACTGAGGTCAGGGCTGCTGATTCATGCGCTGTAGACAGGAAGATACCTGCAGTTTGTGGGGATCCCTGTGCCATGGTTTCTCTTGTTTTCAAGAAGTGCCGCGAATTTCCGATGGAATCTTTCCTGTGATATGCTCGTTCCAGCATTGTTGGAGAGATGCGGCGCGTATACTTATACAACGTCGATCTCTCCGCCGCGCTGGAACGGCATCTGACAAGAAATCTTCCATCGCAGAATCGAAATTCGGGGCACAGTTTACATCCCGACACCAGGCGTCGGGAACTTCAAGCATTTCTGTATGTAGTAGCCTCGAACTTTCGGCGTGAGGCTTGATCATAGGTTATCCGTTCACAGTAAAGCCAGTTGTTCCCAACTGGCCGATTTTTTCAACGCATTCCTACAGGAGTCCAGTTGGCACAACTGGACATACCAGGCAAGACATCTGGAACTCTTTGCCGGCGCTGTTGAACAACGAGAAGGCGGTTGCGCATCTTGAGTTTAGTTATGCGCGAGACTGGCTGCTTGCCTGAAAATTATCGTTGGCCTAAAGGCGATGGACGCTCTTCATGTGGCCTGTGCCGAGCTTGCAGAAGCGGACATATTTTTGACAACAGACGATAAGCTTGGGAAGATATACGACAAAGATCCAAGAAAATTTAAGGTTCGTATTGCCAATCCGTTGGATTGGCTTGAAGAGGTAAATATCTTATGAAGACGCAAGTGATGACTCAGGAAGACATCCGAACCCGCGGAATAAATGTCCTGGCAAAAGAACTAGGAGTTGTGGGGATGGTCCGGTTTGTCCAGCAATTTAGCAATGGTAAAGGTGATTATACAAAAGAACGACACCGTTGGCTTGACCGCCTCAGTATTGACGACATTATGAGTGATATTCGCTCCAAGCGAAGACATCATAAACAGCAGGCTTAAGGTCGTTTTCCTCTTTTCATTCCTCCTCTTGAATGGTAATTGCCTCGTTGTAAATTCAGGGAGGTTTACCGTATGGGTTTCTACGCCACAACGTCGCTTTCGACCTCTTCCTCCTGTAGACCCAGTCCACCACAGGCGGATCAGCCTCGTAGGGCTGAAAGTGCTTACCGGGGGTTTTCCCGTGTCGTATTTGGTCGCAGATATTCGTCTCTTTTCTTTAAGGCCATGACAATGGTATGGTAGGTTCCAATGAACCTGCCGGAAAATCTTGAGGAAAAACTCCGTAATATTCCCGATGAGCCGGGCTGCTATATGTTCAGGGACAGGCGCGGCCGGATCATATATATAGGGAAAGCGGTTTCGCTAAGGAAACGCGTTCAGTCGTATTTCCGGCAGGCAACATTCCGGCGGGGTGACCCGAAACTTCGCGGCCTGGTAAAAAGTGTGCATGACCTGGACTACATTGTTGTCCGCAATGAAGCGGAAGCAGTGCTGACCGAGGGAAAACTTATCAAGGAATACAAACCCCGTTACAACGTAAGCTTCAAAGACGACAAGAGGTTCATCCTTATCAGGGCGGAGGCGGGGGAGCGGTTTCCACGCTTCAGCCTCTGCCGCATAAAGCGCGCTGACGGTGCAGTCTATTTCGGGCCGTATGTCTCGTCGCCGGCAGCACGGGTGGCCCTTGCCTTTGTCGAAAAGAAATTCGGAATCAGGAAATGCAGTCCACCCGTTCCGGATGAATCGACTTATAAACACTGCATAAACGATATAGTGCGTTTCTGTTCCGCGCCATGTATAGGAAAAGTGACGGAAGCGGAATATCGTCAGCGTTTTGAAGAAGCGTGCGCGTTCCTGCGCGGTGAACGGCCAGCGTACCTGAAAGAGCTCGGGGAAGCCATGGAGGCGGCAGCGGAGAAGATGGAATTTGAGAAGGCAGCCGCTATCCGCGACACTTTGCAGGCTCTCAATATCGTGGTCAAGCGAAGGGTCAGGATCGCATCAACGCCGGAGATGAGGAGGGAAGACGGACGGAACGGTGTTGAAGAACTGCAGAAAGTACTCGGGCTCGAAAGTGTGCCAGTGGTCATAGAAGCTTTTGATATTTCCAATATATCGGGCACGTATGCTGTTGCCAGCATGGTTTGTTCCGAGAATGGCATTTCCCGCCGCAACAGGTACAGGCGGTTCAGGATCAGGACTGTTGAGGGCAGTGATGATCCGGCAATGATGGCGGAAGTGATAGCCCGCAGGTATGGCCGGCTGCTGGCCGAGAAAAGGACACTGCCTGATCTTGTTCTTGTGGATGGCGGGATAGCGCAGTTACACGCCGCGCGCAGTGAGCTTAACAAGCTTGGGCTAAAGAGCCTGCCGGCGGCCGGCCTGGCCAAGAGAAATGAAGAAATATTCATCGATGGAAAGAATGTACCCGTGGTGCTTCCTCAGCGTTCCCCCGCACTCAGGGTTTTGCAGAGATTGCGGGACGAGGCTCACCGTTTTGCACTGACTTATCATCAGAAACTGCGGAGCCGTCTTATACGTGAATCCGTGCTGGATGATGTTCCAGGCATAGGGAACGGGAAGAAGCGGAACCTGCTGGAAAAGTTCGGCTCGGTCCGGCGCCTGGCCGGAGCGACAGAGGATCAGATTGCCAGCGTGCCGGGAATAGGTTATGAATTGGCCAGGGCGATCAAGTCGAAGCTGGGGGAAAAGGCGCAACTACAATGAAGATTCTGGTTATAAAGCTGAGTTCGCTCGGGGATTTGTTCCATGCATTGCCGGCGGTGCATGGCCTGAAGACCGGACTCAAGGCTGACATTGACTGGGTTGTGAACCGGGAGTATGTGGACCTTGTCAGGTGTTTTACCGATGTCAGGCGGGTCATTCCTTTCTACAGGAACAGTTTCTTCTCCAATTTCGGGGTATTTTTGAAAGACCTGCGGGCAGATGAATATGATTACGTCGTTGATCTGCAGGGATTGCTGAAGAGCGCAATAACAGGAAGGCTGGCGCATGGAAAACAGCGAATCGGTCCTTCATTTTACAGGGAAGGTTCCGGTATGTTTTATTCCGCGATTGCCGGTAAGCGGAACAAGAACCGGCACGCAGTTGAAGAGTGCATGGATGTTGTCCGGTTCCTTGACATCAGGGACATAAAACCGGAGTTTCCCGTAAGATTTCCTGCGCAAAATCTCACCGGGAAGAAGCCAAGGATTGCCGTTCTTCCTGCTTCGAGGTGGGTAACCAAGAACTGGCCGGTCCGTTGTTTTGCTGATGTGATCAAACGGCTAAGGAGTATTAAGGATGCCAGTATCTTCCTCCTGGGAGGGCCTGATGATGCCGGGGTCTGCACGCAGATAGAAAAAGAAGCTGGGAACGGGGTGACAAACATGGCCGGCAAGATGAACCTGGTTGAAGCCGGTGGTTTCCTGAAGGAGATGGATCTTCTGATAGCAAATGATTCCGGCCCGGTGCACATGGCGGCGGCGGTCGGGACACCGGCGCTTGTGATTTTCGGTCCGACCGATCCGGCGAGGACCGGTCCATATGGTCCCAGGCACCGCGTGGTGCGGGCGGCGCTGCCTTGTCAGCCCTGTTTCTCGCGCTCGTGCCGGCAGGAAGGCATACCGTGTCTTTCCGGTGTCACGCCGGAGAAGGTAGGGGAAGTCGCGCTTGAAATGCTGGAAGCACGAAATCCAACAGATTAGAACCTGTAACCAATGGCGGCGGAAATCATCGTTGAGCTGTGGCTTATGCCGGCAGTGTCTGTTGATTTTGCTGTTTGCCCGGTCGAATCCGTATATTCCATATCACCTTGAATTTCGGGAATCCCCTGGTAGTCAATTGCTCCGGAAATGAAGAGCGAGTCTGTGATCCTGTATGACGCGTTTAATCCGGCGCCGACATAAACTCCGCCGTCAAATGTCTCCTTGAAGTGAATGTCCCTCAATATGTGATAGTCCTCGTCTTCGGCGATGACCGCGAAGCTCAGGAGGAGATAACTTCCGAGGCTGAAATTTCCAAAGGATTTGCTGACGTTTACGCCGGCATATGGAATGGTGAATGTCTGTTTGTAGTCGATGACATTGGCGCCATCAAACGATCCGACAGTGTCCCGGAAGCTGTAAGCTGAATAAACGTATTCGTAACCTTTCTCATCCCATTCCCATGAGTCCTGTTTGATGCCGAGGATGCCGCGGAGAGTGAGGTCCTGCCATTTTACAAGGATTGCGGACACATTGAGGTCGAACAGCAAGGAGTTGATGACCTGTACTTCGCTGCGTGACCGGTCGGTCCAGCTGTTAATGTCCGGAGCGCCGGGTGTGTTGAGGTACCAGTCATAGTCCATCATCTCGCCGCTGCCTTCGTTGGCTGTCGTCCAGATTCCAAGGTTAATGTCGAAAGCATCGCGGATGCTGATGGTCTGGATAACGCCGACCATGTACAGGTCCTTCAGGTCCCATATCAGTTCGCTTGATTTGCGCCTGTAATCGAGATCGAAATCGTATACGAGTTCGCGCGCTTCACCGTTGAGATAGCCGGCCTGCGCACGCAGCGTGTAGCTGAATCCGGCGTTATCGCTCATCAGTATTGAAGCAATGCTGCCCTGGGCCTGTGTTGTCTCCGGGATACCCGAAGCATGCATGGCAGACGATGGCGACGGCTGCAGAAGGAGGCTTATTGCTGCGATTGCGGACAACAGAGGAACGAAGTTACATCTATTCATAATGCTCCTTTCCTTGTGCTGATGCCAGGGGTTACCTGACGATTTTCAGGATTTCCCTGAATGCCGGATGTTCCGAGGTTCTCATCATCTCGAATAGCGCCGTTTCAACACTCGTAACCTGGCCGCCTGCGCATTTGATGCGGTCGAGACCGGTCTGTTTGTTTGAAAGGGAGCGGGACGATACAGCGTCAGCGACAACCCAGGCTTCATATCCCCGGGCGATGAGATCAACGGCAGTCTGGTAGACGCAAACGTGAGCCTCTATTCCTGCGATAAGCGTCTGTTTCCGGCCGGTGGCTTTCAGTTTGTTCATGAATACCGGCTCGCCGCAGCAGCTGAAGCTTTTCTTGCTGATTGACTGTTCTGAGGTCAGTAATTCGCGAAGCTCCTGTATGGTGGGACCCATTTTGTCGGGCAGCTGTTCCATCCAGATGACTGGCAGGGCAAGTGCGCGGGCACCCATTACGAGACGGCGGAGGTTCTGGTAGAGCAGTTCCTTGTCGTGCATTATTTCTGCAAGCTTGCCCTGGATATCAACGAGGACCAGTACCGTGTTGTCTGTTTGGAGCATATGTTCCTCCGAGTTCCCAAGCACTTTATGTCTTCTACTCTAACAGCAAGCTGCCGCCTTTGACAAATAAAACATGACCTGCCTGTTATGTTGTTTTCTCCCACGATTCGATATTTCCCGGGACTATCCTGAAGAGCGGGTGGCTTGCCGGTTTGCGGTTTGTATTCCAGCCGTCGGGAACCTTCCCATGCCTTCTTTCTATTTTCCTCAGGAGATGCTTCTGTTCGAAAGAAAGCTGTCCGGAGGAAACTCTTATCTTTTCCGTGGTACGTTCTTTGCGGATTTTTCTCCTGACAAAATGGTAGCCTCGTCTGGCGGCTTCGTTGCAGACTTCTTCCAGGTATGTTGCAATGGCTGCGACCGGTGTCCGGTGTTTCTTGAATCTTTCGAGCTGGGGATGATTTTTATATCCGCGTGTTTTCCCGAGGATGACTTTCTGGGCGAGAAGCGCTTCCCGCCATAAAGCGATAAGTCCCTGCCTGTCGAGACATGCGGGATGTATGGTCCAGATGCGCACGGAAGACAGGTCAAGCGAGGTAGCTTGCCAGCTTGCCCTTAAAAGCGGCCTTGTTCATTGCGCCAACCATTTGTTCGTGGACAACACCGCCTTTGAACAGAAGGAGGGTCGGGATTGAACGGATTCCAAGTTCGCCGGCGATCTTATGATTGTTGTCGACGTTGACCTTGCCTATCTTGATCTTTCCTGCAACTTCTCCGGCGAGTTCGTCAAGAATGGGCGCTATTGCCCGGCAGGGGCCGCACCATTCCGCCCAGAAATCAACAAGGACGGGAATTTTGGAATCAAGAACTTCTTTCTTCCAGTTTTCTTCACTTATTTGAACAATATTTGCCGACGACATTTAAAACGCTCCTTTCCAGAAGGGAAAATCCCTAGTTTATAACCAGCCGTCCCATACGCGTGACAGGGGGCCTGCAGCAAGTATGAAGTATATCAAGGCAGCCACAATCAAAATGGTTACAATGGAAAAAACCGGGGCAAGCCAGCCTATGTCCTCTGAAACTGCCGTCGTCTGTTCTTCCCTGGATGGTTCAGCTTCGGCCCTCGCAATTGAAACTGCTTCCCTATGCTCTCTGCCTTCGGGTCTTTTAATGCGGACGGTTTTGCGCTTTGTCGGCGTGGCGCCTTCTTCTTCCGGTGGTATGTCCAGCTGGGCAGTCTTGTTCAAGGCGTCCGAAGCTGGCACTCCTGCTGCTGGTTTCGGAGCTTCACCTTTTGGCGCGACTTTGATTGTTGCTGCTTCTGTTGGTCTCTTGAGCTTTATTGTTTTCGGACCATTGGTTGCTTTGGCCGCATCAGTGGAGAATGCTGCTTCCAGTGAGATTCGTGAAGTTTTGCGTTTTTCATCGACCGCTCCAGGCATAACAGGTCTAGGTGCGGCTGCACCTATCCTCACGGTTGATACCGCAGTCGCGGGTTTGATTCTGATTGTCTTTGGGCCTTCCGGGGGCTGTTGTCCCGGTGTTACGGCTTTTGCCATTTCCAGGGGAATCTTCGAGGTCTCCCGCTTCGGGGACAGAACGGTTCTGGCTTCTGCTGTCGCTGCGGGCGCCAGAATAGCCGGCCTTGCTGCGGGTGCGGGATGGGAAGCCATTTCAAGGGGGATTTTTGACGTTTCCTTTTTAGGCGCCGGTGCAGTTGGGGTTGCGGGTGTTATCCCTGGTGGAACTATGGCGGGCCTTGGCGAAAGCACGGGGGCTACAGGTGTTAGTTTCGGTGCACCAATTGGAACCGGAGGTTTCATTGCCATTTGAGGTGCAACAGCAGGTGGCCTGATGAATGGCTGGGCCGGTCTCATTGCAGTTGGGGCTGGTGCCGGTCTGGCGGCGGTGACCGCAGGTATTGGCTGCGGTGCCGAGAGCAGCGGGGCGGCTGGTGCCGGGGCTGTAACCTTTATGGCGGGTCGTAGCGATGCCTGAGCCATTACGGGTTGTGTTGCGGAAAGGATTGGCTTGGGAGCTGCAGGTTGAACTCTTATAAAAGCCGGGGCAGGGGCCGCAACAGGGGCAGTGGCTGGCATCGTTGCTTTAGAAGGAGGCGCCATGGGTTTAAGAAATCCATTTTTCCGGAGATCAATCTTTGGCGGCAGTATTATCCTTTGTCCTGGATTTTCTTCAGCCATAACAACTCCACTTTTTAAAAACCTAACTTCTTAGCCTGACCGAGTCAATAAAGAACTCACCTGCATAGGCAGTACGTCAAACTGCCATGATTTCCGTTTCTTTTGCCTTGAGGATGTCATCGATCTTCTTGATGCAGTCGTCAGTGTCATTTTGAATCTTCTTGAGGGTTTCGTTTTTTGAATCTTCCGAGATTTTATGTTCTTTTTCGAGTTTTTTCACGTTTTCATTAGCATCACGCCGTACATTGCGCGTGGATACCCTGGCTTCTTCGGAGACCCGTTTTGCCACCTTGCTTATTTCCTTCCGTCGTTCCTCGCTGAGTTCCGGTATGGGGACACGGATTACCCTGCCATCATTAATCGGGGTTACTCCGATGTTTGCGGCCAGGATTGTCTTCACTATTTCCGGAAGAGCGGTTGGATCGTATGCGTTGATCACGATCATCCTGGGTTCCGGGGTTGAGATGCCGGCGATCTCGCGGAGCCGTGTTGGAGTTCCGTAGTATTGCACCCGGAGATTCTCCACCAGCGCCGGGGAAGCCTTGCCGGTCCTGATCCCGGAGAGCTGCTCATGTAGAACGTTCAGCGTCTTCTTCATTTTTTCTTCGGCGTCGACAAGAATATCTTTACCTGATTCCATACTGTTACTTACCCTCCTGTAAGGGCGGCCTGTGCCGCAGATCCTGTTCCGGAACGACGGGCAGTCCGCTCACCGTTCCCTGTTCTTTAAATCAACCGTGAACTAAAGTGCCGGCTTCTCCGCCGGAAATTGCTTTTTCAAAACACCCCGGTTTGAAAAAATTCAACACGATTATGGGTATCTTGTTTTCCATGCAAAGGGAAAAAGCCGCGGCATCCATGATTCTCAGGGATTTGCCCAGTGCTTCCGTGTAATGCAGCTTCTTATAAAGCGTTGCTTTCGGGTTCTCCATGGGATCGTCCGAATAGACGCCGTCAACTTTTGTAGCTTTTACAAGAATATCGGCGCCTATTTCACTGGCCCTGAGTGCGGCTGCTGTATCCGTGCTGAAATAGGGGTTTCCCGTGCCGCCGGCAAAGATCAGGATGCGTCCTTTTTCAAAGTGCCTGAGGGCGCGTCTCAGGATGAATGGTTCGGCGACCCTTGGCATTTCAATGGCGGTAAGGACGCGGGTCTGGAGGCCTATTTTCTCGAGGGCATTCTGCATTGCAAGGCCGTTGATGATTGTTGCCAGCATGCCCATATAATCGCCGATGGACCGGTCCATGCCGCTTGCCTGGCCGATGAGTCCGCGGAAGATATTACCTCCGCCGATTACCATGGCGATCTGGGTTCCCATCGCGGAGACGCTTTTGATCCTCTTTGCTATTTCGTTGACGATTTCAGGATCGATACTGAGGTTTTTCTGCTTGTTCTGGAGGGCTTCGCCGCTCAATTTCAGCAGGATCCTTTTGTATTTTCCCTTAACAGGCTTTTGGGGTGCCATGATGTTTTCCAGTTTCAATAAATGAAAACAATATCCGCAAACTTTTCGGCAAAACGTTATCGGAAAATGCGGCATGCGTAAAGAGAAAAGTCATCCGCCCGATCTCCCTGGGCGCAGCACGGGCGGATTCCAAGGGGCTCTCTCTGGTATCTACGGCTGTTTGTTTCCGGGCAGATTGTCGGTTTCTTTGTCTATCCTGGCATAACAATCAGGACAGATGCCGTGGCTGAAGGTTGCCCTGGAATGTTTTGAAACATAAGTTTCCAGTCTTTGCCAGTTTTGTTCATTCAGGCGAACTCTCTTGCAGTATGAGCAGATAATGAGGAACCCCGAGAGAATCCGCTTCTGCTGGATGAAGGTGTTGCCGATAATCACTGCGGCGCAGATTATTATTCCCAGCGAAATCACGACTGCCCTTGCCAAACCGGATGAAGAAAGCGTTTCCCTGAAGTAGGAAGCCCAAGGTTCTTTAAAGTATGCTGACAGTATGCCGGATACTTCGCAAATCCAGACTACGCACAGCAGCATTACGAATCCGAACAATTGCCACAGGGCAATATACACCAGCGGATGTCGCCGTCCTGTTTTATGCGAATTAGTAACCATGTTCGTGCGCCTCTCCCGGATTGTGTTGCCGAAACGTATTACCCGCTATTTCCGGCATAATATTACCTGTTAACGGCGTTTTCAAACCTATTTCATGGGACCTGGAACCGGTCGTTTCGGGGCGGTTGCGCTGAGGCGGAGGAGGGGAAGGATTTCGATGGCCAGGACTTGATTCAGGTCGAAAATGGCAAAGCCGTTTGCCCCCTCTTCCCTTATAACGGCGAGCTGATCCATGGCCTGGATGGGGGTCAGCCGGCTTTCCGATGCGGTTATGCCGATACCCGGGTAGATCCTGTTCCTGGCCGAGGGCAGGGCGCATTGCGTCTGTACCAGTTTTTTGAATCGATCAAGATTCTCCACGTAATTCATGGGGCAGACGAAGTCGACCAGTCCTTCCCTGAGCCATAAGCCCCAGTCCTGCGCTATGCTTTCGCACACCTTGGGATAGTATCCGTAGACGGCTGCGGAGATTTTCACTTCAGGTTTCAGTGTGCGCGCGATAGCTCTAGTGTCGCGAACAAGGCGGGTGATTTGTGCGCACCGCCACCGGTTGAACTCTTTCCTGGGTTCCGTGTTTCCCAGGGGGATGGGCCACTTGGCAGTCTTTGTGCCGGTATCTTTCTCAAAACGGCTTCTGCAGCCGGCGCAGAAACAGGTTAACGAATCCTTGAACCTTATAAAGTCGAGCTGAATTCCGTCCACCTGGTAATTCTTAAGGATTTCCCTGATGCTTTCTTTTTCCTGCTTAAGATTTTCCGGATTTGAAGGACAGAGCCATTCGACGGTCGTACCATTACCGGAAACCATGAGGCGGTCCGCTTTCTTCATTTTTTTTATGAAATCAGCCGGTGCATTATCGATCCGCCAGCAGCTTTTCCAGACGTGGACACGCAGCCCGTTCTTATGTGCAGCTTCTATGCATTTAGAAAGCTGGTCGCCATAAGCCAGGAATGATGGAGAAGCCGGGAATATCCTGCTGTTATAGTGGGCAATTCCTTGGGAAAGCATGTTGGGGAGTATATCGGTGAAGCCGCTGTCAGCTACCAGTTTGCAGGTACTGTTCCAGTCGCCCGGATAGAGGCCGAGCCCGTCCTGCTCCCATATGCCGCGGAATTTGCAGGGGGCTGGATCCTGGACAGAGGCATAGGCGCTGTTCAGCAGGCCGGCAAGAATCCGGCTTGTTTCGACGACTTGGGGATATTTCTTCCCGCTGAACAATCGTTTCAATTCCAGGTAGGTGCCGGATGCCTGTTCGAGTGTCGATTTTACATTTGATTCCAGGTGGCGGTTTAGAGCGCGGGCGGTAATGCCGTTCACTGTTTCCTGAAAAGTTCTGTAACCGGGCAGTGTTGTTGATTCGAGCATGTAATGGGTTGCCGCGAAAGTCCATGCTGACGGGGCACAGTGCGCAATCAGGGCAAGAAGCATTTGTTCCTTGTCGCCGGTGTCGCCGTCATCCAGGAGAATATGAGACATCCAGAAACCCTTTCCGGACTGAACCCAAGCGGGATCGCCGGTTATTTTTCCAGTGGCATCTTCCCAGCCGGCTATGACTTTGGATCTGCCCGGCAGGGGATATACAGGCCTGATGTTGTGTGACTGCTGCCTGAATGTTTTCGGCAGGTGGGCCGGGGCAGAGGCGTTAAAACGGACAAGTTCCCAGCGGCTGCCGGTCTCGGCAGACATATACTCGCCGATCTTCATGTCCATCATTTGTGCAAGTTGCGGATCTGACGAATAGAATACGATCAGTTTTCCGCCTTTCTCTGTAAAAGTTCTGAATTCCGAGAGTTCTTTTTTCGGCAGCTGGGGGTTGTAACCGAGGATTGCGACTTTGGCGTTTTTCAGGGCATCGTATGAAACTGCTTTATCATCCAGGACTTTATGCGGGAGATAGAGGTTGTCCAGCCAGCGGGTGAGATTTGTTGTAACGGATTTGGCGTACTCCTTTTCATCGCCATTCGGGGTGGAGATCGTTCCTCGGACGAGGATGATGTCCTGGGCATTTGCAGGCAGGCAGAGAAGGGCAAGCAGAGAAAAACGCAAGAGCAAGTTTTCAGCCATGCGGTCATTTAGACACAAAGAAGGGTGAAATGGCATAAAAAAATCATTCCAACAGTGGATTTGCAATGTTGCCGGGGAATGAATAGAGTCTTTTGCATGGGATGGTTTGTTTTATATGTGAAGCCGCGATGCGAGAAGAAGATGTGCGAGTTCTCCCGGATCCAGGGACTCGAGCACTATCTTCCATTGAGGATGGAGACCAAGATTTACCAGCGCCGCAAAGTTGTGGTTGAGAAGCCTGTGTTTCCCGGTTATTTCTTTGTGGCGGCGGATTCGAAGGAGAGGCTGAGCCTCCTGAAGACGAATAATATTGTCAGGATCCTGATTCCGCCGAAAGAAGAGCATCTGCTTTTCGAGCTGGAGCAGGTCCGCAAGGCATTGACTGCGGACCCCACGCTTGGTTCATGCGTGGCGCTGGAACGCGGCAGACGGGTACGGATTACCGGCGGTGCGTTCATGGGTATCGAGGGCATGGTCTGGGCAATAAAAGGGCGAAGCAAGGTCTGTCTCAATGTTGACATGATCGGGCGGGCCGTGGCTGTGGAGGTTGACAGGGACGTTCTGGAAGTTCTTGATTAGATGCCCTTCGCATTCGTTACGAAGTTCAGGCGGTTTTGCTTTCTATCCATCGCATTATCACGCTGACAACATATTGGACCTGTTTAACTGTAAGTTCCCTGCCTTCCGGAATGCCGTGCCACTTACGTAGACAGGTCCTGCAGCAGGTGCCGGTGGCATGCTGGGCTATGAAAACAGGATGCCCTTTCATTGGTGTCTGCTTGCCGTCATTGCGGGGTTCCGCGGGCTGCAGGCGCTGGCGGACGAAATCAAAAGCGTGGCTTTGAATTATGCCGGTACCGCGTGTCCGGAGGTATTCATTTTCTGTATCTCCGAGTTGGAAGCGCGACCTGAATTTTGAACGATTCAGCCGTTCCTTGAGGCGTATCCAGGCGGCATCCGTAAGAAGCTCATTGCATGTGCGGTCAGTCCGGCAGGGAGGATGAAAGGTGTTCTGCATTGTGATCGCTACTGGCCGAGAGAGAGTTCGCGGTACTCAAGCGCCTTGTCTATTGTCATTATCAGTTCCTCCGAGCGGAAAGGCTTTTTCAGGTATTCAAAGGCTCCGAGGTGGTTGGCCTCTATTGCGGTGTCAACCTGGCCGAAAGCGGTGAGCATGATTACGCTCATGTTGGGATATTCCTCGCGAACGATCCGAAGCAGCTGCATTCCGTTCATTGGAGCCATGCGGATGTCCGTGATCATTACTTCGAATTGTTTTGCCTTGAGGATCTCGAGCGCTTTTTCTGCTCCGAGCGCGGAAGTGGGATCGTGGCCCTCTGACTTCAGGAGAATAGTCAGCATGTTTAGAATGCCCTGCTCATCATCCACAATCAGTATATGCGCCATGACTGACCAGTCCTGTTATAAGGCCTGATAAAAGTTGGGTCGTACTCTTAATGCATGATAAACCACGTGATGGATGCTGTAAAGACACTTTTGAAAGCATATAGACTTGATGAAGATTCTGCTTCACTGGACTGTCGGAAGGGAAGCCCTGATCCGGAAGAACGCCTGGACGTTGGTATTGACAATAGGAGGACTGATCACATTGGTGCCGGAATCGGCTACTATTGTGATTGTTCCGGCGTCGGCCCATGCCACATCCATCAGGTTGGTTTTCTTTTCAATCTTATAACACCGTGTCTGCTTGCTGCTGCGCCAGGTTAACAGTAATTCCCCGCTTGCTGACAGAGCCATTTCGTTCATGCTGAGAAAGTCATTTTTATTTGTTGGATCCGTGCCGGCCAGGTACTCGTCGAGGTTGCAGACGCCATCAGTATCGGAATCCATGGTCAGGAAGGATGCATTCGTGAATACATTCGTACTGCCAAAGGACTCAATAATCCATGCGTCGGGGATTCCGTTGGTATTGGAGGTGTTTGTACCGGCTATGATAATGTCGGTCTTGACATACATGGACGCGCCGCTCAGGCTTATGAAGCCTGCCCCGGGTCCATATGCATAGCCGGAGAAGACCCCGTTTGTCACGTTAAGTGTCGGTGCGAGCGGATCAGTTTCGTTTGTCCATTGAAAACTTATCCAGCCTATGCTGGGTGACCATGCAAACCCGCTCAGATGCCCCTTGCCGTCGTGGTTCACGCCGTAATCTGTGGCGGAATTTGTAGCGTAACGGATTCCATTTGTCGGCATGCCGTTACCAACGGAAATCCAGCCTATCGTCGGGCTGTACATGTAACCGGAGCAAACGTACTGGCCGACTGCCATGCCGTTGGTTATGTCGGGCCGGCAGCTGATCCAGCCGACAGTTGAGGACCACGCGTACTTTTTGAGGGTGTTTATGGTGGTATTTGTAATATCAGCATTGGACAGGCAGACTGCCGTAAGTACGGTGATCAGCATCAATGCGCAGATGTTTCTTCCGACTCTCATAAATCAGGCATAACTAGAACTTGAAATTGGCCCAGGGGTTGCTGTTCGAAACAGATCCGCCGGCAACCGGCACTATGTCTCCGAAACTGTTGAGGTTTGAGTTTGCCATATCGAAATCATACATGTTTCCGCTTGCGCTGTTGCACGTGATGAGATTGCTGGATCCTCCGGAAGTTACCTGTATGCCGTATTGATTTCCAGTGACGTTGTTGTTCTCAATGCGATTTCCTGTACCATCAACACGGATTCCCATTCCCATAGTGTTCATCTTCCTTCCGCAGGTGTTGTCAATTACCCGGCACTGCGATTGCACGGATATCCCGCCCCCGGAATTTCCAATGATCAGGCAGTCCTTGATGCTGCTGTAGCTTTCAGCGAATATGCCGTTTGCCAGATTTTCGCATGACGTACAGCCGGTTACCCTCCCTCCGAATGAAATATATATTCCGCTACCCCCGTTAAACCTTGCCTTACATTCTCTTACAGTCGAATAATCATCCGCGCGGATTCCATCGTTAAACGTAGGATTCAGAGGCATAGTTCCCGTTGATCTATGACCATTGTTATATAAACAACAATTATCAATCATGGCGTTAGGACCGATCACGATTCCTGACAGCCCATTACCATAAAGCTTTACATTTTCAATGGTTGTTTCGGAGGCATTTGTCCCGAAAATGCCGTACCATCCCCAGCCGCGTATGACTCCGTTCTTGATAATAATGTTATAATGCGGAGGATTATTGGCGATCCAAATGCCGCTGCAACCATTCTGACTGGTATTCTGGTTTGTCATGCCATTCAGGGAAAAACCGTTTAAGTCGAGCTTAACATCATCCGCTGATATGGTAATTCCAGCCGTAGCATTAGTGGCAACGAGTTTACATGTAAGGTAATACGATCCAGAGTTGGTTATGAAGTAGGGCAGAGATGATATCACGATACGCGGTTCAACTTGTTCGATGGTCTTCATCACGCCGGAGTCCTGGCCCGGAACGCCGCGAGGTGCCCAGTAATTCGTGTCATCTGCCAGGCCGCGCGATGCGGTCAAGAGGATAAGCGCGAGAAAACCCAGAAATGTTAATGATTTGCTCATATTCCCCCCGCTTTCTGAAGGCATAATTATGCTTATAAAACGCCACTATTATACTGCCAGCGAGGGTGGTTGTCAAAGCCATATTTCTGACTGAATGTGACTGGAAATCAGGCTTGTTTATTGCCCTGTTTATCGGGTTCAGCCTTGAAAGAATGAGGCAAGCGCTTGAATTGGTGAGCAGTGTCAAGTAGAGTCCCGGCCTGAAGATGCAGCTCGTAATATCAATCGTTAGCAAGTTGAACGTAAAACCAAGTAGAAAAAGGGATGACTATGAAGAACCAGGAAAAAAAATGTTCATGTGGCTGTAACTGCGGTGGAAGTATTGATCGCCGCAATTTCATGAAAATTGCCGGCGCCGGGTCGGTGGCCCTTCTTGCTTCAAAACTGCAGGCCATGGCCGGACCGTTCGAGAATTCGGATTTCGAAAAACTTGTGCCTGCAGATAAGAAACTGAGTCCGGAATGGATCAAGAGCCTGTACGAGCGCGGTACGCCGCAGGTTTACAAGGGCGCGGAGTTGAAGTATATCGGCATGCCGGTCGGCGGAATCTGTTCAGGACAGCTTTACCTGGGCGGTGACGGAAAACTGTGGAATTGGGACATTTTCAACAAGCACATTGGAACAGGTGACAAACATTACGCGCACCCGGTGGAGCCGGCCTCACCGGTTGAACAGGGCTTTGCGCTGAAGATGACGGTGAACGGAAAGACCGAAACAAAGACGCTCGACAAAACCGGTTTTGAAGACATAAGTTTCCGCGGCGAGTACCCGATAGGCAAAGTGGAGTACAGCTCCCAGCCTGTCTCTGTTTCGCTCGAGGCTTTCTCGCCTTTCATACCGCTTTCCACTGATGATTCCAGCCTCCCCGCAACGGTGATGCGTTACACGGTGAAGAATAATTCGAGCGATACCGTTGAAGCGACTTTGTTCGGCTGGCTCGAAAACGCGGTTTGCCACAACAACCGCCAGCTTGCCGGGAAGCGGTTGAACAGGATAGTTCACGGAAAGAACATGAGCTTCCTCGACTGTTCGGCCGGGAAAGATTCTGCCCCTGCAGCTCCAAAGAGGCCGGATATTGTATTTGAAGACTGGAAGAAAGAAACGTACGACGGCTGGACTGTTGAAGGGACGGCATTCGGGACTGGTCCCATAAAGAAGACGGCGATAGCGGCCTACCAGGGCGATGTCGGAGGGGATACAGAACGCGTGGTAAATTCACATGCATCTGCTCCGGACGGAGATACCGGGGTAAGAGACAGTGCCACCGGCCAGTTGACCAGCCGGAAATTCAAAATAGAAAGGGATTTTATCAGTTTCTGGATTGGCGGCGGAAGTCACAAGGAGAAGACATGTCTTAACGTGCTGGCAGGCGGCAAGGTTGTGCGGACAGCCACTGGAAAGAATGACAACAAGATGGTGCGTGAAAATCTCGATGTCAGGAACCTTGCCGGCAAGGAAGCCTGTATCCAGATTGTTGATAATGAGAAGGGCAGTTGGGGCAATATAGGCGTCGGAAAGATAACTTTTTCCGATATGTCCGTGGTAACCAAGGACCTTGAGAAGCTTGCTGACTACGGAACCATGGGGCTTGCACTGCTGGGCGACAAGGCAGACTACGCAGTTGCTTCTGCAGGGCAGGACGGCAGGGGCGGCGAGCAGGGCAATGAAGCTGCATCAACGCTGGGCGAAAAGCTTGTTGGTGCAATCGGGCGGAGTCTGAAACTTGCAAAGGGGAAATCCGCCACTGTCACATTTGTCGTGACCTGGAGCTTCCCAAATCTCGAGATCGGCGGAGTGCGCGAAAAGGGCCGGTTTTACGCGACGAAGTTCGACTCGGCGACGGCTGTGGCGAAGTATGTTGCGGAAAACTTCGAGCGGCTGGAGTCGCAGACGCGGTTGTGGCGCGATACGTGGTACGATTCAACGCTTCCTTACTGGTTCCTCGACAGGACAGAACTGAACACTTCCATCCTGGCGACTTCAACCTGTTTCAGGCTGGGGTCGGGCCGGTTCTGGGCGTGGGAAGGCGTAGGCTGCTGTGCCGGGACATGCGGTCACGTCTGGCAGTATGCCCACGCGATGGGACGGCAATTCCCCGAACTGGAGCGGATACTCCGCGAGCGGACCGATTTCGGACTGGCACTGCAGCCTGACGGCGCAATTTTCTTCCGCGGCGAAAACAACAACGGGCCGGCTATTGATGCTCAGGCCGGTTCGATCCTGCGGGCCCTGCGCGAACACCAGGTATCGGTGGATGACGCTTTCCTGAAACGGATCTGGCCGGGAGTAAAGCGCGCGACAGAATGGCTGATAAAGAAAGATGAGAATGGCGACGGCATCATCGAAAGCGGACAGCACAACACGCTGGATACCGACTGGTTTGGTCCTGTCGCGTGGCTCAGCGGGCTGTACGTTGCCGCGCTGGAAGCAGCGGCGGTAATGGCCGATGAGATGGGCGATGCCGGCTTTGCTAAGGAATGCCGGGAGATTTCGAAACGCGGACAGGAAAACCTCGTGGCGAAGCTTTTTGACGGCGAATACTTCATCAACAAGGTGGATCCGAAACATCTTAACGCTGTCAACTCCGGTACCGGCTGTGAGATTGACCAGGTGATGGGCCAGAGCTGGGCGTGGCAGGTTGGGTTGGGCCGCGTGTTGCCTAAAAAGGAAACGCTATCGGCGCTCAAATCGTTGTGGCGGTACAACTTCACGCCCGACGTTGGTCCGTACCGTGCGGCCAACAAGCCCGGCCGCTGGTATGCAATGGCTGGTGAAGCTGGCCTGCTGATGTGTTCATTCCCGCGCAAAGACTGGGACTACGACAAGGCCAAGGGGCAGGGGGGCGGCGCCTGGGCGGCGATGTATTTTAACGAGTGCATGAACGGGTTTGAGTACCAGGCAGCCGGGCACATGGTATGGGAGGGCATGGTACAGGAAGGGCTTGCTGTCACGCGCGCCGTGCACGACCGCTACAATGCGGCGAGGAGGAACCCTTGGAATGAAGTCGAATGCGGTGATCACTATGCACGCTCGATGGCAAGCTACGGCGTATTCCTGGCGGCCTGCGGATTCGAGTATCACGGCCCGAAAGGACATATTGGATTCGCGCCGAGGCTTACGCCCGAAAACTTCAAGGCGCCCTTTACCGCGGCAGAAGGCTGGGGGACGTATGAGCAGGGAATACAGAAATCAGAATTCAGAAGCCAGTTGACCATGAAGTACGGCAAGCTGAGGGTCAAGACAATCGCAGTGTGGCCGGAAGGATTGAAACAGCCCTCAAAGGTTGTTGTGAAACTGGGGCGCAAGAAACTGGCCAGCCAGCTGGAAGTCAAGGATGGTCGTGCCATTGTTCAATTGCGCGATGAAGCGACAATTCCTGAAGGCGGTATTCTGACAATCGAGCTCTCATAACGGGGCGCGAGGCAGTGGATTTCCGGGAGGGGAATGCCGGGTTAGTTCTTGACGTCTTTCCGGGGATTTATTATTGAGTGAGTGCTTACTTATAAAAGGAGAGCTGTGTCGAGACCTGTTTCCATAAAGAATGAAGCCATCCTCGAGGCTGCGAGGAAAATCTTTCTCCAGCATGGATACCAGGCAAGTACAAAGAGGGTGGCCAGGGAGGCGGGGGTTTCAGAGGGGTCACTCTTCAAGCATTTCAAGACCAAGGCGGATTTGTTCATGGCCGCGATGGAAACGGACGCTGGGATCCTGTCATGGGAAGAAAAGCTGATGGCATCTGTCGGGAAGGGTGATGTGCGCAAAAACCTGGAATCCGCAGGGATGCAGATACTTGAACACCTTGAGGTCATGCTGCCGTGCGTGATGATGGTCAGGTCGAGCGGCATTACCATAGCCCAGCCGCACCGAAATGGAGATTCCGGCGTTCCTCATCCAATCCAGAGAATGCACGCGCTGGCTAACTACTTCAGGGCGGAGGTAAAGGCGGGCCGGCTGGCGATGAAGAATACGGAAGTACAGGCCCAGATTTTCTTTGGCACGCTGGCTCATTATGTGTTTAATAAGACAGTTTGTGATTTCCGTCTTGTCTCGCCCGTGGTATATGTCAGGACTGTTGTTGAAATGATTCTGCGTGCTTCCACGCCTGAACAGGGGAAGAAGGGTAAGCGGTAATGAGAGTCAGCTGTCATATAATTGCTTTACTGCCGGTTCTGATTCTGGCCGGCTGTGTTTCGGCGCCGACCCCTGGTGACCCGGCACAGCAGTGGACGCCGCCGAAGGATGCGCAGAAAGGCAGTGATTCGTGGAAGTCGATAAGAGACAAGAAGCTCGATTTCTCAAAGCCGCTGGCACTTGCCGACCTGACCGATATCGCTTTGAAAAACAATCCGGCCAGCCGCAAGGCGTGGAATGATGCCCGCATGGCGGCGGAGCAGGTGACGTATGCCCAGGGTTATTTCATGCCGGAGATAACCGCCGTTGGTTCGGGAACACGCATGCGGACCACGGCCAAGCCCGAAGCGTATGATGTTAACTACTCAAAGTACGGCCCCTCATTGCAGGTGAGTTACCTCATCATAAACTTTGGCGGTGGGCGGCGGGCGGCTGTTGAACAGGCGTTACAGACTGTGTATGCGGCCGATTTTGCCTTCAACCGTTCAGTACAGGAGATCATTCTATTAACAGAAACAGCCTATTACGGGCTGATCAGCGCCAGGGCCGGTGTTGAGACAGCGGAGGCAAGCGTGAAGGATGCAGAAAAGACCCTGGAAGTTGCGAAGGAACGATTAAACAATGGTATCGGGACAGAGCTTGAAACGCTCCAGGCGAAAGCGGGATATGACCAGGCGCTTTTCGGCAAGGCAAGCGCCGAAGGTTTTTACAAGGTTGCGCGCGGCGGACTGGCGCTGGCGATCGGTGTTCCAGCCGACACGGAAATTCAACTTGTTCCCCCGGTTGGTGACGTTCCCGGCCTGCCCGCCGAAAAGGACATAAAGAAGCTGATCGATGAGTCACTGCCCCGCCGTCCGGACATTGCCGCCATGCGTGCAAACCTCGCAGTCAAGCTTGCCGCTGTCCGGGTTGCAAAGGCCGCGTACTGGCCTTCCTTATATCTTACCGGTTCGGTCAGCCAGGATTATTATGATTCCAAGATTGAAAAGCAGTTCCAGGACAATGACTGGTCGTACGGCGGCACGCTGAGTCTCAAGTGGACGCTTTTTGACGGTTTCCAGAATACCAGCGGGAAACGTACTGCCGTCGCTGAGGCCGAATCTGCCAGGGCGCAGCTTCAGCAGGCTGAGCTGGCCGCAAGCGCAGATGTGTGGGGGCGGTATCACAACTATGAAACTTCGCTGAAGAAATATGAGTCCAGCGAGGCTCTCCTCAAAAGCACGTCGGCCGCGTATGACCTTGCGCTGGACAGTTACAAGGCACAGTTGATCGGTATCCTTGATCTTTTGAACGCCGAGACCCAGCTGGCGCAGGCGCGGACGCAGAATGTTGCCGCGCGGCAGGATGTTTTTACTGCGCTGGCCAACCTGGCGTATTCAACAGGCCTGCTTGAAAAAGGCGGTTCGATCGAGGCCCGGAAAGAGCTTCAGAAATAATGAGGAAGGACAACGAACAATGAAAAACAGGATGCACTCTGCATTGATGATAATGATTTCCCTGGCGCTTGCCATTGTAACGGGCGCCTGCGGCAAGAAGGGCGAACCACCGCAAATGCCGCCGGTATCGGTTACTCTGGGCAAGGCCGTGAAGATTGATGCACCGGTGATTATCAGTGCCTTTGGCAACACCGAGGAACGAATGAGCATAGATATCGTACCGCAGGTGTCGGGAATACTGGTGAAGAACTTTATAAAAGACGGCGACACAGTGAAGGCTGATCAGCCACTCTTCCAGATAGATCCCCGTGACTACGATGCGCGCGTGAAGCAGGGGGAAGGCATGGTTAAGGCCGACAAGGCGAACCTGGAGCTTGCAAAGATTACCCTTGAGCGTAACAAGCCGCTTTTTGAGAAGAAGCTGATTTCTACGGAGAACTTTGACACCATAAGGACAAAGGTAGAATCCATCGAGGCGCAGTTGCAGATGGACGAGGCAGCTCTCGCACAGGCCAGGCTGAATCTTGAGCGCTGTACGATCAAGGCGCCGATCGACGGCGTCTGTTCAAAACGTTATCTCGATGAGGGCAACCTCGCGTCGGCGGGAATGACACGGTTGACGAATCTCCGCAGTTACGATCCTATCCGCGTGGCATTCTCGGTGTCGGAGCAGTATCTGCCGGCAATCCGGAGCGGCATGGCTGCGGGCAAGGTCAAGATTGAGATCACTCCCAGGGGTGACACGAACAGTTATGCCGGGACACTTGAGTTCGTGGATAACGCGGTCAACCCGTCGACAGGCACGATACTCCTGCGCGGCGAGGTTCCGAATCCTGACAAGAAGCTCTGGGCCAACCAGTTCGCGGATGTTCGCATATTTGCGAGCATGATTCCGGATGCCGTGATGGTGCCGGAAGGTTCTATTCAGTATGGGAAATACGGTCCGTTCCTGTTTGCCGTAAAGATGGAAAACAGGAAAGACAAAGACGGCAAGGATACCAAGGTTGCGCTGGCGGATATGAGGATGGTGAAGATTGGAGTGCGCTATAACAACCTTGTACAGATTGTCCACGGAGTGTCGGCTGGCGAACCGATAGTGGTACTGGGGCAGTTCATGCTCTATCCCGGTGCGTCGGTGATGGACCTGGCAATGATGGCGAAGATGGCGAAGCAGGGCGCAGGGATGCAGGGTAAGGAAGCGGGTGAGGCACAAAGGCACAAAGGCACAGAGGGCGGAGAAGGAAAGGCGCAGGGGGTAGAACGTAAAGCGGGGGAAGCAGAGGGCGCAAAGCCGGCGGCAGAAGGCACAAAGGCACAGAGTGGCAAAGGCACAGACGAGAAGAAATAGTAATTACGAATTAAGAATTACGAATGACGAATAGAGCGGATAGAGAAAGACGGAGAATAATGTGACTTTTTCGGAAACATTCATAAGGCGGCCGATCATGACAACCCTGGTGACGATTGTCATGGTTGCGTTCGGAATATGGGCTTATTTCCGCCTGCCGGTCAACAGCCTTCCGACGGTTGACCTGCCGGTGATACAGGTAACGGCATATTATCCCGGCGCCAGTCCGGCGACCATGGCCAGCGCTGTCGCCACGCCGCTGGAAAACGAGTTCATACAGATCAACGGCCTGCAGTCCATGATCTCCGACAACCGTGACGGGGTATCGCAGATAAAGCTGACTTTCAGCCTGAAACGGAACGTGGACATTGTTGCCCCGGATGTCCAGGCCGCAATAACGCGCGCGCAGAGGAATCTGCCGCAGGACCTGCCTGCGCCGCCGACCTACGAGAAGTTCAATCCGTCCGACATGCCGATCTACTTCATCATGTTCGTTTCGGACACGATGGAACACGGCGACCTTTATGATTACGCCAGCCATATTGTTGCCAGGAAAATGAGCATGGTGGAGGGGGTTTCCAAGGTGCTGACATATGGTGCGAAGCGCGCGGTACGCGTCCAGTTCAGCCCCGAGAAACTGGCCAATTACCAGATCGGCGTTGATGAGCTTGCCGTCGCGCTCAGGATGGGAACAGTCAATATCCCCGGCGGCAGTTTGAACGGCGCGCAGCGCACCTTCACCATTGAGCCCCAGGGACAGATGCGCACAGCGAAGGAATACGATAAGCTGATCGTTGCCTACCGCAACAATGCCCCGGTAAGACTGAAGGATGTGGCAAAGTGCGTCGACAGCCTTGCAAACGACCTTGTGGACATACGCATGTCGATTCGCGGCGAATTGCATGACATGTGCGTGGCTATGCCGATATACCGCGTCACCGGCGCCAACACCGTGGCTGTGGCGGACAAGCTTGAAATTGCCCTCGAGCAGGCAAGGAAGGAGCTTCCTGGTTCTATAAAGATCGAAACCCTGTTCAACGGCGCCGCGCCGATCCGTCAGTCGCTCGAAGACGTTCAGGTTACGGTGCTTATTGCGCTTGTGCTCGTGGTTTTCGTGATTTTTGCCTTCCTTGGCCGAGTCCGCGAGACTGTTGTGCCAAGCATCATTATCCCGGTGACGCTGCTGGGAACGATGATCTGCATGCTCCTCTCGGGATACAACCTCGATACGCTGTCACTGATGGGCATTGTGCTCGCTGTGACATTCCTGGTGGATGATGCCATCGTTGTCCTTGAGAATACGGTGCGTCACCTGGAGGAGGGCAAGAAGCCGATACCGGCGGCAGTCCAGAGCATGAAAGAAATCACGATGACGCTGATTTCCACCAGCGTAGCCCTCGTCATAGTCTTTGCGCCGCTTGTATTCATGAGCGGAACGGTCGGCCGCAATCTCAGCGAGTTCTCAATGACGGTGATATATGCCATCATTGTTTCGACGTTCCTGGCGCTGACGCTTTCGCCGATGATGTGCGCGCGGATTATCAAGCGCCACGAGGAGCCGAACAGGGTCCAGAGGTGGATATCAGATACTATAGGCGGTCTGATAAGCACTTACGGGAAGGCGCTGACCTGGCAGCTGCATCACAAGTGGATGGCCCTTGTCATGTGGCTCGTATGTATCATTGGCACAGTAGGGTTGTATCTTGTGGTGCCCTCGGCGTTTCTGCCGCCGGGCGACAGCAGTTTCATCATGGGCGGGATGCTTATGCCGCAGGGAGCGTCAACCGAGCAGATGCGGGCATACCAGACGAAGGTTGTAAACCTGATCAAGTCGGAAACGAATGTTGTTGAGTGTGGCACCGTTACGGGCATCTCTCAGGGCGCTGACCAGAGCATGGGCATGGTCTTTGTCCGAGTGAGACCTCCGAAGGAGCGATTCCGCGACCAGCCTGCAGAGAATTTCTTCGGGCTCATAAAGACGAAACAGCGGCCAGCAATCGAACAGCTGGTCCAGAGAATCAACGGCAGGCTTTTCATGCTGCCTGATGGAGTTGCTTTCCTGCGGGCCATGCCCGTGCTCAAGATCAGTTCCGGTGCCGAGTCAACAGCCATCGGCAGTGATTATGCATACATGCTTATGGGCCTGGACCGTGACCTGGTTTATGATACGGCGCAGAAACTTGAAATGGAAATGCGCAAGATTACCATTTCGCCCAGGGACCCCCGGCCCCTCCTGTCCGGCATTCAGAACAGCGTGAAGCTCACAATGCCGAGGCTTAATGTCGAAATTGACCGTGATCGCGCATCCTCGCTTGGAATCTCGGCGTCATCGATAGAAACCGTCCTCGCGCTTTCCTACGCCCAGGGATACGTTGCGCAGTTCACCACCGACCAGGACCAGTACCAGGTCATTCCGGAGGTGGACAAGGGGCGGAAAACGAAGCCGGAAGACCTGGCGATGCTTTACCTGCGTTCTCAGACGACGGGCGGGCTTATTCCGCTGAAAACGATTACGAAGATGACTGAAGATGCCGGTCCGCAGAGCGTGCCGCGTGCCCAGCAGCACGAGGCGGCGACGCTGTCTTTCAGTATGCCGCCAGGCGTGCCCCTTAGCGTGGCGGTGTCGGCCATCGAAAAAGCTGCGCAGAAGGTTACTCCTTCGGGCGTACAGGGCAGGTTTGTCGGCGATGCTTTTGAGTTCAAGAGGTCCATTGCCAGCCTTGGCATTCTTATCCTGGTGGCGGTCTTCCTTAAATACATAGTGCTGGGCATTCTCTATGAGAGTTATATTCATCCCTTCACGATTCTCACGACACTGCCGGTGGCGGTGTTCGGCGGATTCCTGACCCTGCTGGCGTTCGGGCGGGAATTATCGCTGTATGGATACATAGGAGTATTCGTGCTGATCGGCCTGATTACAAAGAACGGTATTCTGATGGTGGATTTTGCCCTGCAGAGAAAGCGTGAGGGCAAGAGCAGCTATGATGCGATCTATGACGCCTGTATGGTCAGGTTCAGGCCGATTCTCATGACGGGTCTTTGCGCCATCCTCGGGACAATGCCCATAGCTATGGGATACGGGGCGGATGCTTCAAGCCGTATTCCGCTGGGACTGGTTGTGGTCGGCGGAATGATTTTCGCGCAGGTCATCACACTCTTCGTCACTCCCGGCATTTATCTCTACATGGAGAAGATCCAGGAGCGTTTCTTCAAACCCCGCACTGATCTGGAATAGGACAGTAGGAACTGTCCTGAGAAGAGCAGTTAGACAGGATCTACAGGATTAAGATTCCGGATCGCAAATCTAACTCTTTCATCATGCCTGCCAAGCCGTAGTCAGTCGGCTGACTGACGAAGGCTGGTTATCCTGTCCAAACTCTTCGAACTGCCGGAAATAGGATTACCTCTCGCAAAGATCAAAGGGGCCGCAAAGACAGGAATGATTTACGGCAATCAAACAACCGGTTCCGTTGCAAGCGCGATGGTGACGCGGCTACCCTTGACTGAATCTTCGATATTCTTGCGGAGGCTGTTGATGGTTTTCTGGACTTCGCCGACGGTCTTACCGGCATCGAACTCAAGAAAGATCTCCACAAACACATGGGACCCTGATCGCCGTGACTTTATGCCGTGAAGGGCCTCGTACTGATCAAAATGCTTGGCCAGTTCCCGCAATATGAAGAACTGGCTCTCCTCCTCAAGTGTGCGGTCAAGGAGGTCATAGAACGAGCTTGAGAGGATTCCGACGGCGGCAAGCAGGATCGAGGCGCCGATGATCATTGAGGCCACGGGGTCGATGTATAGCGCCCAGTGGTAGCTGGCCAGCGCCATGCTCAGCAGCAGTGAAATCAGGATAAACAGGTTTGCCAGCGCCTTTGTAAGGAATAGGCGGGCCTGTGACTCCATGATGGGCGAGGATTCCTGTTTTGCCAGCCGCTTGTTCTTCAAGCACAGAAATCCATTAACAACTGCATATACAACCTGCGCGGTAACACTGATCCATACACCGATACCGGTTATGTGCGAAGGGTGGAGGATATTACGGACGGTGTTGACGCCTATAATTGCAAGGCACAACAGCATCAGCAGTCCCACCAGGAGACTTGAAAGATTTTCCAGCTTGCCGATGCCGTAATTGAACTGGTGGTTCGAGCCGCGGTTGATCCTGCGGATGGCCAGCCACGCCATCAGGACCGCAACAAACTCCAGGACAGTCTTGCAGGTGTCGGCAAGCAGAACGGAGGAATTGGACGCCAGCATGGCGGCAACGGTTACAACTGTATCGATAAGCCCGAAGACAACTCCGGTCAGCGCAGCTTTTTCCCTGTTATCGCCGGAACCATGGCCGCCGGGAATCATTTAGGGTCGCCTCCAGGCGTCTTTAAAGCCTTCAATGCCTCTTCCCGGGTTGTATGGATTGGAAAGATGCTTGCAAATCCTACTGATTCAAAAACGTTCCGCACGGATTGATCCATGGAGGCAAGAATGATCCTGCCTCCCGCTTTCTGGACTTTCTTTGCATACGAGAGAAATACCCTGAGGCCGGCGCTGGAGATAAAAACGAGCTTTGAGAAATCCGCGATTATGTGTTTCTCGCCGCTCTTGAGAACTCCGTCAAGATGGGTTTCGAGATGCGGTGCGGTGGCGCTGTCGACTTCTCCTGATAAAACCACGCATGCAGTCCCATCACACTTTTCTGTTGTTGCCTTGAAAATATGTCTGTCCCTTTCCTGAACCTGGGTTACCGGTACCCCGGGCATCCGAAGATAAAGCCGCAGATTTATAGGCTTACGGCCCGAAAACAATCAAGTTCTTTCCTTACTTAGATTGAGGACGCCTTGCGTAATGAAACAGTCATGCCTTGTTCAAGTATATGCCTGACCCAGTAAGATATACTCTCAGTCAGGCCTGTTACAACGGACAGGTCCATTCCCCATAAGGCTTCGTTGGACAATACACATTTGGTCAGGCATGAAATATTTGTCCCATTTGTCAGCCATTGAGTGTGAAAGAAACGAAGATGCTCCTGACTGTCCCTGACGGGGTACGGAATGCCCCGGCGTTCGCCAGTATAGTTGCCTGAAGTTTCAGGCTTGCAACGGTAGAAAGTGATAAGCGAGGCAAGTGAGAACACCAATATCTGCGGGATCCTGCGCTTTTTCTCTACATAGTCCAGGAGCGATGGCAGTACTCGAACCCTGAATTTCGCGACCGAGTTCAGCGAGATATCCATTAGTTTATGTCTAACGAATGGGTTTCTAAATCTATCGAGGACACTTTGGGCAAAATCGCTCTTTTCTTTCTCCGGAAAGTCAAGAGCAGGTATTATCTCCTCAAATATTCCGCGGCGAATGTAAGCGCTGATGAGTTTATCGTTCATCATATCCAGAACTGTGTCGTTGCCTGCTTGAAAAGCTGCAAGAGCAGACATTGTGTGCGCGCCGTTTAAAATGCGGACTTTCAGCTTCCTGTACGGTGTAATATCATCTGTCCAGATCACGTTCAGGCCGGCTGCATTAAACTGCAGCTCCCTGGCAACAGATGAGTCTCCTTCTAAAACCCATAAGTGGTACGGTTCGGTAGCCACCATAAGGTTGTCTTCGTACCCCAGCGCTTCTTTCAGGACCGGGACTTCATCGGCCGGAAATCCCGGAACGATCCTGTCCACGAGGGTGTCAAAGAAAATGCAGGAGCTGTTTATCCATCCTGTGAAGCTGCTGTCAAGTTTCCAGTCTGAGGCATGCCTTAAGACCAGTTCTTTGAGTATTGTCCCGTTTTCCTCAATAAGTTCACACGGCAGGACCACCATACCGCGTTCATGTCCTGATGAGAAATGCCTGCAGCGGTGGAATAGAAAAGCAGTGAGTTTTGCCGGGAAGGAGAGCGGACATTTCCCGAAAGGCATATCAGTCTTTACATATTCAATTCCGGCTTCGGTTGAATTGGATACAACATACCTGAGATCAGGAATTTCGGCACATTTGAGGAACTCTCCCCATTCGTTGTACGGGTTTATCTCCCGGCTGATGGATGTGATTATTTCCGCATGTTCTTCAACAGTTCCTTGCATGATGCCGCGCGTCAACAGGGTATAAAGCCCGTTTTGTTGATTAAGTCTTCCCTGGTTTCCTGATGGGAGCATCTTGACGACAATTACCCGCCCATTGAAAAGTTCACGTTTGTTCAGCTCGTTGAACATCCAATCGGCAAAACCTCTCAGGAAATTTCCACCGCCGAACTGAATGACCTTTTCGGGTATAATGCTGACGGGTCCGGTCTCAACCAAAGCCTGGCGCTGTATAGCAGTTATTGTCTGCCTGTTGAGAAGCATTTTACAGGGTGACTCCGTTTTTCCAGATGGCGATGCTCCGTTCTCCGCTGGTTTCATTGCGGGTCATCTTCCTTCCGGAAGCAACATCCAGAACCAACCCGAAAAGATCATCTGTGAGATCTTCCCATGATGCACCGGAAAGTATCTTGCCGGCATCGAAATCTATCCAGCCAGGCTTGGCAGCAGCAAGGTTGGAGGAAGAAGATATTTTGACAGTAGGAACAGGAAAGCCCATGGGAGTCCCCATGCCTGTCGTAAAAAGCAGGACTGTTGCTCCTGATGCAATTATTGCGGTCGATGCAACGCCGTCGTTGCCAGGCGCATTCAGAAGCATCAGTCCTTTGCCTTTAGAAACCTCTCCGTATTGAAGAACACGGGCAATCCTTGCGGTTCCGCCTTTCAAGATGGCGCCGAGTGATTTCTCCTCAAGCGTGGTAATGCCGCCGGCTTTGTTGCCTGGTGATGGATTCTCGTATACCGGCTGACCGTGAGCGGTGAAATATGATTTGAAGTTCCGGATCATTGTGACAACGTCGTTATAAACCTTTCTGCTTGCGGCACGGTTCATAAGAATTTGCTCAGCTCCGAACATTTCAGGCACTTCAGATAATATCACAGAACCTGACATGGCTATCAAACGGTCCGAGACCCTTCCTGCCAGGGGGTTGGCTGTGATTCCGGATAAAGCATCCGAACCGCCGCATTTCATGCCTAATACAAGATCGGAAACAGGACAGTCTGACCGGCGGTCATTTTCTGCGCGGGAAACCAGGGAGCCTATTGCCTTGAGACCGGCTGACATTTCATCTTTTACATCCTGAAGATTGAAAAATTTTAACCTGCCTTTGGCATGATAGCCGATACGTTCCAGCTGGTCCTTCAGTTGATTGTTTTCACATCCCAGTCCGACGATCAATACCCCGCCTGCGTTAGGATGCTGTGCTAACCCCGCTAATATACGCTGTGTGGATTCCAGATCGCCGGCAAGCTGGCTGCATCCGTAAGGATGGGTAAGGGCAAATATGCCGTCGCAGTTCTTAAGACGGAACTCAGATTTCGCCCGAAGCGCGAGTCGCTCGGCAAATCCACTGATACAACCTACGGTGCTTATTATCCAGATGTCATTCCTTGTTCCCGTCTTTCCATTATCCCTCTTAAAACCCTTGAAAGTCTGTGCGTTTAGCCGGTAACTGGTTTTATCCGTCTTCGCAGAAGACCCCGGACTTCTTGACCTGCGAAGCTCAGAGAGCGAAGATGGTTGAGTCCGAGGGATGAATGCGTTTCTTGCTACGCCGGATTCCGCAAAGAAACTGCGGGCTTCAGCCCGCAGAGCTTCATGGACTGGCCTGTATTTGTATGTCACTTCACGCGCCAGGTTGGTCGCAAGGTTGTGAGAGTGTACCCACGACCCGGCGGTTGTAACCCTGGTGGCATGCCCGATGGCATATCCATATTTATAAACAGGCTCATTAGCTGGAATGTCTACCAGGGCCACCTTGTGGCAACGCGGGATGTCTTGCTGCAGCTTGACGGAAGGATCAACTCCTTCAACTTTTTCGCCTTTTCGCAGCAAACGAACAGCTATGCCGACATTATCTGATCTATGAATCTTTACTATTTTCACGAGAATCCGGTTGTCAGTTTCGAGTGTTTGTCCGTCAGATGACGCTTTCGCACCGACGTACGGATTTAAACAGGGATTCGCCTGACCGTCAAGGGTGGTTCAGGCCAATGGCCACAGGAGTCAGGGGCAGGCTGTGAATAACAAGTACGGTGTTGACGATTGCGTGATGATTTGAAAATTTCATCTTGCTGTCATGGATGGAAAGCCTGCTGGTAAAGAATGTTTTTCCGGCCCCGAGATACAAAGCGATTAGGTATCTCTGCCTGAAATGAATCAAAATAACTTGTTATTCACAGTCTGACACCGATGTTGCAGTTCTTAACGGACGAGCCTGAACCCGAAGATGTATCCGCATATTTTCGGGTCCTGGTAGCCCTTATGGGCAGTGCGCGTCATGAGGTTGAAATCCTCGAAACAGCCGCCGCGGAATATCCGCTGTTGTCCCGTTTCAGGTCCCATCGGGTTCTCAACGTTGTCCTTCGTGTAGGTGAAGTTCCAGTCGTTGCACCATTCCCAGGAGTTGCCTCCCATGTCGTAGGTGCCGTTGGGGCCCGGGCAGTCAGGTCGGCCGTGTTTGCCGTCAAAGAATCCTACTTCCGTGGTAAAAGGCGCGGTGATCATCTTCTGCGGGTTTGACGGGTTCCAGTCGGGAGCATTGTTGATTCGCGTTTCGTCCAGCTTATCGCTCTGGTAGGGATAGATCCAGTGGGTGCCTTTTGTGCCGTCCGGCAGGGTTGTCAGCGTCCCTTTTGTGTTCCATGCCGTGGCTTTCTCGAACTGCGCGCTTGTCGGCAGGTGATATCCGCGTTTTGCCGGATCGCTGGTGGGGGACCAGAGTGTTTGCCAGTCAGCGCCGTAGGATAACGGCAGGCCTTCTTTCTCGTTCATCCAGTTGCAGTATGCTGTCGCGCCGAACCAGGAGACCTCGACCATGGGATGTCTTGCCACGGGCTGGCCATGCACGATTTTCGGCGAGAACTTGCCGTTTTTAAACTCGAGAGGGCAATAGGAGATATTGATCTTCACCGCGATCTTGCCGTTGACGAATACGTTTCCGCCAGAGTACGGACTGCCGTCTTCTCCGGTGAGTTTCTTCTTTGCAAGAGCCCAGTTCAGCATGTCCGCGTACTGCTGGGATGTGACTTCATACTTTGAGATCAGGAACGGATCCACCTTTACGAAATGTTTCGGCCGTTCGTCGTTGAAGATTGTGAATTCATCGTCCCTTGCCCCCATTTCAAACCAGCCGCCGGGTACGGGCAGCATGGTAAGTTCCACGGGTTCAACTTTCCCGTCAAAACTGCCGTGATTTGGACAGCAGCATTTCCCATTGCCGGCAGTCAGGCATCCTGACAGGGTGACTGAGATTACCATGACCGCAACGGCGGGCACCAACAGCGAAGCGTTTATCTTTCTAAACCTCATCCTGGTCTCCTTTTTTGTTAATTGACTCTGAATGTAATCTATTTCTTCGGGTCTGCAATCGGTGAAGGCGCGCCTGCCGGCGGAATCATGGGCGGAATCAACTTTCCGGCGAACATGAACAGCAGCGGCACAACGACTGCCCACGCCGCGGAAATGGCCGCGATGCTCCACCATCCCCATGTAAGATGAAGCAGGCCCAGCTTGGCGGCCCTCCGGAAGATCAGCATGCCAAACACGGCGGCTGTGCCTGCGACCATGATGGGTTTACCGCGTACGCCTGGGAGGAGGCCTGAAGTTCTTGCTCCGAAATTAAGCCAGAGCGCCAGGATCCACTCGACGCAGACCGGTGCCGGGAATATCCAGCGCGTTTTCTCAACAACCGAGTATACCCCGCACATTGTAAGGATGGTTTCAAGTATCAGCCCGGCGATGCCGGTGGAAAGGATTATCAGGATTTCCTTCTGCCATCGCCTGATGGCCACCAGCACCTGGAGGGCGCATGTCGCGATGACAATGGCCGGACCAAGCCAGAGCTTTTCCCTGATCGCTCCCTGATAGCACGCGGCCACGCCGATAAAGAACAGCACAAGTCCCGTAACCTGCATTATGATGTATTTCCTGCGCAGACGTTTTCCCTCTGGAGTGCTGAAATCCATTGATTCTACGCATCCCTTCTGTAGAGATAATTACTCGTTGTATGCCACGAAAGGCGGCTTCAGTCCTGATTCTATGACCACGTCCAGTACGGCCGGCCGGTTAGAGGCTATTGCCTCCTTGAATGCAGGTCCGAACTCCGAGATTTTCTCGACCCGGTAACCAAGTGCGCCGCAGGCTTTTGCGTAGGCGGCAAAATCGGGATTCAGGAAGTCGTTGAAAACCTGTTTGCCGCTGTGCGTGCGCATTTGCAGGAACTTGATGACATTGAACTCGCCGTTGTTGAAGATTATCCACACCAGGGGGATTTTGTTCTCCACAGCGGTCATTAGTTCGAACCCGGCCATCTGGTAGTCGCCGTCGCCGCAGGCGACGATTACGCGACGGTCAGGGTTGGCGCACTGCATGCCTATGGAGGCGTTGACGTGCGACGCCATGGGGCCGAAAGCGCCTGGGTTATGGTAGTTCTGTCCCTTCGTCAGGTGCAGGTAGCCGCCCAGCCACAGCATGTGGCCGCCTGCGTCCCCGAGTATGATTGCCCGTTCGGGAAGGTACTTTGAAATTTCCTGCACAAGGTGGGCCGGATGGATTTTCTTGCCTGCATTCTCGACTTTCAGGAACGCGTATTTGTCGATTACCAAAGAGGGCTTGCCGGCCGGCGTGCCTTTCTTCGACATTTCCTCCGTGATTCCGGTGATTGCCGGCTTGATATTGGAAACCATGGAATAATCCGGTTCATAAACGCGGCCAAGAGCGTCGCGCTCAATGTTAATGTGCATTAGTGTCTTGTTGTCGAACAGTTCTTTCCGCCACATCCAGCACGACCACTTGACGAACGATGTGCCGATGGCGAGGATGACATCGCTTTGGAGAAAGGTCTGCTTAGCCCCGGGATCTCCAGCCACACCCATCATGCCTGCGCAAAGGGGATGGTTCTCAGGCAGTATTCCCTTTGCGTCCATGGTGGTCACGAAAGGAATCTGGAATTTCTCGAGGAAAGCCAGGACATCGCGCTCCGCGTGGCTGCGGATGCAGCCGTAGCCCAGCCAGGCGAGAACTTTCTTCTTGTTCCGGATTGCGTCGGAGAGCACGGCTGCAAACTGCCGGACTTTTTTCGGCGATGGCAGCACCGGCGCGATATTCAGGTTTACGTCCTTGTAGTTCTCCACAGCCATCGCGGAAATGTCATACGGCAGCTGGATCATCACAGGGCCGGGCCGCCCTTCGTAGGCGAGGTTGACGGCTTCTTCAAGAATCTGCGCCGCGCAGCCTGGCCGCTCGACCGTGAAGGTCCGCTTGGTACACGCCGAGAACATAGTCGTGGAATTGGGCGTACGGCTCAGACCTGACATTTCTCCGAGGTCGCCGCGTCCTTTGCCGGCTGTTGTGACATAACCGGTGATCCCGAGTAGCGGAAGCGAGTCTGAATATGCCACGCAAAGGCCGGAAATCAGGTTGACTGCGCCCGGACCGGCGGTCGTTATGCACACGCCAAGCTTGTCGGAGTACATCGCGTAGCCGCATGCCATGAAAGCCGCGGCCTGCTCGTGGCGCGTGATGATCGTCTTGATCTTGCTGAATTCCTTAAGGGCAAACAGGAGATCGCCGTCAGACTGGCCCGATCCGCCGAAAACGGTGTCCACACCGAGATGCTCAAGGCCTTTGATGATAGATTCGCTTACGTTCATGTGTCCTCCTGATCCCGTGGAATCTTATCTAATTTATTACTTTATTACTTCAACCAGCTTTTTCCCGTATGCTATTGACGATTCGACAGACAAGCCTGTGACGAACGGCGCATCGCAGGCGATGCAGGGTTTCTCCCGGGTAGCCATGTCGTCGGCGAGCACTTTGCCCTTCGGGCCGACCGCGTCTTCGACAATATCCTGGAGCGGTATCAGGAATCCAGGCGTCATGACGTCAGTTCCCTTGTTGTCGGGTGTGGCTCCGAAGAGGTTGTAGGTCAGGTCGAAATCCACGAAGTCCCACTTGCGCGGGTGTGCTGTGACGGTCTTGCCGTAGATCACGCTCTTGTTTGTTTTCGGGTTACGGGTGAACGCAAGCGCCCCGACAGTGTAGCAGATTGCGCCGACTGTCTTCTTTGCCTGGACTGCGCTGAGGATAAGGCGGTGCACCGCGGGATTGTTGCAGATGTCGATTGGGTTGCCGGGTCCGCCGGTCATTACCAGGGCCGCGTAGTCGTCCATCTTTGCGT